>ERZ506931.1144-NODE-1144-length-10590-cov-8.282107_pt1 | contig 10590 bp, 10 predicted proteins | sample MGYA00512902_ERZ506931 | MGnify/ENA metagenome assembly ERZ506931 | reverse complement strand
AAGCATCCGCAGCGCTCTGCACATGGGCCAAGACAGCCCGGCAGTGCCGCTGCGGATGCTTTTTTGCCGGCTGCAGTTTCTTTGCGAACCGGCCCCCTGACGCAGGCTGGGCAGAACGTTTTTATCATTCCACTGAAATTGCACAAGAGAATATAGAAAGAGGTTTCCTTATGAACAAACTGCTTTCCTGCCGCTACAACATGGACACCAACCGGGTGGAAGCCCGGTTCGAGGAAGGCACCACTCTTGCCATCGATTGCATCGCCGTGGAGGACGAATACGGCAACACTCCGGTTCAGCGGACGGAACTGGACTGGCTGTTGTACAACAAGCCCTTGGAGTATGCACAGCTCGTGCTCCCAACAGTCTCGCTTTTGTGCACACCTTATACACCGTGAGAAAAGAAAAATCAACGTATATTTGTCTATATAAAATGTTCAGCCATGCAAACGACTTTTCGCTGGAACAAGTATAGCATCCAAGCCGTTGATTTTCAAGATAAAGCAATCTGGGATGTAATATGATTGGCGGACAAGTGAGCTGCAGGCCCTTGAGATGGTACTCACATGGGGTTCAGGTGTATCGCATCTCAATTTACAATAAAATACGATGTAACGTAAAAGCGCAACTTCTACTCTTGACGAATGGAAGATGCGCTTTTTACATTTGGCATCAAGTTATAGATTGACAAGAGGACGCATACACGATAAACTTTATATAGTATCATGTGGATTAAAAGGAGCCTCAACCATGAGCGTCAAGTACACTACCCCTGCCCAGCACAAGAGCAACCTCCGCAATGTGTATGGCACCTTTGCCATTGAGGGAATGAGCATCAGCAAAGATACACGCAGCAACCTTGATCGCATTGGCAACGGTCAAGCCAGCTATCAACAGGTCGTGAACGTACTGCGTGCAAAGTATGCGAAGAAGGGCTGATTATGTTCTCGAAGTATGATGTCTACACCACAGTGCAGTCCATGTACTGCTATTTCCCCTTGCGCTTTTGCTGGAAAACAGGTATAATATTCTTTGGATAAAAGGGAGTAAGGGGCGTACTTTAGTTAAAAAACGGGTGCGCTGTGCTGCAGCGACACCCCCGGCAGAAATGCCCGATGCAGTACCGGATGCTTGAGACTTTTATCACATTTTCCCGTTTTGGGCTGGATGTGATAAAGGTCTTTTTTTGTGCCTCTGCCGCTATTATTAAAAAGGAGAGATATTATGCTGATCCCTGTTCTGTTATTTATCGTGGGTCTGCTGTGCCTGATCAAGGGCGGCGACTGGTTTGTGGACGGTGCCACCGGCATCGCCCGCCGCTTCCATGTGCCGGAGCTGCTCATCGGTGCCACGGTGGTGTCCATCGGTACCACCCTGCCGGAGGTCATGGTGTCCACCACCTCTGCCCTCACCGGTCACGGCGAGATCGCCTACGGCAACGCCATCGGCTCGGTCATCTGCAACGCTGCACTGATCGCCGCCATCACCATTGCGGTGCGCCCGGGCAAGGTTGACCCCAAGAGCCTGCGCACCCCGGTGGCCTTCTTCTTTGTGGCTGCCGCTTTCTATGCCGGTGTGGCCTACACCACCGGCTCCTTCACCCGCCCGGTGGGCCTGATCCTGCTGGCCATGTTCGTGGCTTACATCGTGTGCAACGTGCTGGCTATGAAAAATGCCCCCGCCCCGGAAGAGGAAGAGCAGGCTGAGGAAGGCTCCTTTGCCAAGGAGTTGGGGCTGCTGGCCATCGGCGCAGTGCTCATTGCTGTGGGCGCTGACCTGCTGGTGGACAACGGCACCCTCATCGCACAGGCGCTGGGCGTGCCGGAGTCGGTCATTGCGCTGACCTTTGTGGCACTGGGCACCTCGCTGCCGGAGCTGGTCACCGCCATCACCTCGCTGGCCAAGGGTCACGGCGCGCTGTCGCTGGGCAACGTCATCGGTGCAAACGTGTTCAATCTAGTGCTGGTCAGCGGCGTGTCTGTCACGCTGGCACCCTTCAGCATCCCGCAGAACTCCACCATCGCAGGCATGAACGCCTCGCTGGTGATGGATATCCCGGTCATGTTTGCCGTGATGCTGCTGCTCACCCTGCCCGCACTGATCAAGGGCAAGCTGAGCCGCCCGCAGGGCATTGCACTGCTGTGCATCTATGCCGCCTTCTGCGCCGTGCAGTTCAGCATCTGATCTGTTGTAAACGTAAAATATTTAAGGCTGCTGCACAGGGTTTTGTGCAGCAGCCTTTTTATGTGGGATGATTTTGAATGCGCTCCGCGACATCTTCCCCCGGAGCGGGTGGAAGTCTTTCCTCAAAGGGAGAGCCAAGAGCACTGCCGAAAGTCTCCTCATGATGCCTAATACTTTAGCAATGGGCTTTAAACCTTGGCTACCCCTTCAGGGGAGCTGGTGCTGCCCCTCATCCGGCGCTACGCGCCACCTTCCCCCGGTGGGTGAAGGCTTAAGCGGTGGCGGTACAGTTCCCGGCTAACCCGTAAAGTTTCCGGGCGTGTCCGCTCTCCCCTTGGGGGGAGCTGGCGCGTTAGCGCCTGAGAGGGCGAGGCAAAACCCTGACGGCTTTGCCTGAGAGGGTAAAAAAAGTGGGTCAGAAGCGCCCCCAGACGTTTCTGACCCACAAATAGAACGATATTTTTTTGTTTTACAGCTGGCAGGCGGTATCGTAACCGGTGCGGATGGCGTTGGAGATATCCGCAGCCTTACCGGCGGCATCGCCGATGGAATACACCGGGATGTTGGCAGCTTCCAGCGCAGCAGCGTCAAATGCGTTGGAGCGTGCGCCCATGGCCAGCACGATGTAATCACAGGGGATGGTCACCTCTGCGCCGTCCTTGTTCTCGCAAACAACGGCGTCCATGCGGAACTCCTTGACCTTGTGGCTGGGGTACTGCTCCACGCCGTAGGTCTTGTAGTTTTCCAGCAGGGTAGGCAGAATGGTGGTGCTCTCGCCTGCGGCGATCTTGTCCATCATCTCGATAACGGACACCTTGCAGCCGCGGGCAGCCAGATACTCTGCGGTCTCGCAGCCCACCATGCCGCCGCCGATGACGGCAACCGTGCCGTACACCTGCTGCTCACCGGCCAGAACCTTCCATGCATCGGCCACGTTCACGCTGTCGATGCCGGGGATGCGGGGTGCGGCGCTGTGTGCGCCCACAGCGTTGATGACGGCCTCGAAACCGGCATCCTTCAGCTGCTCTGCGGTGCGGGTCTGACCCATGCACAGGTGCACACCGGCGTTGCAGACCGCGTGGATCAGGTCCTGTGCGGCGCGGCGCATCTCCTCCTTGCGGGGAGGTACGCAGGCAATGTTCAGCTGACCGCCCAGAGAGGTGGTCTTTTCAAACAGGGTCACGTCATGGCCGCGCAGCGCTGCCACACGGGCGGCTTCCAGACCGGCAGGGCCGCCGCCGAGGACGGCAATCTTCTTTTTCTGCGCTGCGGGCTGGATGCTGCGGGTGTTCTCGTAGCCGTTCTCCGCGTTCAGCACGCAGGAGAGGAACTGACGGTTCTGGATGGCATCGGTGCAGCCCTTGTTGCAGCTGATGCAGCGGCGGATATCGCAGGCCTTCCCGGCAGCGATCTTGGTGCCCCAGTCGGGGTCTGCCAGCAGCGGGCGACCCATGGCAACCATGTCGGCCATGCCGCTCTCGATGACACGCGCAGCCATGTCGGCGTCCACGATACGACCCACGGCGCTGACCGGCACATTGACGGCCTTTTTGATGTCCCCGGCGATCTTGACGAAGAAGCCGTAGGGCTGCACGCCCATGGGAGGAATGGTGTCGGCCATGTTGCCGGTGTGGTTGGCCTGAGCAACGTGGAACATATCCACGCCGTCCTCCACCAGCCACTGGGCAAACTGCACGGCGTCGGCTTCGTCAATGCCGCCCTTGCCGCGCTGCGGGGTGACGATGGACAGCTTGTAGTCGATGACCATATCCGGCACAGCCTTGCGGATGGCGCGGGTCAGCATGCGGGCAAAGCGGACGCGGTTCTCCAGACTGCCGCCGAACTTATCGGTGCGGTGGTTCATGCGGGTGGAGCACAGGCAGCCGTTCAGGCGGTCGCCGTGGATCTGGATGACGTCCACACCGGCCTTCTGGGCACGCACTGCGCAGGCGCACATCTTATCGATGATGGCCATCAGCATCTCTTCGCTGACCTCATCGGTAAAGAACATCATGTCGTGATGCAGGCGCTGACGCATCTCGTCAAACTTCTTCTGCATGAACAGGCTGTTGATGGCGTCCACATCGTACTCCGGGTGGAAGAGCTGGACGCCCAGCTTGGTGCCGTAGGCGTGTACGCTGTCGGCCAGTGCCTTGAAGGCAGGGATCTGGCTGTCGTCAAACAGCTTGGGGGTGGGAGAAAAGCTGTTGATGGGTGCCACATCGCCCATAACGATGTAGCCCACGCCGCCCTTTGCCAGACGGGTGTAGAAGCCCATGTCCTGCTCGCTGATCATGCCGTTTTTCTCGTAGCCGGTGGTCAGCGGGGGGAACATGATGCGGTTTTTAAAGGTCTGTCCGCCCACCTCGATGGGCTGCAGAATTACGTTTTCCATACAAAAGCCTCCTTGAAGATACGCTTTGCTTTACAGATTTGCTTTGATGAATGCTGCGGTCTTTTCCTCCACGGCGGCACGGGCTGCCAGCGTGGCAAAGTTGTGGCCGCCGCCTGCAATGGTGTCCACCTCGGGTGCGGTGTACACCTGTGCGTAACGGCTGCAGGTGCCCTCGTCCACCAGACGGTCATCGTCGGCGCGCAGCAGCAGCACCGGGCCGTTGTAGCCCTTGGCCTCGGTAAAGGGGTCGGGGTGCTTGGCCATCTCGTAGTTAAAGGCCATCTTGTAGCACAGACCCTCCATGTCGGTGTAGTCCTTGCCGGTCTGCACAACGCCGTCGGCGCGCTGTGCGCAGCCAAACCACATCCCGGCGCCCGGGCACAGCAAAATCAGGCCGTGGGGCTGGATGACCGGTGCGCAGGAGGCGGCGATGTAGCCGCCCATGCTCTGGCCGGAGAGGAACAGCTTTTCGCTGTCCACATAGGGCTGTTCAGCGGCCCATGCAAAGATATCCTGTGCATCGGTGTGCAAGCCGTCAAAGCTCATATCCTCGAACTCGCCGTCGCTCTCGCCGTTGCCGTAGAAATCGAACCGGGCGCTGCCGATGCCCTGCGCTGCCAGAGCGCGGGACAGATGGGTGTACATGGACTTGTAGCCGCTGCAGCTGCCGGCAAAGCCGTGCAGATGCACCACAAAGGGTACCTTGCCCTCGGTGTCGGGCAGGGTCACGATGCCGCGCAGGGTGTGGCCATTGCGGTTTTTAAACTGAACCTGTAAGATTTTCATGGTTTACTTGCTCTCCTTTGCGGCGCGGCGAGCCTTCAGCTCGGTCAGCATCTCAGCAGTCTTCTGCTTGGTCAGGGGGTAGACGAAGAACAGGATGGCAACTGCAATGCCGTAGCCCAGGAAGTAGACGCCGGTGTAGCTCTTCCAGATGGCGTTCACAACGCCTGCGGTCTGCACAGCGCCTGCGGTAACGTTGTAGCCGATGGCACCCAGCACAAAGCTGGACAGGCTGCCGGAAATGGCGCTTGCAAGCTTGCGGAAGAAGGAGTAGGTGGAGTAAACGATGCCCTCGTTGCGCTCGCCGGTCTGCAGCTCGTGGTAGTCGATGGCGTCGTTGACCATAGCCCAGATCAGCACCTGCATGCCGGAAGCGCCCAGATAGCAGATACCGTTGATGACGATGAAGGCCACGGGGTTATGGACGGGGAAGAAGAACAGGATGCCGAACACGATGGCGGCAAAGCCAGCGCCCATGCAGCACCACTCCTTCTTGCCGAATTTGTTGGCAAGAGGCTGGGTGATGGCAAAGGACAGCACAGCGTACAGAACGCTCAGCATACCGGAGACAGCCTGAATTTTAACGTTGCCGAAGAAGTCCTTGTACAGGTAGGTGTTCAGGCCGTTGACCACGGAAGCACCGATCATGCCGGTGAGGCTGAAGAACATAACGCCCAGCAGAGCCTTATTGTGAGAGATCTCCTTGAGCACGTGCAGGTAGTTCAGCTTTTCGCCCTGCGGACGCTCAGGCACTTCCACGCGCTCCTTGCACCACACGCAGGTGATCTGCAGGCACAGCAGACCCAGCATAGCGCAGATGCAGGCCAGCATCAGGAAGCGGCCAGCCACGGGCTTGTTGTCCACATACAGGAACAGGGGGCCGATCATGACCATGACAGTCATGAAGATGGTGCCGCCAAGGCTGCGGTAGCGGGACAGTGCGGTGCGCTGGCTGACATCATCGGTCATCACGCTGGACAGGGTGCCGAAGGGCACGTTGACGCAGGTGTACAGTGCCTCGTACAGAACGTAGGTGACGAACATGTAGGCCAGACGCAGGCCGTAGTTGATATTACCCACATTGACAAAGCCCAGTATGCACAGCACTGCCATGGGGAAGGAGAAGGCGCGGATCCAAGGGATGAACTTGCCGCCCTTGGTGGCCTTGCGGGAGTCTACGATGGCGCCGATGATGGGGTCGTTCACGGCGTCCCAGATCTTGGTGACCAGCAGCAGGATACCCACATGGAAGGGGTTGACCTGCAGGATCAGGGTGTAGAAGATCGACAGATACATGGCGCGGTACTGCTCGGTGAAGCAGCAGCCCAAATCGCCCAGTGTATAGCCGATCTTGTCCTTCATGGAGAAGGGTCGGACGGTCTTTTTCTGGTCCATTGTGTTTTATCCTCCTTAAAAACAGTGAAACCACGAGACTTTTCGCACAAGTCTCTTTTCTACGCTTTGCATTATACGTTAAATTTCCATCAATACATATCCAAAAAATGATTGAAAACTATCGCAAATTGATGTATTATGCAATTATAACAGTTGTACTTTTCTGTTGTGTACAACAATCTGTTATACATGACAGTTTCATGGAGGACTTTTTGGTGAATCATACAGCCAAGCGTTATCTTTTTGAGCAGAGCGCCGTCCGGGAATTTTATTCCGGCGCGTATTATGATTTGTTTCTGGTCATGCGGGGCAGCGGTGTGTTCCGGTGCAGCGAGGTGGTGCTGCCCGCACAGCAGCAGAATCTCATCATCTTCAAGCCCGGTCAGGGCGGCAGACTGGAATACGCCGGTGCTTACGGCCCGCTGGAACTTATTCGGGTGCAGCTGTCCCCCCAGACGCTGGCGCAGCTTTCGGACGCGGACACCGACCTTGAAAAAAGCTTCAACGTGGTGCCCTTCCGGCAGGTGGCTGTGCGCCCGGACAGCCAGATCTATATGCTGCTGAAAAACCTTGCCCGGAAGCTGCTGATGCTCCCGCAGGAGCGCACCCAGTTCGGTGCAGCGGTGTTCGAGCACGGTATTTTGCAAATGTTTGTGGTGCTGGCGCTGCGTGCCTGCATCCATGCGGAGTTCCACACCGCATCGGTCAGCCGCCACCACCTGATGCTGGACGAGGTGTTTTTGTTTATTCAGGCGCACCTTACCGAGGAACTGACGCTGGAGCGGCTGGAAAAGGAGTTTTTCGTCTCCCGGGAACATATTGCCCGGGAATTCAAACGCCAGACCGGGCAGACGGTGCACCGCTATATCGTAAAGGCGCGGTTAGACCGCTGCTGCACCCTCATCGAGCAGGGGCTGCCCATCACCGAGGTGTACAAGACCAGCGGCTTTGGCGGTTACAACCACTTTTTCCGCGCCTTTAAAAAGGAGTACGGCATGACCCCCAAGGAGTACTTCCACACCACCCGGCAGGACGCCCGGGGATGAATCCGGCAAAAGCAGCGCCGTCTGCGCCTGTGAAAAAAGCCGCCTGGGAAGATCCGCAGATCCTCCCGGGCGGCTTGCTTATCCTATTTTTTTCTTTTACTTGCGGTGGGTGAGGCAGTTCAGCGCCATCACAACCAGCACGAGAAAGCCGATGACCAGCAGGATACCGGTCATGCCGATGAGCATCATGGGCAGGGTGGTCATCCAGGAAGAAAGATGAAGCATAAAGGCACCTCCGTTAAAAGCGATGCAATTGCCCGCAGAACTCTGCAAAATGCAAAGAAAGAAGCGTGAAACCGATGGATTTTCAAAAAGTACATGGATGACCCCACCCGGTTCGCATCCGACTTCAGGGTTCGGAGCCCGGCACGGTCTGCCAAAGTTTTTTAGGCATAAAAAACGCCGCATCGTACAAAACGATGCGGCAAATTGGTGGACCTAGAGGGATTCGAACCCTTGACCTCTCGGATGCGAACCGAACGCTCTCCCAACAGTCTCGCTTTTGTGCACACCTTATGCACCGTGAGAAAAGAAAAATCAACGTATATTCGTCCATATAAAACGACCTGCCATCCCAACGGTCTTTCTTGGTCGCAAGTATGGTTTCCAATCTGCTGATTTTCAAAAGGAAGCGATTTGGGATGTAATATGGTTGGCGGACAAGTGAGCTACAGGCCCTTGAGATATAGCTCACATGGGGTTCAGATGTATCGCATCCCAATTCACAATAAAATACGATATACCGTAAAAGCGCAACTTCAACTTTGAATGAATGGAAGCTGCGCTTTTTACATTTGACAACAAGTTGTAGATTGACAATAGGACTCATACACGATAAACTTTATATAGTATTATGTAGATCAGAAGGAGGCCAAACCATGAGCGTCAAGTACACTACCCCTGCCCAGCACAAGAGCAATCTCCGCAATGTGTACGGCACCTTTGCCATTGAGGGAATGACCATCAGCAAGGACACGCGCAGCAACCTTGACCGCATTGGCAGCGGTCAAGCCAGCTATCAGCAGGTCGTGAATGAACTGCGCGCAAAGTACGCGAAGAAGGGCTGATTATGTTCACGAAGTATGATGTCTACACCACAGTGCAGTCCATGTACTGCTACCCGGATACGGATGTTCTGATCAACAAGTTGAACATTCATGATAAAGCCGAACTCAAACAGGCCGAAGAAGAATTTACTGCAGTCAAGCAAATGGCTCTGTTGCAGGAGCCAATCAAGGGACGTTTTACCAAAACTCACCTATTTCGGATTCACCGCTTCCTTTTTGAAGATGTGTACCCCTTTGCAGGGCACATCCGCAAAGAACAAATCAGCAAGGGCGACACGATGTTCTACCCGCCAGACCTGATCGACCGAGAATTGGAGCGTGTGTTCAAAAACATTCACTCCAAGAAGCTGCTTGCCGAACAAGATGAAGAAAAGCAGATTCAAAATCTGTCGCAGACAATGGCGGAACTGAATATCATTCACCCTTTCCGTGAGGGAAATGGCCGCAGCACCCGTGAATTGATTCGCTGCATGGCACTAGAATATGGTCTGCACATCAACTGGGGCAACACTGACCGAGAGACTTTGATCAACGCTGCAATTGCTGCCGTAGACGATGATATGGCGTTCTGCGATGTTCTAAAGCAGTGCATTGAATCGCCGAATTAGCATACAATAACCGCGAAGCGCAACTTCTATTCATCAGAATAGGAGCTGCGCTTTTTTTATACAACTGTTATTTGTCCAAGAAAATCGACCATCCTACATGGAACATTCAAAATTTCAGATGTACTTTTTTATTGGAAATGGTATACTTGATTCAAGATATACCCTGCTATCAGTCGTTTGCTCAAAAGGCTAGGACTACAGTTGATTTTCAATTGGTACGAAATTTTTAGTGAGAGGATGTTGTAGGATGGAGCGGCCTCTGTATATAAATTGGCTTGTCAACGAGGAAGGAGTGACCTTTGAAGATGGTGTTGCTTTAAAGTGCTATAAACTTTCCTATGAAACCGATGAAGCGGTCTTTGACGACTGGGCACTTCATATTAGAAAACATTATGTTGAAGACGATGAACTGACAGATGACAGTGTTGCAACAGGATTATCTATAGAAGATTATCTACGCGAATATATTATTCCGCAAAGGCAAGAAACATTTGGTCCAACTGCACGTTCAAATGATATTAGCGAAATTTTATTTGCAGATTTATTTGAGTTTGTTCTAAATTATGAAGTACCTCGATGCAAACAATATAACCGGTCAGGAAAAAACGAGTCTGAGCACGGAACCGATATAATCGCGTATAAATTCCATAGTAAAGAAAAAACTCCTGCCAAAGAAGATGAGCTGATTGCAATAGAGGTAAAAGCACGCCTGTCGTCAAAAGAAATATGTGAAACTATTCAAGAGGCTGCTACTGATTCTAAAAAAGATGAACACCGAGTTGCTCATACATTAAATTACTATAGAAAAAAGCTCCGTAATATGGGAAAATTCGATGAATCAAACTGCGTTGAACGTTTTCAAAAAAAGACGGAATCGCCCTATAAAATCTCTTATGTTGGAGCTGCCATCTCAAGTCAGCCAGAGATTGAAAATAAAGTAATAGCTGGGATTAAGGGAAATGATTTGCAATTAAAAGTTAATCAGTCCATTTTTTATGTACATGGCGCCGATTTGATGAATTTGGCCCACCAAATCTTTGAGAGGTGTACAAAATGATTTTTGGAACGAATTCCAACTATATGCTTAAATATCAAAAGGCAAAAGCGAAGCT
>ERZ506931.1136-NODE-1136-length-10646-cov-3.449627_pt1 | contig 10646 bp, 7 predicted proteins | sample MGYA00512902_ERZ506931 | MGnify/ENA metagenome assembly ERZ506931 | reverse complement strand
TATCGGCGATGTATGCAGGTATGTCCTGAAAATATTGAGAACACTGCTTTTGCTTATAAGAACCGTTCGGGCAATATCGTCCAGTGTTATCTGACCGCTGTAATTATCGTGAATATACTGCATCATTACCTGAAGCTTAGCCTGCGTCTGTGCGGAATGCACGGACATAGAACCGCAATCTGTTATCGGTATGCTTTCATATAACAAACGCCATAGTTTCAGCAGCAGCTCTGCTGTTTTCATTTCAGACGCTGTGCCCGAACCCTGCACGGCAAATATCGACCTCATTGTTTCTATAATGCTGCGGTGCGCTGTTTCTTCGGCGGAAAAAATCACACATTCAGTGGTTGATTCGATTATCGGTCTGATGTATCTGCTGTATATCAGACTGCCCTGCGGCGCAAGCAGAACAGGTGAAAAAACAATGTTAGGAATGATGGCGCTGTCCGTGGCTTCAAACCTGTGTATCACCTGAGAGTTTATAAAGATTCCATCGCCGGAGCTGAGAACATACCTGTTTCCGCCCACCAGAAAATCAGCCATGCCCTGCTGTACATAAACAAATTCGACCTCCGGGTGCCAGTGCCAGTCGATACAGTGAAAGTCGAAATCCCGGATGTCCTCATAATAGTAGCAGAAGGGATATTCTTCGCTGCCGTGACTTGCAGTTTCACGCAAGGTTTCATCCGTTATTATCCTGTCCTTTTTGATTTCATCACTCATATTCTCACCTGATTTACGATATTGTGTAATAAAAATGTGATTTTGTGCATTGAAATGTTATGATGTTTGCTATATAATCTGATTATATCAATCGTCAAGGAGTTTGTCAATATGGCTGTGAATTACAGAAAAACACTTATATCCTGCTATCTTGGATTCATCACGCAGGCAATAGCGGCTAATTTCGCCCCGCTTCTATTTCTCACATTTCACAACGGCTATGGTATCCCGCTTGGAAAAATCGCCCTTATCTCGTCGGTATTTTTTGTTACTCAGCTTATCATAGATGTGCTGTGCGCACGTTTCGCCGACAAGATCGGCTATCGGAAATGCGTTATCGGTTCGCAGGCTTTTTCGGCACTGGGACTTATCGGACTTGCCTTTTTGCCTGAACTGCTTCCCGACCCGTTCACAGGAATAATCGTAAGCACAATCATATATGCAATGGGAAGCGGTCTTACCGAGGTGCTTGTAAGTCCGATAGTTGAAGCCTGCCCGTTTGAGCATAAAGAAGCCGCAATGAGTCTGCTGCATTCATTCTACTGCTGGGGTTCGGTCGGAGTCATACTCATTTCAACACTGTTTTTTACTGTTTTCGGCATAGAGAACTGGAAGTGGCTCTCTTGTATCTGGGCGATAATTCCACTTGTGAACATATACAATTTTTCAGTATGTCCCATTGAACATCCTGTCGAGAACGGCAAAGGTATGCGTATCCGTGACCTACTCAGAGTACCGCTGTTCTGGCTTGCGATACTGCTTATGGTATGTGCGGGAGCCTCGGAGCTTTCAATGGCGCAGTGGGCGTCGGCATTTGCAGAATCCGCTCTCGGACTGACTAAATCAGTCGGAGATATAGCAGGACCGTGTATGTTTGCGGTGACAATGGGCATAAGCCGTACGCTCTACGGGAAGTACGGCGAAAAGCTCGATCTTATGAAATTTATGATAGGTTCGGCAATGCTGTGTCTGATCTGTTATATCACCGCCTCCCTGTCGGGAATACCTGTAATCGGACTTCTCGGCTGCATAATGTGCGGATTCTCGGTAGGTATCATGTGGCCCGGATCTATCAGCATCTGCTCAGGCAAAATATCCACCGGCGGTACTGCAATGTTTGCACTTCTCGCTATGGCAGGCGACCTTGGCGGAGCACTCGGTCCTGCTATTGTAGGAAATATCACCCAGAATGCAGGTAATGATATGCAGAAAGGTATGCTTTCAGGCTGTGCATTTCCCTTGATACTTATGGTATCGCTCCTGCTGCTGAACAGAGCCGGACGTAAAAATAACTGATCGTATCCGGCAGGTTTATGCAAAGCTACAATAGAAAAAAGGCACCATGTATCAAAACGTGATGCCTTTTTGTTTTTCATACGATGCCGGCGGTCAATTTACGGATTTCATAGAACCTGTTCTGCATTTCTGAACTGCGACGGGGTAATACTCTCTAACCTTTTAAAAATCTTGCAAAAATAACTGCTGTCACAGAAGCCTGTTTCTTCAGCTATCTGCTCGACAGTTTTCCGTGTTTCCGCCAGAAGCATTTTGGCTGCTTGTATCTTACGCTTTGTGATGTATTCCATCGGTCGACAGTTCAGGGTCTGTCTGAATAATCTGCACAGATGCTGTGAAGAAACGCCTGCTGCTTTACTTATGGATTCAAGACCTGGCTGTTTCATATAATTCTCGTCAATATAAGCAATTGCCTTCGTTACTGCAGGGGCGATTTGTACACTGCCTTTTCCTTTCGTTGCAAGACGGCTCAATTCAATAAAAAAGCTGTACAGATAGCCCGACGCTCTGAAATTTCCGTCAACCTTGTCAGAGAGAAGTGCCTCGTGCATACATCTGAAACAGTGGTCAAGATATGTAATTTCTTCCTTTGGAAGAGGGAAGATTTTCGGCTTGTCGAAGCCGAGTGCTTTAAGCATATCGGTGCAGGATTTTCCTGACGGTTTTATCCAATGCGTATCCCAGGATTCGTCCGTTGAATAATACTCATGCGGACAGCCGGCAGGGATAAAGAATGCAGTATACGGATTTATTATATGTTTCTCCCCGTTTATTATAAGTACGCCGCTTCCTTTTGTACAATAAAGAGCCTTGGCATAATTGTCACCATTGCCGCAGATTACATGATACTGCCATTCGTTCAGCCCTACGCTCACCAAAAAGACAGGAAGACTGCCTTCTTTACTGATTATCGGATAATCGTAGAATTTCAAAATTAATTCACCGCCTGTGCTAAAATCGTTATATCTTAATAATATCATTCATTGACTTGTTTGTCAATAAGCGTTATAATCTGTTAAAATACGAAGGGGTGATTTTTTTTGAGAACAGTCAGGAAATTAAACGATTTCTGGAGATTCACAAAGCTTCCGGCAGGAATGAATATATCGAAAGATTATGCTATCTCTCCCGAATATGAAGATACATCATGGCAGCCTGTTGAACTTCCGCATACATACAATTCCGAAGACAGCACAGGCAGAATGACAGCTGCAGACGGTGGGGACTACTACCGTGGAACTGTATGCTACCGCAGAAACCTTGCGCTGAGTTTTGAAGAATGCAGCGGAAAAGAACTCTATCTGGAATTTGAAGGTGCTAATACTGTTGCGGAAGTCTATATCAACGGCAGGTTTGCAGGAGAGCACAGCGGAGGGTATTCAGCATTCAGATTTGATATTACGGACTATATATACCCAAGCAAAGACAATCTGATAGCTGTTATCGTATCGAATGCTCCCACCGATTATATTGCACCGATAACCGACAATGGCGATTTCACAAAAATGGGCGGCTTGTACAGGAGTGTAAAGCTTATTGCAGTCGAGCCTGTTCATATTGCTCTGAACGACAGCGGCTCCTGCGGAGTATATATAACCCCACGCAATATTTCAGAAACATCCGCGGATATAGGCATACTTGTCAAGCTGGATAAAGCAGAAACCGCAGAGGCTAAAGCTGTGATATATGATCCGCAGGGAAAGCCTGTAACGGAGTTTTTCGGCAGAGCGGACAAAGACAGGATAACGCTTTCGGGAAAAATCAACTGCCCGAAACTTTGGAACGGAGTAAACTCTCCCACCCTTTATCGTGCGGAGATAACCTTATTCTGCAACGGAAAACCCGTCGATAGCATTGAACAGGAATTCGGAATACGCTCGTACCGCATAGATGCCGATAATGGATTTTTCCTCAACGGCAAGCCATATCCGCTCCATGGGGTAAACTACCACCAGGACAGTTACAAATCCGGCTGGGCAATGACTGACGCTCAGCGTGGGCGGGATTATCATATCATTCGTGACATGGGCTGTACCGCTGTAAGAATGGCTCACTACCAGCATTGTGACCACGAATATTCATTATGCGACAGGCTGGGTCTGTGCGTATGGACGGAGATAGGCATAATCAATAAAATGTCTGCCGATGAAAGCGATGCTCATGTCCTTTCAGACGGCTTTGGAGATAACGCAAAACAGCAGCTTCGTGAACTTATCAGGCAGAATTACAATCATCCGTCAGTTATTGTCTGGGGATTGTCCAACGAACTTCACCAGATGACCGATGAAATATTCGGGCTTTACAGCGAGCTTTATGAAATTGCCTGCAAAGAGGACAATACAAGGCTGAAAACCTTTGCAGACAATCAGTTTTACGGCAGATTTCTGGAGCTCCCTGCCGATGTGGTCGGGTATAACCGTTATTTTGGCTGGTATAAGGATGCCGGCAGTGCGGAGAATTTCGGCGAATGGCTTGATCTATACCATAACGAAAAGGAAAAGCGCCCTGTCTGCATTTCCGAATACGGCGGCGGTGGGGCGATTTCGCAGCACAAGGATAATGTAGATTGGGAAAGCGACATAGACCCTGTCGGAGTACGGCATTATGAGAACTATCAGTCGCAGCTGCACGAGATATTGTGGAAACAATTCTCGGTCAGAAAGTACCTATGGGCCGAATTTATATGGTGTATGTTCGATTTTGCGTCCTACGGGCGAACAGAGGGAGATACAAAGTCGCTCAACGACAAGGGACTTTGCACAAGGGAGCGTATTCCCAAGGACGTATATTTCTTTTACAGGTCCGTATGGAGCAGCGAAAAAACCGTTTATATAACTGAACGCAGGCATGAATTCAGGGCTTGTGATGTGCCTTTTGTAAAGGTATATTCAAATGCGGACGCAGTGGAGCTTTGTATAAATGATGTTTCGTACGGCAGAATATCCCGATGCGAACTTCCCGATGACGAGAACACTGTTTTCGTGTGGAAAAATATAAAGATAAAATCCGACACAAAGAACAAAATATGTGCGAAAGCATATTTCAGCGACGGAACATCAAGAACCGACTATGCATTCTGGACAGGTAAATAAACGTGTCAGTATGTTTTATTCATCATAATAGAGGTCAATTATGAACGTTGTTATTCTGATGCTCGCAGTGACTGCCTGCTATACAATATGCTCGCTGAATGATAAATACGCCGCTGCCAAAGCCAACTTCTCCGGCGATGAATTTACATTCCTGATGTGCTCGTCGATGTCGGTTTTCCTTGCTTTAAGTCTGCCGTTTCAGAATTTAAGTTTCAGCTTGACTTGGCAGTCGTTTTTAGCGGTATTACTGGTTGCAATGTGCAAAATGCTTGAATTCCAGATGAGCGCACGGGTACTGAAACAGCTTTCTGCTTTTGAGCTGAAAGCGTGGCTCGGGATAACCCTGTTTGCGTCTTATTTCACCGATATCCTTTTCGGGTCTGAACTCAATATTATCAAACTGATTTGTATATTTGCAACAGCCGCAGGCCTTGTATTTATTGCAAAGTCGTCTAAATGTGGCAGTGTAAACTATAAACAGATAATTCTGCCATTGGTGCTGTATCTTATTTCAAAATATGGGTATGGGCTTATTATAAGGAGTTTCTCTCCGTATGCTTCATCAACAATGCAGCTTCTTCCGGCTATGGTGATAATTTCGCTGATAATGCTGCCGAGAGTTCATATCAGGGAGCTTATTAAGAATAATCGAAGCGGCGTTGTTAAGGTAGTGCTTGCCAGAATCCCCAATACGCTCGGAATGCTACTTGAAAATGCGGTTATATCTATAAGCCTTGCAAATTACTCATTCATTCAGCCGATGATTCTTGTAACGCTTTTCGTGATAGGTCTGATACGCAGAGAAAAGCGTTCACGGCTCAATTTAATCGGAAGTATTATCTGCATCGTGGGTATAGTGGCTTTTCAGTTGGCGTAAATCTTAAACATTCTGCATCAAACTTACTTCTGAAAAGCTTTGATACTTATCACTCCAACTTTATATCTTCTTAGTGGCTAAATTTCACAGTTCTGAATCACAGATTGAATTTTACTATATGCAGATGTTGCTGTAATGGGTTAAAAGTAGATTTTTATGGAGGCGGCACTAAGATTAGAACAGTAAAATAACAGAGCCGCAGGACTGCTCAAATTTTAATGAGCAAGCCTTGCGGCTTATTGCTAATTTATGAATAATTAAAAAGTGTACACCCCTTTGCCGACGTTTGATTTGTGCCTTCGATCTGACGGAATTGTCCTTGCTCTGAGATGGACGACGATTCAATTTATATTGCGTCAGAGTTGCGTTTGCGTTCCTTGTTTTTTGTGGAAGTCGGTGTTGCTATTATCGTTGAATCTACTATCGTTCCCTTTTTTATGATCAGTCCTTTTGCTGTGAGTTGCTCTACCACCTGTGAAAAAAGCTTTTCCTGCAGCTCGTTTTTTGAGATGGCAGTCTTTTTTACAGCGCCTTTGTCTGTCGTTTATTGATCATCACAATATTCTTGCCGTCACTGCAGTATCTTTTTTCTGTATTCTGCCGGAGAAAATCCGGTCACCTGCCTGAACTGCCGTGAGAAGAATTTTTCATCATCGTAACCGCAGCTTACTGCTGTCGCATAAATGCTCATGGCGGTAGAATACAGTAAGTAGCAGGCTTTCATTACCCTTGAATTTATGCAGTCGCGGTTGTAACTTACATCAAAGCACTGCCGGTAAATCAAGCGGAAATGCCCCTCGCTGACGCACATTTTTCTGCTGACTTCCGAAAGCTTAGGCATCTTATTAGGCATTGAAATTATCCTGTCCCTTATGTCGGCAAGCTCGTTATAATGCGGAAGTTTTCTTCGTTCGCTTATCAGACCGACATCGTGCTCTGCATTCAGCAATACGGCTGAGCGCAGTTCTCCGACCAGCGTGTTATCGGAACTGTGGTATGTGATAATAACCTGCCGTTCATCGTGCCGTGAATAAACCTCGTTGTGGAGCGATATTTTCAGTTTCTCAGGAAACATTCCGTTTTCCCTTTTGAACAGGATAAGAAATGTGTTGTCATCGGTCCGGCAGCATATTTCATGCTTAGCGCATACACGTTTTATTGCTGACGCTGTTTCTGCGATTATATCGCTGCGGTGGTTTTCGCCAAACAGGTATTCTCCGCCGTCCGGGAAACTAAGCCTTACCGCCTGAATGCAGAAGTTATGCCCGGCTTCCTCCACAATGCTTTCAAATTCACGAAGATTGTAGAACCCCGTCAGCGAATCATACAGTGCGAATTGCCGCTGGCATTGCGTGAGATAGTGGATATCATTCTTCATTCGCAGAAATTCCAGCGTATCCGCAACAGTCTTGTTCCAGTCGCGGAAGCTGAAATCATAGCTCGCCGGGCGGTTGTATTCCAGCACCGTATACCCGTAAAGCCTTGTCTGAAAGCACACGGGATTCACATAGAAAATCGCAGGGGAATCGTGCTCCGTAATGAACGGCACGGGAGTTTCGCCACTGCTGAACTTTATCGGAGGTTCTGAATACTCGTTACCTATCGTACAGCACAGGAACTCACCACCGTTGAAACGTTCACTGTTCCATGCGCTGTCAAGGCACAGAAACAGCCTGTCAGCGCCGTGCAGCAGGTAGAAAAACTCGCTTACCGCTCCGGTGTATTCCTCAAGAGTACGCGATGTGGTGAGCCTGCCGGAAAACTGTGCCACGGTGCTCATAATGGTGTGATACTGGTCTATCTTTTCCGCGACAAGCTCATCTAAAAGATGCAAACGGCAGACGCCGCAGGAGCAGGTGTTTCCGCTTACGAACCTGTCGGAATTGTCTTGAATAGGACTGCCGCCGAGAATAGCATCCACAGCGTCCCGTCCCATTTTACGGCGGTTTCTGCGGTAAGTCGTCAGCAGCGGATAGTGATATATCCTTCCTGCGGTATGGTCGCCACCGGTCAGGTCGTAGCCCGTTACTGTCAGCTCACCGGGAATATCCACTCCTGCCTCCGAAAGAACATCACACAGCCCGAACGCCATGAAATCGTTGGTGCATATCACCGCCTGAGGTCGCGGAATTTCACCGCTGAGATACCGCCGGGCAAGTTCCTCGCCTGAATCGTTCCAGAAGTTCCCGTAATACACTCTGATATTATCAAAGCTTATTCCGTGCTTTACGAATGCGCGCTTGCAGCCGTTCAGACGCTTTTGCGAAGAGGCGTTGTCCCTGCTTCCCGTCAGTATGTCGATGTCCGTGAAACCGTGAACCGTTATCAGATGTTCCGTCATTTTTTCCAGGTCGGTTTCATCGTCGGAATAAACGCTCTTAAATCCATCCAACTCCCCGTCAATAACAATGGCGGGGATTTTTGCAGCTCTTATTTTATCGATTGTATCGTTGATTATTTTTATATCCCGGAATGCCTCGGCTGTGACAATAACGCCGTCAAATAAATCCGGCTCAATCAGAGAGTAAATTATGTTCTCATAATTCAGCAGATTATCGTCCTGCCAGTGGTTGTATATGTTTGAGTAGACCACAACATCGGTGTCTTTCCGGAATGCGGCTTCGGATATTCCGTATAATATATCGCGCTGTTCGGATGCGTCGGCTCTTGCGGTAATGACCGCTATTCTTCTGTGCATAATATCACCCCGTTTACAGTATAGCTTAATTCCGCACTAAAGTCAAGAGCAAAAGTGCATATTATGACTAAAAGGTGGATTAAACGAATATACGCTGTTGAATTTCTGCATTGCAATGTGTATAATAAAATTAAAGCAATACCGTGCAAAGATTGTGCGTGTATTGTGCAATATGACGAAAAAATGTAAGCAAGACGCGTACAAAATCCAATAAATGGTTTTTGTGCGGTGTTGCACAAAAAAACAATGAGGTGATGCTAATGAAAATAAGCGAAAATTGCTACAAGCTGGAAAATACGGCTAATCCAATTTCGCCGAATGTATTCTGCGCCGACCCGACAGGCGTTGAGTACAACGGCAGACTTTATATTTACGGCACTAACGACCATCAGGAATACGAGGCAGTCGGCGATGACGGAAAGAACGGCTATGCTCACATAAAATCCATCGTTATGCTGTCAACTGACGATATGGTGAACTGGGAATACCATGGCTTCATAGACGTCGCAAGAATAGCACCTTGGATAGTGAATTCATGGGCGCCGTCCATAGCTTCCAGAGTTGAGGCGGACGGAAAAACTCATTTTTACCTTTACTTTTCGAACAGCGGCTGCGGTGTAGGAGTGCTTACGGCGGAACACCCTCTCGGACCGTGGAGCGACCCTCTCGGAAAGCCGCTAATCTATCAGAATATGCCGGGGCTTGAAAACTGTCCTGCGCCCTTTGACCCGGGAGTATGCATCGACGAAAACGGCACAGGCTGGCTTGCGTTCGGCGGAGGGACCCCACCTGACGGTAATACGCTGCACACAAATGTACCTAAGATAGTGCGGTTGGGAAAGGATATGCTTTCGTTTGACAGCGATTTTGTTCCGATAGACGCTCCGTATTTCTTCGAGGCAAGCGAGCTGAACTACGAAAACGGAACTTTTATCTACACATACAGCACGGACTGGCAGTCAAGAGAAAACTGGAACAGAACGGACATTCCGGCGCCGGGAACATGCAGCATGGGCTGTATGACGAGCAAAACTCCCCTTGACCCGGAAAGCTGGCAGTTCAAGGGCGGATTCTTCCTAAACGCCGGTGATTCCGGAATGGACTGGTGCAACAATCACACCCACCTTATCGAATATAAGGGAACAAAGTACATTCTTCACCACACACTTCACATTCAGGAGCGCACGAAAACAAAGGGAGGATTCCGCTGTATGTGCGTGGATCTACTGCCTTACACGGATACGGAATTCCCCGTCACAAAGGCAACACGCGAAGGCGTTACGCAGACTCAGCCGCTCGACCCGTATAAAGCTCACAGCGGTGCGGAGATGTTCACCTGCGCAGATATGTGGTACGAACAGATATCCACCGGCAAAATGGCTGTGAAGTCGCTGTCAGAGGGTGCATGGACTTACATAAAGGGCGTGGATTTCGGTAAGGGCACAGAAAAGCTGCTCGTTACCGCAAAGGGCACGGGCGTTATCGAGATTCGTCTTGATGACAGAAATGCCGAACCGTTGGGAGTGATCAAACTCGCAAATGATGGATTTGATAAAATTCCTGTGGTTCTTCCCACAAAAATAACAGGAATTCACAATGTATATTTTGCATTTTCAAGCAAGGACATCTGCCTTGAAAGATGGCAGGCTGAATGAAAGGAGTAACTATGAACAAGAAGATAACGGCTTTGATTTGTACAGCTGCTATGCTACTTGTTTCCGGCTGTTCCGAGCAGAACGGCTCGAATGATTCACCTGTGCAGACAGAAAGCTCTGCCGACAGCGTAGACAGTGTGAGCAAAGCGGAAACAAGCGACAAACCTGACAACGCAACAATAATCGACAGCCTTAACAACGGAATAATAATCGACGAGGTAAGCGGAAATGTCTACAAAAACGAGCGTAACGCCAATCCCATTTCGCCGAGTATATTCTGCGCCGATCCCACCGCGGTGGAATAT
>ERZ506931.1130-NODE-1130-length-10684-cov-3.611158_pt1 | contig 10684 bp, 10 predicted proteins | sample MGYA00512902_ERZ506931 | MGnify/ENA metagenome assembly ERZ506931 | reverse complement strand
TCGCTGCCAATGTGATTGCCCTGCACGCTGAACTTTTCCTCGCTCTCTGTGCGGATGACCTTGACGATGCGGCCTTTGATGATGTGCGGCGTATCGCACGCTATGAGGCCGTTGATCATACCGGAGCCGCCGATCAGTCCGATCTGACTGATGGAGAGCGGGAGCAGCGGCCGCTTTACGCCGCTGTCCAGTTCGCTGCGCGCCATCATCTGCGCAAAGCTGTTGCAGCGCCGAAGCTGCTGCTCCAATTCCTTCTGGTTGAACCGCTCACCCTTGAAGGCGTTGACCTCTATCGGGTGATCCGGCAAAGCGTAGCGTTCTTCCGGCATCTCTGCAAGAGAGCGAATGGACATGGGTGCGGACGCAAGCTCCTCCAGCCAGAGGGTATCCTGCAGTTCTGTCCCCCGGGGCTTTCGGGCACCCAGCACCGCTACCTGCTTGAATTTCCGAAATTCACTCTCGGTAAAGCGCCAGACGGTAAGATCATCAAAATTGTCCACAAGGATACGGCAGATATCCGGCGTTAAACGGTAATAGGGAATCACATAGATCAGTAGGCCGCCATATGCCAACGCAGGCAGGCTTTCAATCAGAAAACGCTTTTCATGCCGGGAGCGTCCTCCGCTCTCATTGATGACCGAGAGATACGGCGGGTTAAGAAACAGCAGATGGAAAGCTTCGCGGCTGATGCTGCTATGAAAGAAGCTGCCGAAGCCCACGCGGTGAAGCCTTGTCTGTGCTTCCTCCGCGCGGCTCTCGTCCAGTTCCACGCCATAGGCATAGCAGTTATTGCCCTGCGCCAGTTGTCGAAGCGCCTTGCCGCAGCCGCAGCAGGGATCCAACAAGTTCGTGGTCACGCCTTCCGGAAATCGGATCCCCCGCAAAAGAAGAGCGATATTATCCGGGTCTGTTGGGTAATAGCCCAGCTTAATGTTGTTCATCAGCCGACCTACCACCGCAGCATTGGCCTTTTGTCCCACAGGAAGGGATGACGCGAAGCGGCTCAGCGCCTCGTAGACGCTCTTATAGCCGGTGCTCATCAATGCAAATCCTGCAAGGCCCTGCCGAAGCTGTCCGGATACTTTCGCAAGTGCGTATTCCTCCATTTCCATGAGGAAAAGCTGCACCTGTGCGAGTGTTTCCACCAAGGTTTCCCGCGTTCTACTCAGTTCCGCGTAAATATCCCGTGCCGCAGCAAGGTCGCTTTGGCGGCAGCGCTCAATCCTCGCCCGCTGCAAAACCATGCTTTTGGAGAGCTGGATGATCTTGCCTTGAAGCTGCGCAAGCTGATCCAGAGCATACGGCTTTTGCGCGGAAAGGTCAGGCAGTTCGCTCATAACGGCACCCATCCTTCCGCAAGGCACTCAGCGTCTCCAAAAGCTGCGGATATGACCAGGTTTTCAGGTCGCTGCTGGTGAGAAAATGATTGTATCCGCCTTTGAAGTCCCTGCTGCTCCGGATCGTCCGATAGCAAAGCACCTTCCCATCCGCGCATAAGCGCTGCTCGATCCACACCGCAATGCCTCTGTCCTCCCACATTCCATAAAGGGAGCATGTTCCCGACACCGCGATGCCGCCGCTGTTTGCACTGACTGTAACCTCGTGCAGTCCAAGATCCTTGGCAAGGGCGCGGAGGAATACCTTTCCCACATTCAAAAAAGCTTTCTTACTTCCATTGGGTCCGCTTTCCCTCTCGTCAAAGATGCAACCTAAATCAGTGGTCAGCAGCAGCGCAAGCTGCCGCATGTGACCTTCCTGCGATTTGATAGACATGTTGTATCCTCCTTTATTTCCGGATAAAAGAGGGCAAGGAACAAGATATGTTCCTTGCCTTCCGTTCGGGCGGCTCACGCCGCTCCCTTCCATTCTTTTTCGTGTCCCGCCGCCCGCAGTTCCATCTGCATACGGGCAAGGGGAATCCGCCGCTCATAATATGCCAGCAGGCGCAGTCCGCCGCCTTGCGTCGGAACACCGCGATAGATCTTTTCATAGAGCACAGTGCGGCCGTGTTCCTCTACGCGGGTTCTGCTTTCCACTTTCACTTCACACATAGGCAGTTAAGCTGCGGGGCGAAGGATGCGCTCGTTTTCGAAATCGAAAACAGGCGCGTTTTCCTCCGGTGTCCCGGGAATCAGCTTGAGGGTATAACCCTGCTCGCGTGAGAGCTTAAAGAGCCCAACGATACGGTTGAGTTCCTCATCCACTACATCTTCCTGCTTTTCTTCGACTTCCGGCACACTCTGGTCAGATGCAGAGAACTCCGCGCTCCCTTCATTCTGCACAGTTTCCGTGTGGTCTTCCTGTGCGGGCACAAATTCAGCATCCAGGACTTCAGCTTTCTGCCCGGGCGCTGTCAGCGCCGTCCAGAACGAGCGCAGCATGGAGGCAAAGAGTGTACCGAAGAGGGTGCGCTTTTTCGGCGTGAGATTCACGACCTCCTGCGCCATGACCTCATCCACCTCGCTGATTGCTGCCGTCAGCTTTCCCGTTTCCACATAGGCTGCGGAGAGGAAGCAGGACACGGCGGCACTCTCGGAGGCAAACACCTCCGGCGCCTGCACACGCTTGGCAATCAGGCGCTTGCAGATCACGGTGCCGCTTTCCACATCGTCGATGCAGACGGTATCCGCGTTGATGCTGCCGGCGTCGATCACGCCGCTTCCGGTGATGCTCTGCGCCTTGACGCCATAGGTCACACGAAGGCGGCCATGCACCACCAGATGCTCCGTTGTCAGAGACTCATAATGGACGGTTTCTCCCTTGGGAATGTAAACAGTTTTCATTTTGTATTCTCCTTTTTCTTTTTTAGATGGCTATGCCATCTTTTTTCTTTCAGGCTGCCATTTCCTCTTTCAGTCGGACCGGCACAACGAGGGCAAAATCACTGCGCCCCGCAGCATCGATCACGATGGGAGCATGAGGACTGCTGAGATGGATGCAAACCTCCACTTCTCCCTTAAACTGCTTCAGGGCATCCAGCATATGATAGAGGTCAAAGCCGAGAACCATGTCTCCGCGGCCCCTCACCTCAATGCCGGTTTCAAATGCTCCGCCGGACGCCGCAATGGAAAGCTGTTCGCCTGCAAAGCGCACATAAGGCTTTGCCGTGAGCACAGAGCACTCCTTCAGGTAATTCAGTTCCCGCACAAAGTCAGCCGTTTTGACAGTCACGCTCTCCCGATACCCTTTAGGGATCACCGCATCCACGTTATAGGTATCCACGCCCTGTAAGCGGGCAAGCATACGCAAATTGCCGCTTGCAAACAGCACATGGCTGCTTCCGATCCGCACGGTCATATCTTCCTTGCCGAAAGCGCTCAGGTGCGCAAGCACATCGGCGCGCACCAAAAAAGGCTTTGGGAAAGAAACACCTTCCAGCGTATCGCAGGCAAGGCGGGTTCCATCCAGTGCGTAGACGCGATTCCCGCAAAACTGCACGCAGATCGCAGCGGGTCTTGCACTCACGCTTGGCTTTTCCGCAGCATAGCGCACACGCTCCACACAGGCGGAAAGCCTCGCGCTGCTTACTGAAAATGCATCGCCCTCCGAAGCCTGCGGCGTATTCGGATAATCCGCTCCGTCGTAGACCTCAAATTCCGCACCGCGGCGTTCACAGCGGAGCAGAACCCTTCCGACTTTTTTGCTGCCGCTCCGCGTTTCGGAAAATTCCATCGTCAGCTCACCGGCAAAGTGGGAACAGGCGCGCAGGATGTCCTTGGTTTTTCGGAAAGCAAAGAACATATCATCGCCCGAAGCCGGGAGCTCTGCCGTAAGCCATGTTTCGAGATCTGTTGCCGTCAATGTGCAGCGCCCATTCTGAATCCGAAGGCAGACTTCCTCCCAAATGGGTATTGCGCACTTTTTGAGGATTTTACTGACTTTGCTCATTGCATGGGAAAACTCTTTTGCGTCAACTACTGCACGACTCATGCCGCACGCCTCCTCGTATTCTTTTCCAGCACCGTCTGCATCCGGATCGTCCGGGTGGAAAAATCCGTCTGCATGGCATTGTTTTCTCCATGTGTCAGAATGTTATAGACCATGATGAGCACAGCGGTCGCCGCAGTCACATTGGCCACAATACTCTGCGGATCTTCCTGTGCGGCTTCCGCGCAGCTGATCTCCGAAGGGAACAGGTCGGTGTCCTTCAGCATTTCAGGATGAACGCCGCCGATGGATTTGCGGATCGTTCTTCCGTTCCTTCGCACGCCGCACACGACCTGCCCGGTATACTTCCCGTTGCCGCTGTCGATGTAGATGAGTTCCTCGCTCTGATGAAAAGCCTGATGGCAGAGCTGCCGCGTCTTATTGTTATCCACGCAGCCCAGCAGCAGTACCATTTCCTTCGTCCGCTTGGTAGAATAGGGATTCAGCTCCCATTCCTTCGGCTCGATCAGTTCCATCAGATCCGGCAGCTTTTCAATAAAGCTGGGAACATACTCTGTCTCCATTCCAAGCACAGTGGAATACCGTTCCGCCAGCACGCGGGCTTTGTTTTCACCCAAGTCTGCGGGGACAAAGTTCTGCCGATCCAGGTTCTTTGGCTCGACAATATCCCCATCGCAGACAACAAAGCGGGCAGGACGATCCAGCATATGAAGCAGGCGAAACACATACGGGGCAACATATCCTCCTGTGCCGCCGGCTCCCAGCATGACCACCTTGACCGGGCGATCCGTTGGAAACTTCATATGAACGCCTCCTCCAGAAAGTCCCGGAAGCTGCGCTTATCCGGCTTTTTGAATCGCTCGGACTTTCTGCTGCGGATACTTACCTGCGTCAGCCATTCCTTGGGAAACGGCTGCTCCAATCCTTCCATCACAATATTTGGATCGATGGATACAAAGGAGTCGCCGCAGAAAATACGTGCTTTGACGTCCGGATAGAATTTATCAAGTTTTCCCAAAACGAGGTAGAGTCCTGTGGAGCGCTCATCCTGATCATCTTTACCGGAGAAAAAGGCATCCATGCTGTTATGAGAGTGGATATCCGCGTAGCAAAGATACCGCTCTTCATCGTCATAGGGGCAGTCATGGAGATCGGCCTCTACTTCCTCCTTGCACACGCTCTGCTTGGGGACGTAGGCAAAAAAGCGTTTTTCCGCCTTGTCCCAGTAAATCTGGGCAAATGCTTCATTCTCCCCATGATCCGTCATAAAGGCACGGAAAAAGGCGATGATCTGTCCCATCAGCTCGGCGGGAATCTTCGGCAGAGCCGGGGAAAACCCGGCTCTGACCTCAGAGAAATCCACCACATTCTTTTTGGGGGCGATAAACTCGCCCTGCTCCATCTTGCGAAGCTCATAGATCCTGCCGTCGTTGGAGGGGATCAGGCAGATGACCTTATCCGAGGTGCGAGCCTCTTCCAAGGTGCCGAATTTCCCCTTATAAGCGGCATTTCCCTTGGTTTTCATTTCCACCTTGGGCTTTACATAGCAGCGGGGATCTTTTTCTTTCGATTTTTTGAGGGCTTCCAGAAATTCGCGGGAGCGCTCGATGGTTTCCTTCATGGAAATGATCGTGGTTCCCTTGGGGTCCTTGACCTCTTTGCGGATGCCGCAGTATTCCACGCTCCAGGAGACGCGCTTGCCCTCCTCCAGATCGGTGAAGTCCTCGGACTTCAGGATACGGAGGTCCTCAAAGGTCATAGAGGCGTCCTCGATGTCCTCCTTCACGCCCTTGTGATAGAAGACAGGCGGCTTTTCCAAAAGCCCCTTCTTGGTATTCTCCGCCGTTTTCTGCTCAAAAGCCGCGGCAATGGGGTTTCCTGCGGCTGCATTTGACTCCGGCTGTGCGGGAGCGGGAGCTTCCTTCGGCGGGGCAACAGCTGGCATCGATGCGGCTGCTTCCACAGCGGGCGCCGCCGGCATTTCCTGCGTCGCAGGTGCCGGTGCGGGTGCTGCGGCAGTCGCCTGTACCTCAAAGGGGTTGCCCTGATTGGCTGTATCTGTGCTGTCTCCGAAAATCGCGTTAATGTCCAGTCCTTCCTCGGCAGGGATCTCGGTGAAGGGCCATGCGTTGGTACTGTTGAGTTCGCTCATAAAATGCTCGCTCCTTTCGATTTTGAGACAAAAAAAGACCGCAATCGCTCCTATGAGCAATTACGGTTTCATTCTTGTCCTTTATTGAATTCCAGTTCGTTTGAGTCTGACGGAGGGCGCAATAACCCCCTTTCTGTCGCCGTTCCTCCCTAACTTACTCCGCCCTAACTTACTTCGCCCTGAAATACAGCCTCATTCTACCATCCCGCCGCCTGCCTGTATAGTTGGAGTTTTTCCATAGCTTTGGAAGCAGGATATACTTGCTTTTTCGTGTTCGCACGTTCACGATCAGCGGCACATTCCTCTCAAATCATTGCTCTTTCTGTTGGCAATATGTGTTTTATCACATATAATGGGTTACAGAGAAAGTGCGGTGGATGTATGGACTACACGGTGGAATACTATGAGAAGGATGATGGAAGCAGACCTGCGGAGGAATTCATTTTCTCGCAGGATAATGTATTCTTACTATACTCCATGATCCAACTCGATGATCCAACTCGCGGCCATGCAAAATTATTCTTTTATTGCGTTGCTATCTAGATATTCCTCAAAGAGACTCTCTTTGGTCAAGTAGTCTTTTACAAATTCCACGAAAGAATAAGTGACAGCGTTGCCATGCGGCGGTGTTCCAACTCGTCCTTGGTGATGGAGAAACCATTGACCTGTCGAAAGTCCCATTCGACAGCAATTTCGATAGCTTTCCGCATGACCTGAGGCTGGCTTGACCAGTCTGCGGATAACTGGTGACGGGCATCCAGATAATTTTGAATATTCTCTGCGGGCATAGGCTCACTCGCTCCATCTGCCACGGTGTTGAAGGAGTGAGTAATCTCTGGAGAAATCACTGTGGAAATTTTTGTTGTATGCACCAGCCGAATTGTCCCCACTGTGCCGCCTTTCTCTCGGCCATCGTAGACGGCAATTACACGATTAGACCGCTCGACCATACTCCCATAGCCTCTATCATTCTACGTACTCCAAACCTTTCTCCGCACACCAACGGATCGCAAGCTCTCGGTATGTCTCCGCCAGATAGTCGTACCAACGCTGTTCCAGCCCATGATAGCGCACCGACTGCTTGAACCGGCGAAACGCACCTTTTCCCCTGATGGTATAGGCAAGTTCTTCCTGTGCCTTTCCGGGAGAGAACTGATCAATGAAGTCCTCCATGATACGGTACTGATGGATCTCGTGCTTACTTGGGAATCGAAGATACCGTTCCGGTGCGTTTTCGATCTCAGCGGCAAAGGTCTCATCCATCTCGCCGGTCATCAGGGAATCGGCAAGATAGACAGTCTCTCCGGTCTTTGTGTCCCAAAAACTCGTGAAAACGTCATCCGCCTCTTCGATCGCCTGGATGACCTGTTGCAGTCGGATTGTCATTTTTCACAGCACCTCTTCCTCAATAATACCGTAGTCGATCAGAATATGCATATGGTCCTATTTTACCGCAAAGCAAAACCATGCACAACCGGATGCGAGACTATTCTTTCAGTTTACGGGAGGATCGTGTTCGCTTTCATCCCAGGGTCCGAGACCCGAGGTTTTCCCGTTCACTTTGATTGCCCATCATCGGTATGAAAAGAAAATACTTTTCATCTGAAAACTTTACTTGAAACGCAAGTTGTCAGATGGTATACTACAATCAGGCAATTGGAAAAGAGGGAGGTCTGCTCATGGACAATGAAGGGCTCACGCAGTATACCCGTATCGCCATATCCCTGGCAGAGCGCATCGCCTCGGGCCAGCTGAAGGAAGGAGACAAGCTCTCTGGCCGGTCCAAGCTCTCACCGGAGTACAATGTCTCCCCGGAGACCATCCGCCGGACCCTGCGGCTGCTGGCGGATATGAAGGTAGTGGAGGTGAAGGAGCAGAGCGGTGTCTATGTCCTGTCCGCCGACAATGCCCGCCGCTATCTCCACAACTTCGCGGATCAGACCGACATACGGGGAAAACAGCAGCAGCTCAAGGAACTGCTGGTCCGTCAGGAACATCTGAACCGTCAGATGGCGGCCCTGTGCCGGGATATTTTGGACGAGACCAGCCAGACGCCCGACGCCCTGCCCAACTACTACTGCCGCATTCCAGACGACTGGCCCCACAGCGGCACCACCGTTGGGGCCCTGCGGTTCTGGCAGGCTACCGGTGCCACCATCGTGGCCATCCGCCGCGGCCTGTCCTACATCGTCTCACCCGGTCCCTATGCCGAGCTGTACGCCGGCGACGCGGTGATCTTCGTGGGCGGCGTCAAGGCCCGTGAGGCCGTGTCCCACTTTTTCGCGAACCCGTAATTTTCCCGGCCCCGGCCGGTTTACGAAAGGAGTTATTCTATATGGTACACAACGAAATACATGCCATCGACTTAGGCATCATCGCCGCCTATCTCATTGCCATGGTGGTCATCGGTGTAGTGGTGGTGAAAAAGGTACAGAGCACCGACGACTACTATTTGGGCGGACGTTCTTTCGGCCCGCTGGTGCTGATGGCCACTGTCTGCGCCACCATCATTGGCGGCAGCGGTCTGATGGGTCGCGCCGGTGTGGCGTATTCCAGCGGCTTCAAGGCCATTATGACGGCGCTGCCCTATTTGCTGGGCATGTTCATTTTCTCTGGCTTTGCTGGACGTATCTCTGCTGTGGGCACCACCTTCAACGTCACCTCTATCCCCGACCTGTTCGAGCAGCGCTTCGGCAAGACCGCCAAGGTGATCCTGGGCTGCCTCATCGCCTTTACCATGATGGGTACCGTGGCCTCTCAGGTGACGGCCACCGCCACCATCATCAACATGCTGGGAAATGAAGTCGGCATCTCCTACGAGGTGGGCGCGCTGATCGCCTGCGCGGTGTTCATCATCTACACCGCCACCTCCGGCCTGTTCGGCGTCATCTATACGGACGTGTTTCAGTTCGTCATGTTGATCCTGTTCGTGTACATCATGATCCCGACGGCATCCCTTGCCAAGCTGGGCGGACTCTCCGTGTTTCTGGAGAACCTGGCCCCGGAACTGTCCACGCCCTATGTGGACGGCAGCATCATCGGTGATATCATCACCTACTTTGTCTTTACCTTGGCCGGTGCGGAGATGTGGCAGCGAGCCTTTGCCGCCAAGAGCCAAAAGGCTGCCAGAGAGGGCCTGTTCCTGGGTACTTTCGTCTACGGGCTCACCATCCCTCTGGTGTGGTTTATGGGTGTGGTGGCCCATCAGCTGGTCAGCGCCGATAAGATCGCCCAATATGGCTCCACCGACGCCGTGGTGCCCGCCCTGGCCATTGAGATTCTGCCGGTGGGCCTGACGGGTCTTGCTCTGGCGGGTATCCTGTCGGTCATCATGTCCACGGCGGACAGCTATCTCATCGTCTCCGTCCAGACCTGTGTCCACGATATTTATAAGGTCTTCAAGCCCGATATCCCCGAGAAGAAGGAACTGCGCTTGACCCGCGTGTTTGCCTTCGTCCTGCCACTGGGCGCACTGGTCATCGCTCTGTACATCAAGAATGCCTATAACATCCTCATGTTCGCCTGGAGCTTCTATGCCGCCGCCGCGGGTCTGCCTGCCTTCGCAGCCCTGTACTGGAAGAAGGCCACCAAGGCCGGCATTATCTCCGGCATGGCAGCGGGCTTTGTGGTGTGCGTTGGTTGGAAGCTTATCGGCACCCCCTTTGGCCTTGGTCCCACGGTGCCAGGCGCTATCGCCTGCGCCGCCGCACTGGTGGTCGTCAGCCTTGTCACTTACAGAAAGGCTCCCGCGCCTTTCCTGGATCCCTATCACAAGACGGCAGAGATTGCCTGAACAAGATTCCCGATCGAGTAGGATAGTCATCCGTATCCTTCGATACAGTGATCCATTCCATTTCTCGATGCTCCTCTTCATGCCCGCCATACTATAATAGCATCTATTACGCTGTCGGTTCCGGTTCCTCCGCCAAGTGTATCTCCCAGCGTCTCGACATTGATGGAAGGAGTTTGCGACGCCGTATTGCAAAATTCTGACACTTTCGATATAATACCGTCACATCCCAGACTAAAATATATGACAACAGGAGAGAACACATCATGAACAAGACTGAAATGATCGCCGCAATGGCCGAGACCAGCGGTCTTTCCAAGAAAGACTGTGAGGCTGCGTTGACCGCTTTCCTCACCGCCACGGAGAGTGCGCTGAAATCCGGCGATAAAGTGCAGTTGGTTGGTTTCGGCTCTTTCGAGGTCAAAGAGCGCGCCGCCCGCATCGGCAGGAATCCCTCTACCGGAGCCGAGATCAACATCCCCGCGTCCAAGGCACCTACCTTCAAGCCCGGAAAGGCTCTCAAGGACGCAATCCAGTAAATTAAATAAGCACCCTCTCGTACACAAATAATTTCCACAAAATAGTAACTCGTTTGAACAAACGCAGGGGCAAAAGACCTTTCTCCGGTCCTTTGCCCCTGCGTCTTTTGTGAGTCTATTTTTCAATAGACCCTTTGTCATCTGATTACTATGCCGGCTTTCTGTTGGAAAAGCGGGTCAGCCTTCGTCAAAGAAAGCAATCTACATGCCGATCCTTCCGGATGGTTCGTAAGCGCCTACAGCTTAGACCACTCAGGGATAATTTCATTTATCGGCACGCTTATCTATTCTGCTCACTGCTAAGCAGATTTCCCA
>ERZ506931.1129-NODE-1129-length-10687-cov-4.238995_pt1 | contig 10687 bp, 8 predicted proteins | sample MGYA00512902_ERZ506931 | MGnify/ENA metagenome assembly ERZ506931 | reverse complement strand
TTTTAAATTTTTTTGATTTTTTTCAAATTTTGTGTTGACAAGATGGCACTCTCTATGTATAATATTACTTGTCGTTGACGAAGTGTGGCTCAGTTTGGTAGAGCGCTGCGTTCGGGACGCAGAGGTCGTGGGTTCGAATCCCGTCGCTTCGACTACGCATAGGAAGTCTGAAACCAATTGGTTTTCAGGCTTTCTTTTTGCTATTCTGGTAGTGATGCAACAGCAGAAAGGAAAAGAAAAGTTGACAGATCAGGAACGTTTTATGAAAGAAGCTATCCGTCAGGCGAAGAAGGCAGAAGCTCTGGAAGAAGTGCCAATTGGCTGTGTGATCGTGCATGAGGGTAAGATCATCGCACGTGGATATAACAGAAGAAACACAGATAAAAACACACTTTCCCATGCAGAACTGAATGCAATCCGCAAAGCCAGTAAAAAACTTGGTGACTGGAGACTGGAGGGATGCACTATGTATGTGACGCTGGAACCATGTCAGATGTGTTCCGGGGCACTTGTCCAGTCCAGAATAGATGAAGTAGTGATTGGTTGTATGAATGCCAAAGCGGGCTGCGCAGGTTCTGTGATGAATCTTTTGCAGGTGGATGGATTTAATCATCAGGTAAAGATTATGCAGGGAGTTCTGGAAGAAGAATGTTCTTCTATGTTGTCTGAGTTTTTCAGAAAGCTTCGTGAGAAAAAGAAGCAGGAAAAGGCAGCCCTTAAAGCTGCACAGGAAAATCCGGAGGGAGAACCGGAACAATAAAAGTAAAAGACAGAAAAAAACAGGAAGAATCTTAAAGGCAATAAGAGTAATAAAAGTAATAGAAGTAACAGGATTAATGTTACAGGCAGAAATAAAAAGAGGCGAATAAAAAGAATGAAAAAAGACACAACAAACGACATGACCGTCGGCAGTCCGGTGAGTCTGATAATAAAATTTATGATCCCAATGTGCCTGGGAAATCTTTTTCAGCAGTTTTATAATATTGCAGATTCCATTGTTGCCGGAAAATTTATCGGAGTAAATGCCCTTGCAGCTATCGGAAGCACCGGTTCACTGATGTTTTTTGTGACCGGCTGGCTGAATGGACTCAGCAGTGGATTTGCGATTATCGTAGCCCAGATGTTCGGAGCGAAAAAATTTGACAGGATGCGCCATTATGTTGCCATGTCCATTTACCTTATGGCTGCATTTTCCATTGTCATGACCATAGGATTCAGTCTTGCGAACAAACCAATCCTGCATCTGATGAATTCGCCGGAAGAGGTATTTGGTGATGTAACTGCATATATGGGAATTATTTATGCAGGTCTTATTATCACAGGTGCATATAATGCACTTGCGGCTTTCCTGCGTGCGCTGGGTGACTCCAAGTCGCCATTGTATTTCCTGATCATTTCGGCTGTGATCAATGTTATTTTGGATGTAGTTTTTATTGTAGTCTTTGGAATGGGTGTAGAAGGATGCGGATATGCCACAGTGATCGCACAGGGAATTTCGGCAGTGTGCTGCCTGATTTATATTGTAAAAAGATTTCCGATCCTTCATCTGGAACGGAAGGATTTTGAGATATGCTGGGGCAGTTTCGGCAGACTTCTGAAGCTTGGAATTCCTATGGGACTGCAGTTTTCGATTACAGCAATCGGAACCATTATTGTACAGAGCGCGGTCAATATTTACGGACCTGTACATATGGCCGGATTCTCTGCTGCCGGTAAGATCCAGAATATTTTTGCCACAGTATTTACAGCCTTCGGTGCAACCATAGCAACCTATGTAGGTCAGAACAGGGGCGCAGGAAAAATGGATCGTGTGAAACAGGGAGTCCGTTACACGCAGATGATGGTCCTGGGATGGAGCGTTTTTGTTATGTTCCTGATGTTTTTCTTCGGAAAATATCTGACATATCTTTTCGTAGATCCATCGGAACAGGACGTAGTAAATGTGTCTGTTACTTATTTCCGGACAGTATTCTGGGCATATCCGTTTCTCGGAAGTATTTTCCTCTATCGAAATACTCTGCAGGGAATGGGATATGGACTTGTACCAATGCTTGGCGGAGTATTTGAACTGGTGGCGAGAACCGGAATTGTCGTATTGATTGCGGGACATACTTCCTTTGCCGGTGTCTGTATGGCTGACCCGACCGCATGGATCGCCGCACTGATCCCACTGATTCCTTATTATTTTCATGTGATGAAGAAATATAAGAACAAAAGTCAGGTACAGGCAGTGGAGGATTAATTATTTTTTCTAGCCTATGTTAATATATGGACTTTTTGCAAATTACAAAAATAAGAAAAGCATTCAGGAAATTATCAACAGATAAAATTCTGAATGCTTTTTTATATGATGACCTGCATCATGAATATTCTTTTTTGCGCGCCGCACTTCGGAATGGTCCCACAGACGTTACCTCTACAGTTAACTCAGCCCAGGCACCCTTACGGCACACAAGAGCTTCTGCTTAGTGCTGCTACATTCCTGTCCTGACACGGTTCACAGATTCCTGTTGCGTAAGACCCAAACGTCAACGCCACTTATAGAGGGCAGCTCCACAGGATACAAGCCTCGGATTGGCATCACCCCTGCTGTAGCGGATTGCAGGTACAGGGCACCGCTATCTCCCCGGCTGCGCATTTCTGATTATATAGGCAGGAGGCTGTTTTGTCAATAGTGAATCATTATAGTAAAACTTATTACTGGGAACGGAGTGAACAGTAACGAACGGAGTGAACAGTAACGAACGTAGTGCGTGAATAGTAACTAAAACTTTTCTAACACTATTGTATGAAAACGATAAATATTATATAATAAACAGAAATAAACTATCTTTATTCTGGAAATGGATATGCCAGAGTACACAACATGTCTTGTATGTATGGATATGGATAATTCTTAAAACACAGAAATGGAGGATACTATCATGATTAAAAGAATAGGTATGCTTACCAGCGGCGGTGATTGTCAGGCACTTAACGCTACCATGCGAGGAGTAGTAAAGGGACTGAGCAACAATTTGGATGAACTGGAAGTTTATGGATTTGATGATGGATATAAAGGACTGATCTATGGTAAATACCGTATGCTCACATCCAAAGATTTTTCCGGAATCCTTACACAGGGCGGCACAATCCTCGGAACATCCAGACAGCCATTCAAACTGATGCGTGTCCCGGATGAGAATGGCCTGGACAAGGTTGAAGCAATGAAGCAGACTTATTATAAACTCTGCCTGGACTGCCTTGTGATCCTTGGCGGAAATGGTACACAGAAGACAGCAAACCTTCTGAGAGAAGAAGGACTGAACATTATCCATCTTCCAAAGACTATTGATAATGACATCTATGGCACAGACATGACTTTTGGTTTCCAGAGTGCGGTAAACATTGCCACAAATGCCATTGACTGTATCCATACGACAGCATCTTCACATGGACGTGTATTTATCGTAGAGATCATGGGACACAAGGTAGGAAGTCTGACACTTCATGCAGGTGTTGCAGGCGGTGCGGATATCATCCTGATTCCTGAGATCCCATATGATATCAAAAAAGTTACCGCAGCGATCCAGAAACGTGCCAAAGCAGGCAAGCGTTTCACAATCCTTGCAGTTGCAGAAGGTGCGATTTCCAAAGAAGACGCAGAACTTCCTAAAAAGAAATACAAAGAGAAACTGGAAGCCCGAGCAAAGAAATATCCGTCCGTTTCCTATGAGATTGCCGACCAGATCTACAAAGAGATCGGAAGCGAAGTCCGCGTTACAGTTCCGGGACATACACAGAGAGGCGGAGAACCATGTCCGTATGACCGCGTTCTTTCCACAAGAATCGGTGCAGGTGCAGCGCAGGCGATCATGGATGGTGAATATGGCATCATGATCGGCGTGGTAAACGGCAAAATTAAACGTGTACCTCTTGAAGAGTGTGCAGGTAAGCTTAAGATGGTATCACCGAAAGATCAGCTTGTAGTTGCTGCCAAACAGATCGGTATCAGCTTTGGTGACTGATTAAGTGAAACAGTACTTGACTGACAGATACTTTTTCATATAAGATATGGATGTAAAAAAGACCGCCGCGGGAATTTTTTCCGCGGCGGCTGTGATAATAAGATAGAGATAACTATTTGGCGCGCTGCTGACAGTGGGGGTGCTGAATAGTTACGATAGGAGTTTACTCATGAGTTACACTGCTCTTTACAGAAAGTTCAGACCGGATAATTTCGCGGATGTCAAAGGTCAGGATCACATAGTGACTACTCTGACAAATCAGATTAAGCATAACCGTATCGGCCATGCGTATCTGTTCTGCGGCACCAGAGGAACCGGTAAAACAACAGTAGCCAAAATTCTGGCGAAGGCAGTCAACTGTGAGCATCCCGTAAATGGCAGCCCCTGTAATGAATGTGCCATGTGCAAGGCAATCCAGGCAGGAACTGCAATGAATGTGATCGAGATCGATGCTGCATCCAACAATGGTGTGGATAATATACGTGAGATCAGAGAAGAGGTTTCTTACCGCCCTACAGAAGGTAAATATAAAGTATATATTATTGATGAGGTTCATATGCTTTCCACAGGTGCCTTCAATGCCCTGCTGAAAACACTGGAGGAACCACCGTCTTATGTTATGTTTATCTTGGCAACTACAGAGGCGCACAAGATTCCGATTACGATTTTATCCAGATGCCAGAGATATGATTTCCACAGAATCACCATAGACACTATCGCGGCCAGACTGGATGAACTGCTCAAAGTTGAAGGTGTAGAAGCTGAGGAAAAAGCAGTCCGATATGTAGCGAAAGCGGGAGATGGTTCCATGCGAGATGCGCTCAGCCTTCTCGACCAGTGTATTGCTTTTTATCTTGGACAGGAACTTACCTATGATAAAGTTCTGGAGGTTCTGGGAGCCGTTGACACCGAAGTGTTTAGCAAGCTTTTGCGAAAAGTGATCCGGGGAGATGTGACAGGTTCCATTCATATCCTGGAGGAACTGATCGTAGGAGGCAGGGAACTGAGCCAGTTTGTGGGAGATTTTACCTGGTATATGAGAAATCTTCTTCTCGTTAAGACTTCTGAGAATCCGGAGGAAGCGATCGATGTCTCATCCGACAACATGAAGCTTCTGAAAGAAGAGAGCACCATGCTGGATGTGGAGACGCTGATGCGGTATATCCGTATTTTTTCGGATTTGTCCAACCAGATCCGATATGCAACCCAGAAAAGGGTTCTCGTGGAGATTGCACTGATCAAGCTGTGCCGTCCTGCAATGGAGACTAATCTGGATTCTGTTCTGGACAGACTGCGTGTGCTGGAACAGCGGATGGATGAACGTCCGGTACAGCAGGTGATCGTGCAGCAGGGTTCAGGGAAAATGCCGGCAGAAACCGGAGCAGTTCAGGAACCGGCGGGAAACAAAGCACCGGCGAAAGCTGCACCGGAAGATTTGCAGAAGATCGTGGCAGGCTGGAGAGTGATCACAGGACAGACAACAGGGATGTTCAAGCAGATGCTTCAGAAATCTGTTCCGAAGTATAACAGTGAGACAGGAGAACCTGTTCTTTATGTGGAATTTCAGGATTTTCTGGGGCAGTCCTATGTGGACAATCCGGAAGCGAAGAAAGAGCTTCAGGACATTATCACTGCCCAGACAGGAAAAACAGTAGAGATCCAGATGCTGGTGGCAGATAAGCATCAGCATACAAATCTGGCAAATATCACAGTGGACCAGGCGATAAAGAATAATATCCACATGGATGTTGTGATAGAGGAAGATCCTGATGAGGAAAAAGGAGAATAAATATTGTTACTGTTCACACACCACTATCCCGCGAGGTGTTTTGGCATGAATATGCCAAAATCCCGAGACATAACTAAATATTCTCCGGACAGGAAAAGGCAGTAAATAATAAGGCAATAAATAGCAAGGAGGACATCACAAATGGCAAAACGTGGAGGATTCCCGGGAATGGGTATGCCGGGAAATATGAATAATCTTATGAAACAGGCGCAGAAAATGCAGCGCCAGATGGAAGAGAATCAGAAAGCTCTGGAAGAGAAAGAATTTACGGCTACTGCAGGAGGCGGAGCTGTAGAGGTAACTATCTCAGGTAAGAGAGAGGTGACAAAAGTAAAGCTTCAGGAGGAAGTTGTAGATCCGGATGACATCGAAATGCTGGAAGATCTCATCGTTGCAGCTACAAACGAAGCACTTCGCAAAGTGGAAGAAGAATCTACAGCTGTTATGTCTAAACTGACAGGTGGTCTGGGCGGACTTGGCGGAGGTCTTCCATTCTGATGGAATACTACAGCAGTCATATCAATAAGCTGATCGAGCAGCTTTCCCATCTTCCGGGAATCGGTGCGAAATCAGCACAGAGACTGGCATTTCACATCATGAATATGCCAAAGGATCAGGTAGAGCAGCTTACCTCTTCCATTACCGGTGCCAGAGAGAATGTACAGTATTGCAAGTGCTGCTGTACTCTGACAGACAGAGAGATCTGTCCCATCTGCAGCAATGATAAGCGTGATCATTCAGTGATCATGGTGGTAGAGAATACAAGAGATCTTGCAGCTTATGAAAAAACAGGCAAGTTTGATGGCGTTTATCATGTTCTTCATGGCGCAATCTCTCCAATGCTTGGAATCGGGCCGGATGATATCAAACTGAAAGAACTCATGCAGCGTCTGGCAAAGGATGAGATAAAGGAAGTGATCATTGCTACCAACTCCAGTCTGGAGGGGGAAACAACGGCAATGTATATCAGTAAGCTGATCAAACCTACCGGGATCAAAGTCAGCAGGATTGCAAGCGGAGTTCCGGTAGGAGGAGATCTGGAATATATTGACGAAGTGACTCTTTTACGTGCTCTTGAGGGGCGTGTGGAGCTTTAAGGTTACTGTTCTGACAAAAGATCATCGGAAAAGGAGGCATCACTTTGTCTAAAAAGAAAGCAACTTCTTCTGACGTGGCAAAGAGGGCAGGAGTCTCCCAGGCAACTGTTTCCATGGTCCTGAATAAGAAATATAATGTTTCTTTTTCCAGAGAAACAGTGGAGAAGGTAGAGCAGGCAGCCAGAGAATTAGGCTATCATCTTCCCGGACGAAAGAACAGAAAAGAAAGCCGGAAAGAGAAGCTGATCGTTGTTTTTTGCCCTACGCTTACAAGCCCGTATTATGTATTGCTTCTGCAGGGGATTGAAGCAGTGGCGAACAAGCAGGGATATGGTGTCTTTATCTGTAATACACAGAGAGATCCCCGTCTGGAGGAGAAGTATCTGCGCATGATGGGTACAATAGAGCCGCTTGGCATTATCTACTGCTGTAATCCAAATCCGGATTTTCAGCAGCAGGTAGAGGAACTGGCGCAGACAATCCCACTGGTTATCATCAGTAATAAAGAGAAAACTACAACTATAGATGCCATTAATCAGGATAATACAGTTGTGGGAAGGATGATGGCAAGACATCTGCTTGATCTGGGGCACAGAGATGTAGCGTTTATCACTCCGCCCCTGACAAGGAGACAATGGCAGAGAACAAAACGTGTAAATGGTTTTGTGAAAGAGTTTGAGAAAGAAGGCCTGAAGGATCATGTGATCATTAAGGCTGCGGATGAAGCTATCGATATGCAGATCCCACGGATGGATTCGGAATATTCGATGGGTTATGAGCTTACTATGGAGCTTCTGGATGAAGGCAGGGAATTTACAGCTATTGCAGGCCAGAATGATATGATGGCTATTGGTGCGCTGGATGCTCTCCATGAAGCAAGGATTCATGTACCCAAGGATGTATCGGTGATTGGGTGCGATAATATCTTTTATTCGGGAATACGGAAGATCTCTCTTACTACGATCGATCATTTCGTAGCCCTTAAAGGCAGAGATGCCTGTGATATTATACTGCGCAAAATCGATGAGCAGGACCGTTTTCTCACAGATTCTGCTCCTGCCAGTCTCTATAATATTGAATATACCCCCAAGCTGATAGCGAGACGCACTACGGGGTATGTCAGAACCAAAAAAAATAATTAAATACGTCGAATGAAAATTATTAATAATAATTTATCGAAACTGCAGAACAGTTATTTGGTATAGAGCTGTGTGGTGAGGCAGATTGCGAATATCTACCCGGCAGGCATTTTCTGGAAACGTACCAAAATTTCAGGATGTGCGGCTGAAATCCGATATCAGAAATGATTTCTGACGGAGGTTTCCTGCAACAGCAAAGACAGCGAACAGTTACGAAAAGAAATGGTTATAAAACATATTGTATATTGCATGTTGATAACAACGAATATATGCTTTGACTGAAAAATAAAGAATTAATAAGACATGCGATTATTAATAAAGAAATTATTAATAATCTTTTGCCACGCTTGACCTGAATGTAAAGTCTGTTATAATGAAACCATCAGATCAATGAACGATTATGACAAGCAAAAATCAGGAGGGTTAAGAACATGAAATTTTTTATTGACACAGCAAAAGTAGAAGATATTAAGGCAGCTAATGATATGGGTGTAATCTGTGGTGTTACCACAAATCCGTCTCTTATCGCAAAAGAAGGAAGAGATTTCAAGGAAGTAATCAAAGAGATCACATCTATCGTAGACGGACCGATCAGCGGTGAAGTAAAAGCTACTACAACAGATGCAGAAGGAATGATCAAAGAGGGACGTGAGATTGCAGCCATTCATCCGAATATGATTGTTAAAATTCCTATGACAGTAGAAGGTCTGAAAGCAGTTAAGGTTCTTCATGCAGAAGGAATCAAGACAAACGTTACTCTGATCTTCACTGCTAACCAGGCACTTCTGGCTGCAAGAGCAGGTGCTACTTATGTATCTCCGTTTCTTGGAAGACTGGATGACATTTCTACAAGAGGTGTTGATCTGATCCGCGAGATCGCTGAGATTTTTGAAGTGGCAGGAATCGAGACAGAAATCATCGCAGCAAGCGTAAGAAATCCGATCCATGTAACAGACTGTGCACTTGCAGGTGCTGACATTGCAACTGTTCCGTACAATGTAATCGTACAGATGACAAAACATCCTCTGACAGATGCAGGTATTGAGAAATTCCAGAAAGATTATAAAGCAGTATTCGGCGAATAAGGAGAATTTACCACAATGGAAAAATTAGAACTTCAGAAAATTGCAAACGAAGTCCGTAAAGACATCGTTACTGCATTACATTCTGCAAAAGCAGGACATCCGGGCGGATCTCTGTCTGCAGCAGATGTATTCACTTATTTATATTTTGAAGAAATGAATATTGATCCAAAGAATCCTAAGAAGGCTGATCGTGACCGTTTCGTACTTTCCAAAGGCCACACAGCACCGGGATACTACTCTGCACTTGCAGAAAGAGGCTTTTTCCCAAAAGAAGATCTGAAGACTCTTCGTCATCTGGGTTCCTATTTACAGGGACATCCGGATATGAAACATATCCCGGGTGTTGATATGTCCAGCGGTTCTCTGGGACAGGGAATCTCTGCAGCGGTGGGTATGGCGATCGCAGGCAAGATGGACAATGCCGATTATCGTGTATACACGCTGTTAGGTGACGGTGAGATTCAGGAAGGACAGGTATGGGAAGCTTCCATGATGGCAGGATTCCGCAAACTGGATAACCTGGTAGTGATCGTAGATAACAACAATCTGCAGATCGACGGAGCAATTGATGAAGTTTGTTCTCCATATCCGATTGATAAAAAATTCGAAGCATTTAACTTCCATGTGATCAATATCGACGGCAATGATTTTGATCAGATTGATGCAGCATTCAAAGAAGCAAAAGCAACCAAAGGAATGCCGACAGCAATCATCGCACACACTGTAAAAGGAAAAGGCGTATCCTTCATGGAAAATCAGGTAGGCTGGCATGGAACCGCTCCGAACGATGAGCAGTATGCAGTAGCAATGGAAGAACTGGAAAAGGCAGGTGAAGCATTATGTCAGAAGTAAAGAAAATTGCAACCAGAGAAAGTTATGGTAACGCCCTGGTAGAACTGGGAAAAGAGCATGAAAACCTGGTAGTTCTGGATGCAGACCTGGCAGCTGCCACCAAAACCGGTATGTTTAAGAAAGTATTTCCGGAACGCCACATCGACTGCGGTATCGCTGAGTGTAACATGATCGGTATCGCAGCAGGTCTTTCTACCGCAGGAAAAGTTCCGTTTGCAAGTTCTTTCGCAATGTTTGCGGCAGGCCGTGCTTTTGAACAGGTAAGAAACTCTGTAGGATATCCGCACCTGAACGTAAAGATCGGTGCAACACACGCCGGTATCTCCGTAGGAGAAGACGGTGCCACACATCAGTGTAACGAAGATATCGCCCTGATGCGCACGATCCCGGGTATGGTTGTCATCAATCCGTCCGATGATGTGGAAGCAAGAGCGGCTGTAAAAGCAGCATACGAATATCAGGGACCGGTATACCTGCGCTTTGGTCGTCTGGCAGTGCCGGTGATCAATGACAGACCGGACTACAAGTTTGAGCTTGGAAAAGGTGTTGTGTTAAGAGAAGGAAAAGACCTGACGATCATCGCAACAGGACTTCCTGTAAGTAACTGTCTGGAAGCAGCTGAGAAGCTTGCAGCAGACGGAATTGATGCGAAAGTGATCAACATTCATACGATCAAACCTCTCGATGAGGAACTTGTTGTAGCAGCTGCAAAAGAGAC
>ERZ506931.1124-NODE-1124-length-10714-cov-5.757388_pt1 | contig 10714 bp, 7 predicted proteins | sample MGYA00512902_ERZ506931 | MGnify/ENA metagenome assembly ERZ506931 | reverse complement strand
CCGCTAAAAAACGAAGTCAATACATTTCTTACCGCCGCCCAGGCGGTCTGCCGTGTAACGGCAGAATAAAATGATGAAATCATTTTATTAAGAAATAGTATTATTCAGCTTGTCCGCCTTGCAGAACAGGACGAAGCCGATGGCGAAGATGACGACCAGCGTACCCACGGCGATGTTTTCGTTTTGCAGCTCCAGCCCGAAGACATGGAACGACTGCCCGTCGGTGAGCTGACTGACCACGGCGATCAGGGTCGTACCAAGGAAGGACGCGCCCTTGCCGCAGATGTCCATGAGACCGAAGTATTCGCCGCTGCGCTCCGCCGGGATGATCTTCCCCAGATAGCTGCGGCTCAGCGCCTGAATGCCGCCCTGAAACATACCCACCAGAACCGCCAGTACCCAGAACTGCCACTGGGACACAAGAAATACCGCGAACAGGGTAATGCCGGTGTAGCAGAGAATACAGATCTTAATAAGCAGCCCCGTATCGTACTTGGCGGAGAACCGGCCGAAGGCGATGGAGCAGGGGAAGGCCACGAACTGGGTCAGCAGCAGTGCCAGCAGCAGCCCGGTGGTGTCCAGCCCCAGGGCGGTGCCGTAGGCCGTGGCCATGTCGATGATGGTGTAAACGCCGTCAATGAAGAAGAAAAATGCCAGCAGGTACAGGAAAATATGCTTCTGCTGCCGAACCTCCCGGAAGGTGTCTCTCAACCGACGGAAGGTGGAAGAAACGGGATTGCCGCCGTGCTCCACGAAGGCGGTCTGGCGGTAACGCTTCAGCAGCGGCTGGGTGCATACGAACCACCACACGGCGGTAATGAGGAAGGAAACGACCATGGCCGTTCCCGTGCCAATGCCGATCTTATCGCCGAACAGCACCAGAAGCAGGCAAAGAATGAAGGGAATCACGGAGCCGATGTAGCCGTAGGCGTAGCCCATGGAGGATACCGTGTCCATCCGCTCGTCGGTGGTGACCTCCGGGAGCATGGCGTCGTAGAACACCAGACTGGAGGAATACCCCACTTTGGCGAGAACGAACACCACCAGAAATGCCAGCCATCCCGCAGTCACGCCCATGGCGGCGCAGCCGAGAACGCCCAGAAGCATACAGGCCATGAAAATCGGCTTCTTGAAGCCCCGGTGGTCAGCCAGCGTGCCGCAGATGGGGCCGATGACGGCCACCAGCAGCGTGGAGACGGAACCGGCGTAGCCCCAATAGGACAAATACAATGACTCGTTCAGCCCGCCGGTAGTCGCCAGAGCGTTGAAATAGATGGGAATCAGGGTCGAAACCAGCAGAATGAACGCGGAATTGCCGATGTCATAGAGAATCCAGCTCCGCTCCAATGCGGTGAGTTTGATTTTTTTCACTTCTACCACTCCTTAAATTTTAGCCGAAGGCCGGGGCAAAATCCTGCCCCAGAGGCTCGCCGGTGCGCATGTGCTCGTCCAGCTGGCTGAGCAGTCCGGGATAGCGCTTGAGCGCGCGGTTGTACAGCACCAGCATTTCGCTGTCCATCCACAGCCAGCGGTCGTCGCCATGTTCCGGCATGAGCTGATCCTCAATGGCCGGGCTGCGGGTCAGGCGCAGCAGACGCCGGACATGCTTGCGGTTCTCGCCCACCAGAAACCGGGTGGCGCGGGCCATGTTGCGGACGCAGGCGTTGATGTTCGCCGGGGTGGCGGGGGGATAAAAGAGGGCAACCGTGACGCACTCTCCCCGGGTCAGCCGCATGTGGGCGCTGCCGTCGTAGGTGTGGGGCTGAGGCACGCCGTCGGATTCCAGCAGATACCGGTCGAATTCCGATTCCAGCTCCACGTGACGGGCGCTGCCGTCCGCTTCCTTTTTCTCCACGTAGGGGTGGCACAGGGAATCCAGACAGTAATGCCCCAGCAGCCCCAGAAGATAGACCCGCCCGGCCTCGCTGCCCGCCTGGGCGCAGACCCGGGCGAAAAATTCCTGTCCGGACTGGGCGTGGAAGACGCCGCCCAGCTGTCCCGTGGCGGTTTTGATCAGGGGATTATAGTAAAAGAAAATATCCGGCCCGTGCAGACCCATATCGTAAAGCCGCCGGAACCGCTGGATACTTCGGCGGTCGTTGGGGCTCATCCCGGAAAGCAGCTGCTTTCCGAAGCGGTAATGGGCGTAATTTGCTGGCATGATCGGTCACCTCGTTGTTTTTTCTCACGTTTTCTCATTCTACATGATAATTCGGCAAAAGAGAAGCACTTTTTTCAAAATTCCACTTCAAATTTCTGTAAAGCCGGGGCGTTGCAATGCCAGCGGCACCGTGGTATAATGAACAAGATTGCCATTTTTCGAGGTGCCGATATGGAAACACGCAAGCTTTATTATGAAGATTCTCACCTTTCCCGCTTTACATCGGCGGTGCTTTCCTGCGCGAAGGCCGCGGACGGATGGGAGGTCACGCTGGCCGCTACCGCCTTTTACCCCGAGGGCGGTGGTCAGGCGGGGGACTCGGGAACCCTGAACGGCGTCCGGGTGCGCAGTACCCGGGAGCGGGCGGGGGCGGTGGTTCACCTGTGCGAAGCGCCCCTGGAAGCGGGCGCGGAGGTCACGGGGGTGATCGACTACGACCTGCGCTTTGCGCGGATGCAGCAGCATTCCGGGGAGCATATCGTCTCCGGGATTCTCAACCGCCGCTACGGCTGCCACAACACCGGCTTTCACATGGGCGCGGACGTCATCACCATCGACTTTGACGGGGTCATCCCGCCGCAGGTGCTGCCGGAAATCGAAGCGGAGGCCAACGGGGCGGTATGGGAAAATCTGCCCGTGCGGTGCTGGTATCCCAGTCCCGAAGAGCTGCCCGCCATCCCCTACCGCTCGAAAAAAGCCCTTGCATGGCCGGTGCGGATCGTGGAGATTCCCGGATACGATTGCTGCGCCTGCTGCGGCACCCATGTGGCGGCTACGGGGGAAATCGGCCTCATCAAGCTGCTGAGCGCGGTGAGCTTCCGGGGCGGCACCCGGATCGAGATGGCCTGCGGGTCGCAGGCGCTGGCGCTGCTGAACGCGGCCTTTGACCAGAACCGGCAGGTTTCTCAGGCGTTTTCCGCGAAAATCACGGAGACCGGCGAAGCCGCACGGCGGATGAACGAGCTGCTTTCGGCGCAGAAGTACCGCATGGCTGGTCTGGAAAAGCGGGTCTTTGCCGGAATCGCGGAAAGTTATGGAAACCGCGGCAATGTCCTGCACTTTGAGGAAGACTTGAGCGCCGACGGCGTCCGGGAACTGGCGGATGCTATCGCGGACAAGTGCGGCGGCACGGCGGCAGTGTTCAGCGGCAGCGACGGCGGTTACGCCTACTGCTTGATCGCCCGTCAGGGCGACCTGCGGCAGCTGGGCCGGGACATGACCGCCGCGCTCCATGGCCGCGGCGGCGGAAAACCCCTCTGCCAGCAGGGACGGGTGCAGGCTGCGAAGGGTGAAATCGAAGCCTTTTTCGCCGACAGGCAGTGAATTTGGTAGTTCGGTGAGGAAAAAGAGGGCGCGAAGCCGCTTTTTGTTCATAAATTCGACTTTTATTCTCTTTGCGCTTATGCTATAATACCCAAAATGACCTGTGCCGCCAAAACTGTTCGGAAGGCACAAAAGGAGAAACATATGGGAGTATTTGAAAAAATTTTCGGCACCCGTTCCCAGCGGGAAATTAAGAAAATCCAGCCCACGGTGGATAAAATTCTGGCGCTGGAGGACGACTACAAGGCGCTTTCCGAGGAAGCCCTGAAGGCCAAAACCGCCGAGTTCAAGAACCGGCTGGATCAGGGGGAGACGCTGGACGACCTCCTGCCGGAAGCCTTTGCCGCCGTTCGGGAAGCGGCCGACCGGGTGCTGGGAATGCGCCCCTATCCCGTTCAGCTCATCGGCGGCATCGTGCTCCATCAGGGGCGCATCGCCGAGATGAAGACCGGTGAAGGCAAGACGCTGGTCGCCATTCTGCCCTGTTATCTAAACGCGCTGACCGGTAAGGGCGTTCACGTGGTCACCGTCAACGAGTACCTTGCCAAGCGTGACTCCGAGTGGATGGGCAAGGTCTACCGCTACATGGGGCTGACCGTTGGTCTGGTGATCCCCGGCATGTCCCCGGCGGAGCGCCGGGTGGCCTACGCCGCCGACATCACCTACTGCACCAACAACGAGCTGGGCTTTGACTACCTCCGGGACAACATGGCGATCTACAAGTCCGAGCTGGTGCAGCGGGGACACGCCTTTGCCATCGTGGACGAGGTGGACTCCATCCTCATCGATGAAGCCCGTACCCCCCTGATTATTTCCGGCAAGGGGGAGGATTCCTCCAAGCTGTACGAAATGGCCGATCACTTTGTGTCCACCCTGCGCAAGCAGGTCTTCGCCAAGACCGACGAGAAGGAGATCCACGACGACTACGACTGCGACTACATTGTGGACGAAAAGCAGCGCACCGTGTCCCTCACCGCCAGCGGCATCGCCAAGGCGGAGAAGTTCTTCGGCGTGGAAAATCTGGCCGACGCGGAGAACGCTACCCTCTCTCACCACATCAATCAGGCCATGAAGGCCCGCGGCCTTATGAAGCGGGACATTGACTACGTCATCAAGGACGGTCAGGTCATCATCGTGGACGAGTTCACCGGCCGTCTCATGTACGGCCGCCGGTACAACGAGGGCCTGCATCAGGCCATCGAGGCCAAGGAGGGCGTGACCGTCGCGGGGGAGAGCAAGACCCTGGCCACCATCACCTTCCAGAATTTCTTCCGGCTCTACGGCAAGCTCTCCGGCATGACCGGCACCGCGCTGACAGAGGAAGAGGAGTTCAGCGCCATTTACAATCTGGACGTGGTGGAAATTCCCACCAACCGTCCCGTCATCCGTATCGACCACCCCGACGTAGTGTACAAGACCGAAGCGGGCAAGTTCCGCGCCATCATCCGGCAGGTGATGGCGTGCCACGAAAAGGGTCAGCCCGTGCTGGTTGGTACAATTTCTATTGAAAAAAGTGAAATCCTCAGCAAGCTGCTGAAGCGGGAGGGCATCCCCCACAGCGTTCTGAACGCCAAGCATCATGAGCAGGAAGCCCAGATCGTGGCGCAGGCAGGCAAGCTGGGCGCCGTGACCATCGCTACCAACATGGCAGGCCGTGGTACCGACATCATGCTGGGCGGCAACGCCGATTTCCTGGCGAAAGCGGAGCTTGCGAGAATGGATTTCCCGGATGAACTTTTACAGGAGGCCGACTCCTACGCCGAGACCAGTGACCCGGAAATTCTGAAAGTTCGCCACACCTACGAAGAGCTGCTGAAAAAGCACAAGGCCGCCATTGCGCAGGAGGCGGAGCAGGTTCGCGCCGCCGGCGGTCTGTTCATCATCGGCACCGAGCGCCATGAGTCCCGGCGGATCGACAATCAGCTGCGCGGCCGTTCCGGCCGTCAGGGCGACCCCGGCGAAAGCCGCTTCTACCTGAGTTTGCAGGACGATTTGATGCGCCTGTTCTCCACCGACCGGGTGATGAGCATGATGGACTCCCTGGGTCTGGACGAGGATACCCCCATCGACGCGAAAATCCTCAGCAACGCCGTGGAAAACGCCCAGAAGAGCGTAGAATCCCGGAACTTCCGCGCAAGAAAGAACGTTCTGGAATACGATAACGTCATGAACACCCAGCGTGAGGTCATCTACGCCCAGCGGCAGAAGGTGCTGGATGGGGAAGACCTGCGGGAGAACATGATGCAGATGCTCCGCTCCCTTGTGGAGAGCGACGTTTCCACCGCCCTCAGCGGGCATGGCGGCGAGGTGAACGAGGACGGCCTGAAGGGGCTGGCCAACGCCATGGAGGGCATCTACTTCGCCAAAGGCACGCTGGCGTCCCGCCGGGAGCAGCTGCTGGCCATGAATGCCGACCAGCTGACGGACACCGTTTTTGAAATTGCCCAGCACACCTACGAGGCCAAGGAAGCCGCCTACACCCCCAAGATCATGCGGGAGCTGGAGCGTGTGGTCATGCTCCGGGTGGTGGACGAATACTGGATGGACAACATCGATGCCATGGACGATCTGAAGCAGGGCATCGGTCTGCGGGCCTACGGCCAGCACGACCCGGTGGTGGCCTACAAGGAAGAGGGCTACCAGATGTTCGAGGCCATGATCACCGCCATCAAGGAGGAGACCATCCGCCGGATGTTCCTGGTGCAGCTGCGTCCCGCCCAGGAAGTCAAGCGGGAGAAGGTGGCCAAGGAGACCGGCACCTCCGCCCCGGACAAGTCTCAGGTCAAGCGTGCGCCGGTGCGTAAGGAGCACAAGGTCGGCCCCAATGACCCCTGCCCCTGCGGCAGCGGCAAGAAGTACAAGAAGTGCTGCATGCAGAAGGACAAACTCGAAAGTTAAGATAACAGAGAATCGGAAGTAAGGCGCTTTACGCCTTACTTCCGACGCGCGAAAACGAGATTATGATACGAACACAGAAATACGAGACACTCCAATATCTGACCGCCGACGGCATCCCCGTCCCCCACGGGTTCACCACCCGTCTTGGCGGCGTCAGCACCGGCACCCAGAGCAGCCTGAATCTGGCCGTAGGCCGGGGGGACTCTCTGGAAAACGTGGAGGAAAACCTCCGCCGCCTCGGCCGCGCCGTGGGCTTCGACCCGGAGAAACTGGTGATGACATTGCAGATCCATTCGGACATCGTCCGGGTGGTGACGGAAAAAGACCATATCGGCCTGTGCCACCGGGACTATCCCAAGTGCGACGCCCTTGTGACGAACACCCCCGGCGTTGCGCTGCTGGTGTTCACCGCCGACTGCACGCCGCTGCTGTTTTTCGACCCCGTGACCGGGGCGGTGGGTGCGGCCCACGCCGGTTGGCGGGGGACTGCCCAGGCCATCGGCGCAAAGGTGGTTCACGCCATGGCGGAGAACTTCGGCGCGAAGCCGGAGAACATCCGCGCGGCCATCGGCCCCAACATCGGCATGTGCCATTTTGAGACCGACCACGACGTCCCCGATGCCATGCGCGCCGCCTTCGGCCCGGAGGTGGACGCCTACATTGAAAAACGGGGCGAAAAATACCATCTGGACTTAAAGCAGATCAACGCCATGGTTCTGCGCCGCTGCGGCGTGGAACACATTGACTTAAGTAGAGACTGCACCGTGTGCAGCTGCGACCGCTTCTGGTCCCACCGGGCGACCGGCGGGGAGCGGGGATCGCAGGGCGCGGTGATCGTCTGTCAGGAGGTGACGGGATGAAAAAGGGAATATCCGTGCTGCTGGCGCTTATCCTCTGTCTGGGGTGCTTCACCGGCTGCGTCGGGAGCATCGACAATTCCGCCTACGTCCCCACGGGAGACGCCCTCCTGATGGAGGGGGAGGACCCGGCGGAGGAAACCATCGCGCCGGACTCTCAGGATCTGACGCTGGCCTACTATCCCGACCGCTCCATGAACCCCCTGTACGGCAGCGACTACACCAACCGCGTGGTCATGTCCCTGATGTATCAGGGGCTGTTCGCGGTGGACTCCAAGAACAATACGACCCCCATTCTGTGCTCTCAGTATCAGGTCACCCCGGATAACCGTACATGGACGATTTATCTGGAACCCAACGCGACCTTCTCCGACGGCACCCGGGTCACGGTGCAGGACGTGGTCGCGAGCTACGAGCAGGCGCGGCAGAACGTGTATTACAAGGGACGCTTCACCCACATTGCCCGTGTGGAGCTGTCCAGCGACGGCGGCGTGGACTTTTTCCTTGACACGCCGTACCAGAATCTGGCGCTGCTGCTGGATATCCCCATCGTCAAGGCTTCGGAAGTGACCGTGGACAACCCCCTTGGAACCGGCCCCTACTCTCTGGAAGACGGCATCGGCGGCAAGCACTTGCAGCGGGTGGTGAACTGGTGGTGCAGCAGCGAAGACCTGGTGGCGAAGGATTCCTCCATCGCCCTGGTGGAGGCGGAGTCCCCTTCCCAGATCCGGGACGAGTTTGAGTTTTCCGGCCTGAGCGTGGTCTGCACCAACCCCCAGACGGATTCCTACGCCGACTACCGCTGCGACTTCGAGCTGTGGGAAGTGGACAGCGGCTTCATGATGTATATCGGCTGCAACGTCACCTACAGTAAATTTTTCGACGACGGCACCCTGCGTACCTTCCTGACCTACGGCATCGACCGGCAGACGCTGGTGGACGACAACTACGGCGGACTGGCGCTGCCCACGACCCTGCCCATTTCCCCCATGTCGCCGTATTACAGCAAAAGTCTGGCAACAAATTATGATTACGACGAGATGCGCTTCATCGACGCGGCCAGCAAATTCCGCGTTCCCACCAACGACAAGGGCGTGCCGAGGACGCTGCAGCTGCTGGTCAACAGCGACGATTCTGCCCGCCTGCGCTGCGCCCGGAACATCGCGGCCACGCTGACGGAGCTGGGTCTTGCCTGCGAAACGGTGGAAAGTCCCACCAGCGTCTACGAAGCCCGGCTTCAGGCGGCCAACTACGACATTTACCTCGGCATCACGAAGCTGCCCACAACGGCGGACCTGTCGGAATTCTACCGGCCGTGGGGCGAAATGAGCTGGGGCGGCCTCGCCAACGAGACGATCTACAACATGGTCAATCAGTCTCTGGCGGACAGAGGCAACTACTATAACCTGCACAAGCTGGTGGCGGACGACGGCCGGATCATCCCCGTGATGGCCGGTTACTACGCCATCTACGCCAAGCGCGGCGTGCTGAGCGACCTGAACCCCGCCCGGGACAACGTGTTCTACTACACGCTGGGCAAGACCATGGAGAGCAGTAAGGTTGCCACGCAGTTCAGCTGAGAGAGACCGCAGATCTGCGGAAAAATATCTACCAACAGGAAAGGAAGAAGATTATGAAAAGAGTTATTGCCCTGACGCTTACCTTGGCGCTGCTGCTGTGCGGCTGCGGTGCCAGGAGCGCGCCTGCCGCGACCCCCGCGACGGTGCCGGAGACCACCGCCGCGCCGACCGCCGAACCCACCGCGGAACCCACGGCGGAACCGACCACCGTGCCGACCACGGAACCGGAGGTTTATGTCAACCCCCTGAACGGCGAAGTTCTGGACGCGCCCTTCACCGGCCGTATTTTTGCCAACACCGTGAGCAATCTGGCGGACAACATTCCCCATGTGGGCGTGGTGAAGGCGGACATGCTGATCGAGTGCTACGTCAACATGGACAGCGTGGTGCGCTGTCTGGCGCTGTTTACCGACATCGACTCCGTGGACGCCATCGGCTCCACCCGTTCCACCCGTCCCATGTTCAATGCCATCGCCCAGCACTATGACCTGATCCTGTCCCACGCGGGCGGCTCCGCGCAGGCGCTGGCAGACGCCAAGGAGCGGGACGTGGAGAATTTCAACATTGACGAATGGGTGGTGGCCTCCACCGGCGCTTCCTATCGGGACACCGAGCGCAAGGGCGCGCTGGAGAACACCCTCTACGGCATCGGTTCCGGCATCAAAGCCTACGCCGAGTCTCAGGGCTACCCCATGACGCTGGAGCGGGACTACGGCTTCGACTTCACCGACGACGGCACCCCGGCGGACGGTGTTGAGGCCAAGGACATCAGCATCACGCTGGTCTACGAAAAGGCCAGAAAGGAAACCCGGATGGTCTACGACGAGAGCACGGGCAAATACGCCTTCAACCAGTATGGCAAGGTCATGACCGACCTGAAGACTGAGGAAGTCGAAGCGTTCCGGAACGTCATCGTCATGTACGCGGACATCACCACCACCGGCATTTACCACATTGCGGATTTCAATGCCGGCGGCAAGGGCTACTTTGCCTGCGGCGGCAAGCTCATCCCCATCGTCTGGATGTGCGGCGGCGATAAGGAGCCGTTCCGTTTCTTCACGGAAAGCGGCGAGCCGCTGGAGCTTGGCCGGGGCAACACCTACATGGCCATCTGCACGCCTCAGTCCCCCGTCGTCTGCGAAGGAATGCCGGAGCAGCCCGCCGAAACCACGGCCGCGTCCTGAGTTTGGGGCGGATATTCCGGGAAATGAAAAGCGCCCGCAGCGTCACGCGGCGGGCGCTTTTGCGCGAATGAGCAACATGCACCGAAAAATAGCAAAAACTGATCGGAATTTTACGAAAATTACACTTTACAACGCAGTGGGATTATTGTATAATGGATTCCGTACGGAGATATCGAATGCCGTACCTGAAAAGTAAAATACTGCCTTCCGGCAGTAATAAAAATGGAGGAATTACCATGTCTGTTAAAGTTGCAATCAATGGTTTTGGCCGTATCGGCCGTCTGGCTTTCCGTCAGATGTTCGGTGCCGAGGGTTTTGAAGTCGTCGCCATCAACGACCTGACCTCTCCCAAGATGCTGGCTCACCTGCTGAAGTACGATTCCACCCAGGGCAACTACGCTGCCCACGGTCATGTCGTTGAGGCCGGCGAGGACTTCATCACTGTGGACGGCAAGAAGATCACCATTTACGCCAAGGCCAACGCTGCCGAGCTGCCCTGGGGCGAGCTGGGTGTTGACGTTGTTCTGGAGTGCACCGGTTTCTACACTTCCAAGGCCAAGGCTCAGGCGCACATCGACGCCGGCGCCAAGAAGGTCGTCATTTCCGCTCCTGCCGGCAATGACCTGCCCACCATCGTTTACAACGTTAACCACAACACCCTGACCAAGGAAGACAACATCATCTCCGCCGCTTCCTGCACCACCAACTGCC
>ERZ506931.1104-NODE-1104-length-10859-cov-4.068956_pt1 | contig 10859 bp, 10 predicted proteins | sample MGYA00512902_ERZ506931 | MGnify/ENA metagenome assembly ERZ506931 | reverse complement strand
GTATGGCAAACTCAGCAAAGAGACTTGAGATGCCTGTATTCCCGGAAGACCGTTTTGTTGATGCAATTGTTCAGACTGTAAAAGCTAACGCAGCATATGTTCCGCCATACGGTTCAGGCGCAACTTTATATGTTCGTCCTTACATGATGGGTACTAACCCGGTTATCGGTGTAAAACCTGCTGATGAGTATATGTTCCGCGTATTCACTACACCTGTAGGACCATACTTCAAAGGCGGTGCTAAACCAATCACAATCCGCGTCAGTGATTTCGACCGCGCTGCGCCTCATGGAACAGGCCATATCAAAGCAGGTCTTAACTATGCAATGAGCTTGCATGCAATCGTAGATGCTCACAAGAACGGATTCGATGAGAACATGTATCTTGATGCAGCTACACGTACCAAAGTAGAAGAAACAGGCGGTGCTAACTTCATCTTCGTTACAAAAGACGGCAAAGTTGTCACACCGAAGTCCAACAGTATCCTTCCTTCTATCACACGTCGTTCCTTAATCTATGTTGCCAAGGAATACCTGGGATTAGAAGCTGAGGAAAGAGAAATATACTTCGATGAAGTGAAAGATTTCGCTGAATGTGGTCTCTGCGGTACTGCTGCAGTTATCTCTCCTGTCGGAAAGATTGTTGACCATGGTAAAGAAATCTGTTTCCCAAGCGGAATGGAGAAAATGGGTCCGGTTATCCAGAAACTCTATGACACATTAACAGGTATCCAGATGGGACGTATCCAGGCTCCGGAAGGATGGCTGAAAGTTATTGAATAAATAACAGCTGACTGCAGACAGTTAACGATTTTCAATATCAGAAGAATTGTTGCTGTTCATATACCACTATACAAAAATATCCCTCAGAATCAGTTTAAACACATTCTGAGGGATATTTTTTCTTTTACATCACTGATTTTTCCGGCTCTGCTTTGTTCCTTCTATTTCTTTCTCTCATACTTCACAAACTGATACTCCAGATCAAAGTATGTCTGCTCATCGCTCTCTCCCGTAATTTCCCATTCATCATCTTCGTCCAGATTTGGGAAATGGCTGTCTGCTTCATATGCAAAGTCAATCTTTGTCACATGAGCTACATCACAGTACGGAAGCATCTGCGCATAAATGCTGTCACCGCCTATGCAGTAAACATCTTCTGCCGGATATTTCTTGATTTCTTCCAGCGCTTCTTCAATGCTGTGCACTATGATCGCACCCTTTACCTCATATTCTTTATTGGATGTGATCACAATATTGATCCTGTTTTTAAGCGGAAGTCCGTTTGGAAAACTTTCCAGAGTTTTTCTTCCCATCACTACTACTTTTCCACTTGTTTCCTCACGAAACATCTTCATATCTGCCGGAATACTTACCAGAAGCTGGTTGTTCTTGCCGATTCCCCAGTTTTTATCTGCTGCTACGATAACATTCATTTGAATTTTCCTCTCTTGATTTTATATTGTCAATTTAAGTCAGGCGAATAAAATCATCCGCATTCGCTACTTGCTCATAACCAGATAATTGCTCCACAGTTTGGTTAAACGGCAATCGGAATATTCTTAATCTGCGGCCATGTCTCATAATTCTCCACGATCAGGTCATCTGTTGTAAACTGATAGAAATCCTTCACTTCCGGATTCAGTTTCACAACAGGTGCAGGATATGGTTTTCTCTGGATCAGTTCCTTTATCAGCGGAATATGACGGTCATAGATATGGCAGTCTGCCACTACATGAAGCAGTTCCCCTGCTTCCATATCACATACCTGAGCCATCATCATAAGCAGAAGTGCATACTGACATACATTCCAGTTATTCGCTGCAAGGATATCCTGTGAACGCTGATTGAGGATTGCATTCAGAGTCAGCTTATCGTTCCCCGGTGTCTGTGTCACATTAAATGTCATGGAATATGCACAGGGATACAGATTCATCTCATGGAGATCCTGATGCACATAAATATTGGTCATAATTCTTCGGCTGAACGGATTATTTTTCAGATCATAGATCACTCTGTCTACCTGATCCATCATTCCTTCTTTGTACTGATGTTTCACGCCAAGCTGATACCCATATGCCTTACCGATAGAACCACTCTCATCTGCCCAGCTGTCCCAGATATGGCTGTGAAGATCATGGATATTGTTAGATTTCTTCTGCCAGATCCAGAGGATCTCATCCATGGCACTCTTTAACGCTGTACGTCTGAGTGTCATAGCCGGAAATTCCTTTCTCAGATCATATCTGTTTACCACTCCGAATTTCTTGATCGTATATGCCGGAGTTCCATCCTCCCACACAGGGCGGACTTTTTCTCCTTCCGTACTTGTCCCGTTTTCCAGGATATCCTGACACATTTTTATAAATACATCATCTGCGTAACTCATTTTTCTTTACACTCCTGTTTTTCTGTTTTTTATATTGTTTCAGGTCTTACTTTAATCCCCTTTCTGCTCATGCAGCAGCCACAGTTTCTTCTCTAGACACCGAAATTCCACTCTCGTCACATCTGCACAGTACTCTCCGTCTGCATGGAGCACCATTGGCTTATCCAGAATCAGGCGAAATCCTTTTTCATTTCTGATAGTAAAACCATTAATATGCTCCTGCTTTGCAGCAACCAGAAACGGAAGCAGGAAAAAAGTCTGCCATTTGGCGATTCCGGATGCACTGCCAAGCGAGAGCAGACCGTCCTGCACCGATGCATGAGGTGCCATAGGAACCCCTCCGCCTTCTGCCGGCAGATTCATAGCTGCCGCAAAGATCATCTTCGGAAGAATATAGCCTCCATGTTCTGTCACCACCTTTGCATTGGCTGTCTCCATGGTAAAAAGAGACTGCACCGTCAATGCAAGATATGTAAGCTTACCCAGATGGAAACGGTTTAAAACCTGTTTCAGTCTGGAATGAAGTGCTTTTTTACACACAAGTGCATCCAGTCCCAGGCCGGAACTGATTCCAAAAATCCGCGGCTTCTCACAGCCTTCCCAGCTTACCTGCCCCAGATCTATCCTGTAAAGTGCTTCACCTCTCTGATCCTTTCTGATACAGGCACAGATTTCCCTCAGGCTCTCCTTCGGTGTTTTCGGCAGTTTCAGATTTCTGCCAAAATCATTCCCTGAACCAGTGGGGATCACGCCAAAACGTACCTTATCAAAGTCAGTAATACCATTCAGGACTTCATTGATCGTACCGTCTCCCCCAACCACAAGCAGATAAACAGGCCCTTCACCCTTCACCCGGGAAATCTGCTCAGCCAGTTTCGCGGCATGCCCTTCATATCTGGTCATATGGGCTTCATATTTTATTTTGTATCCCCGAAGCAGACACTGTGTCTCATTCCATACCCTGTGCGCCCGCCCTGTACCCGCTCCATTATTTACAATAATCTGTATCCTTCTCATTCTTCCTCACTTATACATTATATTTATTTTCTGCCGTTTCTTCTATCTCATTATAAATGCCAATACCTATACTATACAATATTTACCCATCACATACAAGACTTCGAAACTGCGAAATCGTTACTGTTCACTCCGGTTACTGTTCACTGGTAATATCCCGCGAGGTGTTTTTTGTGAGCGAAGGTCACAGAAAACCCAAGATATACCGCGCGAATTTATGCGATTAGCATAAATTCTGTGCATCGCGAAGCGTGTTACTGAGAACGGAGTGAACAGTAACTTTTGGCTACGTTACTGTGAACAGTAACTATATTTTTACTTGTGACAGATATGACGTTGTGATATGATATACGAAAAAGGAAATTGTCTGTAATTTTGTGCAGAATCTGCAAATAATCACAGGAGGTGTATTATGGGCAAAAAAATTATGAATACGGTTCTTTTTCTGGTGGTGCTTGGCGGATGTGTTGCCATGACGCTGCTGACCGGGAATGGTTCATCAGGCACGATGATTTATAACTTTGCATTCCTCGCTGTTATGGCTGTGATCTATCTGGCCGGACTGTTTGGCGGTATGTTTCGGGTAGACAGCATTGGAGAGGCTCTTGCAAGAGGAACGCAGGAGCTTTCCAGTATATTCAAAATACCCGGAAAAGCCAAAAGCGAAGATCTTTCCTGCCTGAAGGGGATGTTTGAACATAAATATCTGGATGACAGAATGGACAGCTTTGTAGATGCCATGGAGAAAAACCAGGAAGGAATCGGAGATGTTGAAGATTACATAAATGAGGACGAGATTGATCTTCATGTACATAAGAAGATTCTGGAAATGGCACCGGATATTTTTACCAGCCTTGGTATTCTTGGTACTTTTATTGGTCTGGTATGGGGGCTTAAGAGTTTTGAGCCATCCAGCTATGAGACAATGACTACCTCTGTATCTGCCCTGGTAGATGGTATCAAAGTAGCATTCCTTACTTCTATCTATGGAATTGCATTTGCACTGATCTACAGTTCCGGAATGAAAAGCGTTTATTCCGGAATGGATGCGAAGCTTCAGGGATTTCTGGAGAGATTTCATCTTTATGTACTTCCGGCGGCTGAGAGCGAGTCAAGAAACCTGATGCTTGCAAGTCAGAAGGTTCAGACAAAAGCCATGAAACAGATGGCAGAGCAGCTTACCTCACAGATGGCAGAGAGTTTTGAGAAAGCAATCAATCCTACTTTCCAGAAGATGACAGAATCTCTGGAGATTCTGACAGAATCTGTAACAAAATGTCAGGAGGATGTGGTTCAGGATATCCTGCGTACTTTTTTGCGGGAGATGAACGGTTCATTTAAAATGCAGTTCACAGATTTCAATGAAGCTCTTGTACAGCTGAAGGAAGCGCAGAAAGAAAATATTGATTATACTACAAGGCTCTATCAGACGATGAGTAATCAGCTGAATACCTCTTATGCAAAACAGAGCGAAGCTATGAAAGACCTTGTAAATGAACTGGGACAGGTTCAGGGCCGTTATATGTCTACGGCAACAAGAATCACACAGGATAATCAGGAAATCCAGAAGCTTCAGCAGCAGGATTATCAGCGCATTGCGGATTATCTGCATGAATCCGAGAAATCTTCTGCCAAATTCTGGGTTGCCTGCAATCAGACAATGCAGAAATATGTGGAAGCTGCCGCGCAGGGAATGGAAAAGGTTTCGGCTGCAAATCAGGCAGGAAAAGATGTGCTTGAGGCTAACCGTAAACTGGTAGAACAGTTGGATGTAAAGATGAAAGACTTTGTATCTTATCAGAAGATGACTTACGAGACAATGGAAGAGGTACGCAGACTCTTTGCAGATATTTCTGTTCAGAAAGAAGACAACAATATTTATCTCTCAGGCGGAAAATCAGCTCAGAGTGCGGCACAGAAAGAATCTGTGGAGGAAGTACGCAAACTTCTGGAAGAACAGAGCGAACGTCAGGAGGCACTTCTGGAGGAAATGAACAAAAATATGAAAAATATTTCCAAAAACCAGAAAGGTAAATTCAGCTTATTTAAATAGAAAAAGGAGAAAAATATGCGCAAAAGAAAGAAATCAGAAGATAGCGGATTTAATGTCTGGCGATCTTATTCTGATATGATGGCCGGTGTGCTGCTCCTTTTTATACTGATTATGTGTGTGACTCTTTTTCAGGCTCAGAAAAGTTATAATGAGAGTATTAAGGAGAGAGATGACAAGATAGCTCTTCAGGAGCAGTATACAGCGGAAATTCTGGCACAGCAGAGTGAGCTGGACGAGAAAAACAGCAAGCTGAGTTCCCAGGATGAACAGCTTGACAAGCAGAAAAAGCTTCTTGTAGAACTGGCAGCACAGTTAAAGGAACAGCAGGCCAGCCTTGATGAAAAAACATCTCTTCTTGCCACACAGCAAAAGAAAATTGATAATATCATCGGTGTCAAGGCAGATGTTATTGAAGCATTGCAGAAGGAGTTTTCCAAAAACAATGTAAGTGTTGATATTGATGCTCAGACAGGTGCTCTTACCCTCAATGCAAATGTATTATTTGACTATGATAAGTCAGAACTGACAGATGAGGGCAAACAGGAACTTGCAGATATCCTTCCGATTTACTGTAAGGTGCTTCTTCAGAAAGATTATAAGAAGTATCTGGCTGAGATCATCATTGACGGTTATACAGACACAGACGGAGACTATGATTACAATCTGGAGCTTTCTCAGAAACGTTCTCTCGCAGTTGCACAGTATCTGACGGAAATCAGGGAGAACTTCCTGAGTTCTGATGAGATTTCAGAACTTCAGAATTATCTGACCGTAAATGGTCATGGTTCAGCCAATCCGGTTCTGGATTCCGATGGGAATGTAGATAAGGATGCATCCAGACGAGTGGAAGTAAAGTTTCGTCTGAAAGATGATGAGATGATAAATGAACTTAATCAGATTATGAATACAGATAAGACTTCTGATTCTGAAAAATCCGGCAGCAATTAAACTGCCGGATTTCTCAATTCCGGAGTGTGTTTGAAAAATACTTTGATGCAGATGTTTTATCTTACAATTCACGAAAGATAACGAGTAATTTTACCAATAACAGTTCACATTTCCGAGAGAAAATGTGGTATGATAAAACAGTACACAGTTTCCTGTAATGGTGATGATGCGCTGTACCCTACATAAGAAAAAAGAAAGAGGAATTATCATGTCTTTGAAAATTGGAAGAAACGATCCATGCTGGTGTGGAAGCGGAAAAAAATATAAAAAATGCCATGAGGCATTTGATGAAAAAATGGAAATAATGAAGCAGAAAGGATATGCAGTGATCAATCATGATCTGATCAAAACACCCGAACAGATCGCGAAAATAAAAGAAAGCTGCAAAATCAATATCGCAGTTCTTGATTATGTGGAAGAGCATATTAAACCAGGTGTATCCACTGAAGAGATTGACAGATGGGTACATGAAGAGACTGTACGGCATGGGGGAATCCCAGCACCGTTAAATTACGAAGGATTTCCAAAGAGCGTGTGTACTTCTGTAAATGAAGTGGTATGCCATGGAATCCCGGATGAAGAGCAGATTCTGAAAGAGGGAGATATTATCAATGTTGATGTATCTACAATATATAATGGTTATTATTCTGACTCGTCCAGAATGTTCTGCATCGGTAAAGTGAGTCCGGAGAAAGAAAAACTTGTCAAGGTCACAAAAGAATGTGTTGAGATTGGTATTTCCCAGGTGAAACCATGGACTCCGATCGGAAATATGGGAAGTGCAGTTCATAAACATGCAGTAGAAAACGGATATTCTGTAGTCAGAGAAATCGGTGGACATGGTGTGGGAGTTGAGTTCCATGAAGATCCATGGGTAAGCTTTGTTTCTGAAGAGAATACAGGTGTCCTGATGGTTCCGGGTATGATGTTTACCATAGAGCCGATGGTAAATATGGGAAGCGATGAAATTTATACGGATGAGATTGACGAGTGGACAGTCCGTACAGAGGACGGACTTCCTTCAGCCCAGTGGGAAGTAACTGTTCTGGTTACGGAAACAGGATGTGAAGTAATCTGCTGGTAAAAAATTTACAAAAAGTATTGCAATACATCAGGCTATATAGTATAATCACAACTGTTGTGAAAAAAGATGGTCCTCTGTTACAGGATATGTATTAAGAACATCCATATAAGAATAGGAGAAAAATACAATGAACGAAATTATCAAAAACATCGAAGCAGCTCAGTTAAAAGCTGAAGTACCGGCATTCAACACAGGTGATACTGTAAGAGTACACGCACTGATCAAAGAAGGAAACCGTGAACGTGTTCAGGTTTTTGAAGGAACAGTTCTCAAGAAACAGGGCGGAAGCAACAGAGCTACATTTACTGTAAGAAAGAGCTCTAACGGAGTAGGCGTTGAGAAAACATGGCCGCTTCATTCCCCACATGTAGTAAAAGTAGAAGTTATCCGTCGTGGTAAAGTACGTCGTGCGAAACTGAACTACTTAAGAGATCGTGTAGGTAAAGCAGCTAAGGTTAAAGAGCTTGTTAAATAATTTCATGAATTAGCAGAAGAAGGGACAATAACTTGTGTATTGTCCCTCTTTTTCCATCTGTCAGGAGATTTGGATGAATATCAGAAAATGGAAAGATAGTCCGGCACTGAAAGAGACCAGAGATATGCTGGAAACAAAACTTGAAGATAAAAAAGTCCGGGGAATCCTTAACTGGATATTTCAGATAGCGGTAGTGCTCATTTTTGGCATTCTGGCGGGAATTGCGCTGCTTCAATCAGTGACTGTACAGGAGAGTGCCATGGAGCCCACACTGCAGGTTGGAGAACGCTTTTTTGTAAACAGGGCTGTTTATAAAGTATCCTCACCTGAACGGGGAGATATCATTGTATATAAAACCAGTGGAAGTGATGATGCGGCTCTGCATATCGGCCGCGTGATCGGTCTGCCTGGTGAGACTGTACAGATATCCAACGGAGCAGTATTGATCAACGGAGCAGTATATAATGAAAATAAGAATTTTCCTGAAATCAGTAATGCGGGATTGGCATCCGACGGAGTGTCTCTGGAAAGCGGTGAGTATTTTGTACTTGGCGATAACAGAAATAACAGTGAGGACAGCCGGTATGGTGATATCGGAAATATCAATAAGAAATATATTGTGGGAAAGGTATGGTTTGTCATTTCCCCGAAAGATAAATTTGGATTTTTGAAAGGTTAGGTGTATATGAACGTACAGTGGTACCCTGGTCATATGACCAAGGCAAAGAGACAGATGCAGGAGGACATTAAGCTGATCGATCTGATCATTGAACTTGTGGATGCCCGCGTACCTCTTTCGAGCAGAAACCCGGATATCGATGAACTGGGAAAAAATAAATCCAGACTGATTCTTCTTAATAAATCAGATCTGGCTGACGAGCGCCAGAATGAAGCCTGGAAAACTTATTTTCAGGCAAAGGGATTTTATGTTGTAAAAGTAGATTCCAGAAATGGTTCCGGAATGAAAGCAATCAATAATGTGATCCAGGAAGCATGTAAGGAAAAGATAGAAAGAGACAGACGCCGCGGTATTAAAAACCGTCCGATCCGCGCTATGGTAGTGGGAATCCCGAATGTAGGAAAATCTACATTTATCAATACCTTTGCAGGACGGGCCTGTGCAAAGACCGGAAACAAGCCGGGAGTTACGAAAGGAAAACAGTGGATCCGTCTGAATAAGGGAGTAGAACTTTTGGACACTCCTGGTATTTTGTGGCCGAAATTTGAAGACCAGCAGGTGGGAATCCGTCTGGCATGTGTAGGTTCTATCAAAGATGACATTCTGAATATGGAGGAACTGGCACTCTGGCTGATCGATTATCTGCGCGAAAATTATAAAGGGATTCTGGCAGAGAGATATCAGATCACAGAGGAGGGAACTTCTGTGGAAGTTCTGGAGGCGATTGCCAGAGCCAGAGGGTGTCTGAAAAAGCAGGAAGAGTTGGACTATGCCAAAGCTTCGCTGATACTGTTTGATGATTTCCGTTCCGGAAAAATGGGGCGGATCACATTGGAGTGGGCGCAATTATGAAAACAATAGCTGAGATTAAAGCCGAGTTTGCTGCAGCAGATATGAGCAGCTACCCGGCTTTATATGAAATTTATAAGGAAGATACAAGAAGTGGTGTGCAAAAACTGATCGCACAGTGCCGCAAAAAGGAAGCAGCTCTGGAAGCGGAGAAGCAGCGTATTGAAAATATGAAGATATATGAGCATAAATATGAACATCTTGGTTATTTATGCGGAATTGATGAAGTGGGAAGAGGCCCTCTTGCAGGCCCGGTTGTGGCATGTGCAGTAATTCTGCCACAGGACAGCCGGATCCTTTATCTGAACGATTCCAAGAAAATCAGTGCTTCCAAAAGAGAAGAACTGTATGATGTGATTATGAGGGAAGCGGTTTCAGTAGGAATCGGTATGCGCAGCCCGGAGCGTATTGATGAGATCAATATCCTTCAGGCTACTTATGAGGCAATGCGGGAGGCGGTAAGCAAACTGGAAGTGGTTCCTCAGCTTCTTCTCAATGATGCAGTCACGATTCCTCAGATCACCATTCCACAGGTTCCCATTATTAAGGGAGATGCAAAGAGTGTTTCCATTGCAGCAGCAAGTATTGTTGCAAAAGTGACAAGGGACAGAATGATGGAAGAATATGATAAAGTGTTCCCGGAATATGGTTTTGCATCAAATAAGGGATATGGTTCTGCCGATCATATTGCGGCACTGAAAAAATACGGAGAAACCCCGATCCACAGAAAGACCTTTATTACACATTTCATATAAACAGTCGCAAAAGGGTTACTATCCTTCAGTACACAGCAATACACTGAGTGATGCACAGTAACAACAAAAGATGCCTACATATAATATAAAAAGAAATGGATGGAAGAATTTGCATAAAAATACCCGGTCTACCGGAAGCTGTTACGAACGAAAAGCTGCTGATTATCTGAAACAGCAGGGATTATTTATTCTGAGATATAATTACAGATGCAGATTTGGAGAAATCGATCTGATTGCCAGAGATGGAGAATATCTTGTTTTTGTTGAGGTAAAATACAGGAAAGACAATAGTTCCGGTTATTCGCTGGCTGCAGTAAATCCTGCTAAACAGAAAACCATATGTAAGGTGGCAAGGTATTTTCTTACAGTGGAATATCACAATGTGGATATCCCATGCCGTTTCGATGTGGCAGGAATTGACGGGGATGAAATACACTGGGTTAAGAATGCGTTTGAATATATTGCAATCCTCTAATAATTATAGAAACTGCTTTGATGAATAATCCGCCATACAGCAGGAAGGGAATAATGAAATATGAAGATAAAATGGAACAGTGAACAGATTCCAAAGATGAATGTAAAAAACAATAAAGAGATCGGAAGAGCGTCGT
>ERZ506931.1102-NODE-1102-length-10873-cov-6.850804_pt1 | contig 10873 bp, 10 predicted proteins | sample MGYA00512902_ERZ506931 | MGnify/ENA metagenome assembly ERZ506931 | reverse complement strand
GAATCTGCCAAGATGGTATATCAGTGAATCTGATTATCAGAGAACTTGCTCAGATATTTTATCTGGGCTTTTTCTTTTTGTCTGTCAGTAGTCATAGCTTTTGCTCCTTACACAAATCTCCTTGTAGGAATAATAATGATTTCAAATTTGCTTCCGTCCTCTAATTCAAGAAGAATCACATAATCTGAATCTCGATCGGGTAAAATGGAACTTATCTTCAACTTTTTACTGTAGTTAATTGCATCGAATATTTTTCCGACTACTTTCTTTGTTTTCATTTGCTTCTTTTCCTCCGTATTAACGTTTATTGTCCAGCATCTCAGCAACTTTTTTCTGCTGTGACGGGTACAGATGCCCATAAGTGTTCAATGTCATCTGAATGTCTTTATGCCCCAGCCTTTCCTTGATAATCAGTGGCTCTACGCCCTGGTAGATCAGATATGCCACATGGCTGTGACGGATATCGTGCACTCTGATTGGTTTTACACCGGTCAGTGCTTCATATTTCTTAAGACGTTTCTGCAGTGTTCTCGCCACAATCGGGAACAACCGCTGATCTTCCGGAAATCCATAATGCTTCTTCGCATACTCCTGTACCTCTTCCTTAAGAAAATTGGGAATGTCAATAATACGGACCGAATTTTCTGTTTTTGGAGTATCAATCACATCTCTTTTCTTGATCCGGTTATAAGTCTTATTGATATGCAGGAGATTTCCACTCATATCAAAATCCGAAAGACTCAATGCTAGAAGCTCTCCTTCTCTGATTCCTGTCCAGAACAGGATTTCAAATATCAGATAATCTTCACTCCCCAGCTCAATCCCGGCGATAAATCTGTCATATTCTGCTTTCGTCCAGAATTCCAGCTTATTTGCATCCGATTTCCCCATCTTTTTTACTTTCTTACATGGATTTTCCTTCAGATTGTAAATTTTCTGTGCATGATTAAACAGTGCATTTAACTGATTCTGAATCATACGCTCATAAGTCTTGCTGTAACCTTTTTCCTGAATGGTGTTCTGCCACTGGATAATCTCTGCCGGTGTGATCTCATTCATTTTTCTTGTTCCAAAATACGGAACAATGTGCTTGTTCATCATGTGCTGCTTATTACGGATTGAATTTTCTTTCAGTTCATTCTTTTTATCTTCAAAATAGACTGAAATAAAACTGTTCATCTCCATTTTCATATCCGCCGCAGTCTTTCTTATGAATTCCTTTTCATAATTCAATGCTTCTTTCTTTGTCTTGAACCCTCTTTTCAGCTTCTGCGTTTTCTTTCCTGTCCAGTCAATATAACGGAAACTCACATACCAGGTTCCCTGTGTTTTGTCCTTGTAAGCTGACATCTTAAATCCTCCTTCATACTGCTCTCTGAGAGCATCCATAAAATTTTGTTTCCCAGTAGGGACGTGGAATCTTTCCACGAACTGCTACATATCCTTCCTTTGCCAGTTCATCGTTGAGTTGCTTTAGAATAGAATATGCTTTACTGCGTTTCACTCCTAATTCTTCCATGACATCATCAACAGTCATCATATAATTAGTTCTCATAGCGTCCTCCTTTCCAGTCACTTTTGTGACTCTTTTGATGTTTTCTACTATAATTCACTTTTGTGACTTTGTCAATAACCTTTTGCGAATTTTATTTTTATATTCCATTCTACATTTTCAGGCTATGTAAAAATCAACCTCTTTCGCATCATTCACTTTTGTGCTAGAATAGAATCACAAATATTATTAAGGAGGCAGCACATTATGGTAGGTAAAAAAATCCGGGCATACCGGGAATTCAGAGGATACAGTCAGATACAGTTAGCCGAGCTGTCCGGCATTAACGTAGGTACGATCAGAAAATATGAATTGGGAATCCGAAATCCAAAACCGGATCAGTTAGAAAAGATAGCAACTGCACTGGGATTAAATGTAAGTGTTTTTCTGGATTTTAATATTGAAACAGTCGGAGATGTACTCTCTCTGTTGTTTTCTATTGATGATTCAGTGAACCTCTCACTTGCTGAAACACCTGATCAGAAGGTTGCGCTAACATTCGATAATCCTACAATGCAGGACTTTTTCAGGAAATGGTGTCAATTTAAAAATGTCTATGAAAAGGAAAAAGCTGAAATATTAGCTATTGAAGATGAAGATAAAAGACAGGAAGAACTGGATAAGCTGAACGCTACCCAGGAAGAATGGAAATTGCGTGCTATGGGAACCACGATAGGTTGTCATACGGTAATCAAAAAGGGGACCGAAGGAAACGAGATTAAAACATATGATTTGACATAAGGAGGCTCATTTTATGACATCTTACCCTGCCGGTGGAATGGTTCCGCATTATATACAAGGTACCGAATTCTATAGCCATGCTGAAGCTAAAGTTTTGGCAGAAACATATTACAATATTGGAAATGATTTATATCAAGCATTACTCCCAAATTTTCAGGCAAATACTCCTTCCCAAGAAGATGTCTGGCGTTTGTATCCCGTGTTTGTTAATCTATCATTTTCCTGTGAAATAGTTCTTAAGCTTTTTTATGAAAATGATCATGGAAAAATCGCCAGAGGTCACAAATTATATAAAGAACTCTTTAACAAATTATCTAATGATTCAAAAAAAATTATATCAGATATAACAATAACAATTATGAAGAACAACTATGATGCTAATTACACTAATAAGTTGTTTATTGGTGATTTAAAAAAAAGCGAAAATACTTTTACTCATGAGCGCTATTCATTTGAAATGATACCCGGAACATCTCACGAATTGCATTGTTCTTTTCTGCTTGCATTTTCACATGCTCTAAATATATTAGCAAAATCCTTGAAATAAACACTTTATCGATTATATAATTTTTAATTTTGTTATCATTCTGTTATCACAAACGGTTGTCAGGATACTCTCCCGGCAACCGTTTTTCTATACTGTTCGTTATTCTTTTCTGCTCTTTTTATATATTTCCAGGCAACAGAAAAACCCGTAGAACCGAAGTTCTACGGGTATCTTACGTTTGGACACAACGTTATCTTACGATAACAAATCTATATTCAGATTGTATTACTCGATGATTGTAGCAACACGTCCTGATCCTACAGTACGTCCACCTTCACGGATAGCGAATGTAAGACCCTGGCTCATAGCGATTGGGTGGATGAGCTCGATTGTCATCTCTACGTTATCACCAGGCATGCACATCTCTGTACCAGCTGGAAGGTTACATACACCTGTAACGTCTGTTGTTCTGAAGTAGAACTGTGGACGATAGTTGTTGAAGAATGGTGTATGACGACCACCCTCGTCCTTTGTCAGAACGTAAACCTGTGCTGTGAACTTTGTATGACATGTAATTGAACCTGGCTTACAAAGAACCTGTCCTCTTACGATATCCTCTCTCTTGATACCACGAAGAAGGGCACCGATGTTATCACCAGCCTGACCTTCGTCAAGGAGCTTTCTGAACATCTCGATACCTGTTACTGTTGTCTTCTGGATCTCTGGCTTGATACCAACGATCTCAACTTCATCATTGAGGTGAATTACACCAGCCTCTACTCTACCAGTAGCAACTGTACCACGACCTGTGATTGTGAATACGTCCTCTACAGGCATGATGAATGGCTTATCTGTATCTCTCTGTGGATCTGGAATATATGAATCAATTGTATCCATAAGCTCCATGATCTTGTCTCCCCAAGGTCCCATTGGATCCTCAAGAGCCTTAAGAGCTGAACCCTTAACGATAGGACAATCATTGAATCCGTACTCCTCAAGCTGCTCTGTAACTTCCATCTCAACGAGCTCGATAAGCTCCTCATCGTCTACCATATCACACTTGTTAAGGAATACAACGATGTAAGGAACACCAACCTGACGTGAAAGAAGGATATGCTCCTTTGTCTGAGCCATAACACCATCAGTAGCAGCAACAACAAGGATAGCACCATCCATCTGAGCTGCACCAGTGATCATGTTCTTAACGTAGTCAGCATGTCCTGGACAGTCAACGTGTGCGTAATGTCTCTTCTCTGTCTCGTACTCAACGTGAGCTGTAGAGATAGTGATACCTCTTTCTCTCTCCTCTGGAGCCTTATCAATGTTCTCGAAATCTGTAGCTGTGTTACCAGCAACTCTCTCTGAAAGAACCTTTGTGATAGCAGCTGTAAGAGTAGTCTTACCGTGATCTACGTGTCCGATTGTACCGATGTTACAATGTGGCTTACTTCTATTAAACTTTTCCTTTGCCATGATATAAAATCCTCCTTAAAAATTATACCCCACGCGGGTTACTCGGCTAAAAATCATTATATAGAAAATACTAGAGATTTTCAACCATTTTTTATCTCTTTATACCAGCAGGCTAACGATATGTAATCTTTAACCTGCCAGCATATATAATTTTTTATTTATATGACCTGAAAGACCAGGAAAATGTCTTTCGTCAAATATCTTACTTAGAATGCTCTGCGATAACCTTCTCCTGAATGCTCTTTGGACACTGAGCGTACTTCTCAAAGAACATTGAGTAGTTACCACGACCCTGTGTTGATGAACGAAGCTCTGTTGAGTATCCGAACATCTCTGCAAGTGGAACGAATGCTCTGACGATCTTACCACCGCCGATATCATCCATACCCTCGATCTGGCCTCTCTTAGCATTTAAGCTTCCGATTACATCACCGAGGTACTCCTCAGGCATTGTAACCTCAACCTTCATGATAGGCTCAAGAAGAACTGGGTCAGCCTTAGCCATAGCCTCCTTGAATGCCATAGAACCAGCGATGTGGAATGCCATCTCTGATGAATCGACCTCATGGTATGATCCATCGTATACGTTAGCATAAACACCAAGTACTGGGTAGCCGCCAAGGATACCAGCCTTAGCTGCCTCTTCGATACCCTCTCCAACTGCTGGGATGTACTCCTTAGGAATAGCACCACCGACAACTGTTGACTCGAACTTGAATGTCTCCTCACCGTTAGGATCCATAGGCTCGAACTTAACCTTACAATGACCGTACTGTCCACGACCACCTGACTGCTTAGCATACTTGCTGTCGATATCAACTGGCTTTGTGAATGTCTCCTTGTAAGCAACCTGAGGTGCACCAACGTTTGCCTCAACCTTGAACTCACGGAGAAGACGATCAACGATAACCTCAAGGTGAAGCTCACCCATTCCGGCAATAATTGTCTGTCCTGTCTCTTTGTCTGTATGAGCCTTGAATGTAGGATCCTCCTCAGCAAGCTTTGCGAGTGCCTCACCCATCTTACCCTGATCATTCTTGGTCTTAGGCTCGATAGCAAGCTCGATAACTGGCTCTGGGAATTCCATTGACTCAAGGATAACTGGATGCTGCTCATCACAGATTGTGTCACCTGTAGTTGTAAGCTTGAAACCTACAGCAGCTGCGATATCTCCTGAGTAAACCTTATCAATCTCTTTACGAGCGTTGGCATGCATCTGTACGATACGTCCTACACGCTCCTTCTTATCCTTTGTTGCATTCAGTACATATGAACCTGAGTTCAGTGTACCTGAGTAAACTCTGAAGAATGCAAGCTTTCCAACGAATGGATCTGTCATGATTTTGAATGCAAGAGCTGAGAATGGCTCATCATCTGATGAATGACGAACAACCTCGTTACCGTCTGGATCAACACCTGTGATATCAGGGATATCTGTTGGTGCCGGCATGTACTCGATAACACCGTCAAGCATCTTCTGAACACCCTTGTTCTTGTAAGCTGAACCAAGGAATACAGGAACTGCCTCACATGCGATAGTTGCTCTACGAAGAACCTTCTTCATCTCATCGATTGATGGCTCCTCGCCCTCAAGGTACATCATCATTAAGTCGTCATCTAACTCGCAGATCTTCTCGACAAGGTTCTCATGCCACTTGTCTGCAAGCTCCTTAAGGTCATCAGGGATAGTTGTGATCTCGATGTCCTCGCCCTTATCATCTTTGTAGTAGTATGCTTCCATCTCGAACAGATCGATCAGACCGATGAAGTCTGACTCTTTTCCGATAGGGATCTGTACTGGAATTGCATTCTTGCCCAGACGATCAATGATTGTCTGAACTGAGTAGAAAAAGTCTGCACCCATTTTATCCATCTTGTTGATGAATGCCATACGAGGTACATTGTATGTGTCAGCCTGACGCCATACGTTCTCTGACTGAGGCTCTACACCAGCCTTAGCATCAAATACACCTACAGCTCCGTCAAGTACACGAAGTGAACGCTCAACCTCAACAGTGAAGTCAACGTGTCCCGGAGTATCGATGATGTTGATTCTGTGCTCTAACGCGCCAGCCTTTGGTTTGTGATGATCCTCAAGTGTCCAGTGACATGTTGTAGCAGCTGAAGTAATTGTTATACCTCTCTCCTGCTCCTGCTCCATCCAGTCCATGGTAGCTGTACCGTCATGAGTATCACCAATCTTATAGTTAACACCAGTATAGTATAAGATACGCTCTGTAAGAGTTGTCTTACCTGCATCGATATGAGCCATAATACCAATGTTTCTTGTTCTGTCCAATGGATATTCTCTTCCAGCCAACGGATTGTCCTCCTTTTGCTAATTTTCGTAACACATCTATTGTGTCCCATATACACATAAGCATGCATGCAAATGCATTCTCACACAGATAATTAGAATCTGTAGTGAGCGAATGCCTTGTTTGCCTCTGCCATCTTGTGCATGTCTTCTTTTCTCTTTACAGATGCACCTGTGTTGTTAGCTGCATCCATGATCTCCTTCGCAAGTCTCTCTTCCATAGTCTTCTCACTTCTTGCACGTGAGAAAGCTGTTAACCAACGAAGTCCGAGAGCCTGTCTTCTGTCAGGTCTTACATCGATAGGTACCTGATATGTTGCACCACCGATACGTCTAGCCTTAACCTCGAGGAGTGGCATGATGTTGTTCATAGCCTCTTCGAATACCTCTAATGCAGGCTTACCAGTCTCTTCTGCGATACGATCAAATGCACCGTAGACGATCTTCTGTGCTACACCCTTCTTACCATCTAACATAATGTTGTTGATAAGCTTTGTAACGACCTTATTGTTGTAAATTGGATCCGCTAATACGTCTCTCTTTGCGATATGTCCTTTACGTGGCACGGTTCTTCCCTCCTTAATTATTTATTAAATCTTCGGTACTCACATTCTCTCTATAATTATGGAATGTGTTCGTGCTGTTATCTGTCTTAATTGTTTCTATCTGAATTATTATCTATATAAAAACATGACCTTACCAGCACAAATTAGAATTGTGTTCTAGCATGTTTTATTTTGCATCCTTAGGACGCTTTGCACCATACTTTGAACGAGCCTGACGTCTCTTTGCTACACCTGCTGTATCAAGAGTACCTCTGATGATATGGTATCTTGTACCAGGTAAGTCCTTTACTCTTCCACCACGGATAAGTACAACGCTATGCTCCTGAAGGTTATGACCCTCACCTGGGATATAACTTGTTACTTCGATTCCGTTTGAAAGACGTACTCTGGCGATCTTTCTAAGAGCTGAGTTAGGCTTCTTAGGAGTAGCTGTCTTAACTGCTGTACAAACTCCTCTCTTCTGTGGTGAGCTTGTCTCTACTGGCTTCTTCTTGAGTGAGTTGAAACTTCTCTGAAGAGCTGGTGCAGTTGACTTCTTCTCTACTGTCTGTCTTCCTTTTCTAACTAACTGGTTAAATGTTGGCATGTTTTCACCTCCTGTATATAAATTAAAAATGATAAAGCATGTTTTTACGCATGCTTTATCATTATATAGTCGAGTATTTTCTCTGTCAAGCATTTATTTGACAAATATTTTCTTAACGAACTCAAAGACTCTCTCTGTTTCCATTGCCAGTCTGGCTTGATCAAATTCTGTATAACCTTCATTTACAAGAAACGCCTGTCCCATTATATATTTGTGCATTTCCTCATTTATCTGATCTGCAACAATCTCATCACAGTGAAGTGTATCAACTAACATCTTCTCTGTCCTGGTATCCTTAAACAGTCCATGTCCCGAGTCATTGTCTGCAACGAGCTGTCTGAACAATACCCTCTCACTGTCTGCAAACTCACAGACAATAGTGGTCTGGCTGACATAATCCGCATTCTCTTTCTTACACAGACTTGTCTTCAGGGAACCGTAAACCTCATTTATACGCTCTGTTGTAATCTCTATAACGGCTCCCATATCAACAAAATTCTCATATATTGGTTGTGTTGAACAGGAAATCTCTTTTGCCAGTTTTCTTGCTGTTATTGCGGCAATTCCTTCTCTTCTGGCAAGGTTATACGCCGCTTCTAATATACCTTCTTTATTGATTTTCTTTACAGCAGCCATATTATTCCATTTCTTTCTTACTAAATATTTCCAAAAAGAAATCCGGCATATCCTATTTCTCACAGGTATATCTGAATACCTTTATGAGAAATTGACATATCCCGGATTCCCCTTATATCCTTCATGTCGAGCAGCTTCGCAGCCACTACTTTTTTATATACATCCAATCAAATGAGTGATTACTCTTCGTCAGCATCTCCGGCTGTATCGAGGGTCTCAAATACGATCTCCTCTGAATTTACATTCTCTAACTCTTCGTAATCATCTGTATCCTCATCTTCATCAAAGAAGTTAAGCTCTTCCATATCAGTATCAAGCTTTACTGAACGATATCTCTTCATTCCTGTACCAGCAGGTATAAGCTTTCCGATGATAACGTTTTCCTTAAGTCCGATAAGTGGATCAACCTTACTCTTGATCGCAGCATCTGTAAGAACCTTTGTTGTCTCCTGGAATGATGCAGCCGACATAAATGAATCAGTTGCAAGTGATGCCTTTGTTATACCAAGCATTATCTGTGTTCCAGTTGCAGGCTCCTTGCCCTCTGCGATAAGCTTCTCATTTGTATCTTCAAACTCAAGCAGATCTGCCTGTGTTCCTGGAAGATAATCTGAATCTCCCGGCTCATCAATTATGATCTTCTTAAGCATCTGTCTTACGATGATCTCAATGTGCTTATCATTGATATCAACACCCTGAAGTCTGTAAACCTTCTGAACCTCACGGAGCATGTAATCCTGAACTGCACGAACACCCTTTATCTTAAGGATATCATGTGGATTAACTGATCCCTCTGTAAGCTCATCACCAGCCTCAAGTACCTGATCATCAAGAACTCTGATACGTGAACCATAAGGAATAAGATATGCCTTTGACTCACCTGTCTCATCGTTTGTTATGACAACCTCTCTCTTCTTCTTGTTGTCACGGAGCTGTACCTTTCCGCCAAACTCTGCAATGATCGCAAGTCCCTTTGGCTTTCTGGCCTCGAAAAGCTCCTCAACTCTTGGAAGACCCTGTGTGATATCGCCACCGGCAACACCGCCTGTATGGAATGTTCTCATTGTAAGCTGTGTACCAGGCTCACCGATTGACTGTGCAGCGATAATTCCAACTGACTCACCAACCTGTACAGGCATTCCTGTTGCCATGTTCGCACCGTAGCACTTTGCACACACGCCGAGGTGTGACTTACATGTGAGGACTGTTCTGATCTTAAGCTTTGCATCTGATCTTACAACTTCGTTTCCATCGTCATCCTTAACGGTGAATGGAACGCCGTTGGCATCGACACCCTTCTTAACAATGAGCTCAGCTCTCTTAGGAGTTACCATATGATTTATCTTGACAAGCATGTTGCCCTCTGCATCATATACAGACTCTGCAAGGTAACGTCCTGTGATTCTCTCCTGAAACTCCTCGATCATTTCCTTGCCCTCTCTGAAGGCCTCAATGACCATACCCGGAATTGAATCTCTTCCTATACTACAATCAGGCTCTCTGATTATAAGATCCTGTGATACATCTACAAGTCGTCTTGTCAGGTATCCTGAATCGGCTGTACGGAGAGCTGTATCTGACAGACCCTTACGAGCACCATGCGCCGAAATGAAATACTCCAGAACGTCAAGTCCCTCTCGGAAGTTAGACTTGATTGGGAGCTCAATGGTCTTACCTGTTGTATCTGCCATCAGTCCTCGCATACCTGCAAGCTGCTTAATCTGCTGATTAGAACCACGGGCTCCAGAATCAGCCATCATGAATATATTGTTATATTTATCAAGACCTGCGAACAGGAGATCCTGCAGATGCTTATCTGCCTTCTCCCAGATCTTAACTACTGCCTGATATCTCTCCTCGTCTGATACAAGACCACGTCTGAACTTCTTGGTGATTTGGTCAACGAGCTTCTGTGCATCCTCAAGGATATCCTTCTTCTCATCAGGCACCTTCATATCTGAAATAGATACTGATATAGCACTTCTTGTTGAATACTTATATCCTATTGCCTTGACATCATCAAGAACCTCTGCAGTCTTTGTTGCACCGTGTGTATTGATACACTTGTCAAGGATTGGCTTGAGCTGCTTCTTTCCTACATGGAAATCTATCTCAAGCTTCAGAGCGTTCTCACGAACAGTTCTGTCTACATATCCGAGATCCTGTGGAATGATCTCATTGAAGAGGAGCTTTCCAAGTGTTGTATCGATAACACCTGTAACTTCCTCGCCCTCGAACTCACCGGTTCTTCTTACATGGATCTTGGTGTGAAGTGTAATTCCACCATTCTCATATGCAAGTATTGCCTCATTCTTGGACTTAAAATATCTTCCCTCTCCGATCTCGCCTTCCTTTTCCATTGTCAGATAGTAGATACCAAGTACCATATCCTGTGAAGGAACGGCAACAGGCGCACCATCTGATGGCTTCAGCAGGTTGTTAGGTGAAAGCAGAAGGAATCTACACTCAGCCTGTGCCTCTACTGTAAGTGGAAGATGGACAGCCATCTGGTCTC
>ERZ506931.1076-NODE-1076-length-11022-cov-5.969636_pt1 | contig 11022 bp, 6 predicted proteins | sample MGYA00512902_ERZ506931 | MGnify/ENA metagenome assembly ERZ506931 | reverse complement strand
TGACGAAAAATTTGACGACGCATCTGTCGCACAATCTTTGTGCGGTATTGCCCTTGACATTTCGGCGGAAATCGTGTATACTAATGACAAAGAGAGCACACCAGTAGACGGTCTGCTCCCACTGCTTAGGTTAAAAAGAAATAACCGCCACAGATTTGGACGCTAGGGGCGGTTATTTCTTTTTCTTTTTGTGGTGATGCTTCTTACTATTTTTGGATTATAGGCAATGCCGCACAAAATGTCAAACAAAATGTTTCACATCGCATCAAAAATGGCAACAGCAGACTTACTCAAGAATATCGAGCCGCCTGCCGTTTCAGGTATACCTATAGAATATTAAAACAATCCCCGTTCCACTCTGCCAGAACCGCGGCACAGTGAAGCGGGGATCTTGCGTATATCAGACCTTTTCCGTGACTGCCGCCTTTTCACGCGGCTGCACCAATGCTATCAGGTGCCGGAACACGAACCGCACCAGCGGACCGGCGAAAAACAACTGCCACAGCAGTGCCATGGGAAAATTTTTCGCAGTGGTTTCAAACCAGACTGCAATCACCTGCACGCCGGCATGCTTGAACAGCAGCGTTGCCGCCAAGCTCATCAGCGGACACATCAGCAGCACCGACACGGCGGAAATCGCCAGCACCAGATGAAAAGGGTTGTCCTTTTCGGGATCGACGATGCGAAACGCCGCCTTTTTTGCCAGACCGCCTACCAGAAAGAAATCCAGCAGAAAGGCGATCGGTCCCATGATCGGCAGTTCCCGAAAAGCGTGGAGAAATACCATGTTGGTCATGCCGCCGGTTTCCATGGCGATGTTATAGCAGATCATCGCGTAGACCATGACAAACACCATGAGAATGGTAAAAATTACTTCTTGTACTTTGTTTTTGGGCATAAAAAATCCTCCTAGAATCAATTCCCGCACCTGCACCCAACCGTTCCGGTCTGCGTACACGTGCAGACAGGCGAAATGGCATAGAGTGTTGTTCGTGAATCATTCCGGAGAATGTGCGTTTCCAATGACACGGGCATGTCCCCGCGTGACCTTCTATCCAATCAGATTAACGATATTATAGCACACTTCTGCGAAAAAGTCAATCGTGCAAAATGGGAGAAAATTCTCCCCTGCAATTCCACAAAAACAGGGCAGGTTTCCCTGCCCGTGTGTTTTATGTCGTACTGGTTCTTAGCTTCAGCAGCAGCATAGACGGTGTGCCGTTGTCGTTCTTTTCATCGGCGTAGTCCAGCGTGGACAGCATGACCCAGTGGTCTTCTTCGGACACTGTAACATCGTCCTTTTTCACCGCCGCCATTTCCAGCAGCTGCTCCAGCAGCTGCGGCTGCTCTGCAGCATCTGCCGTCATGATCTGGTCTATCAGTTCCTGTGCAGGGCAGGTTGCCGCAATGCTGGCAGTCACCTCCAGACGATACCGTTCATCAGGCAGCAGCAGTACGCCGTCTGACAAGTCCGCAAATGCCGACTCCTGCAAAAAATCGTCCAGACTCCCGAACATGGCACTATTGTTCATATCATGTCCGAACACCAGCGAAAAAAAGTCGCTGAAATCCACCGCATTCCGGCTGTCCAGAAACGGGGTGCCGTACAAGTCGTAGCCGCCCTCATAGTTGTGGTCGGTGTATCTATCGCTGTCTGTGCCGCCCATGAGCGGATAGTCGATCATCGTCTGCGGCAGCACCAGCCAGCCGATCATGTCCGGATTGTCGGCACAGCCTTTTTGCAGCAACGTTTCCCGCCGTTTCAGATTCCGGTCATCGTCCCACGACCGCACCTCGCTCTTGCCGTCCATTCCGCGGAGCACTTCCAGTACATGGCTCTCGCTGGAGTTGAAATAATGGCTTTCATGCAGAAAAACAGCAGACGAAATCACCGCCACCGCCAAAAGCAGGCTCACTGCGATTCCAAAAATCTGACTGTAAATTTTTTTCTTGGATTTTGCACTTCTTTGTTTCATCAGATGTCCCCGTTTCCCACATATTCATGTATATATTGTAACAAATTCGTACAAAAATATAAACATGTTTCTGAGAAGAATTCGGGAAATTCTGGAATTCTCTATAATTTGTCCATACTCGGAATGAGATCACCCTCATTGATGCTGAATCAGATGATCCAGCAGAATCTTCACGCCAATCAGAATCAGCACCACGCCGCCGGCGATCTCCGCCTTTTTCTCAAAGCGGTTACCAAAGCGATTGCCGATCCAGACACCGCAGAACGACAGCACCAGCGTGACACAGCCAATGATGGAAACGGAACTCCAGATCTGCACGTCCAGACAGGCAAACGCGATTCCCACCGCCAGAGCATCGATAGAGGTGGCAATTGCCAGCATGAACAGTTCCTTGTGATCCAGCCTGGCATCACTTTTTTCAGCAGCCGATTCTTCCTTTTCGTGGAACACGTCCCAGAGCATTTTTCCGCCGATGAATGCCAGCAGCACAAATGCGATCCAGTGGTCAAACGCCTGAATATAACGGGAAAATGATGTACCCAGCAGCCAGCCCAACAGCGGCATCAGTGCCTGAAACACGCCGAAATACAACCCGATGACCAACGCCTGATCGTACCGCATCTTCCGCATGCCCAGCCCCTTACAGACCGATACTGCAAATGCGTCCATTGACAGTCCGATCGCTGTCAGCAGCAGTTCTACAATTCCCATAAAACAGTTCTCCTTTTTATGCCTGAGGCATGGCTTTTTACAATAATTTATGCAATTACAAATCAGTATAGCACACGCCATTTCAGTTTGTCAAGGCAAATCATACTAATACAAAAAACCCGACACGGGATCGCTCCCGCATCGGGTTTTTCTTATGCTGTCATAGCCTTGTTGTCAGAAACGCTTACGCGTTCGAAATCAGGGAATCTGATTATTCAGCCCACATAGAGCCCTTCAGGTTCTTCAGATCCGGGCAAACCGGATTGTCCCAAGTAGTGCTCTTGTGACCAGCACCCATCAGAGCAATGTAGTATGCCTGATAGTACAGGTCAGTAGCCTCGATCTTGCCGCTTGCAGAATTCTCTCCTGCCTTGCTTTCGGTATCAATATCCGTCAGGAAGAAGGACAGTTTCTCCAGATTCTCATCCTGTGCGTGCTCTGTGCCGTCCAGAAGCTTTGCATCCTTAATACCAGCACCCTGTCTTGCAATGTAGTAGCTGCTGTAGTACATATCAGTAGCCTCTACCTTACCGGACAAGTCAGTATCGCCCTTTACGCCGATGTAAACCTTTGCAGTAGCAACCTTTTCACCCTTATACAGGATATCGAGGTCGGTATCTACATATGCCTTGCCTTCGCTGTCGAACAGTGCCTTCGGGCTTTCTGCACCAAAGGTCAGATCGTCCATGACGCTCTCGCCGTTTACAGTTGCAGACTTCACAAGATCAGCAGCGTTGAAATTGCGTCCGTCAATAGACAGATAGAAGTTTGCATCCGGATTTACTTCGATTTCCAGTTCTGCTTCTGCAGTCGTGGTGGTTACTTCTGTAGTAGTGGTAGCTTCGGTAGAAGCTGTCGTGTTTTCTGTGGTAGTGGTTGCTTCTGTAACAGTTGTCGTAGCTTCTGTGGTAGTTGCTTCTGTAGTAGAAGAAACAGCTGCCGGTGTGGTAGTAGTTTCTTCAGTGGTTGCTTCAGTAGTTGCTTCCGTGGTTTCTTCTGTAGTAGTTGTTGTTGTGGTAGTTGTGCTGGTAGTCGTCTTCTTGCTGAAGTCCGGCAGCTCTTCTGTTGTAGAAGCTGTGGTCTTCTTGCTGAAGTCCGGCAGCTCTTCTGTTGTAGCAGTTGTAGTTGCCTTTGTAGTAGTTGTTTCAGATTCTGTTACAGTAGTGGTTGTTGCACTGGTGCTGGTGGTTGTCGGGCCTGCACTGGTGCTGGTTACCGTAGCAGTTGTTGCTTTAGTAGTAACAGTCGTTGCTTCGGTAGTAGTGGTAGTGGTAGTTGCTTCGGTAGTCGTTACAATAGGTTCTTCGGTAGTGGTGGTTGTAGCAGCAGTCGTTGTTGTAGTGGTTGCTGCAGTTGTGGTGGTGACAGTCGTAGCCTCTGTAGCAGTTGTAGTCTGCGGTTTTTCTGTGGTAGTAGTCGTTGCCGCAGAGGTTGCGGTTGTAGTGGTGGTAGCTGTTGTAGTAGTTGTAGTTGTAGCAGTTGTTGTTTCGGTGGTTTCCACTACATCATTCATGATTACGCGGATCGCACCGTCCTTCAGACCAACCATTTCGTCGAAGATGTCTTCGCCGGTTACGCCCTCGCCGTTCAGGTAGTTGAAACGCTTGACATCTACCATCGTGGTGCCGCTGGGCAGTCTGTCAGAACCATTCGGTGCCCAGTCTACAGGGAACTCATAGTACTCAACAGTCTTGCCATCGTATTCACCAGTCTGGAGTGTCAGACCATATTCGTCAGCCAGTGCCTGTACAGTATCCTTATCCGGCACATTGAAGATCATGCGGAATACCTGATTCATCTTTGTCGGGTCAGTTGCACCTTCGGCAGAACGTGCACCAATGAAACGGATCCAGCGGTCGCTGCCGTCAGTAATTTTAGAAGTGCCGTCCTTGTATGCAATGAAATCATTTGCATTCGGAATACCGCTGCCGAAGTCGTTGACAACAAATGCTCTCTTTTTCAGCAGCTTGGACGGAATGGTGTACAGCTTTGCGGTTGCTTCCGGCAGGTTGACAACGCAGTTGATACCATAGCTGGTTGCGTCTACGCCTTCCTTGGCAGTTACCTTCACGCCCAGAGTGTAGTTCTTCAGAGAAGTGGCATCCTTTTCACTGGGATATACGAATACTTCGTCAATGTCCAGATTGATGTCCTTTTCTTCTGTTGCAGTGGTGGTTGTGGTTGTAGTAGTCGTGTCAGCTGTAGTGGTTTCAGTCTGTGCATCTGTATAAACGCGGATACCGCCGTTGTAGTAAACTACATCAGTGGTCGCAATATCTGTGCCGTTTTCGTCAATGTACTGACGGTTCGGAGCCAGATAGCCGTCGCCGTGTGTACCCTCAAAGTCCCAGTTTACCTTCTGATACTCTGCAAAGTTTACCGGGAACAGATAGTAGCTGTCGCCGTTTTCATCTGTCTGCAGTTCCAGACCGTATTCCTTTGCGATGTCCACTGCGTTTTCTGCAATGGTGCAGTTGATGTCGATCACCTTGTCACCGCTGATCGTGATCGTGCTGGTACTGGAAGTCCACTGGAAATACATCCAACGCTTGGACGGCTCAACGCTCATATCCTGACCGTTTGCCTCATAGCCCTTCAGGTTCTGCGGAGAAGGAGCCAGGTCGCCGCTGACATAAACGTCCCTATAACCATAGTCCTTCTTGTTCTTCGGGTTCTTGTAGATCGTCAGGATCTTGGAAGTAACTTCCGGAACTTCCAGAGCGAAGTTGAAGCCCTGTGCGTCCACATAGTTTTCAACCAGAACGGACAGCGGGATCTTTGCATAGTTGCTTGCAGTCTTGACCTGTGCTTCGTCTACCTTGAAGATGATGCCCTTGCCCTTCGGAGCTTCTGTCGTGGTGGTGCCGATGGACTTGGTAGTGGTTACAACAGTGGTGTCTGCCTTTGTAGCAGTGGTCTGTTTTGCTGTGGTTGTTGCAGCAGATGCAGAAGTTTCTGTAGCCTTGCTGGTTTCAGCAGATGCTTCTGTCGAAGTAGAAGCAGTGGTTTTTGCTGTAGTGTCAGCTGTGGTAGCTACAGTTGTAACTGTGGTTTCCTTAGTAGTTTCCTTGGAAGTAACAGTAGTTTCTTCTGTGGTTGCAACTGTTTCAGTTGTTACAGTGGTCACAGTTGTGGAAGTAGTGGTCTGATCCGGATCTTCGTCGAAGCACAGTACGATCTTGTCGATTGTCACATCGCCGAACTTCGGATAATAAACCATGAACTGTACAGTTTCACCAACAGTCTTCGGAATGTCATAAGATACGATGACCTGCTTGTTTGCCGGTACAGCCAGATCCTTGAATTCCGTGCTCTGCCATTCTTCACCTTCCGGCAGACTGTCGTTCCATGTGCCAAACGCACCGCTGGTGTTCTTGTCATTTGTCTTTACGGTGTAGTAAGCAATTGCCTTGTATGCACCCATGGGATCGAATTCAACCTTGGTGTTGCTTGCCTTGCCGTCAGTACCCTTGTCTTCCTCTGCCTTCGGAGTCAGTTCCTTGGTGTACTTTGCGGAAACTGTAGTGGTCGGCTGTGTGGTCACAGTGGTTGCAGCAGTCGTAGTGATCGTTGCATCATCTGTGTAAATCACAACAGAATCTACAGTGAAGTCCTCATAAGTACCGTCGCCCCAGGCACCAAACTTCAGAGAACCATCATATTCCTTCTGAATGGTTGCGTCCACAGTCTTGGTGATGTCCCAGGTGAATTCGCCGGACTTGCCCAGAGTTTTGTTTTCCTGTGTGGTCTGTGTCCAATAATCCGGTGCTTTCTGTGTAGAAGAACCGAACATATAGTTGTATGTGCCGATTTCCTTATCAGAGGAAACGTTGACAACGACCTTCTTGACAACATTGCTGTTGGTGATGCCAAAGTCAGCCCACTTCCAGCCGATCATGCCTTCCTTCGGGTCAGCCTTCTGTGCATCCTTCAGCAGTTCGCTGTAGGTCTTGCCGACAGTGATCTTTTTCACGCCCTTTTCCTCTGCAGTGGTAACTGTAGTAGCAGCAGTGGTTGCACTGGAAGCAGCAGTAGTTTCAACAGAAGTTTCTGCAGTGGTTTCGTTGGTCGTTGTGGTAGTGGTTTCGGTTGCTACCGGAACGGTAGTTGTGGTGGTTGTGGTAGTTTCATTTGCCAGCTCTACTGTGAAGCTAACTGAAATCACTTCGCCTGCTGCCGGCATATCCCAGCCAGTTGGGTTGATTTCCAGCTTGCTGCAAGTGAAACTCCAATCATCATCATTATCTGCTGCCTGCATAGAAGCCGGTGTAAACGTGGTGTATTCCTGATTGATCTCATGAGTTGTTTCACCGATCTTTACAGAATCAATTGTGATCTTCTTATACAGAGATTTACCGTCGTAAAGATCCGGATCCTGAACGCACAAGTCGAAGAAATTGTAGGAACTCAGAGCATCACCCCAGTTGCCTCTTTTTACAGAAACTTCATAAGAGCCGCTCTTATCAATGGTAACATCAGTTCCCATGCCTACCTTATAGTTGTTCAGCGACCATTTGCCATCGCTACTCTGAATGTGCAGAAACGCAATCGGTGCATCATCTGCCGCTGTCGCAGCGAGGGACATCATCGGGGTCACCAATGCACTGGTCAGAATGGTCGTTGCCGCCATTACGCCAGCTGTCAGAGATGAAAGAAACTTTTTCATCTTCATGATTATCATTCTTCCTTTCTTGAATTGATGCGGCGTATTGCCGCTTGGTTGTGTGCAGAGAAGCTTTTTGCATTTCAAAAAACGAATGCCGCCGCACTGTTTTTCACGTCCCCCTTTCCGCTTTCAAATTGTACAGCCGTGCGATTTGTCCTCTGAAATCTGCCCAGTGCTTTCCTGCACCCTACTTCTCCATATACCAGCATAGCATATTTATCGTTATTTTGCAAGTATTTTTTTCATTTTCCACATATTTTTATACAGCACCAATAAAAGCAAACCCTGTTTTTGTGCATTTTTTCTAAATCTCGAATTGCCAGTGAAAAACAACTTGATAATCTGATACGACACGCCGGTGAATTTTGCATTTTTCAAATGTCAATTTCCGGAAACATTATGAACGTCATCACGGGGTGCGGCGGCGATCTCCTGCAAATCCTGTTCCAGCTGACTGTCCAGCATACGGCAATTGTTCCGGTCATAGAACACACCGGTAACATCCCACAGCATGGGACACATACCTTTGGTATACGCCGCCTGTGCCACCGCGGTGAGGAATGTCCGGACAGTTTCTTCCGTCTTGTTCTTGGTGGAACAGCCGTACTCCCCGATGATCACCGGCACGCCGTTATCCAGAAACCGGCTTTGCAGCTTGTCCATGTCGTTTTCCAGAATCCTCTGATCTCTGGGTGAACCCCATGTGGTCTTGGCTTTTCCCCAGTCGGCATCTTCTTCCAGAATGCAGAACGTAGGCGGCGTATAATAATGTACCGAAACCGCACATCGTCCGGCTTTGTCCTGCGGCATCTGAAAGGCTTCGTCACAGGTCAGGTCTACGTCAGTGGCATAACCGGCGATCAGCAGATGCCGCCTGGGGTTGTTTTCCCTGGAACCGCGTACCAGATCCACAAACTGCTGGTTGATGCGGTTGACAATGCCGTACGCCTCCGCCTTGCCGTCATCAGAGCCGCTGTAGCGGTTCCACAGATCGTCAAAACAGCCTTCTTCGTTCATGGATTCCAGAATCAGGTGGTCACCGTAATCTGCAAACCGTTCTGTCACCTGCTCCCAGATGCTGGTATATTTTTCCATACAGGTGTCATAGTCCATTGATGCCCAGCCCCATTTCTTCCACAATCTGGCTGGTAGTCATGTCGTCCCGCATTTCAGTGCGGGGGTTGCTGTCGGCTTCCTCCTTGCTACTCTCCTCTTTAGAGGAATTGCCGCAGCTGCACGACAACACCGCCAGCACCCCTGCCAGTAGCAGAGAAACGACTTTTTTTCCGTTTCGCATGTAACACCTCTTATCCCTTTTTCGGCGGCTTCATGGTGAGAGCGATGCGTTTCCGCTTCAAGTCCACGTCCAGCACCCAGACTTTCACCACCTCGCCGACCTTGACGGCCTCCAGCGGGTGCTTGATGAACCGGTCACAGATCTGGGAAATGTGCACCAGTCCGTCCTCATGAACGCCCACGTCTACGAAACAGCCAAAGTCAATGACATTCCGCACAGTACCCACCAGTTCCATGCCCGGTTTCAGGTCTTTCAGTTCCATGATGTCCCCACTCCGGAGCAGCGGCGGCGGCAGTTCGTCACGGGGGTCACGCCCCGGCTTTTCCAGTTCCTTGAGAATGTCCCGCACAGTGGGTTCGCCTACGCCTGCCTTTTTCGCAATGGCAGAAATGCCGTGCTGCTTGGCAATAGCACCGATCTCGCTGCGATCCTGTCCGGCAATGTCTGCCAGCCGGAAGCCGCACTCCTGCAAGATCTGCTCTGCTGCCCCGTAGCTTTCCGGATGCACTGCTGTATTGTCCAGCGGGTTCTTGGCTCCGGACACCCGCAGGAATCCAGCACACTGCTCGAATGCCTTCGGGCCCAGTTTTGCCACCTTTTTCAGCTGCTTCCGGTCGGTGAACGCCCCGTTTTCCGTCCGGTATGTCACGATGTTCTTGGCAATGGTCTGGTTGATGCCGGCAATGTGGGACAGCAGAGAGAACGAAGCCGTGTTCAGGTCTACGCCCACATGGTTCACGCAGTCCTCCACCACGCCGTCCAGTGCGGCAGACAGTTCCGCCTTGGGCATGTCATGCTGATACTGTCCCACGCCGATCGCCTGCGGATCGATCTTTACCAGTTCCGCCAGCGGATCCTGTAACCGTCTGGCAATGGAAACGGCACTCCGGAGAGAAACGTCATACTCCGGAAATTCCTCCGCCGCCAGCTTGGACGCAGAATATACCGAAGCCCCTGCCTCGGAAACCACCATGTACGCCGCGGAATAAGGCAGTTCTTTCAGCAGTTCCGCCACGACCGCTTCCGACTCTCTGGAAGCCGTGCCATTGCCGATTGCCACCGCGGTCACGTGGTGCTTCCGCAGCATCTTTCGGATCACGTCCTTTTCCCGTTCCAGCGAAGCCCCCTTGCTGACGGTGATATGTGCCACGCCGGTGTCCAGTACCTTGCCGGTTTCGTCCACCACTGCCAGCTTGCAGCCGGTGCGATAACCGGGGTCTACGCCCAGAACGATGCGGTTTTTCAGCGGTGCCGCCATGAGCAGCTGCCGCAGATTGGACGAGAACACGCCGATTGCCGCCGTTGCCGCCTGCTCTGTCAGAGTCTTGCGGGTTTCCCGTTCCACCGCCGGAAACAGCAGTCGCTGGAATGCATCTTCTGCGGCAGTCTGCACCAGTTTGCCGCAGGGGCTCTGGTTCTTCACGAACTTCTGAATCAGCAGCGAAGCCCCGTGTCCTTCCGGCAGCGTAACTGCCACTTTTAGAGCACCCTCCCGTTCGCCGCGGTCAATGGCAAGGATCCGGTGCCCCACAATGCGTTTCACCGGCTCTGCATAGTCGTAGTAGTTCTGGTACGGCGTATCCGCATCTTCCTCTGTGGCACGGGACTGTATCGTTCCGGCAGACATCACCAGCCGACGCATCTGCTTTCGCAGGTCGGCATCATTTGCCATTTCCTCCGCCAGAATGTCCATTGCCCCCTGCAATGCCGCTTCGGTGTCCGGCACTTCCTCCTGCAAAAAAGCTTCTGCTTCCTGAGCCGGATTCGTCCGGGGATTCTGTGCCATGAGGATTCGTGCCAGCGGTTCCAGTCCGCGGGCAATCGCCATAGATGCCCGTGTTTTCCGCTTGGGACGATAGGGCAGGTACAAGTCCTCGGTTTCCACCAGTGTTTCCGCACCGCGGATCTTTTCTTCCAGTTCCGGTGTCAGCTTGCCCTGTGCTTCAATCGCCGTGCAGATTTCTTCTTTCCGCTGTTCCAGCTTCCGCAGATATTGCAGCCGGTTGTCAATGGCACGAAGCACCTGATCGTCCAGCGAGCCGGTACGCTCTTTCCGGTACCGTGCAATAAACGGGATCGTCTTGCCGTCGTCCAGCAAGGCAATGGTATTGTCGATCTGTTCCTGCCGCAGTTGGAATTCGGCAGCCAGTTTCTGTGGAATATTCAAATAGAGTTCCTCCGTTTCTGTGATTTCAATCGGACTGTTATAATAGTATAACAAACTTTTGGAGAAATTGCAAGGGACAGTTTGTATAAAACCATGCCGCCGCACAAAAAGCAGGACAATACCGCACAAAGATTGTGCGACAGATGCGTTGTCAAATTTTTCGTCAGATGAAACAAAAAGCGGAGTGAATACTGGATGTATTCAC
>ERZ506931.1070-NODE-1070-length-11054-cov-3.599418_pt1 | contig 11054 bp, 9 predicted proteins | sample MGYA00512902_ERZ506931 | MGnify/ENA metagenome assembly ERZ506931 | reverse complement strand
GATAGACGAAATGGACAAGTGGGAGGGCAGCCAGCTCAACAAGGCCAAAGAGATTCTCGCATATGAGCTGACAAAGCTCGTCCACGGCGAGGACGAGGCAAACAAGGCTCAGGAGGCCGCAAGGGCGCTGTTCGGCGGCGGAGCGGATTCTGACAATATGCCGTCCACGGAGCTCAACGCAGCCGATTTTGCCGACGGAAAGATAGGCATTATAGATATTCTTGTCAAGGCAGGACTTGCCAAATCGAGAGGCGAGGCGAGAAGACTTATCGAACAGGGCGGCGTCAGCGTAAACGACGAGAAGATAAAGAGCCTTGACTTCTCGCTTAGTGCCGATGAAATTGCCGCAAACCCGGCGATAGTCAAAAAGGGAAAGAAAATTTTCCACAAAATTGTTATGGCGTAATTGTTAACATTTGCTATTGCCATATTAAAAAAGAACGATATAATATTGATGAGGATTTTTCCCATTACCATTACTTTGATTGGATGGAACTTTAAATGAAAATTGTTATTGTCGGCGACGGCAAGGTGGGTTACAATATAGCAAAACAGCTCCTTGCGGAGGGTCACGACATCGTGGTTATAGATAATAATCCCGATGTGCTTGAGGACTCTCTGCATAAGCTCGATGTGCTTGTTGTTGACGGAAACGGAGTTACGCTCCAGACGCAGGAGGAGGCGGATGTCGCAAACAGCGATTTGCTCATTGCCGCAACCTCTGCGGATGAAATAAATCTTCTTTGCTGTATCCTTGCGAAGAAGCTCGGCTGCCGCCACGCGATTTGCCGCATGAGCAACCCCGACTATGTTCAGTCGATTCAGTATATGCGCGACGACTTCGGCCTTTCCATGACCGTCAATCCCGAGCTTACGGCTGCGCGTGAGATATTCCGTATTCTCCAGTTCCCGAGCTTCCTCAAACGCGATACCTTTGCCAAGGGTCGCGTCGAGATAGTCGAGCTTAAGCTGACGGAGGATTGCGCGTTGGTCGGCAAGAGGCTTGAAAGGCTCTCTGATGTTCTGCGCGGCGTAAAGATACTTGTCTGCGCCGTGGAGAGGGGAGACGAGGTCTGCATCCCCGACGGAAGCTTTGAGCTTCGGGCAAACGATAAGATAACCGTCACCGCCCCGCGCAGCGAGCTTGTCAAGATGCTCAAAGCGCTTAAAATAAGCAATCAGAAGATAAGAGACGTGCTGATAATCGGCGGAAGCAAAATCGCGGTTTATCTTGCGGAAGAGCTTATAAAGAGCGGCGTCAATGTTAAGATAATCGAGCAAAAGCTTGAAAAGTGCCGCGCACTTTCGGAGCGTCTGCCGAGCGCCGTAATAATAAACGGCGACGGAACGCTTCAGGATCTGCTCTCCTCCGAGGGAATCGAAGAGACGGATGCCGTTATTTCGCTGACAAATATCGATGAAGAAAATCTCGTCATTTCCATGTATGCCGATTCGTGCGGCGTGCCTAAGTCCATTACAAAAATCAACCGCACCGAATATCTCAGGCTCTTTAAAGACAGGGATATCGGCAGCGTTATATGTCCCAAAATGCTTGCGAGCTATGAGATAATCCGCTATGTCAGAGCTATGGACAACACTACGGGCGGCTCGGTCAAGACTATGTACAGGATAGTTGACGAAAAGGTCGAGGCACTTGAATTTGCCGTAACGGACAGCACGAAGTGCATCGGCGAACCGCTTAAAAAAGTCAATCTCAAGAACAATATCCTTCTTGCCTGCATAAACCGCATGGGAAAAGTTATTATCCCGAGCGGTAACGATTACATCATGGCGGGCGATACTATAATAGTTATCACCACCGCAGAGGGTATGTATAAGGATATAAACGATATCTTTGCCGGCGCTTGATTCGGGAGAGCTGAAATGAATTATAAACTTATTGCAAATTACATAGGCAATATTCTGCGTATTGAGGGACTCTTTATGATCCCGGCGCTTTTGGTGTCCCTGTACTACAGGGAGTACAAATGCGTTATTGCTTTCGGAATAAGCATAGCGGCTCTTCTTGTTGTCGGCCAGCTCATGCATATTGTAAAGCCGAAGCAGCGTACTGTTTTTGTGCGCGAGGGCTTTGCTATAGTCTCGCTGTCCTGGATTGCGATATCGCTTTTCGGAGCACTCCCTTTTTTTATAAGCCGTGAGATACCTAACTTTATCGACTGCTTTTTTGAGACCGTTTCAGGCTTTACGACGACGGGATCGAGTGTACTCTCAAATGTAGAAGCGATGTCAAGGGGCTTGCTCTATTGGAGAAGCTTTTCGCACTGGCTCGGCGGAATGGGCGTGCTTGTGTTCCTAGTCGCTGTTATACCCAAGGGCAAAGACAACGACGCGGAGTCGCTCTATATACTTAGGGCGGAGAGCCCGGGACCCACGTTCGGAAAGCTCGTCTCGAAAATGCGTCAGACTGCGCGTATTCTCTATCTGATTTATATAGTTTTGACCGTCATCGAAATTATCCTGCTTGTCATAGGCGGAATGCCGTTCTTTGACAGCTTGCTTAATTCGTTTGCAACCGCCGGAACAGGCGGCTTCGGAATAAAAAATGCCAGCATAGGCGCATATGACAGCTATTATCTTCAGGGTGTTATAGGTGTGTTCATGCTGCTGTTCGGCGTGAACTTCAATATTTATTATCTGCTGCTTGCAAGAGACTTCAAGCTCGTTTTCAAAAACGAGGAGCTTCGTTTCTATATCATAACCGTTTTGGTGTCGGTTACGGTGATAGCAATAAATATTCGCTCAATGTTCTCAAGCTGGTTTGACGCTTTTCATCACAGCTTCTTCCAGGTTTCGTCGATTATCACGACAACCGGATTTGCTACCACTGATTTTTCGCTTTGGCCTGAGCTTTCGCGATATATTCTCGTTGTGCTCATGCTCATGGGCGCGTGCGCGGGCTCTACCGGAGGCGGCTTGAAGGTGTCGAGAGTCCTTATATTATTCAAGGCTCTTCGCAACGAGATGCAGCGCGTCGTTCATCCGCGCAGCGTCAAGGTTCTTCGCATAGACGGAAAGGTTCAGAAGGAGTCGCTTGTCAGAAACGTTTCCATGTATCTCGTGGCGTATGTTATCGTTATGATAGCGTCAACGCTTCTGGTTTCTGTTGACGATTTCAGCTTCACAACCAATGTAACCGCCGTTATATCCTGCATGAATAACATCGGACCCGGCATTGATATAGTCGGGCCGGCCGGCAATTTCGGCGGATTCTCATGGTTCAGCAAGCTTGTGCTCAGCGCGGACATGATAATAGGCAGACTGGAAATTTTCCCGGTGCTTACTCTGTTTTCACCCTCGCTTTGGAAACGCTGCAATTAAAAAACAATTCGGATCTGTGCCTTTGCCGCTCGGATCCGAGTTTTTTAAAAGTTTACAAATTATACTTTAACTCAGCGGCTCATAAGTGGTAATATATAAGAAAATAGCTTATGGAGAATTGCGATGACAAAGAAAATACTTAATAAAAAGCAAAAAATCGTCATCAGTATCGTTGCTGCGGTGCTTATTATAGCCATCGGCATATCCGTCTATGTTGTGATAAGTAAAAAAAGCCGAACCACGGTTGCGCTGGCGGAAGTCACCGTAGGCGATATTACGGAAACGCTCAAGCTTTCCGGCACCGTTAATTCCGAGAATCGGGCATCGCTTGAGATTCTGGACGGAACTTATGTCAAGAGCGTCAACGTCAGAGTCGGAGATGCGGTGAAAAAAGGTGATGTGCTTGCGACGTTTGATACTAGCTCACTCGGCGATGTTGTGGCGCAGAAGCACGATAATTATAATGCCGCCATGTCGCAATACAAAAAGTATTCCGCAAATGCAAGCGCCTCATTTTCTCAGCTTGAATCGCTTTCAAAGCAGATAAAGCAAAAGCAGAAAGAGGTAGAGGAGCTGCAGAAAAAGGTCGATGCGGCAAAGCCCAGGGATGACACGCCGGAGACTGTTTCTCTGAAAAAGCAGCTCACCGAGCTCCTCGGAGACAGCAAGCTTGCCGGAGAAATAGTCGACAGAATCTTTTCGTCGGGTACTCAGACCTCGGAGATACTGCAGCATCTCGAGAATATAATTAACGGCGCGAACAATCAGATTTCGTCGATACTCAAGCTCCTTTCGGTTTCCGACGAGGAAAAGCAGCTGATATCGGCGCAGCTTGAATTGGTTGAGCTCAAGGCGCGGCAGGGGATACTGAAGCTCCAGTCCGGTGATACTTTAGCTTCTCTCTATCTCTCGGTCGCCGAATCAGCGAAGGAAGACTTAGACAAAACCGTCGAAGCCGTGAATGCGCTGAAAAAAGGCTGGATAGCCGAAACCGACGGAGTTGTCAGAGAGATAAATATCGTCGCCGGAGAGACGTATCACACCCCCAAAGGTGACGCCTCTGCCTCGCTTGATGACATTGATATATCCTCTCTTCTTTCTTCCGTAACCTCCGATACCAAGGATTTTTCCGGAATTATAAGCCAGCTTTTTCCGGGCACTCCGGGCGGTATGGTCATTGAGTATTATCCGCTTTCTGCTACATTCAGCGTCAGCGGCAAGGATATATATAAAATCAAGCTCGATCAGCCTGTCGAGGTGACAGGTGCGACAGGCAAAAAATTCAGCGGTTATGTCAGCTTTATAAGCCCTATAGCTTCGGAGTCAGGCACAATGAGCATAACCTCGATTCTCGGCTCTGCATCGGGCGGCAGCGAGGTTGAGGCCAAGGCCATGATCGAGCAGCCCGACAAGAGCATAATAATCGGACTTTCTGTTGACATGAGCATAGATGTCGAAACTCAGAAGAATGCAACCCTTATTCCCGTCGAATCAATTCAGTATGAGGACGGCAAGTCGTATGTTTATCTCTATGACGCCGATTCGAGAACCGTTAAGAAAACGGAAGTTACCACTGGGCTCTTTGACGGAGAGCGTTATCAGATACTTTCCGGCTGCTCGGCAGGGGATAAGATAGTCAAGATACCGTCCGAAAAAATCGAGGACGGGCAAAAGATATACGCAAAATAATGGCTTTGACACTTTTTATAAATATAAATGAGCTGACCGACGAGCAGTACAGCCGTGAAATGGATTTTCTCTGTCCTCATAAGCGCGAGCGCGTTTTAAAAATGCGCTTCGAGGATGACAGAAAGCGCTCGCTTGCCGCGAATCTTGCGGCGAGACGTGCGGCGGCCGATTTTCTGGGACTCGAGGAGGACGACATAGCGATAACCTGCGACAGCGACGGAAAACCGTTGTGCGACGGATGTTTTATTTCACTCAGTCACTCCGGCGACTATGCGGTTTGCGCGGCAAGCGGCTTCCCGATAGGCGTAGATATTGAGAAAAAGCGCGAGATAAATCCGATGCTCGCAAAAAAAATCTGCGCCAGCGACGCCGAACGCGAATACGCCTCCGATAATCAGAAGCTTTTAATGCTCTGGTCTGTCAAAGAGGCCTGCTTCAAGGCGCTGAGCCCGCAGGTCGATACCGTCGGCGATATAGTGCTCGAAATAACCGAAAAAGGCTTTGAATGCGACGGGATATCTTTCATAGAGACGGGAATTGTACATAAAGACTACGTTTTTTCGCTTGCGTCAGTCTAAAAATTTCAATAAATACTTGCATAAATAAGAAACAGCAGTTATAATTATTCTATTATCATTTGGAGGTTCATTATGAATTTAGTACAGTTTTTAAACCTTGCCAGCGGTACAGCTGCAAACGGTGCGAATGCCGGTAAGAGCCAGATTTCCCTTATCGTCATGATGGTTCTTCTGTTCGGCGTCATGTATTTTGTCATGATCCGTCCCCAGAAGAAAAAGCAGAAGGAAGAGCAGCAGATGCGCGACAGCATCGAGGTCGGCGACGAGATCACCACCATCGGCGGCATCGTCGGACGCGTTGTCACCGTTAAGGATGATTCTATTATTATCGAGACCGGCGCTGACAGAAACAAGATTAAAATCATGAGATGGGCTATCAGCACCAATAACACCGCCAACGAGAAGCTTGAGGCCGAGAGAGCTGCGGCCAAGGAAGCTCAGGAGGCGGAGAAGGCCGCAAGAATGGAAGAGGCCAAGGCGAAGAGCAAGGCAAGCCGCAAGAAGAGCAAGAAGAACAAGGATACAGATGCCGAGTAATCTGACATAAAATCAGACTTCCCCTCATACCTTTTAACAAACGGTATGAGGGGGATTTTTTATGCCTGCAAAAAGGGGAGAGAGAAAAGAGCCGAACGCAAAAAAAACGCTGCTGATAAGTCTGCTCATAGGAAACTCGCTGGGTGTCGCAATATTCTTTATACTGCTTTCTATAGCCTCGGCGGTGATACTTAAAAAAGGCGTTTCATCGGGAGCTTATACGCCTGTTTCAATAATTTGCTCGGGCGCTGCGGCGCTTATGGCCGGATTCATATCCGTGTGCCCGATAAGAAAGAACGGGCTTTTGTTGGGACTTTGCTCGTCCGTTCTGCCTGTTGCCTGCGTTGTTATATCCGCCGCGGCAGCGGGAGGCGGTGTGAGCATAAAAACTGCGATTGCGGCGGCGGTTGCGGTCGCGTGCGCCTGTGTGGGCGGTATACTTTCGGCAAACATGAAAAAGAAAACGCGTTGACCGTGCCACAAGGCACGGTTTTGTCTTGTAAAATATAAAAAAGATGGTATAATATATTAAGTATTTACATACGAGGAGGAAAACAAATCATGTCCAAAGAAAAGTATTATATCACAACTGCGATCGCTTACACATCGCGTAAGCCTCATATAGGTAATTCTTATGAGATAGTTCTCACCGATGCCATAGCCAGGTATAAGCGAATGCAGGGATATGATGTGTTCTTCCTTACCGGTACAGACGAGCACGGCCAGAAGATAGAGGAATATGCGCAGGCCGCCGGTGTTTCTCCCAAAGAATATGTCGATAAAGTGGCGGGGGAGATACGCAGCATCTGCGATTTGCTCAACACCACCTATGACAAGTTTATCAGAACGACAGACGACTATCACGAAAAGGTAGTTCAGAAGATATTCCGCAAGCTTTATGAGCAGGGCGATATCTATAAGAGCGAGTACGAGGGAATGTACTGCGTACCTTGCGAGAGCTTTTTCACCGAGTCTCAGGTCGTTGACGGCAAGTGCCCGGACTGCGGCAGAGAGCTTGTTCCGACAAAGGAAGAGGCATATTTCCTGAGAATGTCGAAGTATCAGAAGCAGCTCGAGGATTATATCGAGGCTAACCCCGACTTTATTTATCCCGAGAGCCGCAAAAAAGAAATGGTCAACAATTTTATAAAGCCCGGCATTCAGGATCTCTGCGTTTCGCGCTCGTCCTTTAAATGGGGTGTTCCGGTCGACTTTGATGACAAGCACGTTATCTATGTTTGGATAGACGCTCTTTCAAACTATATTACCGCCCTCGGCTACGACCCCGACGGCAGCTCCGAGCTGTTCAATAAGTACTGGCCTGCCGACGCTCATATCATAGGCAAGGATATTCTCCGTTTCCACACGATTTATTGGCCCATCATGCTTATGGCTCTCGGCCTTGAGCTGCCCAAAAAAGTGTTCGGTCATCCGTGGCTGCTCTTCGGAACGGACAAGATGTCAAAATCAAAGGGCAATGTTATATATGCCGACGACCTTGTGAGACATTTCGGCGTCGATGCGATAAGATATTATCTGCTCTCCGAAATGCCCTATGCAGCCGACGGCTCCATAACTTATACCACTATAATCGAGCGCTACAATTCCGAGCTTGCCAACACTCTCGGAAACCTTGTCAACAGAACCGTTGCTATGTCCAACAAGTATTTCGGCGGCGAGATATTAGCTCCCGAAGCGCCGGAGGCTGTTGACGATGACCTCAAAAACACCGTTCTCGGCAGTGTGGCGACGGTTGAAAAATGCATGGACGATTTCCATGTCGCAGATGCCCTTGAGGCTATTTTCAGCGCGGCAAGACGCAGCAACAAGTATATCGACGAGACAACGCCGTGGCTGCTTGCAAAGGACGAGGACAAGCGCGCAAGGCTCGGTACAGTGCTCTATAATTTGCTCGAGAGCATAAGAATAATTGCCGTTCAGCTCAAGCCCTTTATGCCCGAAACTTCGGACAAGATACTCGAGCAGCTCAATACCGACATATCGTCCTATGAGAGCATTAAATCCTTCGGTGCGTTAAAAGCAGGCGGTCATGTCGGAACGGCAACTCCGCTCTTCGGCAGAATCGACGCCGAAAAGATGCTTGAGGAGATAGAGAAGGAGACCGCGGTATCCGAGGCGGCGCTTGAGGAAAAGAAAGAAGAAATACCCGGTGTCGCAATGATAGGCATTGACGATTTCGCAAAGGTAGAGCTTAAGGTAGCAAAAATTAAGGACTGCGTGCCCGTAAAGCGCGCAAAGAAATTGCTCGAGCTGACTGTTGACGACGGCAGCGGACTGCGTACCGTTGCTTCGGGAATTGCCAAGTGGTACAAGCCCGAGGATTTGGTCGGGCGCAATGTAATTCTTGTCTCCAACTTAAAGCCCGCTAAGCTCTGCGGCATTGAAAGCTGCGGAATGATTCTTGCGGCCGATTGCGAGCAGGATGATGTCAAGGTGATATTTGTTGACGATATCCCGGTCGGAGCAAAGATAAGATGATAGATAATATTTTTGACAGCCACGCCCACTACGACGATGAACAGTTTGACGGCGACAGGGACGAATTGCTTCGGTCCTTGCCGTCGAAGGGCGTCTGCGCTGTTATAAACTGTGCAAGTGACCTCAAAAGCTCCGCAACCTCTGCGGAGCTTTCTGAAAAATATCCGTTTTTCTGGTGTGCCTGCGGAGTTCACCCGCACGAGGCCGAAAAAGAATTAAAAACGGCAGATATTAACGAAATAGAAAAAAGAATAGTTAATTTCGCAGAAAAGAAAAAATGTGTGGCAATAGGGGAGATAGGGATTGATTATCACTACGATTTTTCGCCCAGAGAGCTTCAAAAGGAGCTATTCGAGCTCCAACTGAAACTTTCAAAGGAACTGGATCTCCCCGTTATAGTTCACGACAGGGAAGCGCATGAGGATACAATGACCTTGCTCAAAAAATACAGGCCGAAAGGCGTTGTGCATTGCTTTTCCGGCAGCGTTGAAATGGCTCGGGAAGTTTTGAAGCTCGGAATGTATATCGGTCTCGGAGGAGCGGTTACTTTTAAAAATGCGAAGAAGCCTGTTGCGGTTGCCGCCGCAACCGATATCGACAGGATACTGCTTGAAACCGACTGTCCTTATATGGCGCCGGTACCGTTCAGAGGAACGAGATGCTCGTCTGATATGATTGCATATTCTGCGCAGACGATAGCGAGCGTTAAAAACATGGATGTGCAAACACTTGTCGATGCCGCAACCGAGAATACAAAGCGGCTGTTCGGGATAGAGTTTTAATTCTATGCGAAAGGAGAGTGCCGAAAGAAACAGCAGAAATTATACAAAATAAATGTTTTGTATAATTTAGGGGAGTTGAAACAGCTTAAAATGCGTTTTTACTGCTTTCTTTCGGGTTTATATGAAGCCTGAGGATTTTGTATGTCTGCCGCGCTTAGTGCGCGATTATCTGAATTATCTGTCGAGTGTTAAAGGCAAATCACAGCTGACAGTTTGTGAATACGCCTCTGATCTTCGGCTCTTTTTCGCATACATGCTCAAGCAAGAGAATCTTTCACAGTACAAAAACACTCCCATAGATGAAATCGATATTTCAAAGCTGGACATAGATTTTATCTCCCTTGCCCGTATACCCACGGCTTACGGATTCCTCGAATACTGCCGTTCCGAGCGCGGCAACGACACCGCTGCAAGAGCCCGTAAAGTTGTCTCCATCAAACGATTTTACCGCTATCTTAAAGTTCAAGGATATATTGACGAAAATCCCATGCAGGACTTGGAGTCGCCTAAAATAAAGAAATCGTTGCCCAAATATCTGTCCCTTGAACAGGCTGTAAGCTTACTTGAGGCTGTAGACGGAAAAAATAAGGAACGGGATTACTGCATTTTAGTTCTTTTTATGAATTGCGGAATGCGTCTCTCAGAGCTTGTTTCGATTAATTATTCTGATATAAAACCTGATAATACAATTATAATAACCGGAAAAGGAAATAAACAACGCACGGTTTATTTAAATAACGCCTGCTTGAACGCAATAAAAGATTATATGAAAGTGCGTCCGGTAGACGGTGTTAAAGACAAAGATGCACTGTTTCTCAGCAACCGTAAGACGCGGATAAGCCCGAAAACCGTTCAGCATATAGTTGACGAATATCTTGAAAAATCAGGTCTCAGCGGTCAGGGATTTTCTACTCACAAGCTCAGGCATACAGCTGCAACGCTTATGTATCAATACGGCCATGTGGATGTACTCCAGCTAAAAGAAATTCTCGGGCATGAGAATTTATCAACAACCGAGATTTATACTCATGTAGTTGACGAACAGCTTCGCAGTGCCGTTGATTCCAATCCTTTAAACAAAGTAAAAATAACCCCAAAAACGGCAGATGAAACCGACGGTGAAAGCTAAAAGCCGAACAGCTTGCAAAAAAGTCTGCTTGCGGCGGCATCCGTTACAGCTGCTATAACTACCAGAATACATATTATCAAAAAACGCATACAGTAAATTTTTATGCTCCCCTCCCCTCTTTGCGCTTTAGCCGAAGAAAGTGAGAGGAGCATTTCATATGACGAGTTTATTCCGGCGCTGCAAGCGAGCAGCAGCGCAAAAACAGCCGGTATAAGCCCCGGATATATCACCAAAGCGCAATAACCGAGTCCGCGCAGAGCGAAATTCGAGTATAAATACCCCGACAGCATTCCTATACCCACACCTCTTATTACGGGCAGAACACATATAAGCGGCAGTCCGACCGCGCACAGTCCGAATACAAATACAGCGAGCATAAACGCGGCGTTGACGGCCAGTGAATTTATAAAATTCACTCCGAGTGATTGTGTGCCTTTGGAGCTTATATATACCGAAAACATATCGGAAAAAGCGCCGGAAAGGCAGATGTCCGACTTT
>ERZ506931.1067-NODE-1067-length-11064-cov-3.570806_pt1 | contig 11064 bp, 6 predicted proteins | sample MGYA00512902_ERZ506931 | MGnify/ENA metagenome assembly ERZ506931 | reverse complement strand
TACAGCCTTGCGGATCAAAGCACCCTCCTCGTTCAAACCGAAGTGCTCGAGCAACATAGCTGCAGAAAGAATCTGAGCTACAGGGTTAGCCAGGTTCTTGCCAGCTGCCTGTGGCCATGAACCATGAACAGGCTCGAACAATGGCGTGTGCTCACCGAGAGAGCTAGATGGCTGCAAGCCCATAGAACCGGTGATGCAAGAAGTCTCATCGGTAAGGATATCACCGAAGGTGTTCTCTGTAACGATGACATCGAAGAAGGTAGGCTCAGTCAACACGCGCATAGAAGCGTTGTCGATGAACATATAGTCGGTGTTTACCTCAGGATACTGTGGCTCCATCTCCTTGGCAATCTGACGCCAGAGACGAGAAGATGCCAATACGTTTGCCTTATCTACTACTGTCAAGTGCTTGTTGCGCTTCATGGCAAACTCGAAAGCTACCTTCAGGATGCGCTCAATCTCAGGACGGGTGTAGATATCTGTATCATAAGCCTTGTCGTTATCCTGATACTTCTCACCGAAGTACATACCACCAGTCAACTCGCGGATTACTACGAAGTCAGCTCCCTTCAGGAGTTCATCCTTCAATGGTGACTTGTGGAGCAGGCAATCGAATGTAGCCACTGGGCGGACATTGGCGAAGAGACCCAACTTCTTACGCATAGCAAGCAAACCCTGCTCAGGACGAACCTTGGCTGTAGGGTTGTTGTCGAAACGTGGGTCACCAACGGCTGCAAAGAGCACTGCGTCAGCATCCATACAAGTCTTGAAGGTCTCCTCTGGGAATGGATCACCTACCTCGTCGATAGCGTGAGCGCCGCAGATAGCCTCGTTGTAAGTAAACTCGTGGTTGAACTTCTCTGCAATGGCCTGCATAACTGCTACGCCCTGCTTCATAATCTCTGGTCCGATACCATCACCGGCGAGAACTGCAATGTTTAATTTCATCTTATTTATAGTTTAAACGTTTTTATTCCTTTATTCCATATCTAAATTCCGAGGCGAAGCCGGCTGTTCGTCACTCTTATCTGCCTCATACATATTGAGCATCTTGAGTGTTGCCTTGATAGCAGCCTCCGTCTGGTCGGCATCCAAGCCTCGGGTGCGCCAGATGCGGTCGCCTTCACGCCAAGTAATGACGGTCTGAACGAGGGCATCGGTACGGCCACCAGGTGGAATGGTTACCTGATAGTTGTCGAGCTTAGGGAAGGTTTTGCCAAGCTTCACCTTGTAGATGTTGCGAAGAGCCTTTACGAAGGCATCATACTGACCATCGCCTGAACTTCTGTCTTCATACTCCTTGCCCTCGATTTCCACCTTCACGCTGGCTATAGGCTTCAATCCATAAGAAGTGGATACCATATAGCTGACCAGCTTCACGTTGTCTTCAGGTGAACTGTGCTTCAACACATCGCTCACGATGTATGGCAGGTCATCCTGGGTTACCAGCTCCTTGCGGTCGCCGAGTTCGGTGATACGCTTGGTCACAGCCTTGGTCTGCTCCGGCGTCAACTCCAAGCCCAGTTCGTTAAGGTTCTGGATAATGTTTGCCTTGCCGGAATTCTTGCCCAGTGCATACTCACGATGTCTGCCGAAACGCTCAGGCACCAGGTCGTTGCAATAAAGCTTGTCCTTGTTGTCGCCATCGGCATGCACGCCAGCTACCTGAGTGAAGACGTTATCGCCCACCACAGGGGTATTCGGAGCCACGGCGATGCCGCTGTATCCCTCAACCAATCGGGAAATATCGTTCAGACGGTCTTCCTTGATATTGGTTTTAGCCCCAAACATATCCTTCAGAATCACCTGTACGCTCGCCAATGGCGCATTGCCGCAGCGCTCGCCCAAACCATTCACGGTAACGTGAAGACCCTTGGCACCACTCAATACGGCAGCCAGCGAGTTGCTCACCGCCAAATCGTAGTCGTTGTGGGCATGGAAATCGAAGTGAGAGTTCGGATAACGGCGAACCATCTGCCGTATATACTCCACACACTGCAATGGGTTCAGAATACCCAAAGTATCAGGAAGCAGGAAGCGCTTGATAGGCAGTTTTACCAATTCGTCCATCATCATGAAGAGATAATCACGACTGTCGCGCATACCGCTCGACCAGTCCTCCAGGTAGAGATTGACGGTGAAATCCTTGCTCAAAGCATAGTCGATGGTCTGCTTGATGTGAGCGAGATGCTCCTCGGGCGACATCTTGAGCTGCTGGGTGCAGTGCTTGTAGCTACCCTTGGCCAAGAGGTTGATGACATGACCGCCGCATTCGGCAATCCAATCCACACTCTTGTTGTTATCCACGAATCCCAATACCTCAACGGAATCCAGTTTACCTATAGTCTTAGCATAACGGCAAATTCGAGCGACAGCATCCTTTTCACCTTCTGACACACGCGCTGAAGCCACCTCAATGCGATCTACATTGATGTCGTGCAACAGCATTCTTGCTATCATCAACTTCTCGTGAGGAAGGAAACTGACACCATTGGTCTGCTCGCCGTCGCGCAGCGTGCAGTCCATGATCTCAATCTCCTTGATACGGGAATTATCTCTCTTTGCGTTAACGTTCATAATTACTTGTTTTTAGCTTCCCAAGCCTCAACCTTGTCGCGGTTCTGAACGAGGAAGTCTACATCGTCCAAACCATTCTCCAAACAGTGTTTCTTGTAGCCGTTGATTTCGAAGTGCTCGCTCTTGCCGGTAGCAAGATTGGTCACGGTCTGGTTAGGAAGATCTACCTTTACCTCTGTCTTGTGATCCTTGTCGATGCTCTCGAAGAGTTCCTTCAGGAATTCCTCGCTTACCACTACTGGCAATACGAGGTTATTCAACTCGTTGTTCTTGTGGATATCAGCAAAGAAAGAACTGATGACTACACGGAAGCCTGCACCTGCGATTGCCCAGGCTGCGTGCTCACGGGAAGAACCTGAACCGAAGTTCTTACCAGCTACGAGGATGACGCCACTGTAGGAAGGGTCGTTCATCACGAAGTCTGGCTTTGGTGTTCCGTCGGCATTATAGCGCCAGTCGCGGAAGAGGTTGTCGCCCATGCCCTCTTTATCAATAGCCTTGAGAAAACGGGCTGGTATGATCTGGTCTGTATCTACATTCTCCAAAGGAAGAGGAATGCAGCTTGATGTAATTACATTGAATTTCTGTTTCATTTCAATTTTTCATTTAACATTGAACACTTAACATTACATAAACTCTCTTGGGTCGGTAATCTTACCAGTGATAGCGGCTGCAGCTGCTACGTATGGGCTGGCAAGGATGGTGCGGGAACCTGGTCCCTGACGACCCTCGAAGTTACGGTTGGATGTACTTACAGAGTACTTGCCTGCAGGAATCTTATCATCGTTCATTGCCAAGCAAGCAGAGCATCCTGGCTGACGGATTTCGAAGCCGGCAGCCTCAACAATCTTATCAATTCCCTCTTCACGTATTTGTTTATCAACTAACCAAGAACCAGGTACAAGCCAAGCAGTTACACCGTCTGCCTTCTTCTTGTCTTTAACCAATGAAGCGAAAGCACGGAAGTCTTCAATACGACCGTTGGTGCATGCGCCCAGGAATACATAATCGATAGGATGACCCTCGAGTTTCTCGCCTGGCTGGAAGCCCATGTAGTTGAGGCTCTTCTTGAAACCAGCCTGCTCTTCCTCTGGAATCTCATCGAGAGTTGGGATGCTTTCGGTGATACCGATACCCATACCAGGGTTGGTACCGTAAGTGATACGTGGTTCGATATCCTTTGCCTCGAAAGTCAACTCCTTGTCGAATACAGCGTCATCGCCACTCTTCAAGGTCTTCCAGTAAGCCACAGCCTTGTCCCACTCTTCACCCTTAGGTGCATATTCACGACCCTTGATGTACTCGAATGTTGTCTCATCAGGAGCTACGAAACCACCACGGGCACCCATCTCGATAGAGAGGTTGCAGAGGGTGAGACGACCTTCCATAGACATATCCTTCACGACATCGCCACTGTACTCAACGAAGTAACCGGTAGCACCCGAAGTAGTGAGCTGGCTCATGAGATAAAGGGCAACATCCTTGGCAGTAACGCCCTTGCCGAGCTTGCCGTTGATGCTGATGCGCATAGACTTTGGCTTGCTCTGGAGAATACACTGTGAAGCCATCACCATCTCAACCTCAGAAGTACCGATACCGAAGGCTACGGCACCCATAGCGCCATGGGTAGAAGTATGCGAGTCACCGCAAACGATGGTCATACCTGGAAGAGAAAGACCCTTCTCCGGACCTACTACGTGGATGATACCATTGTCCTTGGTGTTCATGGCAAAGTGAGTTACGCCGAAATCAGCGGTATTCTTTGCCAAGGTATCTACCTGCTTCTTTGAGATAGGATCCTCGATTGGCTTATCCTGATCGTGTGTTGGGGTATTGTGGTCAGGCATACAGAAAATCTGGTCTGGACGGAACATCTTGAGTCCGCGTGCTCGCATACCAGCGAATGCCTGAGGTGATGTTACTTCGTGACAGTAGAGACGGTCGATGTAAAGCTGTGTAGGACCATCTTCTACAATCTGGACAACGTGCTTGTCCCAAATCTTGTCGAATAATGTATTCATAATATCTCTTGTTATATATATGTTTATCTAATCTTAAACTTGTTAATACAATCAATGTAAGCCTCAACAGAAGCCGTAACGATGTCGGTATCTGCACCGAAACCATAATATACATGACCATCGTATTCCACCTGCATGTGAACCTTGCCCACATCGTCAGAGCCCTTGTCGATAGCCTGGATGGTGAACTCCTTGAGGTTCATCTCCTTGGTGATGACCTTCTTGAGGGCACGGATGGCAGCATCTACCGGACCATTACCCGAAGAAGCAGCCTCGAACTTCTGACCAGCGATGTTCAAGCCGATGCTTGCCACGCTCTTCACGCCCTTGCCGGTAGTTACCTGCAACCAGTCGAGCTGAACGCCATGCTTATCGGCAGAATCAGCACCAGCGAGCATCAGTACATCCTCATCGGTAACTTCCTTCTTCTTGTCAGCCAACTGGAGGAACTTCTTGTAGATCTTGTCGAGCTTCTCCTCGTCATCTACATTCACGCCGTTAACGTGGAGGCGATACTTCAAGGCTGCACGACCTGAGCGGGCTGTTAATACGATAGCGTTATCATCCAAGCCCACATCCTTAGGGTCGATGATTTCGTATGTCTGAACGTTCTTCAGCACGCCATCCTGGTGGATACCAGAAGAATGAGCGAAGGCATTGCGGCCCACAATCGCCTTGTTAGGCTGAACAGGCATGTTCATCAGACTGCTCACCATACGCGACATCGGAACGATCTTTGTAGTATTGATGTTGGTATCAATATTGATGTTCTTGTGGCACTTCAGAATCATGGCGATTTCCTCGAGCGATGTATTACCCGCACGCTCACCGATACCATTGATGGTAACCTCTACCTGACGGGCACCATTCAATACACCCTGCAGGGTATTGGCAGTAGCCATACCGAGATCGTTGTGACAGTGGGTAGAGATGCATGCATTCTCGATGCCGTCAACGTGATCCATCAGATACTTGATCTTGGCACCATACTCATCAGGCAAGCAATAGCCGGTGGTGTCAGGAATGTTAACTACGGTAGCACCTGCCTTGATGACAGCCTCTACCACGCGAGCCAGATACTCATTGTCGGTACGGCCAGCGTCCTCAGCGTAGAACTCCACATCTTCCACATACTTCTTGGCATACTTGACAGCAGCCACGGCACGCTCGATGATTTCCTCGCGGGTAGAATTGAACTTATATTTGATATGGCTATCGCTGGTACCGATACCCGTATGAATTCTCTTATGCTTAGCATACTGCAACGCCTCGGCAGCACAGTCGATATCCTTTTCCACCGCACGGGTCAGCGCACAGATGGTAGGCCATGTTACAGCCTTGGAAATCTCTACTACGGAATTGAAGTCACCCGGGCTTGAAATTGGGAATCCAGCCTCAATGACATCAACGCCCAACTGCTCCAGAGCCTTAGCTACCTGAATCTTCTCTACGGTATTCAACTGGCATCCTGGAACCTGTTCGCCATCACGAAGGGTTGTGTCGAAAATAAATAATCTGTCACTCATATCTCTTAAATATTTTATTTCTCTTATTAATTAAAGTTTTTGCCCCTTATAGGGGCAACATTGCGCCCTTACTTTTGGCAAGGGCGTAAAGAGCTGGGAATTAAAAAAGCCTTTCTCACTCCCATATACGGAAGTGTAGAAAGGCTCAATATATCCAAACCGCTGAACTATACGCACACCTTATCACTTCCGCCTACATGCTGCAGTCGAAGTCGAATAATAATAATGCTTGTAATATTCAACGCTAATGCTCTCATATTTTTCTATTTTTATACGTTATATATTTATCGCTGGCAAAGGTAATCATTTTCTCTGATATACGCAAACAATTTATAACTTTTTTAATAGAAAATCTATCAAATTGCCATTTTTCACCTATTTTTTACCCAAAATCTAGAGAAATGTGCCGTTTTTATGCCAGATTATTCTAAAAAAGAACGTTCTGGTACGAAATTATTCTCTTTTCAACTAGAAAGGTAACGGACCGTCAGGTCCTGTCATCGGCGGAGGTGGAATGGCACCGCTGGCAATCATCCCATCAGCAGCCCCACTGTTCATCTTGGAACCCATGATTTCACCACCCTCCTGTACTGGAGTGTAGGAATCGGTAGGATCCTGGAAGCGGGTGAACTCGCCACGGAAGTTCAGGAGTACATCTCCGGTAGCACCCTTACGGTGCTTGGCGATGATGATCTGCGCCATACCATGAAGATCGTTTCCCTTTTCATCCTGATAGATGTGATAGTATTCCGGACGATGAACGAAGAGTACCATATCGGCATCCTGCTCGATGGCTCCGGATTCACGGAGGTCGCTCAACTGTGGTCGCTTTCCTTCAAGACCCTCACGGTTTTCTACGTTACGCGAGAGCTGAGAGAGGGCGAGTACCGGGATATTCAACTCCTTGGCAAGACCCTTGAGGGAACGAGAGATGGTGGAAACCTCTTCCTGACGGCTACCAAACTTCATTCCGTTGGCATTCATCAGCTGGAGGTAGTCAATCATCAACAGCTTTACCCCCTTCTCTTTCACCAGTCGGCGCGCCTTGGTTCTCAACTCAAAGACGGAGAGGCCCGGAGTATCATCTATATAAATAGGTGCACCCGTAAGAGAACGGATCTTCTTGTCCAGTCGCTCCCACTCGCTTGGATCCAACTGACCGTTCAGGATCTTCTTACCCGAAATCTCGCAGACATTCGAGATAAGACGGTTGACCAGCTGAACGTTGTTCATTTCAAGCGAGAAGAATCCGATAGGCACCCCGTGATCCACCGCAACATTCTTGGCGATACTCAGCGCGAAGGAAGTCTTACCCATGGCAGGACGTCCGGCGATGATCACCAGGTCGGAAGGCTGCCAACCGGAAGTCATATCATCCATCTGCTGGTAACCGGTAGGAATACCCGTGAGTCCGCCCTTGTTCTGGGCAGCACGCTGCAGGATATCCACGGCGTCCTTGATCACCGGATCAATCTGGGTGTAATCCTGCTTCATATTACCCTGAGAGAGCTGGAAAAGCTCACCCTCGGCATGCTGCATGAGTTCATCCACATCCACACCCTCATCATACGCCTGGGTCTCGATGTCGCCGGCATAATGGATGAGCTGTCGCTGCAGATATTTCTGCGCCAGGATTCGGGCATGGTACTCGATGTGGGCAGCCGAAGCCACCTGCGAGGAAATCTCCATCAGGTAACCGGCTCCACCAATCTTCTCGATGGCGCCCATCTTGGTGAGTTCATCCGTAACAGTCATGATATCCACGGGGCGCTCCTCCATATTCATAGTCTGAATCGCCTCGTAGATTTTCTGATGTCTCGGATCATAAAAGGTTTCGGGTTTCAGCATCTCGGATACCACCGAAAAAGCATCGGTATCAATCATCAATGCACCCAGAACCACCTTTTCCAACTCCACCGCCTGCGGTTGCAGGTGGGCGTAGTTGGTATCTATCTGTGTCTTGTTATTGTTATTTCTATTCTGATTTATCGGCATACTTCTTTATTTCTTCTTGCGATTTCTGGTGTTCAGCCACTACCTGATTATAGATAATCATCAAATCAGTGTAAGAACATCCATAGTTCTTCAACCATTTATAGTCTTCCTTAAGGGCTTCAAAGAATACATTCTCATCCTTTTCTACATAATAGGCATAAGCCCTGAAGAAAGGTTCCAAAGCCTTTTTCGGCTGATGTTCTATCAATGCCAGGAGACCTTGCGAATAGTTATTGTAAGCTTCGGCAAGCTTGTCATTCTTCATCATTTTGAAGAAGAGATCCATCGCCTGCATCATCATATTCTTCGTATCCTTACCCTCTTTTTTCATCTTCTCGAAACTACCGAAAAGCTCGTTCACCTCGGCGAAATATTCATCCAGGCGCTGATGAGCCTTCTGGAAGTTCTCTTCCGCATGTTCGCCACCTATCTTGATAAGCAGCTGTGTGAGCAAGGCTCCCGCCATCTGATTCTCCGGGTGGGTATAATCCAGCTCGTAAGCCAGCGGCATCGCCTCTTCAAATCTGTTGTTCATGACGATGAACTTCAGTTTATCCAGTTTCAACTCGAAGAGTTCCTCTTCTGAGAATGAATCCTTGAACTCCATCAGCTTGTCGAAATTCTCCAGATACTCATCCACCTGGATGAGATTACGATAGCAGATGCCCAGCTGCAGATATACCTGCTTCATGTCAGGCTTTATCTTCAGCATCTTCTTGAAGTGATCGACAGCCATACGAAGACTATGATCGTCTTCCTTCTGCATACATACCCATCCCTTCATGAAGTGCATCTCCAACGTGTCGCATGGTACACCTTCCAGCATCACGTCAACCAGGTCAGGGAACTCGCGGCGGAAGGAATAGCGGGCTATAGCCATGCGGTACTTATCGAAGAATTCATCCTGGAAAAGAGGACCCGCCAAGACGGCATAGGCAGGTTTGTCATCATCCAGTTCGTCGAGGATATTGAAGACTTCATCCTTCGCTGTATAGAACTTGGAGAAGCGCAGGAGATTGCGGATGTAGTTGATACGGATACGCTTTGCACGATGCTCTCCAGGCTCTTTAAAAAATTCATTAACAATCTCTTCCTCATCTGCAGACTCGCTGCCATCTCCCTCATCCTCAGGGTCATCGTAACAGTCAACAATATTCTCCGGTATCTCATTAGGATGAGAGATGATCAGGTTTGCCAGGGAATAGGCATCGGCAGGACATGACCTTGCAGTAGAACAGAAAGCCTTGCAGAACTTTCTCTTCTCATCTACGAATCCGAGAGCCTCGGTTATATGAGGATTCTTCAGATAGAAAGGCATGAACCAATTGTACAGATGAGTAAAGAACTCTGTCTGATCTCGTAACATTTTAAACTGCGGCAAGAGGATATCAATACCCTTATCCATCATTTCATCCATAGAGAGCGGACTCTCTATATCTGCGTCGAGATTATCGATTCCATCCTCGTCGGTATTGATATCGACAGAACGGATAGGACTCTCTTCCGAAGTTTCCTCGTCTTCATCGATTTCGAAGAGATTTCTCATATCTTCATCAGCGTCCAGCAAATCAGCTACCTTATTTTTCAGGTCGCCGAGGAAACGTTTTGACAGCGATGCCATGATATCATTGGTATAGTCGATAGACTTCTGCTCGCTGAATACAGTCACGGCAAGCATCTTCTGGGCTTTTATGATTTCGGCAAGCAAGTCTGAATCATTCTTGCAATCCTCAGTCAACTGCTCTGCAAAGCTACGGAAGTCAGGATGCTGTTCGTAGCAGCCGCAATTCGTAGAAACCAGCAGCCATCCCAGGAGGGCACGCACCTTCACCTCATCGTCATCTGCCAGGCGGTAGATATCGTAGAGCAAAGTGAATTTACCCATATCGAAAACGGTGGCGGCAGAGAGCGTAATGGCACTCACCAGAAGCTGAGAGGTCAAGGAATCAACTGTAGGCGAAAGGATGGTATCTTTGACAACAGCACGTTCCTCATCATTCCAATATCCAGAAGAGACAAATCTGTCGAAGATCTTTTCGCGATACTCTTCCCACTCCTGATACAGACGGGCTGAAGCCTGGTCCTGCTCCTCCTTCGAGAGGTCGTGGTTCAGGAAAAGCATCGCCTCTCGGGAAACGAATTTCTCGAGGGTTGACTTCACCTCTTTGATATCAATCTCCTCACCCAGCTTTTTCAAATCCTTGAAAACACCCTGGTCTGAACGGATATCCATCTCGACATCTACCAGAAGCTGGTCGAGCCCAGAAATAGTGCTGGAGATGTACTTCGCTCTAGCCTCAGGGGTCATTTCCGGGATATCAAGTTCCTCAAAAGATTTGTTATGCTCTATGGGAATGCCAAACACTCCATCAGGAATCTTCTTGCGTTGGAAAAGACTCATATTGGCGAAAAGGGAGGTCAGCAAGCTCTGCAGCAGACGGTTAATATACTGCTTATTGCTCGAAAAGGGGGTAAAGACCTCCACGAGCATTGGCTTGCATTCGCTAAAACGCTGCTGATGAATCAAATCACGCATTTCGTCAATCTTCTCCAACAAAAAATCCTGATCCAGAACATCTTCTTCTGGGTTATTAGACTCTTCTGACAAATTCACTTCTTCTGACATAATTGTAGTTGTTTAATTGTTAATATCTGCCACCTTGAGATCTCGCTGGCGAGGCTCCATAGCATGACTGTACTTTAATTTTGGCAGATTGCTAACGGTTTGGGCATCAACACCATAATACTTAGTCAGTAAAGCGGCATAGTGGTGTACGCCATTCTTATTGATGCTATCAACAGCGATGTCGTAAGCTTTCACGAATCTGTCGATTTGATCTTTTCTTCGGGGTTCCGTCTTCAGTTTGCTGCGGAAGGCGATGACTCCCAACTGGAGGTTCTTGTCTCTACTATCCGCCAGTGCCACATGCTTAGCCATTCTTGCC
>ERZ506931.1049-NODE-1049-length-11160-cov-4.201261_pt1 | contig 11160 bp, 9 predicted proteins | sample MGYA00512902_ERZ506931 | MGnify/ENA metagenome assembly ERZ506931 | reverse complement strand
CATCGCGGTCGTCGCGGCGGTCGGCCGGAAGATGGCGTACCGCCCCGGCGTTTCCGGCAAGATCTTTGCCAAGCTCGGTGAGAACGGCGTGAACATCCGCATGATCACGCAGGGTCCCGAGGAGCTGAACATCATTGTCGGCGTGGAGGAAAAGGACTTCGCGCAGGCCATTCGCGTACTGTATGACAGCTTTGTCAAGGAACATATTTAAGGAAAAGGTGAGGGTAATACCATGAAGCTTTATAATGTAGGCATTCTCGGCGCGACGGGCGCCGTGGGTCAGGAAATGATGAAAATTCTGCTCGAGCGCAAGTTCCCCGTCGGCGAGCTGCGACCCATCGCCTCCGCGCGCAGCGCAGGCAGCGAGATCGACTTCGGCGGCAGGAAGCGCACGATCGTCGAGGCGTCGGACGACGCCTTTGAGGGTCTCGACATCGTGCTCGGCGCGGCGGAGAACGACATTGCCGAGCGCTTCGCGCCCGCCATCGTTAAGGCCGGCGCGGTGTTCGTCGACAACTCCAGCGCCTTCCGTCTCGACCCCAAGGTGCCGCTGGTCATCCCCGAGATCAACCCCGAGGACGTGAAGTGGCACAGCGGCATCATCTCCAACCCCAACTGCACCACCATCGTCACCCTCGTCGCCATCAACGCGCTGGCGAAGGAGAGCCCCATCGAGACCATCATCGCCAGCTCCTATCAGGCGGTCTCCGGCGCGGGCAAGAACGGCATCGACGAGCTGCACGACGAAGTCGCGGCGCTCGCCGCGGGCAAGCCCGTCGAGCCGAAGGTGTTCCAGTACCAGATCGCCTACAACGTCATCCCGCAGATCGGCGGCGAGGCGTTTGACGGCTACACCTCCGAGGAGATGAAGCTGCAAAATGAGGGACGGAAGATCATGCACCTGCCGGAGCTGAAGGTGAGCTGCACCTGTGTCCGGGTACCGGTGGTGCGCAGCCACAGCGTATCTCTTGTGGTGCGGACGCGGGAGAAGATCTCCGTGGAGCGGGCGCGGCAGCTGATCGCGGCGGCGCCGGGGTGCCGTCTGGTGGACGATCTGGCCAACAAGCGCTATCCCATGCCGCTGGATACCAGCGACCAGGATCTGGTGTTCGTGGGCCGCATCCGGGACGATCTGACCAGCGAAAACGGCCTGAATATCTGGTGCTGCGGCGATCAGGTGCGTAAGGGCGCCGCCACCAACGCCGTGCAGATCGCCCAGCTGCTGGTAAAATGAAGAAAGTGTAAAGCCGTCTGCGGGCGGCTTTACTTTTTGCACAAAAACAGATATAATAGCACAAAATCTACCCCACGGAGGAGTGGCCTTATGAAGATCTGGAAGCGAATGGCGGCGCTGCTGCTGGCGCTGTGCATGACACTGCTGCTGGCGGCCTGCGGCGAAGATCCCAACGATGAAAAACGACTGTCTGTGGTCATGACCGGCGCGGTGCGTACCATCGACCCGGCCATGGCGACCACGGCGGCGGAGCGCACGGTGGTGCGGCATGTATTTGAAAATCTGATGAAGCTCGGGCCGGACGGCACGGCGGTACACGCCGTGGCGCGCAGCTACACGCAGGAGACGGCGGCGGACGGCTCCGTGACCTATACGTTCCAACTGCGGACGGACGCCAAGTGGACGGACGGCAGCGCCGTGACCGCCCACGACTTCGTGTATGCGTGGCGGCGGCTGGTGGATCCGGAGACGGACAGCCCCAACGCGGACGCCCTGTCCATGGTGGCGGGGTACGAGAAGGCGATACTGGGCGACACGTCGGCGCTGGCGGTGACGGCGCCGGATGACCACACGCTGGTGGTGACGCTCAACGGCTGCTGCTCCTACTTTATCGACAGCGTCTGCACGGCGACAGCCACCATGCCGGTGCAGGAGAAGGCGGTCACGGCCCACGATGATTGGGCCAGCAGCAGCCTGTGGTTTGCGGGCAACGGCCCCTATGAGCGCAGCGGCGCATGGAGCGATGCAACGCGCCTGACGCTGCGGATACGGTCGACCTACTACGACGCGAAGCGTCTGGGGCAGGATCGCATCGACCTGATGCTGCAAGACCGCGAGGAGGCGGAGGCCAGCGCCGGTAAGGCGGATATCGTCATCGGCGCCGGCGGCGAGGATGCCCCGCGGGAGGGTGACCCCACCGTGGGTATCCTGCTGGTGAACCAGATGGCCACCAGTATGGGACATCCAGAGCTGCGGCGGGCGCTGAGTCTGGTCATCGACCGGGAGGCGGCGGCACAGACCATGGGACAGGACTGCCACGGGGCGGAGGGCTTGGTACCCTACGGCGTCCGCACCGACGCGGGGGAGGACTTCCGCACGGTCAACGGCCCGCTGATCGACAACGACCCGGCGACGTATGAGGAGCGGTGTCAGGGCGCGCTGGCGCTGCTGCGGCAGGCGGGCTTCACCAACACCACGACATTGGGCGCGCTGGACACGGTGTCGCTGCTGTACGACAACGATTCGGCGCTGGCACAGGTGGCCCAGCAGCTCCAGAAGACGTGGGAGAACAAGCTGGGCGTCAAGGTGCAGCTAAAGGGCGTGGAGCGCAATGAGATGAAGGCGCGGCTGAGCAGCGGCGAATTTGTGCTGGCGCTGATGGAGATGACCGCCTCCTACAACGATGCATCGGCCTATCTGGATCCGTGGCGCAGCAGCGATATGCGGAACTACGGGATGCAGTACCTCAACGCCTACGACATCCTGATGCAGATCGCGGCGGGCAGCAGCTCGCCGGAGGTGCGGGACGCCTATCTGAAGGATGCGGAGCAGCTGCTGCTGGAGAACAGCAACATCATCCCGCTGTACAGCCGGACAATGCCCTATGTGATCCGGGATAAGGTGCTGGGCGCCGTGTCCGACGGACTGGGCGGCTGGTACTTCGGCGCGGTGAACCGGGCGTCGTAAAAACCATACGAAAAAGGGAGCCGCAGGCTGTGCAGCCTGTGGCTCCCTTTTGGTGTATAGGTCAGCTTATTTGCGGCGGGCGGTGTCCACGATGACGGCCTGCGCCCGGGCCAGCTTCAGGTCGTGGCGCAGACGCATGGGCGGCAGCTGCTGGCGCAGCAGATCGGCGGAGAGCTGATACTGGGCGGACAGCTCATTGTACTTCTGCTCCACCTCCGCGTCGGTCACGTCGATGCCCTCCAGACGGGCGATCTCCGTCATGGCCAGCTCAAAGCGGGCGGCGGAGACGGCCTGCTCCCGGGCGTGGGCGCGCAGCTCCTCCATGGACGCGCCGCTGGCCTCCAGATACTGCTCCAGCTCCACGTTCTGGCTTTGCAGGTGGCCGCGCAGCTCCTGGATCAGACCGTCCAGCTGGTTTTCCACCATGGCGTCAGGCAGCTGCACCTCCATGCCGTCCAGCACCTGTGCGATCAGGTCGTTGGCGAACTGCTCGGCGGCCTCCTTCTGCTTCTTCGCCACCGCCTGCTCCATCACGGCGCGGCGCAGCTGGGACAGCTCCTCAAAGCCCTGCGCCTTGGCAAATGCGTCGTCCAGCGTGGGCATGGAGCGGCGGGTGATCTCGTGTACCTTGATGCGGAAGGTGGCGTCCTTGCCGGCCAGCTCCGGCGTGTAGGCGGTGGGGAAGGTGACGTGTACATCCCGCTCCTCGTTCACACAGGCGCCTGCCACCTGCTCCTCAAAGCCGGGGATAAAGTAGCCGCTGCCCAGCAGCAGGGGATAGCTCTCCCCCTTGCCGCTCTCAAAGGCCACGCCGTCCACAAAGCCCTCGAAGTCCAGCACCACCTCATCGCCCATGGCGGCGCGGTCGGGGTGCGTCACATCCAGATGGGCGCGGGCGTACTCCTCCAGCGCGGCCTGGGTGTCCTCCTCGGACAGCTCGGCCTGAGGATACACGGCGCTGAGACCCTTGTACTGCCCCAGCTTCACCTCGGGGTACAGGTCGATGAGGGCGGTAAAGACATACCCGTCGGGGCCGATCTCCTCCACCGTCAGGGTGGGGGTACCGGCGATGGCGATATCTTCCCGGCCGATGGCCTCCACCAGCGCCTGCGGGTAGGTCTCGTTTACGGCCTCCTGATAGAGGAAGTCGCTGCCGTAGACGGCCTCGATCTTCTCACGGGTAGGCTCGCCCTCCACGGGACACAGGGCCTTGATGCCGTTGTAGCAGTGCATCAGCGCCTCCTGCCATGTGCCGCGGTCCACGGCCACCGTCAGACGCACCTGGCGGTTTTCCGGAATGTCTTCACGCTTTTTGATCTCCATGGGGGAGTTCCTCCTTATTTCGGCACAAACTGCCAGTATATTGCGATAAGTATACTATACCGCCGCGCGGATAGCAAGCCTGTCACACACTTCCGGTGAAATGACGGAGTTGTAAAATTATTGTGACAATTACAACAAAGTACTTGCTCCCGGCGGAGGCATTTGCTACAATGCAGGATATTCTTTTCAGAGACCAACGGAGGTAGTTATGCAGCGTATCAAAGAATTCATCCACGACCGTCCGTATGTCTGGTGGGGGCTGTTCCTGCCGGTGTATCTGGCGCTGTTCTTTACCATCGAGCATTTCATCACCGATAACTACTGGGCCACCCAACTGCCCATCGACTACAAGATCCCGTTTCTGGAGGGGTTTGCCCCGATCTACGCCAGCTGGGGCCCGCTGCTGTTCGTGCTGGGTCTCCACCTGATCCTCTGCGACGGCGAGGGCTTCCGCCGGTATATGTGGAGCATCATGGCGACATTCCTCATCAGCACCCTGATCTGCGCGCTGATCCCCAACGGACAGGATCTGCGGCCCGCCGTGATGCCCCGGGACAACATCTTCTGCGATCTGGTGGCCTACACCTACTCGCTGGACACCAACACCAACGTGTTTCCCAGCGTCCATGTGGTGGGCGTCATCGACGCATGGTTCGCCATCTGGCATTCCAAGCGGCTGAAAAAGTGGACGTGGCGCTGGGGTACCGGGCTTTACGGTCTGGCGGTCATCGCCTCCACCATGTTCATCAAGCAGCACGCCATCATCGACGTGCTGGCGGGGCTGGTGCTGGGCTTTGCCTGCAATTTCGAGGTGTACAACATCATCGGCAAGCGGCGTGACTGCCGGCTGTGCAGGGAGGCGTAAGGTATGGAGATCGGCGTATCCCCGTTGTTCCGGGATGTCAGTGAGGAATCCCAGCAGGCCATGCGTACCTGCTTTGCGATGCGGGAGTACAGCTTCCGCGCCGGCGAGGTCATCTACGACTTTTCCGAGGGACGCAACATGGTAGGCGTTCTGACGCAGGGCGCCGCCGTCATCGAGCGCATCGACCATCAGGGCAGCCGGACGATCCTGGAGCGGCTGGAGCGCGGCGGCGTTTTCGGCGAGATGCTGATGTTCGAGAACGTGGCCGGAGACAGCATCACCGTGGTGGCGGAGGAGCCATGCCGCGTATGGCTCATGGCGGCGGATCAGGTGACGAAGCGGTGCGAGAATGCCTGCGCCCACCACACACAGGTGGTGGAGAATATGTTCCAGCTGGTGGCGGAGAAGGCCACCTCCCTCTACGAGCGGGTGGAGGTGCTGAGCCGCCGGAGCATCCGGGACAAGCTGCTGTGCTATTTCTCGCTGCTGGCCGCCAAGAGCCGGGGCGGAGAGTTCTCCCTGCCCTTTTCCCTCAGCGCACTGGCGGACTATATCTCCACAGACCGCAGCGCCATGATGCGGGAGCTGAAGAAAATGCGGGACGAGAAGCTGGTGGATATTCAGGGCCGCCGGGTGCTGCTGCGTCAGGTGATTTAAGCGGCTGCTTGACGCAAGTGAAGATTGACGGGCCTGCCCATTGGTGCTACAATAAAACGGAGAACGGGCGTACCGCGCCCATGACACAATGGCGGATGCCAGACTATAATGAGAAGGAGCCGTGATGTATGTACCGCATCGTTAGAAAAGAAGCGCTGAAGCCCACCGTGATCCTGTACGAGATCGAAGCGCCCATGGTCGCCAGAAAGGCGGAGCCGGGCCAGTTCATCATCCTGCGTGTGGACGAAAAGGGTGAGCGTATCCCCATTACGATCCATGACTACGACCGGGAAAAGGGTACGGTGACCATCATCGTCCAGACCGTCGGCGCCACCACCGAGAAGCTGAGTCACAAGCAGCAGGGCGAGTGCCTGCATGATTTTGTCGGCCCCTTGGGCCGCCCCACCGAGACGGAGGGCAAGAAAAAGGTCTGCGTCGTCGGCGGCGGCGTGGGCTGTGCCATCGCCTACCCCGTGCTGAAGAAATTCCACGACTGCGGCGCTGAGGTCCACGCCGTGGTGGGCTTCAAGAGCAAGGACGTGGTCATTCTGGAGGACAAGTTCAAGGCTGTCTCCTCCGTGCTGAAGGTCTGCACCGACGACGGCTCTTACGGCCAGAAGGGTCTGGTCACCGAAGCGCTGAAGCAGCTGCTGGACGACGGCAACCAGTATGACGAGATCTTCGCCATCGGCCCCATGGTCATGATGAAGTTCGTCTGCAAGACCACCGAGCCCTACGGCGTGCCTACCACCGTGTCCATGAGCCCCATCATGATCGACGGCACCGGCATGTGCGGCGGCTGCCGCCTGACCGTGGGCGGCGAGACCAAGTTCGCCTGCGTGGACGGCCCCGACTTTGACGGTGATCTGGTGGATTTTGACGAAGCAATGGCCCGCGGCACCATGTACCGCCCGTTTGAGGCACACGCCCGTGAAGCGGCATGCAATCTGCTCAATCAGGAGGTAAAATAAGATGGCTTTCAATATGGACCCGAAGAAGTGCCCCATGCCCACGCAGGACCCCAATGTACGCAACAAGAACTTTAAGGAAGTTGCACTTGGCTACACCGAAGAAATGGCCGTGAACGAAGCAAAGCGCTGCGTGCACTGCAAGAACAAACCCTGCCAGACCGGCTGCCCTGTGGGCATCGATATCCCCGAGTTCATCGGCCATGTGGCCGAGGGCGACTTTGAAGCCGCTTATCAGGTGATCAACCGTTCCTCTTCCCTGCCCGCTGTCTGCGGCCGTGTATGCCCGCAGGAGAGCCAGTGCGAGGGCAAGTGCACCCGCGGCATCAAGAACGAGCCGGTGGGCATTGGCCGTCTGGAGCGCTTTGTTGCCGACTGGCACCGTGAGAATGTGCACACTGCCCCCATCGTGCCCGAATGGAACGGCCACAAGGTGGCCATCATCGGCGCAGGCCCTGCCGGCCTGACCGCCGCAGGCGATCTGGCAAAGCTGGGCTACAAGGTCACCGTTTACGAGGCCCTGCATGTGGCCGGCGGCGTGCTGATGTACGGCATCCCCGAGTTCCGTCTGCCCAAGGCCATCGTGCAGCAGGAGATCGACGGCCTGAAGAAGATGGGCGTGGATTTTGAGTGCAACATGGTCATCGGCAAGGTGCTGACCATCGACGAGCTGATGGGCGAGTACGGTTACGAGGCCGTGTTCGTAGGCTCCGGTGCCGGCCTGCCCCGCTTCATGGGCATCCCCGGCGAGAGCCTGAAGGGCGTCTACTCTGCCAACGAGTTCCTGACCCGCTCCAACCTGATGAAGGCTTATCTGCCCACCAGCAAGACCCCCATCCGCACCGGCAAAAAGGTCGCCGTTGTGGGCGGCGGCAACGTGGCCATGGACGCTGCCCGCAGCGCCCTGCGTCTGGGTGCCGAGACCGTGTACATCGTCTACCGCCGCGGCATGGCTGAGCTGCCCGCCCGTAAGGAAGAGGTGGAGCACGCCGAGGAAGAGGGCATCATCTTCAAGACCCTGTGCAACCCTGTGGAGATCCACGCCAATGACGAGGGCTTTGTCAAGTCCATCACCTGCATCGAGATGGAGCTGGGCGAGCCCGATGCTTCCGGCCGCCGCCGCCCCATTGAGAAGAAGGGCAGCGAGTTTGAGCTGGATGTGGACACGGTCATTATGAGTCTGGGCACCAGCCCCAACCCGCTGATCCGCTCCACCACTCCGGGTCTGGAGACCAACAAGCACGGCTGCATCGTCACCGACGGCGACGACGGCAAGACCAGCCGTGACGGTGTGTACGCGGGTGGTGACGCCGTGACCGGCGCTGCCACCGTCATCAAGGCCATGGGCGCAGGCAAGGCTGCTGCAAAGGCCATTGACGAGTACATCCAGAGCAAGTAATCCCCTGTGAAGGTGGGCAACGCCCACTGAATACCGGATATGAAAAATCCCCTGTGCCAGCGCACAGGGGATTTTTGCATCTTATTCTGCGGTCTCCGTTGTGAGCACCGGGTAGCCCGTCCGCACGCACCGCACGGCGCAGCGGGCACGGCCGCCGGTGGTGCAGGTGAAGAGGGTCAGGTCCCAGTTGTCGGAGTCTTCCGTCTTTTCGGTCATTTTTTCGATCTGGGTAGGCTGCAGGTTCTCCACATAGGAGACCTCATAGCTCCACCGCATGCCGTCCATATCGGTAAAATAGACCTGTGCCCCTTCGGCCAGCCATTTGATGGGGCTGAAGTGCTTTGCATAGTTATGGGCGCAGACCACCATGTTGTCCGCGTAGGTGGAGCCGGAGTACCGGCCGGGCGCGATCTTCAGGCCCGCATAGCTCCACTCGCTCATCACGGGCAGGTCGAGCCCAATGGAGGGGATGGACAGGTAGCCGATGTAGTTCCAGCCGTCCAGTTCCGTCTCGGTCATGGACTGGGCGGGGTCCAGCTCCGGCTGCAGCACAACGGTCTCCGACTTTGCCTTTTCCTCAACCGTTGTGGTCAGGGTCTGTTCCAGCTCTCCCAGTGCCTGCTGTGCCGCCTTGTCTGCGCGGGCCGCATCCCACTTGTTGTAGGCAAGCAGCGCCGCCGCCGCCAAAATGAGCAGCGCACCTAGCACCATGCATATCTTTCCTATTTTCTGTCTCATGGCAGCGCTTCCTTTTTGTTCAGCACCCAGCCAGCGGCAAACAGCAGCACACCGCTGACCGCCAGCACCGGCACCGGCCAGTTCAGCTGGCCGGTCTGGGGCAGGCCGCTCATGACTGCGCCGTCTGGACGGCCCGCCAGTGCGGGATTATCCGGTTTTCCCGGGGCTGCCGGGTTGTCCGGATTGCCGGGAGCCACCGGACTATCCGGGCTGCCGGGCGAGACCGGGCTATCCGGGCCATCCGGGGTCTTGGGCGTATCCGGGTTTGTGGGCTCCGTGGGCTGTTCCGGGGTGCCGGGCTTGTCCGGCACGGGAGTGGGCGGTACAGGCGGCGTATCCGGGTTGACGGGGGTGTAGCCGCCCACCTTGGGGGAGGCATCCACCTCATAATTCCATTTCCCATTCTCTGCCATGGGCAGGGAAACGAGGAACGGTTTGATGGGCGCATAGCCATTGGAGGCCTTGCTCTGCACGATCAGGTACAGGCCAAGTTCCAGATCTTCAAAGGCGGCATTGCCGTCTGCATCAACGGTTTTTGTGGTGCCCTTTGCGCCCTGCGGCATATATTCCAGCAGCTGGTCTGCCAGCGTGCTGTCGGTCAGGTCCCCCAGCGCGATGCCGCAGCCGTAAAAATCGCCGCAGTATTCAAAGCTCAGGTCCCCGTTTTTGCGCTTCACCTCCGCCACGCGGTACAGCGTCAGCTGACCGCCGCTCAGGGCCTTATCCTTCGCGCTGTCGTACAGCGCAACGCGGATGGTGCCGGTGGCGGGGTTTCCGCTGGCATCCACCAGCCGGATGTTCGCACTGGTAGCAAGGGCAGGCAGTGCACCTGCCGCCAGAAGGCACAGCATCAAAAGCAGGGCTGTAAACCGCCTGCGCAAGCTTTTCTGTTCCATCGGCTGTTCACTCCCCTTTCTCTTCGTGTTTTTTGCGTTTGGCCAGCAGCAGAGCCGCACCCACGGTCAGCATACCGCCCACCGCCGCAAAGGGCACCGTGCCCATGCCGCCGGTGGAGGGCAGCACGTAGGACGAATAAATGGTGTTGGTGATATAAATGTTGCCTGTCTGGATGCCATCTTCATTGTTAGGGCTATAGGTGGTTTTCCAAAGGCCGGTGTCCAGTTCCTGCACAGAGTAACACCATTTCTGGCCATCCGTATCCGTTGCCGGGATCTCCTCGCCTTCCCATGTATGGGACCAATTGGTATCCTTCGACAGCTCGACCGGCTCACCCACCTTGTCTGCTGTCGTCTGGCCAGCCTTGCGGCGGTACAGCTGCACTTGGATGCTTTCCTGCGGGATATCGTCTTCATCGGCTGTCTGGTTGTTGCTGGCGTTGAGCCAAGTTTTTGTGACGGTGAGCCGATTGTAGGTATTCTTCACGGTCAGGGTCGTTGCGCCGGTAGTTTTGCCAAAGGTCACATCTTTCTCTAGCACCGTGGTTGCCCCGTCCTGCACAGGATCTGTTCCAATGTACTGTTGATATATCTCCACAGGAGTCTTTCCGCCCTCTTTTCCGTTCTCATAGAAGAACACATACCGGGGCGTGCTGTCCTTGATATAGCCTGCGGGGGCATCGGTCTCCTGCAGACGGTACAGAACATGCGGAAGCACCGCATTGTCGGTAATATGAAACACCAGCTCACCGCTTGCGTTGGTGGTGCCAGACAAGGAAGGAGTTCCGTCAACTTCTTTAAACGTATGATTCTTTGAATCATACGGAGTGAGGGTAAATGCAGCACCCTGCAGCGGGTTCAGAGTTGTGCCATCCACCTTTTTGATCACCAGCTGGCCGCTGGAGACCGTCACGGAGCTATCATTGGTTTGGAATCGCAATTCCTGCTCCTTATGGTACTGGTTCAGCGAAACGGTGTTGCTGAGCATCGGCTCATTACGGTTGTTTGCAATGATGCAGTCGTACTGCAGCAGCAGCTTGGTGTGATCCGGAACCGTCATGTGCAGCCATTCATTACCTTCCGGTTTCAGATTGGTATACTGGGTCACCGGAACTGGCTTCATCTCGGAGACTGACTTGCCATGATCGTAGTAGTACAGCTTTACATTGCTGCCGTAGAAGCTTGCACCGCTGTCAGTATTCACAGTCATAACGTCTTTCAGATCCAGCGTTTCTCCGTTGCCCAGAATCACACCCTCCGGGTTGATAATGACCGTATAGGTGATGCGGTTGCTCCACTGGTTGTTGCTGTTCTGCTGCTGCTTACCGGTTTTGGTAAGCGGTTCAACCTTGCGCGTGACCGTGGTGGTAGTGGTCGCTTTTTTGTCCTCGCCG
>ERZ506931.1026-NODE-1026-length-11308-cov-3.776415_pt1 | contig 11308 bp, 8 predicted proteins | sample MGYA00512902_ERZ506931 | MGnify/ENA metagenome assembly ERZ506931 | reverse complement strand
GAATAGGTGCGTCCGACGATCTTTCCGCCGGTCAATCGACGTTTATGGTCGAAATGAGCGAAGTCGCGTCCATACTGAATAACGCAACCTCGAGAAGCCTCATAATTTTTGATGAAATAGGCAGAGGCACTTCGACCTTTGACGGCATGAGCATTGCGCGCGCCGTGCTCGAATATGCCGCCGACAAAAAGCGCATCGGTGCAAAGACCCTTTTTGCCACGCACTATCATGAGCTGACGGAGCTTGAGGGGCAGATAGACGGTGTGAAGAACTACAATATAGCCGTCAAAAAGCGCGGCGACGACATAACCTTTCTGCGCCGTATAGTTCGCGGCGGAGCTGACGGAAGCTACGGAATTGAAGTCGCAAAGCTCGCAGGAGTTCCGAAGCCCGTTGTAGACAGAGCGAAAAAGGTTCTCAAGGAGATTGAAGAGAGCGGACTTGTGCTTGTGCGCGAACGTGAGCCGAGCACCGCGGTCGAGCCGGAGGCCGGGCAGATATCGTTCGGTCAGAACAGCTCAAACGAGATAGTCGAAAAGCTGAAGGTGCTCGATGTCAACACCTTAACGCCGATAGAGGCGATGGGCGTGCTGTACGAGTTGACAAAGAGCGCAAAGGAAATATAACGGGAGGAAGCCATGCCGAAGATTAAAGTCCTGCCAAAAGAAATAGCGGAGCTCATAGCTGCGGGCGAAGTGGTCGAGAGACCCGCGTCTGTTATAAAGGAGCTTATGGAGAACGCGATCGACGCGGGCTCTTCTTCAGTCACGGTTGAAATAAAAAACGGTGGAATAACTTATATCCGCGTAACCGACAACGGCTGCGGAATAAGCCGCGAAGATATACGCACCGCCTTCATAAGCCACGCCACAAGCAAGATAAGCACGCGCGACGATTTGTATGCGATAGGTACTCTCGGATTCAGAGGCGAGGCACTCGCCTCCATAGCCGCCGTTTCAAATGTCGAGGTGCTCACAAGAACCACTGAAGAGGAGACGGGAACGCGCTACTGCATAAGCGCCGGAGAGGAGACGCTGGTCGATGATGCCGGCTGCCCGCTCGGGACGACGATAGTAGTCAGAGATCTTTTCTTCAACACTCCCGCAAGAATGAAATTTCTTAAAAAGGATGTCTCCGAGGCCAATGCAGTCGCCGGTATAGTTGACAAGATTGCGCTTTCGAACCCGGATGTTTCGATAAGATTTATAAGAGAGGGCAAGAGCGCCCTGTTTACCTCCGGAAGCGGCGACCTCAAAACCGCAGCCTATGAGATTTTCGGCAAGGACTTTGCGGACGGACTTATTGAAGCGGATTACAGCTTCGAGTCCGTGAAGATAAGTGGGCTTGTTTCGAAGCCGACAAAATCGCGTCCGAACCGCAATATGCAGTTCTTTTTTGTCAACGGCAGACTTGTGAAGTCCGGCACGGCTTCGGCGGCTCTGAGTGAGGCATATAAAAATTCGATAATGGTCGGCAAGTTCCCGTACTGCGTGCTCAATATAACCACCGCACCGGGTCTTGTCGATGTGAACGTCCATCCCGCGAAAATCGAAGTGCGCTTTGCAAACGAGCGCACGGTATTCAGTGCGGTATATTATGCCGCCAAAAATGCGCTTGAGCATAGGGACGAAGCGCCGAAGGTGACTATTCCGAGAACGGCGCAGACGGAGCTCTTCGAGCCTGTGCGCCCGAAAACCGAGCAGATGAGATTGCCGGAAAAGCAGCCCGATTTCTGGAACAGGATGTCATCCTCCGAATACCGCTCGGCGCAGCAGCCGGAAAGACCGACATATCAGCAGCCCGCTGCGCGCGAGGATATAATTACAGTTGCAAGCCCGGATAAAAAGCCCGAAAACGCAGACTCCGAGCCCTCGACCATTCAACATTTTCTTGACGCTCAAAGGGCAAAAAAAGAAGAGACCGCCGCCATTGAAGCGGATATACGGCCGGAGCTTTCGGAAAAAGCCGCAACGCTTCCCGACGAAAAGCCGGAAGAAACGGCTCGGGCTCTTGATACGGCTGTTGACGAGAAGCCCGCGGAGCTGCCCGTAACCGTTATCGGAGAGGCGTTCAAAACATACATTATTGTCCAACAAGGGGATAGCATCTTTCTTGTTGACAAGCACGCGGCGCACGAAAGAATGCTGTTTAACGAGCTTGTCAAAAACGACAGCAAGCGTTCAACGCAGATGCTTTTGACCCCAATAACCGTGACGCTCAGCAAAGAGGAATATTCTTCGGTGCTCGATAACCTTGATATGCTTATGCAGGCGGGGTTTGCGGTCGAGGATTTCGGATATTCCGTCGTGATAGTCCGCGAGTGTCCCATGGAGATATCGGCGGATGAGGTCGCCGATGTTGTCGCGGAGCTTGCGGGATATCTTGTTGAAAACAGACAGAAGCTCATATCCGAAAAGAAGGAGTGGCTTTTCAGTCTCATGGCGTGTAAGGCTGCGATAAAGGGCGGAATGTACACCACGGAATACGAACGCGAGCTTTTTATAAAGCGTCTTTTCGCAAGCCCGGAGATAAGATACTGCCCGCACGGCAGACCGGTCATGATCGAGATAACCAGGCGTGAATTGGAGAAGAATTTTGGACGGGTGTAAGAAGATTAAAATAGCTGCGGTAGTAGGTCCCACGGCGTCCGGCAAAACGAAGCTGGCGGTCGATATATGCCGCGCACTTTCCGGCGAGGCTGTTTCCTGCGATTCAATGCAGATATATAAATATATGGATATTGCGACTGCCAAGCCGACTGAGGAGGAGATGGGCGGTATACCGCATCATATGCTCAGTTTTCTTGAGCCGGGCGAGAAGTACAGTGTCGCAGCCTACTGCGAGCAGGCGGGCAGGTGCATAGAAGAAATATCCGGCAGGGGAAAGCTTCCCGTTTTGGTCGGCGGAACAGGACTTTACTATTCATCCCTTGTCGACAATATAACCTTTGCCGAGGAGGACGACGGTATATATATCCGCAGCGAGCTTGAACGCCGTGCGGAAAGAGATGGCATGGAAGCGCTTCATAAGGAGCTTTCGGGCATTGACCCGGACACCGCGGCGCAGCTGCATCTCAATAACCGAGGGCGTATCATAAGAGCCCTTGAGGTCTATTATAAAACCGGGGTCACAATGAGCGAACAGCAGCGCAGGTCGCGCCTTGCGGAGCCGAAATATGACTGCACGGCTATATGCCTCGATGTGCGCGACAGGCAGTTTTTGTATGACCGTATCGACAGCAGAGTTGATATGATGATAGACAGCGGACTTATCGACGAGGCGAAACGCTTTCTTTCGGGCGAGCTCGGAAAGACGGCGGGTCAGGCGATAGGCTATAAAGAACTGCAGCCGTATTTTTTCGGAGAGATATCCTTAGACGATGCAATAGACAATCTCAAGCGCTCCACGCGCCGATACGCCAAAAGACAACTGACATGGTTTAAGCGCGACGGGCGTATAGAGCATTTATACATCGACGAAATGCCGTATGACGAGCTGCTGAAAAGAGCCGTTGAAATAATAGAGAGGGGGACTGCGGAATGAAAAAGGTAAAGGTAAACAAAAACGGCGTAAAAAAAATAATCGCGGCCGTTGCGGTGCTTTTGGCCGTTGCCGTGCTGGGCTATGAGATAAGTAATTTCAATTCTTCAAACGTGAAAACCCAGCCCGCCGCGGCCACGACATACCGCAACAGCATAACTGTAAAGATGTTTGCCGTGCGTGACGAGTCCCTGATAAACGGTTCGTCCTCACTCACTTATGTCCCGCTTTTGCAGGACGGCGAGCGCGTGGCGGGCGGTCAGGCTATTGCGGCACAGTTCGTAAAGGCCGATTCGGCTTCTGCATATGTTGATCTCGAGAGTCGTAAAAGCGAGCTTGCGAGGTACGAGAGTCTTAACAGCCAGCAGAATTTGAATGAGCTTGACATATCGAAGATAAATCTCCAGGCCGATTCGTATTTCTATGAGATGCTCGACGGTGTGCGTTCGGGCAAAATCTCCGGGCTTGAGAGCAGTGCGGAAAAATTCAGCGACAAGATGACCGCAAAGCAGATACTGATAAACGGAAATATCGATTTTTCAAAGAAGATAGCGTCGTTAAAGTCCGAAATAGCCTCTCTTACCGCAAAGGTCGGAAGTGTCGACTACCTCCAGGCAGACGATACGGGATATTATGTCTCGTCCGCCGACGGATATGAAAATACGCTCAGCTTTTCAAATATTAAAAATCTCAGCAGCGACAAGATAAAGGCGGCGCTGTCCGCCTCTCCCGCCGCAGTACCCGCCAACACAAAGGGCAAGCTGATACACGGATATACCTGGTACTTTGTCGGGATAGTCAATAAGTCCGACGCCACAAGATTAAACGACGGAGACAGCGTAACGCTCAGATGCGACAATATGTCGCGCGACAGCATAAATGCCTCGGTGTATTACAGAGGCCCGATAAACACCGACGAGACGGTTCTTATACTTTCTTCGAAAATAATGGATTCCGACATAGCGAGACTCCGAACGGAGGATGTCGAAATAGTGATAAACGAGACCGACGGAATAAGAGTAAACAAATCTGCTGTCAGAGTTATTGACGGAGTTCAGGGTGTATACGTGCTCACCGGCAATATCGTCCGATTCAAAAAGCTTGATATTATATATACGGGCGAGGACTATGTGATTTCCAAGATGATAAAAGAGGACGTATATGATGAAAATAAAGTGCCGTATCTGAAAATCTACGATGCGGTCATACTTGAGGGAAAGGATCTTAAAGATGGAAAACTTATCGGTTACTGATGCGCGTTTGAGACTCCTTGAGGATAATCTGAAAAGAGTTCGCGACGAGATAGCGGAGACCGCCGTCAAAAACGGCAGAGACCCGCAGGAAGTGAAGCTTATGGCGGTGACAAAGACAGTTTCCGTAGAGCTTATAAATCACGCGATAGCCTGCGGAGTCGACCTTATAGGAGAGAACAAGGTTCAGGAGGTGCTGTTAAAGCGCCCCGAGCTCAATCTTGAGCACTGCAAGCTTCATCTCATCGGTCATCTGCAGAGCAATAAGATAAAGAAAATAGTCGGACAGGTCGATATGATACAGAGCGTCGATTCATTTGAGACTGCCAGTCAGATAAGCCGCCGTTCGGGGGAGCAGGGGATAAAAACCGATATACTTCTCGAAGTCAATATAGGCGAGGACGAGAAAAAATTCGGCTATTCCGCCGACGAGGTCGCCGACCGGCTCGCCGAAATAGCCGAGCTTGAGCATATCAGGGTGCGCGGAATGATGACAGTTGCTCCGAATTTCAAAGATTCTGCAAAAAATCAGTGTGTTTTTGATAATATGCACAAACTGTTTATTGACATTGGTGCCAAAAAAATGGATAATATATATATGGACATATTGTCTATGGGTATGTCCGGCGATTTTAAAGAAGCAATAGCGGCGGGTTCGACGCTTGTGCGTGTGGGCTCGGCGATATTCGGAGACAGGCAATATTAAGTTATTTTATAAATACGGGAGGAAAATATTATGAGTATCTTTGACAAGGTGAAAAATTTTATCGACAATTCCGATGAGGACACTATCGATGAAAATATCGAAAACGTCTATGACGATTCTGCCGATGACACATACGCATCCGACAGCACCGATTCCGCGAAGTCTTTCGGGGATTTCGGCGCAGCCTCAAGACCGTCTGCTGCGTCTTCAATGCCCAATATAGTCGATCTGCGCTCTTCCAGCCGCACTCCGGTCGTACTTAAGAAGCTTGACAGATATCTTGATGTTCAGAGCGTAGCCGATGTTCTCAACGAGAAGAGAATAGTTATCCTTAATCTTGAAACCTGCCCCGCAGACGATTCGAGACGTATTATCGACTTCCTTTCCGGTGTCGCATATGCAAATTCCGGCGATATCAAGAAGATTGCCGGCAAGGCTTATATCATTACTCCCGACAGCGTGCCGCTTTCAGGTGACGTGCTCGAGGATATCGAGAGCATGAGCGAAGGATATTTCGATTGATGTTTATTTCCCAGTTAAGAGGTGTAGATAATGCTTAAACCCGAACAGCTCAAATCTCATCGTTTTATTTCCGCCGGACGCGGGACTTACGAGGCAGAAGATGTTGATTCGTTCTTACGCGAGGTATCCGCATCTTATGAAAAGATGTTTAAGGAAAACGGGGATCTCGTTAAAAAAATGAGCCTTCTTGCAGAGAGAGTTTCTCAGTATAAGAAGGATGAGGATAATATCAGGCGTGCTTTGCTTACCGCAGAGCGCATGGCGGACAAAATTCAGCGCGAGGCTCAGCAGAGCGCGCAGGAGCAGCTCGATTCCGCCGAAAAAAGAGCGCAGGAGCTTGTTTCCTCGGCGCAGAACAGAGCCGATGTCCTTGAAACAGCGGCTTCGGTAAAGGCGTCGCAGCTCACTGAAGAGTCAAACCGCAACGCAACCGAGCGCATAACCTCCGCAGAGCGCACCGCCTCCGCCATGATAAGCAATGCGGAAGCAAAGGCTAACGAGATAATCGAGAGCGCAAAGAAAAATGCACAGCTTGAGCTTGACAGAATAAATGCCGCTATACGCGTAAATTCGGCGGCGCTCGAGAAGCTTGAAAACGAAGTTGCGGCATTTCGCAATTCCGTGCTCGACGCTTACCGTAAGCATATAGATATCATATCTTCGCTTCCCGAGCAGCAGGATGTGCCTGTTATCCCGACTGTAAATACGGACGAGTATATTTCGGACAGCCCTATATCTGTCGAGAATGAGACAAACAACGTCGATATCGTTGAAGAAGTCGAAGAAGCAGAAGTGACAGAAGAACCCGCAGAGACCGAAACCGCGGAAAACGACGGCGATTCGGTTGAAGACGCCGAACCGCAGGACGCTGTTGCAGCGTTTGAGGACGAGCCCGAATTCAGCGAAGAGAATGCGGCTCCCGATGAAATTGTAGCCAACGATATACTCATGCAGTCGCACGATTCGGAGAGCGATACATACGATCCCATGGCCGCGGCGGAGGAGACTGTCTCCGATTCCGACGAGACGGAGGACGGCGGCGATTCCGCAAACGGCTTTGTGATAAACTTCGGCGTTATAGAGCATCATATCACGCCCGACGAGTTCGAGGATGACGACGACGCGGAGGACGACACCGACGAAGTTCTTGCCAATGTCGATAATTTTTTAGACGGCGACGATAATGACGATAATGATGACGATGATGACGACGATCATCCCCGCCATTCTCGCTTCAGAGGTTTCTTTAAAAAATAAGTTTTTGAGGTTTTTATGATCCAAGCAATAACCCTTCTGGTGATTGCCGCGCTTGTGGCTATCGACCAGATTATAAAAGTTGCTGTTGTCAACCGCTTTGCGGCGGGCGGCAGCATGGATATTCTTTTCGGTCTTATTCGCATCCGCTATGTCGAGAACACCGGTGCAGCGTTCAGCTCCATGCAGAATCAGACGGTTTTTCTGACGATTTTTACGGCGGTTGTTATAGTCATGTTTATTTTCCTGCTCATGACGAAGAAAATTAAGCCCGGTTTTATTTACTGGTGTGTGGCGGTTATTATAGCCGGCGGTGCGGGTAACTTTGTTGACCGCGTTGCAAGAGGATTTGTTGTCGACTATATCGAGCCCACCTTTGTCAATTTTGCGGTTTTCAATTTTGCCGATTGCTGTGTTACCGTCGGCGCCGCTCTGCTTATAGTGAAAACGGTATATGACCTGATAAAAGAAAACAAGAAATATCTGTCGGACGACGACAAGAAAGCCGAAGACGGCGGAGATGAGAAAAATGTCTGAGCCCTTGCCCGGAGGTTATTCGCTGAGCTTTTCGGTCGATTCCGAAACGGCGGATCAGCGTATTGACCGCACGGTAGCGGATGCTTTCCCGGAGCTCTCGCGTTCCCGTATTCAGCATATGGCGGAAAACGGCTGTATAACGGTCAACGGAAAGACTGTCGGCAAGAGCTTCAAGCCTAAGGTCGACGATGAGGTGGCTGTCTATATCGAACCCGCTCAGGACGATACGGCGCAGCCGGAAAATATTCCGCTCGATATACGGTATGAGGACGACTGTATGCTCGTTGTCAACAAGCCCAAGGGCATGGTTGTTCACCCCGCGCCGGGAAACAGGAGCGGAACGCTTGTCAACGCGTTGCTGTATCACTGCGGCAGCAGCCTTTCGGGAATCAACGGGGTTTTGCGCCCCGGCATAGTTCACAGGATAGATAAGGATACAAGCGGATTGCTGCTGGTTGCGAAAAACGATATGGCGCACGCCTCGCTTGCGCATCAGATTAAAGAACACAGCCTGACCCGCGAATATGCGGCGGTGGTTTACGGCAAGCTGCGCGAGCCCGAGGGGATAATAGACGCTCCGATAGGCAGAAATCCCAATGACAGAAAGAAAATGACCGTTACGGATAAAAATTCCCGACCTGCGGTCACGCATTATTACACAGTAGAAGAATATGAAAAATTTACTTTTGTCCGCCTGCGGCTCGAAACAGGTCGAACTCACCAGATAAGAGTTCATATGGCGTATATCGGTCATCCGGTGGCGGGCGATGCGGTATACGGCCCGCAGAAGAATGTGATAACAGAGCTCGGCGGCCAGTGCCTGCACGCAAGGCTTTTGGGCTTTGACCATCCGGTAACAGGGGAGAGGATAGAGCTTTCCTCCGAGTTGCCCGAATATTTTGAAAAATTTTTAAGAAAAATCAGAAAGTGATAAATATGAAGACAGACTTTTCCGATTGGCTGATAATTTCCGATGTTGACGGCACTCTGAACACCAAGCTCAGAACATTGCCGGAGCGGAATCTGAAGGCTATTACGCATTTTGTCAAAGACCTCGGTGGTCATTTTACTCTTGCCTCGGGAAGAAATATATCTTCGCTCAGAAAGCATTATGAGCGCCTGCCGATAAAATCCACGCCTGCGGTTATCTTAAACGGTGCCGGAATTTACGATTATGAGCACGAGAGGATGCTTTCGTTTCATGCCATAGACGAGCGCGGCATAGACATAGTAAAGCGCGTGAACGAAAACTTTCCGCATATACAGATAGAAATTTGCACGGACAAAGAGATATTTATTCTCAATCCCGGCGTTTTCAGCGGTGCGATGTCGCTTGCGGATCGCATACCGCATCAGAATTTCAAAAAGTTTGATGATGTCCCGAAGAAGAATTGGGGCAAGGTTATATTTATGGGACTTCCGCCCGTGGTCTCGCGTATGGTGAAGTATCTTAACTCCACAGACAGCGACGGTGTCACATATATGTCGTCCTCGGTAGCGAGCTACGAGATGCTGCTCGAAGGGACCAACAAAGGCACATCGGCGCTTGAAATAGCCGATATGCTCGGTGTTCCGCATGAGAACACGGGAGCAATAGGCGACTATTTTAACGACTTTGATATGATAAAGAGTGTCGGTGTTCCGGCGGTCTGCGGTCAAGCACCGCAGGAGATGAGGAATGCAGCAACATTTGTTGCGTGTCACTGTAATAAGGGCGCCGTTGCCGATTTTCTCGAATATATTGAAAAAGATTGCCAATAAATACATTATTACAGGAGGTGGCTGTTGTGGACACAATTGTCAGCAAACAGTTGAAGATCAAAGCTTGTAAGGTGAGAATGGGTGCAATTGAAGGCGTTTATAATGCAAAGTCCGGTCATCCGGGCGGCTCGCTTTCAATCGCCGATATCCTGACTTACCTCTACTTCCATCGGCTCAACATCGATCCGAAGAATCCGCAGTGGGAAGACAGGGACAGGCTCGTCATGTCGAAAGGTCATGCCGCGCCCGCCTATTATTCCGTGCTTGCGCACAGAGGATATTTCCCCGTCGAGGAGCTCAAAACACTCAGAAAGAGCGATTCGAGACTTCAGGGTCACCCGAACATGAGAACCGTTCCCGGCGTCGATGCCAGCACCGGTTCGCTCGGTCAGGGAATCTCCGTAGCCGTCGGCATGGCTCTCGGTGCAAAGCTTTCGGGCAAGAGCTTCAGAGTTTATACCATTCTCGGCGACGGCGAGATTCAGGAGGGTCAGGTCTGGGAGGCAGCAATGTATGCCTGCGCTAAGGGTCTCGACAATCTTGTTGCGGTTGTTGATAACAACAATCTTCAGATAGACGGAACGATCGCAGAGGTCAATTCCCCTTATCCGATAGCCGAGAAATTCAAGGCTTTCGGCTGGAATGTTCTTGAGATATATGCGGACAGCTTCGATGAGATGGACGCAGCTTTCAATGCGGCTATAGAGTTCAAAGGTAAGCCCACCGCAATAATCGCCAAGAGTGTCAAGGGCAAGGGCGTTTCCTTCATGGAAAATCAGTGCTCATGGCACGGTAAGGCTCCCAACGAGGAGCAGTACAAAGAGGCTATGGAGGAGCTCAACGCTACTCTCACAAGCCTCGAAGCCAACTAATTTCAGTGAAAGGAATGTCGTGCTATGGCAGAAATTATAAAAGCGGCAACGCGTGACGGTTACGGCAAGGCGCTCGTAGAGCTCGGAGCCATAAATGATAAGCTCGTCGTTCTTGATGCAGACCTTGCAGAGGCGACTAAGACAGCAATGTTCAAAAAGGCATATCCGGACAGATTCTTTGATACCGGCATTGCCGAGTGCAACATGATAGGTGTTGCCGGCGGACTTTCGACCATCGGATACACTGTATTTGCCAGCTCTTTTGCAATGTTCGCCGCAGGCCGTGCTTTTGAGCAGATAAGAAACACTGTGGGCTATCCCCATCTTAACGTCAAAATCGGTGCTACCCATGCGGGTATATCCGTCGGTGAGGACGGCGCGAGCCATCAGTGCTGCGAGGATATAGCTCTCATGCGTACCATCCCCGGTATGGTTATAATCAATCCCGCCGATGATGTTGAGGCGAGAGCGGCTGTTTTTGCCGCTGCGGAGTATGACGGCCCCGTCTACCTTCGCTTCGGTCGTCTTGCAGTGCCGAGATTCAACGATCCCGACAACTACAAGTTTGAAATCGGCAAGTCGGTTCAGCTCGCAGACGGTAAGGATGTGACCATAATCGCCACGGGTCTTATGGTCAACGAGGCTCTTATGGCAAGAGATATGCTTGAAAATGAAGGCATATCCGCAAGAGTTATCAATATGCACACCATAAAGCCGATTGACAGGCAGGCAATTATCGACGCCGCAAGAGACACGGGAGCCATCGTTACCGCAGAGGAGCATTCCGTTATCGGCGGACTCGGCGGAGCCGTCAGCGAGGTTATTTGCGAAACAGTTCCCGTGCCGGTCGTAAAACTCGGCGTAGA
>ERZ506931.1025-NODE-1025-length-11316-cov-4.393571_pt1 | contig 11316 bp, 7 predicted proteins | sample MGYA00512902_ERZ506931 | MGnify/ENA metagenome assembly ERZ506931 | reverse complement strand
TTTCGTATCTTTGCGAAAAGTTTCGTTACGAAAAAAATCGATTATGGAAAATCCGCTTAAACTTGGCTCAATAGCTTTCATTCGCAGTTTTGAACAAAAACAACTCATAGTTTTATGGCTCCTAAGTCTATGAGTTCCGAGAAGGAAAACATAGAGTTAAAAAGCAAAGAAAAAAATAACACGGACAAATTGAATTTGTCCGGACAAATTGTCCGGCAGTCTATAAATTACTAATATTTAACCATTTACAAGCACCCGGACAAAAGAGCCGGACAAATTCAATTTGTCCGTGTTCCTAATTTAACTTAATTATTTTAACTTTTTGGTCAAAGACCACCTGTTTTCAGCCTTTCTGCCTGAAAGCAGAAGGCGTGACCCCTCTCATCTTCTTGAAAAACTTAGTGAGATGAGCCTGGGATGAGAAGCCGAAGGTGTTGGCTATCTCCTGCACCGTATGCGTGGTGGTAGAAAGCTCGCGCTCTATCTCCTTCACGATGTATTCATCGATGATTGCCTTCGGCGTCTTGCCGGAGATGCGGCGGGTAACCTGCGCCAGATAGCGGCCACTCACATTCAGCTGGTCGGCATAGAAATGCACATCGCTATAGGTGCGGCAGAAGTTGTACACCTGCGAGATAAACTGATTGTAAAGCTCAGAACTCCTGCCCTGCAGATTGCTCTCCCTAACCAGTTCTATATTGATGAAATCCTGCGCCATCGCCAACGCCTCCTCCATCTTCTTGCCCTGGTTCAGATAGATGGCAAGGGCAGAAGAGAAGCGGTTGATGAGACCATGCGAATTGGCATTATCGAGCCGGTAAATCCTGAGCCCCTGCTTCTCGGCAAGTTCCAGGAGTCGGGAGTTCTGAAGAATGATGTCGCTCTCCTTCTTTCTCGCCACGACTACCGAACAGAGCGGCAGCAGACGGTATTTGATCTGGCTAACCACATCCTCGGTCATCAGCGCATCGCCCTGGCTCGACCAGATGGAAGGTGCATAGATGATATGGTCGGGACGATACTTGGTCAAGGCATCGATGAGCACATTCAGCGTCTCAACCTTGCGTATCATTCCCACCTTCACGATGTTGGGCTGCATATCGTTCATGATTGCCTCTATCTGTCCGGAAACAATCTCGGCAGGAATATCGAAGAACTCCTGGATACCCAGGGTATTCTGCACGGTGATGCTGGTTATCGCCGAAACGGCATAACCTCCCAATTCGAATATCGTCTTGATATCCGCCTGCACACCAGAGCCACCGGTGCTGTCGGAACCTGTAATCGTTAATATTGGCAACATATCGCTTGAACTTTAATCCATATACTTTCGCTTGAACTTTAAACCTTATACTTTTTTAACTACGCATAAACTCGGTAGGGGTCATTCCAAACGCCTTGGAGAAACACTTGGAGAAATAGCTGCTGTTAGAGAAGCCTACTGTGTACATTACCTCCGACACGCTGAACTTGCCTGCCTTCAATAATTTTGCCGCCTTCTGCATTCTCATATCACGGATATACTCCACCGGAAACTGACCCGTAAGCGCCTTCAACTTTCGGTAAAGCTGCTTGTTTCCCATGCCCATCTTCTCCTGAAGTATCGACACGTTAAAGTCGGAATCCACCATATTCTCTTCTATCGTCTCCTTAATCTCGTCGAGCAGTTTCTTATCCAGCTCATCGATCTCAACTTCCGGAGTAGTCTGCTGACCATTGAAATTTACGATCATTGCCGACTCAGATTCGCTGCCGGAAGCATTCACATCAAGATTAGAGACTACCAGATGGTTGACTTCCTCGAACGAATGGTGAGCGGCAGCATTCTTCAGGTTATCGGCAAGGTTGGCATAGAACTTCATACGCGCCTGCACCTGCTCCAGGATTTCCTCCTTCTGCTTTTTCGCCTCGTTCAACTGCTTTCTTACGAAATGGGCATTGATGACCCAGGCTATACCCACAATCAGGAGGGTAAGATAGAACAGCTTGCACCAGATGGTGAGATACCATGGTGGGAGAACGGAGATTTCGAGCTGATAAACTTCATCTCCGATATTTCCCTCGCCATCCACCACATGCACGGTGAGATGATAATCGCCATACGACAATCCATTGTAAGTGATGTCAAGATTGCCCTTGTCCAGATAGTGCCACTCGTGGTCGCTACCCTCCAGGCGATAGGCATAGACGGCGGTAGGATGATCGGCAAAAGGCAAATCAGACAGCTGGAGCGTGAAGTTGTTCTCATCATGCTTCAGTACCAGCGTTTTCAGTCCCACGGGCGAGACACCCGGTGTTCCCTCTATGTTCTCATCGAGCAAGGCATCCTGGGTCTGTCTGCCATTCACCACGATACCCGCCAGGAGCAGCTGCGCCTTGTCGTCCTTCGGCATGGAAAGGTCGGCACGGATGGAGATGAAGCCATCGTTACCACCCATCACCACTTCGTGGTTCAGCTTGGAATAATAGATATTGTTCGGATTCTCCATCGGAATGATGAAGCGGAAACTGTTGTTCTTCGGGTCCAGTACGCTGCATGCATTGTCTGCCACCACCCAGACCTTGCCTTCCACATCGCACATGGAGACCACCTTCGCACCAATCTTCCATTCCTTGCTTTCCACCTCCTTGCCCTTCATCGGCAAGTTCACCATATAGCACTTCACGCTGGAATTATATCCTACCCACACATTGCCGTTGTCAGATTTCATCAGATAATTGATGGCATCAGTGCCAGGGATATGGGAGATGCGAAGGGTACGGGTATCGATACGGTCGAGATGATTATAAGAGGAAGCCCAGACAAATCCCTTGCCATCGAGTACCAGCTGTCCGATGTGCAGACCCGAGAGGGCGTTCTTTCCCTTGTCTGAGAAATGATAGTCTGCCACACAGGTGGCTGTAGCAGCAGATGAGAGCGAGATGGCTGCCAGAAGGCGCTGCTTGTCAAGCACGAAGACGCCACCCTGATAAGATGCCATCCACATCCTGCCATTCTGATCCTGAAGAATATCATAAGCCCAGGCAGTAGAATACTTGCCGGTCTTGTCATAGACGATGAAGTTGAGCAACTTTCCCGTACTCTTCTGATAGAGGTTGATGCCGTGGTCTGTACAGATCCATACATCCCCCTCCTTGTCTTCATAAATCTTGCGCACACGGTTGTGAGCAAGAGGAGCCGAAGGATTGTTCTGCTTATACCATACCACATTCTGATATCCAGAAGCTGCACCCTGCATGCGCACTCCCTCTGCATAGTGAATCAAGCCGTTGGTTCCGCCCATCCACCAGTCACCGCTGCGGGTCTGAAGGATAGCATGCAGACAGTTACCCTCGCCCGAGAAGGTAATCTTATCGAGCGAAGTGAAGCGATAGTAGGTATGGGTAGATAAACGGGAAAGTCCGTGATCGGTACCGATCCACACATTCTGCCACTTATCTACATAACAGGACCATACGATATTGTTGGGGATGGTTGCCCCATTGCGCGAGTCGTGAACAAAATGCTCCAGACTGTTGTTCATCGCCATGCGATAAAGTCCATTATCTGTACCGATATAGAGAGTGCCATCCTGGTCTTCGTCCAGACACTTCACGGAGTTTCCATCCAGCGCCGCAATCTTGGAGAAGTTCTGCAAAGCCTGGTCGGCACAGTACAAGGCTCCCTCGGTACCAATCCAGTAACAGTGGCGCTTGGCATCGTAAGCCAGGGCATTCACCAGCGGCTGTGCTCCGGGAGTCAGGAGAATCTGGCGCTGGTTGAGACGGAGTCCGGCGAGAGAACCCACCAGAAGTCCCTTCTGTGTATGCAGGATAGCATATACATCGTTGCCAAAGGCATCTTTCCTGCCCTTCATATCAAGCACTCTCAACTCCCTTGCCACCTTTTTCCTGCCCTTGCCTCCATCAGATTCCTTCGCTGGTGCAGAAGCATAGATTCCCTTCTGCGTATCAAACTTCAGCATTCCATTGCCCGTAGCCAGATAGAGCATGCTACCCTCGAAGCCGAGCGCATTGATGCGGATATGACTAAAGGTATTGGAAGCAAAATGACGATAGTCGTGGTAGCCATCATAACTGTAGAGACCGTTGTCGGTACCCAGCCAGACTACTCCTGATGTATCTTGGGTAATAGCATAGACAGCCTGAGCACCATCCAGGGTGGTGTTGATGAAACGTTGCGCATGGAGCGCTATGGATATAAAAAGCATAGCTATCGCCATGCTGACTCTAGATAAAGCGGTTAGTGATTTGTTCATAGCTGCAAAAATACACATTATTCACGACAATGCCAAATATTATTAGAGAAAAATAACAATAGAATAAGGAGAATTTGTTGCTACCATTAGAAGAAATCTCCGTTCAATACTGCTGAACGTATGTTCAACAGTGTTGAACACACATTCAACAGTGCTGAACACACATTCAACGTCGCTGAACGAAGAATTCCCCTAGGAGCAAGAACTTCTTCTCCTAGGGGAATCTATAATTATCATTAATAAGTTTGTATTATATTGCCTGCAGCGTAAGCGACTTTTCCATATTGCGCTTGCCATTCTTTACTGTGAGGATGATGTCGCCCTTCTGTGCCTTGCTCTGAACAACAATAACGAGTTTGCCAGAGAAGAGTCGCATGTGTGGCTGAGTGAAGGAATCGAGCGAAGTAGCATCACCATTGCATGCTGCCTTGAAGGTTCCGGCACCCTTTACCTCGAAGGTAAGTTCATCATCGGCGAGCGGACACTCGTTGCCGTCCTTATCTAAAAGGCTCACGGTGATGAAGGCAAGGTCGTTGCCATCGGCATTCAGCAGCACGTTGTGCTCATCGGTGCATCCCTCTACCATGCAGGCGATAGGCTCATGGTCTGGAGTCTCCACGCTGAACTTCATCTGCGCTGGTTCACCGGCTGTACGCTTCACGTCCTCGCCTACCTTGTCGCCATACTGGTTGTAGGTAACCACGCGAATCTCGCCTGGCTCATACTTCACATTGTTCCAGCGGAGGCGATAGCGGTCGAGGCGGCTTGACTTATCCTTGCGAACTCTGCCCTGGCTCTTGCCATTTACGAAAAGTTCGCCTTCCACACCATCGGTGTAGCAATATACAGGGGTTACCTGTCCTTCTCTACCCTTCCAGTTCCAGTGAGGAAGAAGATGGGTAGTGTGCTGATGCTCGTTCCAGCGGGCACGATACATATAATACCGATCCTTTGGAAGTCCGGCAAGGTCGCAGATACCGAAGTAACTGCTGCGGCTTGGCCAGTAGGTATCGTATGGAGTCGGCTCGCCCAGATAGTCATAGCCCGTCCACACGAACTCTCCGATTACCCAACTGTAGTCATCCTGCATCTTCCAGTCATCATCCGGAAGATTACTCCAGGAGCAATACTCCGTGTCATAGCTGGAGCACTGGCCATCGGCGTATGGGTTGTTATCGTTGGCACGCACCTCGACAGGGAACTTATACACGCCTCGGGAGCTGACGGTAGATGCTGTCTCTGAACCCAGGAGGAAGCCCTGAGGCAACTGCTCGATATTCTTATAATATTTATGTACGCGATAGTTGAAGCCCGGAACGTCCATTACCTGGGCAAATCCACTCTTCAGGGCATCCTCAGCCCTATCCATACCCTGGGTTACAGGACGGGATGGGTCGTACTGATGACAGAGATCCTGCAGATGCTTGGAAATCTCCATACCCTCCTTACTCCACTGCTCAGGAATCTCGTTGCCGATGCTCCACATGATGATGCTAGGATGGTTGCGATGGTGCTTCACCAGGTTGGTGATATCCTTGTCGCTCCAGTCCTTGAAGAACTTGGCATAGCCATTCTTGCACTTAGGATAAATCCACATATCGAAGCTCTCTGCCATTACCATCATACCGAGGGAATCGCAGATTTCCATCTGCATGGTAGAAGGCATGTTGTGGGCTGTACGGATGGCGTCGCAACCCATCTCCTTCATCGTCTTGATCTGGCGGATGAGTGCTGCCTTGTTCTCTGCAGCTCCCAACGGACCGAGGTCGTGGTGCAGGCAGACACCCTTGATCTTGCGGGTAATGCCATTGAGCTGGAAACCATTATTCTTGGATACCGAGATGGTACGAATACCGGTCTTCAGCGTCTGGACATCAGCCACTTTCTTGCCTTCATATCGGGTTAACTTCACCTGATAGAGATAAGGAGATTCCGGAGACCAGAGCTGAGGATTTGCTACTTTCAGGGTAGTCTTGATGGCTGGGGCGGCACCAGAGATAGTCTGCTCGGCAACCTTTGTACCAGCCTCATCGAGCAAGGCGATGACGGTTTTTCCCGACTTTCCAATCTTTCCTTCCAGCAGGGCGTTCACTTCCACTTCGGCTTCCTGCTTGTCTGCTTTCAGGGTACGCACGAAGGTATCCCAGGTAGAGAAGTTCTCGTTACCGTAAAGTTCCACGGAAACCGGACGGTAAAGACCGCCACCTGGATACCATCGGCTGCTTTCCTCTACATTGTTGAGATGAACCTCTACGAGATTCTTCTTTCCGCCAAACTTCACGTAAGGTGTGATGTCGATGCGGAAGGCATTGTAGCCGTAAGCCCATCTGCCAGCCTCCTTACCATTCACGCTCACTACAGGCTGACTCATCGCACCATCAAATACGAGGACGGCACGCTTGTAGCCCTTCGGCAACTGAAGATTCATCTTATACATACCCTCTCCAATCCAAGGGAGAGCTCCAGAACGTCCCGACTTCTCGGTCTTCTCCTTTTCGCCATTCTGCTCAATAGCCACCATCTGCAGGTCCCATTTCTTATCGAAAGGACCCGCGATAGCCCAGTCGTGAGGCACGGCTACCTGAGACCACACATTGCCATCGCGGGAGAAATCCCACGATGGCAAATGAATGACTTTTCTACTCTGTGCCTGGCACATGGTAGAAAGCGCCAGGGCGAGAGACACAAAAGTAATGCTTCTCTTGATCATATCTTTTTCTTCTATGTTAGTACATTATTCCATTTTAGAAATCGCTTCCATCGCTCCCAAAGGAAGCGAAGAAAGCTAACTTACCCGATTACTTGAAAGCATCGAGTGCAGCGGTTGGCTTGCCGCTGTTGTCGAAGGCTCCCTTGTCGTAACCGTTCCAGCCGCTGTTGCACTCAGGCTCCCAGTAGAACACGCCTTCGCAGGTAGAGATTGCCTTGCAGCCATCCACCATCTTCTTGAGGAATGGAGCGGCATTCTCAGAATTCCACACCATACCGATCTCTGAGATGATGACATCGCAGTTGTATTTGCCGGAAAGGGTCTTGATGTTGCTGAGGCAGTCATCAGAAACCTGCTCCCAGGTCTGGTCGGTAATCCAATCTGGATAGAGCGACATACCGATGACATCCCACTTGGCTCTATTCTGCTTCAAGCCATCAAACATCCAGGTATATTGACTCAGATTGTTTCCCTTGTCGAGATGCACGATTACCTTTGCCTCCGGATAAACCGCCTTGACGGCATCATAACCGGCATTGATATAAGCGGCAAAGTTAGTCATGTTCTTAGAGGCACGACCTGTTACCTTCAGGGCAGCATCGCCAGCCTCATCATTCCAGAGCATTCCGTCGGTGGTCTCGTTACCTACCTGTACCCACTCAACGTTGACGCCTCTTGCCTTCAAGGCATTCAAAACATCCTTGGTATGATCGGCAACCGCCTGCTTCATCTGATTGAAGTCATAGTTTTTCCAGGCAGCAGGAACGCCCTGCTTTCCTGGGTCTGCCCAGGTATCAGAGTAGTGGAAGTCTATCATCAGACGCATACCGAGCTGCTGGGCTCTCCATGCCTTTGCCACCACATCATTCTTTCCATTCCATCCATCCGCTGGGTTTACCCATACACGAAGGCGGATGGAGTTCATGCCGAGGTCGCGGAGAAGCGCCATGCACTCAGTAGCCTTACCGTTAGCATTATAGAACTTCTTTCCGTTCTGCTCCATCTCTGTAATCCAACTTACATCGGCTCCCTTGGCGAAGCCACTCATATCGTATGTCTTCTCCTTTTCGGGAGTGGTATTATCATCATTGCTGCAACTCGTGCCCGTAATAGAAAACAAGAGCGCTGTAGCCAGTAATATGGCTTTTCCTAAGATATTCTTCATTGTTATTCTGTCTTTAAGTTATTATTATAATGCAAAGATAATAAAATAAATGATTCGTTTACAATAAGGAAACTTACTCTTGATGAATATTCTGTGCAATCGGTTACACAGAATATTCATTAAGCTATTCATACTTCCATGTCATGGTATTGAGATTGGCTGTAACCGTAAACTCAGTTTCACCATTCTCATCACCAAACCAGATATCCCAGGCACCATCACCTGAAGTTAACTTGAACTGCTCACCATCGGCACCATACCAGGTCTGCTTGTCGTCCTTGTTCTCGCCAACGAAGATGAAGCGGAAGTTCTCCCAGGAAGTTGGCTTGTACTTGCAGGTATAAACACCATCGCTCACCTTGTCCATCACAGCAAGAAGGGTGTTGCCATCCTTGCTGAACATGCAGAGAGTATTGCTAGCCTCTGGCTCTGGAGCAGTCTGGTTGCCTGACTCGATAGAGTAAGTCAGGTCGCTGTTCTCACCTACCTTCACGGTAACAGTATAAGTACCCGCCTTGGCAATGTTCACGCTGCCAGCAGTTGCGGCAGCTGTCATCTTGTCATCGGAAAGAGTGTAGTTCATTGTCTTGACTACGGCTGCAGCATCATCAGTTGCGGTTGCCTTGCTATACTCTGCACCAGTAGCAACAATACTGATAGGTGTATTATCAGCAGAGGTTGTAATCACCTTGGTCCAGGCATAGTTAGGAGCATCATAGGTCATGTCCTCACCATTCAACTGCATCGCCTTGATGTAGGTTGGCTTGAATTCCTTAGCCTTTGTATCTACCACAGTATAATAAATACCAGTCTGACCAGGGAACCAGAAGTTCCATGCCGACTCTGTATTATCCATTTCATATACATGACCATCCTGCCCTACGTTACCCCAAATGGTTCCATCATTCTCCTTGCCCCAGAAGTTGAGCCAGGAAGAAGCATTCATATATCCTGCGTAGATGCCATCCTCGTCTGGAGAATTGAGAGAGGTCAGCACCTTGTTCTTATCCGCATTCCAGATGGTCATCTTGTCCATGTGTATAATATAAGGTGTAACGTTCACCTGACACACATTGCTGTAAGCAGCATCTAGATTGTTGCCCATCAGACTCTTGATGCGGAAATAGAGAGGCGCACTCTGACCCGGAGTCGTTCCCAGATCCTTGGCAAGGGTGTTGAGATCAGCACCGGTGAAAGCCTTGGAGAGATCGGTTACAGAATACTCCTTTACCGTAGCAAAGCTCTCTGAAGGAGAAGCCTGCAGATAGGTTTTCAACACACCGTTGCCCGCAGGCTTGGTCTCGTTGCTCGAAAGCAAGGTAGGATTCTTCCAAGCCATCGAGAGCACGATGTCCTTCGTATTGTCAACAGACAGGACCACATCGCTGGCCGATGCCATCAGATCGGATGCCTTGAAGCCATCCAGATATATCTTGTCGCCACTCTCGTCGCAACTCACCAGGGCGGTGAGTGCGCAGAGAAGCATCATCAGGTTTCTAAATATCTTTTTCATTGTTCTTATTCTTAATAGTTGTCGTTATGAAGATTTGGATTGGCGGTAAGCTCGGTGTTAGGGATTGGATAGATGTTGTACTTGCTGTCAACAGCCTGTCCATCGTGGGTGCCACCCTTCCACTGCCAGATATACTTGCTGGTAGTGAACTCGCCGAAGCGAATCAGGTCGGTGCGGCGATAGCCCTCATGATAAAGTTCACGGGCACGCTCATCGAGAATGAACTGGAGGAACTCATCATCGTTGGCAAAGTTGTTAGCCCATACATCGGTATTACCTGCACGCTCACGGAGGAGATTGATCCAATAGATGGCTCCCTGCTTGCGGGAAGCGATGACCTCAGGATCAGCGGCATCAGTCTTTCCTTCTGGCCATGGATCCCAACTTGCACCCTGGGTACGAGCCACACACTCGGCATACATCAGATAGACATCTGCCAAGCGGAAGAGAGGGTAGTCGGTTTCTACACCATCATTGGCAGTATTGGATGCTGCTGTTCCATCGTCCTTCAGGTTACTCCATTTCTCTGAGAGATAACCGGTGGTTTCATCGGTCATGCTGGTTACATCCTTGCTCTGACCATTGGTGAAGAACTTGCAGCGCTTGTCGCCATTGCCATCAATATCGGTCTGGGTAAACTTATCCACGAACTCCGGACGGAGACGGAACTCGCTCCAGCCATTGGTGACACCGAAGTCGGCAACATTCTGGTTGGCATTCGACATACTCAACTGTCCACAAACCAGATAGGTGGAAGACCCCCAGCTTACGGTATGCTCTGCACTAACCGGTAAGGCGAAGATAATCTCGTTGGTACGCTTGTCGTTATCAGCATTGAAGAGCTTGCTGTAATCAGACTCCAAAGAGTAGCCCATATTCATCACCTTCTCACAAGCCTCCTTGCACTCGGCATACTTGGCAACGCCAGTATAAACCTCGCTGTTCAGATAAAGCTTGGCAAGCAGAGTGTAGGCTGCGCCCTGAGAAGCCTGACCATAAGGACAGGTAGAGGCAGGAAGCATGTCGCCTACACAATCCTTCAACTCACTCTCGATGTAATCAAAAGTCTGCTGCGGAGTATAACGAGGAGGAATGTAGCTGCCCACAGGGTCGTTCTCTGTTACCATCGGAATGTTACGATAGAGATCGAGGGCATGGAAGTAGAACAAGGCGCGCATGAAGCGGACTTCTGCCTTATACTCCTTCATCTTCACCTCGTCCTCGCCAGAGAAGCTGGCGCTATTGGCATTGCGGAGGAACTCGTTGCAGAGGGCGATGTTGTAATAGATGCGATAGTACATATCTGATACCCAGGCATCGTTGGCATCCCAGGAAAGATAGCTCAAGCCTGTGGTCTGCTCACCTGTCAACCATGTAGATGCAAATTCATCGGTACCACACTCCTGCATATTGATAAACATACGCATGTAGTCGAAGCCACTGCCGCCGTTCAATACGGATTCCATATCCTTGTTGTCGCCGCCCTTACCCTGAGCTGCTTGTATCTCAGGGATGTGCTCAAGCCCATGATGTACTTAGGGGCTGGAGAATGATAGCGGTAGAGATCTGACTCATTGATTTCGCCATCGTTGTTGAGATCGGCATAAGCACCCTCGATTGGCTTGCCTGTCTTAGAGTCGTAGAGCTGATGGTATACATAGAACATGTA
>ERZ506931.1023-NODE-1023-length-11346-cov-4.729342_pt1 | contig 11346 bp, 9 predicted proteins | sample MGYA00512902_ERZ506931 | MGnify/ENA metagenome assembly ERZ506931 | reverse complement strand
CGATCTGGAAGGCGGCATCGTGGATGCTGTGGGCCTGAACTGCGTGTCGGCACCCGGTGCCATGCGCACATTGGCAAAGCAGCTGGGGGGCACGCTGCCCCTGTCGGTCATGCCCAACGCGGGTTATCCCGTTGTCACCCGGACGCAGGTGAAGTATCAGGGCAGGCCGGAGTACTTTGCAAGGGAGCTGGGCCGTCTGGCCGCCGAGGGCACGGTTCAGATCCTGGGCGGCTGCTGCGGCACTACCCCTGCCCACATTGCCGCCCTGCGGGCGGAGCTGGACAGCCTGCCCGTGGTGGAAAAAACGGCTCCGACAGAAGAGTTTTCCACCGTGAAGGAACAGACGGTGGAAAATGAGGACGCTTTCCTGCGCAAGCTGAACGCAGGGGAAAAGGTCATTGCCATTGAGCTGGATTCTCCCCGCAATGCGGACCTGACCGGCTATCTGGAAGGGGCAAAAAAGCTGCAGGCGGCGGGCGCTGACCTGCTGACCATTGCCGACTGCCCCATTGCACAGGCCCGGATGGATTCCTCTCTGGTGGCCTGCCGGGTCCACCGGGAGCTGGGGCTGTGCACCCTGCCCCACATGACCTGCCGCGATCGCAACCTGAACGCCACCAAGGCCCTGCTGCTGGGCCTGTATGCCGAGGGCGTGCGGGAGGTGCTGGCCATCACCGGCGACCCCATCCCCACCGCAGAGCGGGACGAGGTGAAGAACGTGTACCAGTTCAACTCCCGCAAGCTGGCGCAGTATATCGTATCGCTGGCCGGGGAGGGGCGGGAGATGCCCAGCCCCATCACGGTGTTCGGTGCGCTGAACCTGAACGCCCGCAACTTTGAGGTGGAGCTGCGCCGCGCCGCAGAAAAGCTGGAAAACGGCATGAGCGGTTTCCTCACCCAGCCGGTGCTGTCGGCACAGGCGGTGGAAAACCTGAAAAAAGCCCGGGAGACGCTGGGTGAGCAAGCAAAAATTCTGGCCGGCATCCTGCCGGTGGTCAGCCAGCGCAATGCGATCTTTATGGAAAACGAGGTCAACGGCATCCATGTGGACGAGGCTATCATCCAGAAGTTTGAGGGGCTGGACCGCGCCGCAGGTGAGGAGCTTGGACTGGAAGTCTCGGTGCAGGCAGCTAAGGCGGCTGCGCCCTATGCGGACGGCTTTTACCTGATGACCCCCTTCAACCGGGTGGCGCTGATGGAGCGGCTCATTGCCCGCCTGCGCACGGAGGTGACGGATTGAACAACGTAAAACGGGCGCCGGAAGGGGAAAAAGCACCGCTGCTCAGCATCATTGTGCCAGTGTATAAGGTGGAAAACTATCTGCCCAAATGTATTGATTCCATTCTGGCGCAGACCTTTACGGACTTTGAGCTGATCCTTGTGGAGGATGGCTCACCGGACGATTGCCCTGCGCTGTGCGATGCCGTCGCCGAAAAAGATGCCCGCGTCCGGGTGATCCACCAGAAAAACGGAGGATTATCTGCCGCCCGCAACGCCGGGCTGGACGCAGCAAGGGGCGCATGGATCGGCTTTGTGGATTCAGACGACTACATTGCACCGGAAATGTATGAAGTGCTGTACCAAGCCGTGCAAAGCACCGGGGCAGATCTTGCCCTGTGTGATTACGCCGAGGTGGACGAGACGGGAGCGCCATGTCAGTCGATGCACGTTCGTCTTGAAAAAAAGGTCTTTGCCGGGCAGGATTTACTGAAAAATGCTACGGATTCGATGATCCAGCCTGCGTGGAACAAGCTGTACCGCCGCGCCGTCTTTGCGCAGCTGCGCTACCCGGAGGGAAAGCTGAACGAGGATCTGTTCCTGATCCCGGAGGTCTGTTTGCAGATCCAAAAGGCCGTGGTGGTGCCAAAGACGCTGTATTATTATGTGCAGCGCGGCGGCAGCATTATGAGCGGTAATAAAACGCTGCGCCATTTCGACGCTGCCGAGGCGGCACAACGGTACTGGGACTGTCTTGTGGAAAACGCTGCATACGATGCACTGGCAAATGCGGCAAAATTTACGATGGGCAGCGTGAGCCGGGTGTACCGGCAGCTGCCCCCGGCGCTGCGCAAAGCACCCCGCAGCCGGGAAATGCTGCGGATGCAGTTTAAGGTGGTCAGCCGCACCCGGAGGTACTGCGCCGTCCCGGGCGGGCTTTGGCTGCAAAGCTGGCTGCTGTGGCACTTTCCGCAGACATACAGTCGTCTGCGGGAGCTCAAGGGCTGAGGAGAAAGAGAAAAACGCATGAGAACACGCTATTCTATCATCAACATGATGGTCAACATCGGCGGGCAGTTTCTGACGATGCTGCTCTCCTTTATCAACCGGATGGTGTTCATCCACTGCCTTTCGGCTGCTTATCTGGGCGTCAACGGCCTGTTTACCGATGTGCTCAGTATCCTTAATTTTGCGGAGCTGGGCATCGGCACGGCTATGGTGTTCAGTATGTACGAGCCGGCCGCTCGGGATGACGAGCGGAAGCTGGCGCAGCTGATGAACCTGTACAAGTGGATGTACCGGGCGGTGGCGGCTACGGTGCTGCTGTTCGGGCTGGTGTTGCTGCCGCTTCTGCCACACCTCATCAAGGGCGGCGAGGGTATTGAGCATATCACACTGATCTACATGATGTATGTGGCATCCTCGGCCAGCTCCTATCTGCTGAACTACAAAAGCTCTATCTATCAGGCCTATCAGAAGAGCTATCTCTGTACCGGATGGACTCTGGTGTGCGAGTGCATCCGCACCGTCGTGCAGATCGTGGCATTGCTGCTGACGGGAAACTTTATCCTGTACCTTGCCATCCAGCTGGTGATACAGTTTATACCCAACATCATGATCTCCCGCATGGTGGATAAGGAATTTCCCTACTTAAAGAAATACCGTGAACTGCCGGACAGGGAGGAGCGGAACGGCATCCTGAAAAACATCGGCGCCATGAGTATGCACAAGCTGGCAATCGTCATTGTGCGCAACACGGACAGCCTGCTGATGTCCTCCTTCATCGGGCTGGCAACGGTAGGAATTTACTCCAATTACCGGCTGGTGCTCAACGCGCTGAACAACCTGATGACCAAGGTCGTCACAGCCTTTTCCGGCAGCGTGGGCAACTTTGCGGCACTGGAAAACTCTGACCGGCTGTATCAGGTGTATAAAGAAATGGATTTTCTCTTTTTTATGCTGTCCGGCTACCTGACCGGCGGGCTGATGATGCTGTTCAACCCCTTGATCGCCCTGCTGTTTGGCAGGGAATACTGTTTCCCGATGACGACCGTGACGATCATCGTGGCGGAATTTTACATCACGCGGATGCGGCAGACGAACCTGTTGTTCCGGGAGGTCATGGGTCTGTTCTGGAACGACCGCTATAAGGCTGTGGCAGAGTCCGCCATCAATCTGGTAGTCTCCCTTGTACTGGTGCAGCGTTACGGCGTGACCGGTATTATCGGGGGCACTATCATCAGCACGCTGTGCACTTGTACTTGGATAGAGCCTTATATCTTTTTGAAATACGGCGTTCAGGACGCATGGCAGAAAAAGCTGCGGGCTTATTTTGCGCAGTATCTAAAGCGGCTGCTGCTCACGGCAGCGGTGTCAGCGGCAGCGGTGCTCTGGGTGCGGCGCTTCCCGGTAGACAACTTCGGCGTTTTTATTCTGGACGGTGTGCTTTATACAGCCGTATTCGCAGGGGTGATCGTATTGCTCTACCGGCGCAGCGCGGAGTACGCGGAGCTGAAGCGGCGTGTACAGGAGATCTTGAAAAGGAGAGCCGGATGAATACAGAAAAAAGCCCCCTGATCTCGGTGATCGTACCGGTCTATAAGGTGGAAAAGTATCTGCCCGCGTGTCTGGACAGCCTGCTGGCGCAGACCTACCGGAATTTTGAGCTGATCGTTGTGAACGATGGCTCGCCGGACGACTGCTGGCAGATCATGCAGCGCTATGCGGCGCAGGATGCCCGGGTGCGCATTTTCAACAAAGAAAACGGTGGGGTGTCCTCGGCACGCAATTTTGGGCTGGATGTGGCAAGGGGCGAATATATCGGCTTTGTGGATTCCGATGACTTTGTGCTGCCGCAGTATCTGGAATGGCTGTACGATGCCTTGTGCAGCTGCGGCACTCGCATGGCTATGTGCCGTTACCGCAGCATACGGGAAAACGAGTCCCTGTGGACAGTGACGGAATGCCCGGCACCGCAGAGGATCACGGCGGAAAACTACTCGTGGATGCGGGAATGGAGCGGCGGGCACTGCTGGAGGATGCTGACCCACCGGGAGCTGCTGCGGGATATCCGTTTTGATCCGGCATTGCTTTATGGGGAGGATACCCTGTTTTTTGTGATGGAATTTCTCGAGGCTGGCAGTCTGGCGTTTTTGAACTGCCCGCTGTATGCCTATCTTGAACGACCAGATTCTGCCGTGCGGCAGAAGCCGAGCCTGCGCTTTTATACGGCGGCACTGGCATGGGAACGGGTCTGGCAGCTGGCAAAGGAGCAGCCGGATCCCTTCCGCAGTACTACGGATCAGCGCTGCATCATGTCCTGCGCCGAGGTATATTTCCGGCTGGTCAACCAGCCGGAGCGGGACCCGGAAAAGGAAAAAACACTGCTGGAACTGGCAAAGACGCACCGCCGCGCTGCGTGGAAGATCCCGTTAGAGCACAAAAGCCAGAAGCTGCAGGCACTGATGGTGAGCTACTGCCCGCATCTGGGCGCAAAGGTATGGAAGCTGGTGCGTTGGGTGAAAGGTTTGAAAAACTGATTGACAAATTCCACAAAAAACGTTATATTCTTTTTATAAATGCGTTGAAAAAGAGTGTGCATCGTCTGGGACCGCACAGAGAGCCGGGGGCAGCTGAAAACCCGGCGGGATACCGGCGGGGCACTGTCACTTTGGAGCAGAAGCGGTGAGCTGAGCCGGTAAGCCGCTTTCGGGTCTGCCCTACGTTACAGGGGCATCAAGGGGCGCGGAGCTTTCCGCGCAATTTGGGTGGTACCGCGGTCATGTATTTACAGCCGTCCCATGGAACGCTCCGTGGGGCGGCTTTTTGCGTCCCACTTCATCAAATTTTTGGGAGGACACTATGAAAGAGCTTGCAAAGCAGTACGATCCCAGTCAGGTGGAAGATCGTATCTACCAGTTCTGGCTGGACGGCGGCTACTTCCACACGAAGGCCGATCCGGACAAGAAACCCTACACCATCGTGATGCCGCCGCCGAACGTTACCGGTCAGCTGCACATGGGTCATGCGGTGGATAACACCATGCAGGATATCCTCATCCGCACCAAGCGGATGCAGGGCTATGCCGCCCTGTGGGTGCCCGGCACCGACCACGCCTCCATTGCTACCGAGGCTAAGGTGGTGGAGGCTATGCGCGCCGAGGGCCTGACCAAGGAGATGGTCGGCCGCGACGGTTTTCTGGAGCGCGCATGGGCATGGAAAACCAAGTACGGCAACCGCATCGTCAGCCAGCTGAAAAAGCTGGGCAGCAGCTGCGACTGGGAGCGCGAGCGCTTTACCATGGACGAGGGCTGCTCTGAGGCTGTCAAGGAAGTGTTCGTGCGCCTGTACGACAAGGGCCTGATCTACCGCGGCAACCGCATGGTCAACTGGTGCCCCCACTGCAACACCTCCATTTCTGACGCCGAGGTGGAGTACGAGGAGAAGGATGGCAGCTTCTGGCACCTGCTGTACCCGGTCAAGGAGACCGGCGAGATGCTGGAGCTGGCTACCACCCGTCCCGAAACCATGCTGGGCGATACCGCTGTTGCCATCAACGGTGATGACCCCCGCTATGCCCATCTGCACGGCTGCCATGTGGTGCTGCCCCTGCTGAACAAGGAGATCCCCATCGTCTGCGATGAGCACGCCGATATGACCAAGGGCACCGGTGTCGTGAAGATCACCCCCGCCCACGACCCCAACGACTTTGAGGTCGGTCTGCGCCACGACCTGCCCATCGTGCGCGTGTTCACCTACGACGGCCACATGACCGGCGCTGCCGACAAGGCTGCCGCCGATGCCCTGTTTGCTGCCGGCAAGAACACCGTTAACGAGCCCCATGTGCTGGACTGCGGCAAGTACGCCGGCATGACCGCACTGGAAGCACGCAAGGCCATTCTGGCCGACCTGAAGGAGGGCGGCTTCCTGAAGGAGACCGAGCCCCTGAAGCACGAGGTGGGCACCTGCTACCGCTGCCACTCCACCATTGAGCCGATGATCTCCAAGCAGTGGTTCGTCAAGATGGAGCCGCTGGCAAAGCCCGCCATCGAGAGCGTGGAGAAGGGCGAGATCAAGTTTGTGCCTGAGCGCTTTACCAAGAACTATATGAACTGGATGAAGAACACCCGTGACTGGTGCATCAGCCGTCAGCTGTGGTGGGGCCACCAGATCCCGGCCTGGTACTGCGACGACTGCGGCGAGACCGTGGTGGCAAAGTCCGCTCCCTGCACCTGCCCCAAGTGCGGCGGCGCAAAGCTGACGCAGGACCCTGACACGCTGGATACCTGGTTCTCCTCTGCACTGTGGCCCTTCAGTACGCTGGGCTGGCCCAACGAGGACAGCGCCGACCTTAAGTATTTCTACCCCACCAATACCTTGGTCACCGGCTACGACATCATCGGCTTCTGGGTCAGCCGTATGATCTTCTCCGGTCTGGCTTACACCGGTAAGGCTCCCTTTAACACCGTCTGCATCCACGGCATCGTTCGCGACAGTCAGGGCCGCAAGATGTCCAAGAGCCTTGGCAACGGTATCGACCCGTTGGAGGTCATTGCCCAGTACGGCGCAGACGCTCTGCGCTTTATGCTGGTGGACGGCTCTACCCCGGGCAACGATATGCGCTATATCGAAAAGAAGGTGGAGGCTGCCCGCAACTTTGCCAATAAGCTGTGGAACGCCACCCGCTTTGTGCTGATGAACCTGCCCGAGGACTTTGAGCCGGGCCTGCCCAGCGAGGAGCTGCTGGACATGAGCGACAAGTGGGTGCTGACCAAGCTGAATCAGGTGGCTGGTGCTATGACCGATAATCTGGAGCACTACGAGATGGGTCTGGCTGCCGCCAAGATCAACAGCTTTATCTGGGATGTCTACTGCGACTGGTTCATCGAGATCGCAAAGCCCCGCCTGAACTCCGGCGATGCAGAGCAGGCCGATACCGCCCGCCGTGTGCTGGTGTATGTGCTGGATAAGGCCCTCAAGCTGCTGCATCCCTTCATGCCCTTCATCACCGAGGAGCTGTATCAGGCTCTGCCCGGCTCTGCCGAGACCATCATGACCCAGAGCTGGCCCACCTTTGACGAGGCACACAACTGGGCCGAGGAAGAGGAAGCCTTTGAAAAGGTCATGGACTACATCAAGGCCGTGCGTACCATGCGCACCGAGATGAATGTCCACCCCGCCAAAAAGACCAGCATGATCATCGAGACTGCCGACGCAGCACCCTTCCAGAAGGCACAGGTCTATCTGGCAAAGTTCGCCTTTGCCACCGATGTGACCTTTACCGAAAAGTACGAGGGCAGCACCGACGGCATGGTGCAGGTGTCCACCCACGCCGCCCGCGGCTTCATCCCCATGATGGAGCTCATCGACCGCGACAAGGAGCTGGCACGTCTGAACAAGGAAAAGGCCAAGGCCGAAAAGGAAATGGCCATGTTCGCAAATCAGCTGGACAACCCCAAGTTTGTGGAGCGTGCTCCGGCGGCACTGGTGGAGGATATCCGCAATAAATACGCCAAGAGTCAGGACAAGCTCGCCAACATTGAACAGAGCATCAAGGCTCTGGGCTGATTTGAGCGGGGGTCGTCATAGCAGCGCACAGCGCGCTTTTCCGTGGGTCGCTGCAGGGCGGGTACTCTTTACTCTTGCCCTCCTTGGCTGCATCGTGTTCATCTTTTCCAATTCCATGAAGATCGCCTCGGTGTCTACTGTGTCCAGCAGCCGGGTGCTCACTCTGCTGCAGGCGGCTCTGCGCCGTCTGGGCCATCCGGCCCTTGCCCAGCGCCTGACGGATCACATCGTGCGCAAGCTGGCGCATTTCTGCGAGTATACGCTGGAAGGCTTCCTGCTCATGCTGTGCACGCGGGTGTACACCCGGAACTACATCTGGCACATCAGCGTGCCGCTGCTGGGCGGCGTGCTCACCGCACTGGCCGATGAGACCATCCAGATCTACTCGCCGGGCCGCAGCAGTCAGGTCACGGATGTGTGGCTGGACTCTGCCGGTGTGCTGGCAGGCATCCTTGCAGCGCTGGTGCTCATGGCGTTGTGCGGGCTGCTGTTTCATCATTGTAATAAGGAGTAACCAATGACCATCGAACAGGCAAATCAGTATTTTGCCGCCCTGCCGGACGGCTTTGCCTCCACCGAACAGCTGCGCACCGCGTTCACCGCGCCGGTGCAGAAGGTGCAGTTTGTGGGTGTGGCGGGCACGGCGGGCAAGACTGTGGTGGCCCGCCTGCTGGCGGCCATCCTGCACGCACAGGGCATCCATGCGGGCCTGTACCATGCGGGTTCCCGCCCGCTGTCGGAGCGCATCTGCATCGATGACGCTCCGGTGGACGAGGGCCTGCTGGCCTTGACGGCAGAAGCTCTTTCCGCCGCCGAGGCTCTGCCCCGGGACGCAGCAGAGCTGGCAGCAGCGGCCAACTGCTTTGGCGCAGCGGGCTGCACGCTGGCTGTGGTGGAGCTGCCGGATGCGGGCCTTGCCGAAGCGCTGCCCGGTATGCCGGTGTGCGCCGTCACCTCGGTCGGCCCGGACGGCGTGAGCCGCTCGGTGGAGCGCCTTGCCGCACTGGCGGCAGGCGTCATGCGCAAAGGCAGCATCTGCGTCACCGCGCCGGAGCAGCCTAAGGCAGTGCTGAGCGAGCTCATTGTAGCCGCAGGAAAGTGCGGCTGTGAGCTGGTGGTGCCGGACCCGGAGGATATCACCTTTCTGGAAGCAGAAAAGTTTGCCAGCAAGGTGGACTACGGCGGGTACACTGTGCCGCTGGCCTTTCTGGGCCGTCACGCGGCAGGCAACGCCGCTGTGGCTGTGGAGCTTTCGCTGGCGCTCTGCCGCAAGGACTTCGACATTACAGATGAAGCCATTCTGGAGGGTCTGGCGGCGGTGGAAAACCGCAGCAGCATCCGGGTGGTCTCGCAGCGCCCGCTGGTCATTCTGGACGCCTGCCGCACCCCGCAGCAGGCAGCAGCTCTGCTGCGGGTGCTCAACATGGCCAAGGTGCGCCATATGAGTGCCATCATCGGCCTGACCGAAGAGGAAGGCGCCGAAGCATTCTTCTCCGCGCTGGAGACCGGCCTGACCCCAGAGGAACAGAAGAAGGATAAGTCCACCATGCCCGGCATGAGCGAGAATCCCTTTGATAAGGTGTATCTCGTCACGCCGCAGGGCACGGATACTGCCCTTACCGAGCGTCTGACCGAGAAGGCAAAGTATCATTTTGATGCGGAGCTGTGTGCCACTCTGGCCGAAGCGGTCAGACTGGCGCATGCCAACACCCGCCGCGGTCTGCTGGTCTGCGGCAGTGAGGCTGCCGCACTGGAAGCTGCCGAACTGCTGGCAAACAGCTGAGCCGACACGCTTCCCTAAAAAATAAACGAAGGATCCCGTACACTGGAACTATGTGTACGGGATCTTTTATTTTGCAAAGGAGATGGACAAACCATGGCAACGGTAAGCTTCAGCCCGGCGGGCGAAGTGCTTTACGCCTATCTTGCAGGCGAGATCGACCACGATGCAGCGCAGAGCCTGCGCATCCAGCTGGATGATGCACTGGTCAGCCGCACCCCGCAGACCATGATCCTGGACTTTGGTGGGGTGGGATTTATGGATTCATCCGGCGTGGGGCTGATCCTGGGCCGCCAGCGCATTGCCCGCACGCTGGGCACGGCCCTGCGGGTGCAGCACACGCCGTCCCAGCTGGCAAAGGTGCTGCAGCTGGCCCGCATCCCCTGTATGGACGCAGAACAAAAGGAGGAATGACCTTATGAAAGCGGAAAATACGACAAAGCTCCAGTTCGACTCCCTCAGCGTGAACGAAAGCTACGCCCGGGGCGCTGCGGCAGCCTTTCTTGCCCGGTACGACCCCACCGTGCCGCAGCTGGCCGACATCAAAACGGCAGTGTCCGAAGCGGTAACCAACTGCATCGTCCATGCCTACCCGGATCACATCGGGCCGGTGGTCATGAGCATCGCGGTCTATCCCGGCCGGGAGGTGCATATCACGGTGTCGGACAAGGGAGTGGGCATCCCGGATATCCCGCAGGCCATGGAACCGCTGTTCACCACCGGCAACCCGGAGGAACGCTCCGGGCTGGGCTTTGCGGTGATGCAGAGCTTTATGGATAAGGTCAAGGTGACATCCAGACCCGGCAAAGGAACAAAGGTGCTGCTTATCAAGCGTCTGGCCCAGCGGGAATGATACATAAACAGGAAAGGCGGGCAGAAGCATGGTATCCGATAAGACCCGGAGGGACGCATTCATTGAACAGAACCTTGGACTGGTACACGCCTGCGCGGGGCGCTTCCGTGGGCGCGGCATGGAATACGATGATCTGTACAGCGCCGGATGCATGGGTCTTGTCAAAGCCTGCGATCACTTCGACGAAAACCGCGGCGTCTGCTTTTCCACCTATGCGGTGCCGGTGATCCTGGGCGAGATCAAAAAGCTGTTCCGGGACGGCGGCACCGTCAAGGTGAGCCGGTCTCTCAAGGAGCTTGGCATGCGGGTGCAGGCAGCACGGGAACATCATATGAAGCTCTGCGGCACAGAACCAACTCTCTCACAGCTGGCAGAAGAACTGGATGAACCGGTGGAGAACATCACCCTTGCCATTCAGGCGGCACAGCCTGCCATGAGCCTGACCCCGGAAAATGAAGAAGAGGACCGGCAGATGGATATTCCAGTAGAATCCCCGGAAGAAGCATTGGCAGAACGTATCAGTCTGGAAGAGGTGCTTCACGCTTTGCCGGAACAGGACAGGCAATTGATCCGCCTGCGGTTTTATGGCAACAAGACCCAGAGTGAAACTGCAAAGGTGCTGCATACCACACAGGTGCAGATCTCCCGGCGGGAACGCAAGATACTGGTACAACTGCGCCGCCGACTTTTAGAAGATTAGATGTCATACTTTCCAGATTAAAAGGAAAAAACTGGGCAAAAAGCCAAAAGCCGGATTTTTGCGAAAAATATGAAGAAAATGCTTGCTTTTTGCAAAAGGCTGTGCTAAAATACATTACTGTCAGGCGGACATCCGACAGAATGAAACAGTTCAGAACAGACGTCCTAACGTGAAGAATCGATGAGTTTCGACATGAAACTCAAAAATAATTCAAAAAAGTGCTTGACA
>ERZ506931.995-NODE-995-length-11515-cov-4.004276_pt1 | contig 11515 bp, 9 predicted proteins | sample MGYA00512902_ERZ506931 | MGnify/ENA metagenome assembly ERZ506931 | reverse complement strand
TGGGGGCACCAGTTGATTATTCTCTCGCCCCTGTAGATAAGTCCCTTTTCATAGAGATTGCAGAAAACCTCGTTGACGGCCTCGTTGCAGCCCTCGTCAAGGGTGAAGCGCTCGCGCTCCCAATCGCAGGATGAACCGAGCTTCTTGAGCTGCTCGATTATTCTGCCGCCGAACTTCTCCTTCCACGCCCATGCGCGCTCGAGGAAGCCCTCGCGGCCTACATCGTCCTTAGTGAGCCCCTCTTTGGCCATAGCCTCGACTATTTTAGCCTCCGTGGCAATTGAGGCGTGGTCGGTGCCGGGCAGCCAAAGGGTATCGTAGCCCTGCATACGGTGATAGCGGATAAGTATATCCTGGAGCGTATTATCAAGAGCATGACCCATGTGGAGCTGACCCGTAATATTCGGAGGGGGAATAACTATAGTATAGGGCTTCTTCTCCGGGTCGGGTTTGGCGTGAAAGAAATTGCCGTCAAGCCAGAATTTATAGGTTCTGTCCTCCACGTCCTTAGGATCATACTGCTTTGCGAGTTCCTTTGCCATAACATAATCCATTTCTCCGGCGAATAGATTTTACATGAACGCTGATTGCTCCGCGCCGGAGGAGCAGCGTTGATTTTACATTTCAAAAATCGGCGGCGATGCGGTACTCGGCACTGCATACGCCTTTTTTGGGGATTCCCCCTTTTCCGATGAATTACTCTATATTATCACATTCAGAAGCGTTTTTGTCAAGAGATTTAACGCTTTTTGACTTCTTCGGAGGCAAAAATGAAGAACACGAAACGGCTGCTGATAAATACGCTGACACTCTCGGCAACGTCCTTTATCATGCGCACGGTCGGCGTTGCTTTCAACGTATATTTGACCGGGCGTTTGGGCGCGGCGGGAATAGGACTTTTTTCGCTCGTATCCGATGTGTACGCCATGGCTCTGACCTTTTCTTTCGCGGGTCTGCCGCTCGCGTCGACCAGGCTTACCGTCGAGGACTGCGGTAAGGCTAACGGGCAGGGTGCATGGATAATGCGGCGCTGCTCGCTCTACGGGCTGGCAGTCGGCTGCGCTATGCTCGCCGCGGTATGGGCGGGCGCTGAGCCTATAGCGAAAATGTGGCTCGGCGATATACGCACGGCATCGGCACTTCGCATACTCGCTTTAAGCCTGCCTGCGGCTTCCGTCGGCTGCGCGTTCGGCGGATATTTTACCGCGCGGCGCACGGTGCTGAAATATGCGGCGGTGCAGCTGTCCGAGCAGACGGTCAAGATAGCGGTGTCTGTTCTGGCGCTTCACTTTTGGGCGGCAAAGGGCGCCGAATATGCCTGCGACGCGGTGGCCCTCGGCATAACCGTATCTCAGATAAGCTCGCTGATGTGCGCCTTTCTGCTATACAAATTTTCAAAGCGTCAAAAGCCGAAGGAAAGGCTCCCCGGAGGACTTCGCGCTCTGCTGCGCATTGCGCTCCCGGACGCCGCAGGCTCCTGCGCACGCTCGGTGCTGCTGACTCTTGAGCATCTGCTTATTCCCGTCTGCTTTCGCAGGTCGGGGCAGAGTGTCGGTGGCGCAATGACGCTGTACGGAGTTATTCACGGCATGGCTCTGCCGGTTATTCTCTACCCCGCCGCCATTATGACGGCTCTTGCAAGTATGCTCGTGCCCGAATTTGCCGAGTGTGCGGCGCGCGGGAATAAAGGCCGAATAGACAGCATGGCGGTGCGGGCAATAAAAATAGCCGTGCTGTTTTCCATGGGCACGGCGGGGATAATGTTCATTTTTTCCGAGGGGCTGTCGCAGTGCATCTACGGCGACGGGCAGTGCGCCGAATATCTGCGAGTATTAGCGCCGCTTTTGCCGATAATGTACACCGACACGACGGTTGACGGCATTCTCAAGGGACTCGACCAGCAGGTCTATTCTATGCGCTACAACATAATCGACTCCGCGATGTGCGTTGCGCTCGTGCTGATACTCATTCCGAAATACTCCGTCAAGGGCTATATCGCAATACTTTTCATAAGCGAGATTGTGAACTTCTCTCTGAGCATACACAGGCTTTCAAAAGTATGCCGACTCGAAATAAATGTAGCGGACTCAATAATAAAGCCGACCGTCTGCGTGACGGCCTCGTTTCTTTCGGGGCTGCTGCTCTCCCCCGCGCAGGGCAGCGGAAAAGCCGCGCTGACTGCTGTTATAACTGTCAACGCGGCGGTATATGTTCTTCTGCTGATGCTCACGGGGAGCATATCGGCGCAGGATATTATGTGGTTCAAAAATATTTTTTCGCGCGGCTCAGAATCTGAAAAACACGGGCTCGGCGCTGCTCGGATAAACAACCGTAAGCGTTCCCCGAGCCACTGAAATTTCGCTCTTTGCGCCGATAAATTCGTTGCTGACTCCGAGAGCATAAGTATTTTTTAACGTCCCGTTTTTGAGCCCGTATTTAAGCCCGCTCACAGTCACGCCGCAGGAGATATCCGAATGGGAAAACACGGACACGGTTCCCTTTGCGCCCTCTCCGAAAATTATTCCGCCGTTTGTTATTGAAGTAAACGAGGTTTCGCGCGCGTCGATAATCGCGTTCATCCCGCGGCTCGAAAGCAAAGAGATGAGCTGAATATTGGCAAGCGTATGGTCTGGTCTGCCGCCTGTCGCGCCGTAGAGAATAAAATTCTTATATCCGCGCTCTACACCCTCGGCGACTGCCGCGCCCATGTCGGTGTCATTCTTTTCGCAGGGCAGGACTATAATATTCCGTCCGCTCGGAGTGTGCCCGAGGGAATCGAAATCGCCTATGACAAGATCGGGCGTTATGCCGAGGTTTTGAAGATACCTAAAGCCCTTATCGGCGGCGATAATAAAATCGCCCTCCCCTACGGAACGTATGCCGAAGAAGTCTCCGCCGCCGACTATATGACAAACTTTGTTCATGCTATCACCGTCCGTCCGTTTCTCTGACAATTATATCTCATTTTGTACGTTTTTTCAATCGCAGACATAAAAACCGCCCCGGAAATAATCCGGAGCGGTAATTTTTACGCTGCCTCGTTTTCTTTCTGCGGCGCTGTTGTGCCGAAATCGGGAAGAGTGAACGGGAGCCGACGGGTCGTGCTCTCCGCCTCGGTATCTTCCGGCGCGGAATCAGAGGTATGCTCGTGAACCGTAGCGGCTTCGGTATGCGCCGCTGTTCCCTCCTCGGCGGGTTTGCTCGCCTGCGCCGAGCCGGAGCCCGAGCCGCGGTTGCTGCTCGGCACTGCGCCCTTCTTGAGCAGGTCAACGGGAGACACGTGGTTGTCGCTTATCTTTATATTCGTATCGCCGTAAAGAGCGAGCTGAAGATCGCGCGCAACAATGGGATAATCGACTACCCAAACGGAAAGGGGCTGATTGATTATCTTGCCGTAATAGGTGTAGAGCTGAGCGGAGGTGTAGTTGCCCTCGGTCGGCATAACAAGCTGCTTTATCTGGTAATCCATCCAACCCTGGGAGAGAGCCTGGGTCATGAGAGAGAGTATCTCGCTGCGCTTATAGTTCGTCACGACATTCGGAAGAACTATATCGAGCGCGTTATTGAGCTGACCCGCGGAGGCGTTCTGCGCGCTTTTGATAAGAGCCATAATGACCGTGCGCTGTCTCGCGGTTCTGCCGACATCGCCCTCGTTGTCAACGTGACGGATACGGCTGTAAACCAGAGCCTGGTTACCGCTGAGCTTGACGGAGTCGCCGGAGCTTATCTTGGCTATTTTAGTAGTGGTGCGGTTAATATAATCCGCCTCGTACGGCTCGATAGGAACATTGACTCCGCCGAGCGAATCGATAAGCTTCGGGAAGCTCTTGAAATCGACGCTGATATAGTGGTCGATCTCTATTTTATAGTTGTTCTCAAGCGTCTCTATAAGTGCTGCGGGGCCGCCCCAGAAATAGGAGTGGTTCGTCTTGCAGCAGCGCTCGGAGCCGTTGATGTTCATATAGGTATAGCAGTCTCTGAGGAAGGACACAAGAGTTATCGTCTTGGTCTTTCTGTTGAGAGAGAGCAGAATAATCGCATCCGAGCGTCCGCCGGCGGCCTTGCCGGTCTCGCTGTCAACGCCGAGAAGCAGAACATTGATTATGTTCTTGCTCGAATACTTCGCGCCGCCGTTCTTAGCCCAGGCGGTTATGAGGCTGTCGATATCCGAAGCGTCGCTGATATCGTACATGGCGTCAAACTGCTCCTCGGGCGCAAAGGTGCCCTCGGGGTCGCCGTTGCTGCCGTGGTCGATGGTAATCAGCCCGAGCTTCTTGCCGATAAAGATTCCACCGACGATTATCGCCAATGCGAGCACTACGCATACAACGGTTATCGTAATCTTCAAATTGCGTTTACCGTTGTCCATAAAAAACTGTTTGAATGTTCTTTTTTCTTTCTTTTCCATAAAGCAACTCTCTTTCAACAGTATGACGTATATTTTATCACTTTCCGCGCTAAAAATCTATACTAATCTCATAATTTAACCGTTTCTTTATATTATTTCTTTATTTTTACACAAAACGAAGCACAAAATACAAAACGCCCGCCGCAATTATATTACTTCACGGCGGACAGAAAATATTTTTTGTTACTCGTCAAACAGGCCGTCCGTAAGCTCGAGCGCCTCTTTGCGGCGGCGCTCCTCCTCTTCTCTGTCGAGCGCGAACGAGCCGTCCGCAAGTCGGCGCAGAACGCTGCCCTCGCCCGCTCCCTCGGGGAGCAAAGCGCGGCTGATATTGACCATTGTTTCGCCGTCTTTTTCGCAGACTGCGTAGTTTCCCTCTATACGGTCTATGGCGTAATATTCCATGCTGCCGTCTCCTTTTTACTTCTCGGCGGTTTTGTCGGACGGGAACGCGGTTGAAAGATGCTCGCCGTCCGAGCCGACGACTATCGTGCCCTTTATATCTGTGCGCTCATACGGGATATTGTACTTCTCGAGCTTTTCGAGAGTCTCCTTGTGCGGATGACCGTAATCGTTATCCTTGCCGCAGGATATAAGCGCGAGCGACGGGGACACGACCCTGAGGAACTCCTCGCTTGTCGATGTGCTGCTGCCGTGGTGGCCGAGCTTCAGGACATCCGCCTTGATATCCGCGCCGTTTGCAAGTATCTGTTTCTCGCTCTTTGCCTCGGCATCGCCCGTAAAGAGGAAAGAATTCTTTCCGTAGACGACTTTCAAGACGACAGAGGCATTGTTCAGGTCATCCGGCGTGCCGACGGGGCCGACTACCGTTATCTTAGCGTCGCCGAGGGTATAGGTATCGCCCGCCTTGGCGGATATCACCTTGGCGCCGGAGGCCTTGACCGCTTTTATCAGCTTTTGATAAATCGAGGTCGTGGGAACCATGGACTTCGGGAGCTTCGGCATAATAACATTGTCGACCTCTATCCCCTCAATGACCTTGGGCATACTGCCGATATGGTCGGAGTGCGGGTGCGTTGCGACTATGTAATCGAGCTTTTCAACGGAATTCGCCCTGAGATAATCAAGTATTTTTTGGTCGTTGCCGCGCTCGCCCGCGTCTATCAGCATGGCGTGCTCCCCGTTTTTAACGAGAATGCTGTCTCCCTGACCGACGTCGATGACATGGACGGTAAAAGGCGCGTTCAGCGCGTCGCCGTCCTGCACGGTCTGCTTATCGCCCGAGAGCAGCTCGCCCCAGGTGGGAATATCGAACGGAAGGTTCATATACGGCGCGAAGGTTATCAGCAGCGCGACGGCTATGACCGCCACGGTAACTATAAGCTTCGTGCGCTTATTCTGTGCGGCGGAGCCGCCTTTTCTCTGGTTTGCCATAATTTTCTCCTATCAGATCTCGTCGTCCCCGGGGGCATCCGACAGGGCGCATTTCTCCATCCACTGCTGCTTGGTTATGAGCACCTGGCGGGGCTTGCTGCCCTCAAACGGGCCGATAATGCCCTTGCTCTCGAGCTCGTCCATGAGCCTTGCTGCGCGGGCGTAGCCGAGCTTGAGCTTGCGCTGAAGGAGCGTTGTGGACGCCATTTTTGCGTCGAGCACGACTTCGACGGCGTTCGGGAACATCTCGTCGCCCGGCTCCTCGCCGTCTTCGCTGCTCGCGGCACTGCTCTTCTTGCTCGAGCCCGCTATTGCGGCCTGCCTGTTTATCTCGTCCATAATGCCCTCATCGTACTCCGCCTCAGCGTTGTGCTTGATGAAGTCGGCGACATTTTCGACCTCCTCGTCGGAGATGAAGCAACCCTGAATACGGGTGGGCTTATTTGCGCCTATGGGATTAAAGAGCATATCTCCGTTGCCTATGAGCTTTTCGGCGCCCGACATATCGAGTATGGTTCTCGAATCGACGGACGACGATACGGAGAGCGCGAGGCGGCTGGGGATATTGGCCTTGATGATACCCGTTATGACATCGACGGAGGGGCGCTGAGTCGCTATGACAAGGTGCATACCCGCGGCTCTCGCCTTTTGAGCAAGGCGGCATATCGCGTCCTCGACCTCGTTGGGGGCAACCATCATAAGGTCGGCGAGCTCGTCGATGAAAATAACTATCTGATGCATCGGGCGCAGGGACTTGTCGCGCTCGGCTAATTTGTTATAGCCCTTGATATCGCGGACATTCTTTTCGGAGAGTATTTTATATCTGTTCTCCATCTCGTTGACCGCCCAGGTCAGCGCGCCCGAGGCCTTGCGCGGGTCGGACACGACGGGCACGGCAAGGTGTGCGATGCCGTTATAGACGGTGAACTCAACCTGCTTGGGGTCGATCATCAGAAGCTTTACTTCATCGGGGGTCGCGTTATAGAGAATGCTTGCTATCATTGTGTTCAGGCACACGGATTTACCTGAGCCCGTGGTACCGGCTATGAGCAGATGTGGCATCTTCGTAAGGTCCGCGCACACGGCGTTGCCCGCGATGTCCTTGCCCAAAGCGACGTTGAGCTTGCTCTTTGCGTTTTGAAACTGCGGACTTTCGATTATCTCGCGCAGATAGACCATTGAGCGCAGCTTGTTGGGCACCTCGATGCCTATCGCAGCCTTGTTCGGAATGGGCGCTTCGATTCTTATTCCCGACGCGGCGAGGCGCAGGGCGATATCGTCCGCAAGATTTGTTATTTTGTTTATTCTGACGCCCGCGTCCGGCTGAAGCTCGTATCTCGTGACGGACGGACCGCGGCTTATCTCGGTTATTTTGGCATGGACATTGAAGCTCTCGAGAGTCTCAAGCAGCTTCTGCGCGTTGGATTTGAGCTCGTCGGAGAAGTTTTCGTTGCCGTCGTGTATAGGCTCCTTGAGGCAGGTTATCGGGGGCTTGCGATAAGTCGGGCGGCTCTCGATAACGGGTTCCTCCGCAGTCTCCTGCGTTGCAATCTCGGGCTCGGGCTTTTTGACGGGCTCCTTCTTCTTGGGCTTTTCGGGCTCATCTGACTTCTTGCTTATATCGAGCATCTCAAGCTCGTCTTTCGCGCTCTCTGTCGGCAGAGGCGGCACGGGGAACGGGCGCGGGCTCACATACGGCTCCTCCGCCTTCTTCCTGCGCGCGTCTCTCGACGGCGCTCTCTCCTGCTCCTCTTTGACGCGCTGTGCTCCGCGCTCAAGGCGCTCGTTCGTGTCCTCGCTCATGCGCTTTAAGGGCTTTGCAATGGACATACCGAGGCGGGACAGGGTGAGTCCCGTCAAAAACATTATGCTGACGGCGAGCAGGATAATGTCAATTATCGCCGCTCCGACCTTGCCCGCCATTTTGGCGAGCAATCCGCCGACGAGCGCACCGAGTGCGCCCGCGCTCGGGAAAGTGTCGTAGTCTCTCCACGCGGACTTTATCTGATCGCCGAGGCTCAATGTTGAAAAATATTCGGCGGGGTTCGAGAAAATATGTATCGCCGAGCAAATCAGCAATATTGATATCCCGACGCCGATAAGATTCGACGATATCGAACCGAAGGTCTTATCCATGGCTAACATGACCGAGACATAGATAAGCATGACCGGCCAGATATATGTACACGTTCCGAACACGCCGAACATAAAATTATGCACGGCAAGCCACGCGTGCTCGCCCTCGATAAAAGCCATTGCTATGAGCAGAGCCGCAACAGCCATAAGCGCTATCGCCGCTTTTTGACGTCGTGAGGACAGCTGCTCGGGCGTTTTCTCGACGCTCTCGGTCTTTGCTGCCGCGGGCTTTGGCGCGGGGGCTTTTTTAGTTGTTGTTTTCTTCTTGGCGGCTGTTGACTTTGCCGCAGTCTTTTTCGCAGCCATTAAGGCCCTCCTTAGAAATTCAAACGGTCTTATCTGACCTTTTCAACTATGCCGGCGACTATAACGACAACGCCCAGAGCGAGGCAATAGTAGCCGAAAATCTTAAACTTATCTATCTTGACGAGCCATTCGAGCGCCTTTATCGCCGCAAAGCCGACGATGGCAGCGGTGACGATGCCTGTGACGACGGGCAGGATATCTATCTGCTCACCGAGAGCCACGGCGTCCTTTATCTCCATAACATTGGCGGCAAGGATAGCCGGGATACCGAGAATGAACGAATAGCGAACCATATATTCCTTCGACACGCCGCAGAGCATACCGGTCGAAATGGTCGAACCGGAGCGCGAGATGCCGGGGAAACCGGCGGCGAAGGCCTGCGCCACACCGACAGCAAGCGCCGATTTAGCGCCTATCTGCGGACGCGCCTTGACCTTCTTCGCGTGCCACGAGCCGACGAGCAGGAGTATCGCAGTGACAATAAAGCAAACGCCCTCGACAAATATATCGTTGTCGTCGGCAAGCGAGCCGAGGACATCCATTATGCGCCTGTCGTCCCCGACGGGGATAAGCAGAAACAGCAGCGGCACACAGGAGATAACGAACATAAAGAGCATACGCCTGTTTTCGTTCATCTCGCGCCACTTGAACTTGCCGGTAAAAATGTCTTTTATCGTGGCGAAAAACTCGACTATAAGACCCCATATTGTCTTATAATAAACAACGAACACCGCTATCAGAGTGCCCATATGTAGCAGCACCGTAAACAGCAGAGAGCTTGTGCCGCCGACATTTCCGAAGAAGTGCTGGAACACCGAAAGATGCCCGCTCGAGGATATGGGCAAAAATTCGGTCACGCCCTGCAAAAAGCCGAGCAATATCGCTTTGAGTATTTCCATCTGTTAAATTACCTCTTTTCCGATTTTTCGGCGGAGTATAAAGCGCCGGGTGAATAACATGGTTTCAGATATTCAAACGGGTCGGTCGTCACAAGTCTTTCAACAACCTCGCCTTTTTCTGTCTTTGAGCATATCACGCAGCCGAACGGAGTTTCGTGCTCGCAGACCTCTGCGGGCGGCTGCATAAATATTTCGGCGGGAGAGACAACAGTATAGAGCATCACTCGCTCTCCCCTTTCTTTTCGTCCTGCTCTTCAATCATATCGCAGAGTTTTTCGAGAGCGTCGGAGAGAGTGCCGAGGGAGTCGATGAGACCCTCTCTGACCGCCGCCTCGCCGTCGAGCACCGTTCCCACGTCCATAACGAGCTGACCGGTTGCGAGCATAAGCTCACGGAAGCGGTCGGCGGAGATACGCGAATTGTCGGATACGAATCTTACAATGCGCTCCTGCATCTGCTCAAAATAGGACATCGTCTGCGGCACACCCAAGACGAGTCCCGTCATCCTCACCGGATGGACGGTCATGGTGGCGCTCGGCGCGATAAAAGAATACGCGCTCGAGGCCGCGAGCGGCACGCCTATCGAATGTCCGCCGCCGAGGACGAGGGACACAGTCGGCGTTTTCATTCCGGCTATAAGCTCCGCTATCGCAAGTCCCGCCTCGATATCGCCGCCGACGGTGTTGAGAATTATCAGCAGGCCGTCAATATCGCGGCTCTCCTCAATGGCGACGAGCTGAGGGATGACGTGCTCGTATTTTGTGGTCTTGTTCTGCGCCGGCAGGACATAGTGACCCTCTATCTGACCTATGACGGTCAGGCAGTGAATATAATGCCCGCGCTTATCGACGGTTATGGAGCCTGTTTCGACTATCTGACGAAGCTCTCTGTCCGTGCTGTCGGACGAATCGCCGTCATCCTCGCCGACACTCGGAGTCGGCGCGACGGGCTCCAATATGCTGTCTTTTTGTTCCGCTTGCTTTTTTCTGTTCATCGAATTCACTCCCGACAAACAGTATGCCCGATTAACTGCCCGTCATTCAGACAAAGCACGCGCACTGCGGCAGATTACATTTAATTATACCACGCAGAAGCCCTTCGGGCAACAGAAAAATCGGTATATATCAAATTCACCTATAAAATGTAATACATACGGGCGTATATTTGGCGCGGCGCACCTTGACAAAATCCGCGGATTGCAATAAAATTTAAAGGTAATTTTTATATACGGAGGGATACAGTTGGGCAGCACTATTGCACAAAAGCTTATAAAAAGCCACTTGTTGAGCGGTGATATGACCGTAGGCAGCGAGATAGGTCTCAGAATCGATCAGACTCTCACTCAGGACGCCACGGGCACCATGGCATACCTTGAATTCGAGGCCATGGGAGTCGAGCGCGTAAAGACCGAGCTTTCGGTCGCATACATTGACCACAACACCCTGCAGACCGGCTTTGAAAACGCGGACGACCACAGATTCATAAGGAGCGCCGCAAAAAAGAGAGGACTGCTTTTTTCACGCCCCGGCAACGGCATCTGCCATCAGGTGCATCTTGAGCGCTTCGGCATCCCCGGCAAGACACTCATCGGCTCCGACAGCCACACTCCTACCGGCGGCGGCATAGGTATGCTCTCGTTCGGCGCGGGCGGACTCGACGTCGCGGTTGCGATGGGCGGCGGCGCATACTACATAACTATGCCCAAGATGACGCGCATAAACCTGCACGGCGCACTTTCGCCGTGGGTCAGCGCAAAAGATATAATTCTCGAGGTTCTGCGCATAATGTCCGTCAAGGGCGGCGTGGGCAAGATAATCGAATACGGCGGAGACGGAGTCAAGACTCTTTCCGTCCCCGAGCGCGCAACCATAACCAACATGGGCACGGAGCTCGGCGCAACGACCTCCGTTTTCCCCTCCGACGAAGTGACGAAGGCTTTCCTCGCCGCTCAGGGCAGAGAGCAGGACTGGGTCGAGGTCAAGGCGGACGACGATGCGGTTTACGACGAAGTCATCGACATAGATCTCGGCACCCTCGAGCCCCTCGCGGCTATGCCCCATATGCCCGACAATGTTAAAAAAGTTTCGGAAATAGGCGAGATAAAAATCGATCAGGTCTGCATAGGCTCCTGCACGAACTCCTCGCTCTACGATATGCTCAAGGTGGCGGCTGTTCTCAAGGGCAAGCGCGTCGCTCCGAGCGTCAGCCTCACTATCTCCCCAGGCTCCATGCAGGTTCTCAGAATGCTCTCTGAGGACGGCGCACTCTCCGACATTCTCGGCGCGGGCGCAAGACTGCTTGAGTGCGCGTGCGGTCCGTGCATAGGCATGGGTCAGTCGCCGAACTCCGGCGCCGTCTCCCTGAGATCGGA
>ERZ506931.982-NODE-982-length-11583-cov-9.248439_pt1 | contig 11583 bp, 7 predicted proteins | sample MGYA00512902_ERZ506931 | MGnify/ENA metagenome assembly ERZ506931 | reverse complement strand
TCGCCATCAGTTCAGGTAAGTTGAAGAACTTCGCAAAACGAGTGCGTGCACGGTAGCCCGTGCCCTCCGGGGCCAGTTCGATGGCGGTGGTGGTCTCTCCAAAGGTAGATGCCCACGCATCAAAATGGGTCAGCCCTTTCTGCTGCAAGGTGTTGTACTGGAGATAGCGCATGAGGGTGTACATCTCGGTCATGCTGTTGCTCAGGGGTGTACCCGTTGCAAAAATCACGCCACGGCCTCCGGTGATTTCATCGAGGTAGCGGCATTTACCAAACATATCGCTGGACTTCTGAGCCTCGCTCGTACTCAAACCAGCGACATTACGCATTTTTGTGTATAAGTAGAATGTGCAGCACCTCTGCGGCTGCGAAGCAGTCCGCAGAGTAGTCTGCTTTGTTGTGATAGGTAACTTTTTGACGTAATCTCCAAGTTTTCCCCCACCTCACGCCGGGCGTGCACCTTTCAGCGCACCCGGCGTACCATCAAATCGATTTACTTTCTTCCTTCAGATTTCAACACTGCTGTGTTCTCACGGACACAGAGTGGTTGTAAATTTCACAGTTTAAGTTTTTCGCGGTATTTCATGATTTTGCCTACCGTCTTTGCATCAAGTTCAGGCGGTATTGGACTGTTGTGAACCATGCGGTGGCATGGTTCACACAGCCAAACCAGATTTGGCACTTTATTGATTCTATCAAGTGGAAGCTTGTTTTTAACGTGGTGACAATGCTTTTGAAGCACGGGTGAGAAGGCATTTCCACAGCATTTACATTTTCCTTTGTCCCTGCTGTAAGCATACTCCCGGTTCATATAATACTCAAAATTCATCCTTCCCTTTGCGTATGCTGACATTGCAATATCGTTCGGGGAGTTAACGGATGGACGGTCACATGGCAGTGGCTTGTGCTTAGCACGATAGCTCACATACCGTCTGCGCCCTTCCACTGTATACGGCGTCATTTTCTGGTCAAATGGCTTGGGTTCATAGTGACTATGCGTGATGAACGCATAAGTTATACCAAACCATTTTCCTTCGACCCATACAGCAAATGTCTTACTGTCGTAGCCCTTGTGTCGGTCAGGAAGATTGCAAAGCACCTTCAGCGGCACCTGCATGGAGTTGTACCGTTTGGGGTACAGCTTTTTCCATACAGTCAGTGCAGCGTTGTTTACTCTGCGGTCTATCGCATGGTAGGCATGAGAGCAGATGGATGTCTGCAAGTACTGTGCCATACCCATAATGACAGAGTTGACGTACTGAATTTGCGCAGCCTGCACATTGACTTTTTGACAAAGTTCTATGCGGTGCACTTCTTCGAGCAGTTTCTTAATCTTCTTTCCTAACCGTTCCATATCCGGCAGCGGCTTTCCAACCAGATGTTTCGTCCATGTTGCCGGGTCAGGAGTTTTCCGTTTTCGTTCGGCCTTTACCACAAAGCCAAGAAAGTGTATACCGTTTGTCCGCAGGTCTGTTACATAGGTCTTTTCCTGCGACAATTCGAGTTTCATTCTGTTCCGAAAATATTTTGTCAAGACACGTTTCAAGCGGAGTGCTTCCTTCTCCGTTGACGTCAGAATCACCCAATCATCGGCGTAGCGATAATTGTACTTTGGCGTTACACCAGCCCATTTCAAACGCCTTGTGTCGTTGCCTTTATGCTTGCACTGTCTGTGCGGCTCCATATACATACGACCAACATACCAATCGAAATCGTTGAGATAAACATTGGATAAAAGCGGTGAGAGGATTCCTCCCTGCGGTGTACCAAGCTCTGTTGCATGAAACAGGTCATTTTCCATATATCCAGCTTTTAGCATCTGACTGATAATTTTCAGCACACGCTTGTCATGGATACCGATTCTCCAGAGTTTTTGGAGCAGCAGGCGGTGATTGATATTGTCGAAGCATCCCTTGATGTCACCCTCAATAGCCCACACGGGTTGGTCGGGCGATTTACATCCAGCATTTATGACATTGATGATACCCCGGATTGCGTGTTTCTGTGCCCGATAGGGGCGAAAGCCGTAGCTTTGCGGATAAAATCTCGCTTCACAGATCGGCTCGATAATGATACGCACGCACTCCTGTATGATCCTGTCCAATACAGTGGGGATACCCAGCGGTCTTTTCTTGCCGTTACTCTTTTCGATATATTCACGGCGGGCTGGTTTGGGGCGGTAGTTGCGAAAACTCGATTGAATCAATAAAATAAGCTCATCTTTGGGCATTTGAAGGTATTTGTCCATTTTTATCTTATCCACGCCAGCAGTTCTGCTGCCTTTGTTGGACTTGATATTGTGGACGGCAGTTACAATGGTCACTTCATTAGCCATCGCTTCCACCAGACCGGTGAACGATACTCCTTGACCGGACTTCTCATAGAGAAAATCCTGAATCTTTTTAAGTTCCGTTTCCGTTGAAAATCTGACGTTCAAATGCACAAGGTTTTCACCTCGCAGTTCGTCACCCATCTTTCAGGGAGTTATAGGATTTTCGTTTTGTGAAATTTACAAATCGATTTGACTCGTATCCTTCGCCATGGAATATTTCAATTCCGTATGACTGGCATTACCCAGCCCAGACTACTATGATACGGCTGACTTCCTGTTGTTTTCAATGCGCTGTAACGCTCCAACAATAGGCTCTCAAACGTTCCCTAATCTCTATCCTTATTCTGAAACCCTTAGGCCGCTACCTTACACCGGGAAAATCTAACCGTGCTTTGAACCACAGTTGCTGCACGGTTCCTGATGGGGATTTCATCCCACAGGGCGTGTACGGAAAAACCAGCCACACACACTTTTTCCAAGGTTCACCCTTTCGGATGGAGTCAACTCTTACGATGCTGCATAGCTTTCCCTAACGGATAGCCATGGGTTTCGGAAGCCCGCACCATTATTGTCCATGCCTCTTTGCAGAGGTTTAGGTTTTCAGGTTACGCCTTCACCACGCTCTGTACAATGCACACTTACAGGTGGCAACGCACAGTGGAGTATTAGCTCTCGTACTGTCTTGAATTTTGACCTATTCTCTGGAACTTTGTTCCTCGACATTGGTTCTGTACGGCAGAGGAATTTCACCCCTGATTTTGAGATTAAAGTTCTCTGTGATATTTTCTTATTGCTAAGTGCAATCACATGGTGCTTTTCGTCCTTGCTGTCAACAAGGGCTTATGCACAACGTTTCGCACGATTTTTGAACGCTTGGCTCTCATCTACAAACAGTCTGTCTACGCCCAATTGCTCAAACGTGACCACGTCATCTTTGCGCTCGGCGGCCTGCAGCTTCTCCAATTTTTGTTTCAGGGTCTTGCGCAGTTTTTCCAGCTGCTTTACGGTGAAATGCTCACCGGCCTGCTCTTTTGCTTCCTCGATGGCTTCCTCGATTTCATCCATTTGTTCTTGAATCAGCCGTTCCTGCCGCTCTGCAGACAATGGAATTTTCTCAAACTGGGAGTGACCGATAATGATTGCATCATAGTCGCCGGTTGCGATGCGGCTGCAAAAAGTCTTGCGGTTGCCGGGTTCAAAATCTTTCCTGCTGGTGACCAGCAGCTTTGCATTGGGATAGAGATGCAGAAACTCCGAGGCCCATTGTTCCGTCAAGTGGTTGGGCACAACAAAAAGACTTTTCTGGCACAAACCCAGGCGTTTGGATTCCATCGCAGCAGCGGCCATTTCAAAAGTCTTGCCGGCACCAACTTCGTGTGCCAGCAGAGTGTTGTGGCCGTACAAAACGTGAGCAATGGCATTGCGCTGGTGTTCCCGCAGACTGATCTCCGGGTTCATGCCCACGAAATGAATGTGGGAACCGTCATACTCGCGGGGCCGGGTGCTGTTAAAAAGCTCATTGTACTTTTTCACCAGCAGAGTGCGCCGCTGCGGGTCTTTCCAGACCCATCCAGCAAAAGCGTCCTTGATGGCCTGCTGTTTCTGCTGGGCGAGAGTGGTTTCGTTCTGGTTCAGCACACGTTTTTCCTTGCCATCCTCCTCGATGGTATCATAGACGCGGCTGTCGCGCAGGTTCAGGGTGTCCTCCAGAATTTTATAGGCGTTGGCCCGGCGGGTGCCGTAGGTTTCGGTAGCCATAATGTCACCGTAGCCGGTGGCGGACTTATTGCTGATCCGCCATTCAGAAGTATAAGGAGAGTAGCGGACGGTGATGGCGTTGTTGTAGCGGATGCGGTAGGGCGGCTGAAAAGTTTCCATCATGAACTGCTGCACGATAGAGGGGTCAAGCCATGTGGCACCCAACCGCACATCAATTTCAGATGCTTCCAGATCTTTGGGCTGGGCTTTTTCAAGTGCGTCCACATTGACCTTGAACTCCGGGTGGCTTTCTGCAGCAAGCTGTGCCATGCGAAGCTTATCGCGCACATTGCCGGAAAGGTATTCGTCCGCAGTCTGCCAACCAGCTTCCGGGTCGTCTGCATCAGCGGCAGGCTCTTTGAAGATCACACCGGACAGTTCAGTGGTGATGCGCTCGTAGTTGCCGGGAGTACCCAGCAGGTCGGCCATGTAGGGCAGGTCAACCTTGCCATGCTCGCCAATGGATACCGCCAGTGCTTCGCTGGGGGTATCCACGCTGGTGACAATACGTTCTGGGCGAATCGTCCGCTTGGTGAACATATCTGCCTTAGATTTGAGATTTTTATTCTCGTCCAGATTCTCCAGCGAGCAGAGCAGATAATAGGAGCTGTCATCATCGAACAGGCGGGCATTTTTCTTGTCGTTGATCAGACCGTATTTTGCAGTAAACGCATCGTAGGCATAATTCAGCTTTGCCTGCGATGCCTTGATATCCTCGTCCGGGAAGTCATTCAACTGCTGGTCGATCAACTCGTTGACGATCTGCCGCAGTTCCACCATGCCAGCCACACGGCCTTTGGCGTTGTCGGACAGTTCAATCTGTGTCATGATGGAGTTCTCGCGGTAGTAGATTTCACCATCCACCACAGTATAGCTGAAATTCTTCACGGTAGGGTCTGCGGGCAGAGTTTTGCGCTGCACTTCCGCATCGGCAACGTCCGGAGCGGCAATCTCCACCGCAGTGTACTGGCCCTCGATGTGCTGCACCGCTTCGGTAAGCTGGTCTGCAAGGTTTGCATCTTCGATTGGTGCAACGGTCAGGTCATGGCCGTACTGGGTGCTTTCTAGTTCCAAATTTCCCAGCACCATTTCCGGATGGTCTACAAAATACTGATTGATATTGAAGCCATCTTCGGTCTGCCCCAGCTGCACCCATGCAGGTTCGATGTCTGCAGGGCGGTCACGCTTCTGCAAAAAGAGGATATCCGAAACAACCTCGGTGCTTGCATTTGCCTTAAAAGCGTTGTTGGGTAAGCGGATGGCTCCCAGCAAATCAGCACGTTCCGCCATGTACTTGCGGGCACTGCTGTCTTTGCTGTCCATCGTGAAACGGCTGGTCACGAAAGCAATCACGCCGCCCGGTCGGATCTGGTCGATAGTCTTGGCGAAAAAGTAGTTGTGGATAGAAAAACCCAGTTTGTTGTACGCCTTGTCGTTGACTTTGTACTGACCGAAAGGGACATTACCTACGGCAAGGTCGTAAAAATCTCGGCGGTCGGTGGTTTCAAAGCCAGCAACCGTAATGTCGGCCTGTGGATATAGTTTTTGGGCGATGCGTCCGGTGATGGAATCCAGTTCCACACCATACAGACGGCTGTCAGCCATGCCAGAGGGCAGCATACCGAAAAAGTTGCCAATACCCAAGGAAGGCTCCAAGATATTTCCAGACTGGAAGCCCATCTTTTCCACAGCATCATAGATGGCGCGAATTACCACCGGAGAGGTATAGTGGGCATTCAGAGTGGAAGCGCGGGCGGCGGCATACTCCTCTTCGGTGAGCAACCCTTTCAGTTGGGTGTACTCGGCAGACCAGTTTTCCTTGTTGGGGTCAAAGACATCTGCAAGACCGCCCCAGCCTACATACTGCGAAAGCACCTGCTGCTCCTCGGCGGTGGCACCGCGATGCTCCTGCTCCAGAGTGCGCAGGGTTTGGATTGCTTCAATATTGCGGGCGAATTTCTGTTTGGGGCCTCCGATGCCCAAATTATCATCCGTGATGTGAAAATTTCCGGCGGCTTCTGGCACAGGTTCAGCGTTCAGGGCTTCATTGGCGGCAGCAGCATTCGGAAAGGTCTGCCACTCGCCATTGACCTCCACAGAGATAGGCAACTTGTCCAGTTCCTCATCAGGTGTAGGTTCATCCCGCCGCAGACCGTCCTCGAATTGCCGCTTGTTGAGTACCTCGTTATCCCACGACTGCCCATGTGCGCTGGTGTCGATGCGTACATCGGTTTCACCAACATAGCCGATCTTGCCCTCAATGGTTCGAGTGGGGAGGTCAACAACAACTTCGTCACCGACCTTGTAATCAATAGCTTTTTCAGGAGGAACGTCAACAATTTCATCCTGCTGCTGTTCATACAATTCCCGGATATGGGGCAACCGCTCAACCCGGAAGATGGGCTGTCCGCTGTTGGTCAAGTCCATATCCTGCAAGCTGACGGATTTGAACATAAAGTTGACGTGGTCTACACGGAAGTCCCGGCCATCCAGCTTGATGATGCTGCCGATCGGCAGATAATCTTCCTCCCGCAGATGTTTTGTCTGATGGTGGGTGCCATCTTCACTCTGTCCGGCCAGATAGATGCTGTTGCCCTCGGCCCACAGTTTTTGCGATTTTGCTACCCACTCTCCACGCAAAAAGCCAGTCACTTTGACTTTTCCCAGCGCGTTTTCCTGTGACAACAAATTAGAGCGCAGAACTTCCTTTACGGCAAACGCATCCTTGTCATAGAACAGAAAATATCCACCCAGTTCAAAGCCGATCAGGGTATTGGGGTACTGCTCTTTCAGAGCATTGTATTCGGCAGCGGCATCACCCTCCAGCATCGGAAGTTGGCGTTCCGCCTCCTGCACGGCGGCACGATGTTCTTTTTCCTGATCGGTCAGATAGCGGTCAGATTGAATCATCAGGTCGATGTATTTCTCGACCTGCGTCCAGCTTAACGTGAATTTCTGATGATCCGGGTAGCGGTCAAATTCAAGTCCTTTTCCATCATGATTTACAAAACCGCTGCTGCCATCCAGAAAGTCCTGCGAATGTCCGCCGATGCCGTATTCTTTTGCCAGTGCTTTGGCGCGGAGTTTGCGGTCAGGCTGTGTCTGATACAGTTCGAAGATCCGCCACTTGCCATCCTGCACACCGGAGCCATGCTCGCGCAGTTCATTCTCAATCTCGGCCTGCGATAAAGCAAAAGCGGAGGGCGATTTTTCGCTCTCCGCTCGGTCGATATGTTCGATTTGCTGGGTTTCGGTGGGGATGACTGCATCCAGAAAACTTAACTGTAGATCAGTTCCGTCCGAATCACTTCCTCGACCTGCTCCCGCAGACTGTTCATGTGCTGCACCCACGCCATCTGGTTCTTCTCCTTGTCCGGAGCCGGGTTCTTCGCCAGCAGTTCGGCCATCATCTGGTCCTTCATTGCCGCTGCGGTCTGCTCCAGTTTGTTCAGGGTCGGGTGCAGGCTCCCGTTCAGGAGCATCGTGTGGTACAGCACCGGGTGCTGCTGCTTCAGGAAGTTCAGGCGCATCCTGCCGTACTTGCCCAGCGGGGTCTTCGGCTGATGCAGGGTCAGGTTCGGGAGAAGATAATCCCCGGTCTGCGTGTAACTCAGATTGCTGCTCATATTCATGCTGGCTCCTTTCATTGTTTCGGCGGCGAATGGTGGTTTTTACGGTGCGCTCAATTTGGCGTAAGACCTCCCGGCTCATGTCGCTGACGGCTGCGCCGAGGGCGTAGACACTATCCGGGGTGGAAAAATTGTAGATTGCCTGAAAATCGTCCTTGTCGAACCACCCGGCAGGCTCAAAGCCGCAGCGTTCCAGCAGCGTGTAGGTGACGCTGATGGCGGCGGCGGACTTGAACTGCATCTCCACCCCGGCTTCATCATAATCCATCAGCAGCGAACCGTCAACGATGGCGCGGATGTCGCCGCCGTTGTTGTCCCAGTAATCTGCCACCAGTTTCCCCGCAACATCCGCAAGCTGCTGGCTGACACGCTCCCCGCTGATGCCGTAGGTCTTACTCAACATTTCCGAAACAGGCTGTTTCAGGTCGTCGTTGTACTGCCACACCTCCGGGTCACGGGAATTGCGGCGCACTCCGGTGTCGCTTACGTCAAAGACGTAGTGCAGTCGGGGAAATCCGCTGGATTCGTCCAGCAGAGCGATGCCCTTGGCACCCCGGCGCACATAACGGTTCATCCGGCTGTTCCAAACATCATAGTCGGCGCAGGCAGTGGCATCCGGGCGCTGGGCGTAGATCATGAGCTGGTCTGCAAAGGGGTACTTGTACAGCCGGGATGCGGTGGTCAGGTAGTCCGTCCAGCTTTCCCAGTACCGGGTCAAGCCGTTGGCCGTGCGCTGGGCGAGGGCAAGGTATTCTTCGGTTTTGCTTGGCATTTTGGCCTCCTTCTTCAGATTTTAGGGTATAAAAATAGCGAGCAACCGTTTTAGGGTTGCCCGCAAGGGATGTAATAAAGATCGATTATTATTCAAACTTTTTATGACACTTTGGGCACTCTTTAGGGATTGGTCTATAACCAACAAGCGAGCAGCCACAATAAGGACATTTCATCATAATGAGATGATATACAATGCCGCCAATAACAACTATTGCACCGATTAACAGGCACAGGTTGATTTTGTACTCCTTTGTTGTCATTGCGCCTATTACCACGAGCAATATTCCTGTTACCAAGATGAGACAAGAAATGAAAGCGTGCTTTTGCGGGCTGTTGTTTTTCATATGGTCACGTTCCTTTGTCAAATTCCGAGTTGTCGAATTGAGCATATTACATAAGCGAACACTCCAACCCTACAGCTCGGTTTCCACTGCAAGCTGCTCCTGCTTCTCTTTTTCGTCAGCGATTTGGACATCAACATCTTCGCGCATCTTTTTCAGAAGTGCGAGGACTCGCTTGATTTGACCCTTGGTGTTTTCCACCCTGCTCTGTGCCTGATTGATGTGATCCAGAACTGCCCAGTCTGCAAAGAGGCCGTCAAAGAAGAAATCCGCAAATTTCAAAAAGCTGTCCACCGTAACCTGAAGGTCTGCGGTGATTTCAACATCGGAAAGTTCAGTTTTGAACCGCCGCAGTTCCACTTGAAGCTGTTCGATTTGTTCCTGCGCATCGTCCAGTTCCGCATACTTGGCGAGATCCACCCCCAGACCACCACCCATCACGTCCCATGTGCTCCAGCCCTCGGCATTATCCAGCGTTTCCAGAACTTCATTGACCGTGTGCAGGGCAGTCTTTCCGGCGTTGATGGCCTCCAGCAGTTCCCGTTTTTGAACTTTCAGCGCGGCAATGCGGCTTTCGCTTTCCGCAATCTGCTGTGCGGCAGGGTGGGCAGAGACTTTGATACTTTTGATCTTTTCGGAAAGAGCAGCTTGATACTGCCTTTCGCAATCGGACAGCCGTGCCAGCCTATTTTGAATTTGTGCTAAATCAGCATCAACGGAAGAAAGGTCATGGAAAGCAGCATCGTACTTGACACGGGCTGCATAGGCTTCCTGCCGTTCCTTGTCCAGCTTTTCATCCATTTTTCCAATCACTTGATAGAAAAATGCGGCAAGGCTGTGTCCCTCCAGACGGTCCACATCAGCCTGTTCTGCCAGCTTGGATTTTTCCAGCTTTTTCAGACGATCAGCAAGCGTATCTCTCTGGGAGGTCAGTTCTTTCTGCTTTGCTTCACAGCTTTTCTTTTCTGCGACCTGCTGCCAAAGTTCTTTCAACGTAGACTCACTCATAAGGAATGTCCTTTCCCGGCATTACGGCTCTTCGTTCAGAAGCTGGTTCAAAAAATGCTGCCGATTATTTACAAATGTTTTGGTGATAACGTAGCTGTCCGTATCTTCATACTGACAAGGATGAATCGTGCCATTGTCGAAGCTAAAAATTTCAGCATCAGGCATTCCGAGGAGAATGGGTGAATGTGATACGATAATGAATTGCGCCCCTTCTTGGGCACACCGATAAATGTTGATTAGTAACGTGAGCTGCCGCTGCGGGGATAAAGCGGCTTCCGGCTCGTCAAAAATATAGACTCCATCTGCACCCATGTAGTCCTGCGCAATGGCGAGGAAACTTTCACCGTGTGATTTTTGGTGATAGCCTTTGGAGGGATGATCGTCATCGGAATAGTCGATTTCCTTGGTGGCTACATTATAGAAACTCTCTGCTCGGAGAAAATACCCGAACTTTGGTCTGCGATACCCCTTGGAAATCGTCATAGCCTCACATAGTTCCGAATGGGAGTTGTATGTGGAAAATGAATAGTTCTTCGTTCCACCCTCTGCGTTGAAGCCGTAAGCAACAGCGATTGCTTCCAGAAGCGTAGATTTTCCACTTCCATTTTCGCCAACAAAGAACGTAATGGGCTTATGGAATGTAAAAGTGTCGATTCCACTGATGGCAGGAATCTGACGAACATAATTGTATGGGCGAACTCTGTTCCAGTCGATGGTCAGCCCTTGGATAAATAGATCGTTCATACAGCACTCCTTACTATATAGTGTAGGAGAACACTTAGTTCCGCTCAAACCCAAGATAGCGGGTGCCCTGAAAACTCAGCTTTCCGATGTCGCCCTGCACGAGCAGACCATAATCGCTTCCGTCCACTTCAAATTCCATCCGGTCTCCGCTTTCTACCTGAAAGGTCACATAATAGGAAGTGTAGGTGCTGGTTCTATATCCATGTGCACCAGACAAATCTCCAGCATTTGCAGTGTCGGAATGCGAAATATCAGTTCGCTTTGCTACTACTGCTGCCGGAATAGATAGACGGGGTGAGTGATTGTTTTTGTTCCATGTGCGAAGATTTGAAATCAGCGTAAAAATAAATAGACACATCAATCCGAAAAAGATAAGTGGGAATACTATGCTGAACACAGCGTTAAACCAGCCAAAAAACATATTACTCCTCCAGAATTTCTTCCAGCAGCTCTTTTACATCGTCCAGAAAAGATTCTTCTCCGAGGGTGTTCACCTTGAAGAACACCGCTTGACTGCCTCCTGCGGTGATGGCAGACAGCCGAACCGGACTGTCCGCATTCTGGAACATGGTCAGAGTCAGACTCAGGCGGTTGCCGCCCATCATGCTGTACCGTTCAAACACCCGGACACTGCACCGAGCATCGCCCTCTTTGAAATCACTGCCTGCCTCCAAATCTGCCGACCAACTGCTGTCTGGAATTTCATTTTCCAGCTTCCGAAGCAGCTTGTCAAAGTTTTTGTTTCGGATGGTCTTTTCAAAGATTGCCATAATGGTTCCTCCGTTCTGACAATTAAAATTCAGTCCCTTATTTTTGATACGAGCAGAGCCACAGGAAAATTGCGGAGAAATCGCTTGAAGAGAGGAATTTTGTCTGATTTGATTATAGCATATCTTTTGGAAGAACAAAATACTTTATGTACGCCGCCCGCAGGCGGCGAAAGTCAGTCCGGGGGAAATTCCAGTTCGGCAAACTCGGCATCGGTCAGCAGTTTCAGC
>ERZ506931.974-NODE-974-length-11638-cov-3.744971_pt1 | contig 11638 bp, 8 predicted proteins | sample MGYA00512902_ERZ506931 | MGnify/ENA metagenome assembly ERZ506931 | reverse complement strand
TGCTACACTGTCATTGTAATCTCCATACTCGAAGGTGACACTAAAGCCTGCTGATTCGAGTGTACTCTTTGCTGAGCTCTTGGTCTTTCCGATTACACTTGGTACCTTGACCATCTCAGATGTGCTATCACCTTTTCCTGCGATAACTACATTAATCTGTGAACCACGTTTTACTGTATCTCCGGCCTTGACATCCTGCTCAAGGATTGTGCCGTCCTTTCCATCTGACTGCTTTGTCTCAAATGCAAATACTGTGAGGTCAAGCTTTAAGCGGTCTACTGCCTTCTGAGCATCCTCCACTGACATGCCTCTGATGTCAATCATCTGGCCCTCTGTCTCAGTCTGTGTCTCTGACTCTGATTCAGACTCGGTCTGTGTCTGTGACTCTGTCTGCTGTGACTCTGAGTTCTTTTTGCCGCCAAACTTAAACACTCCTGCCACTGAAAGTGCAAGATATATGATAACTATTACAATAATTACGGCTGTTACTATACCCATGATTGTGATTGCTTTATCCATCTTTGGATTTAAAAGCTTGCCGTCATCATCATCGTCTTCGTCTTCGTCGTCAGCATCGTCATCTAAGAGTGACTCATCATATTCATCATCATCGTCTTCATCGTCAGCATACTCATCATCATTATCTGCATCGGTATCATCATCGTTTAAGTCCTCTGCGACACCTCTGCCCTCTTTTATCTTGTCAAGCTCCTCCGGGCTTATAACCTTGGTCTTGCCACCGTCAACGAGTGGTGCTATTGTGACGAAATCCTCATCAGGATGCGCAAGAGAGCGCCTTATGTCTGTGAGAAGCTCCTCAATAGTCTGGTATCTGCGATCCGGTGTCTTTTGTGTACACTTTAAAATGATTTTCTCAAAGCTGATTGGCAGATCCGGTGCGTAGATGCTTGGCCTGGCAATCTCCTCCTGTAAGTGCTGCAGTGCAACTGCCACTGTGGTATCACCGTCAAACGGCACACGGCCTGTAACCATCTCAAACATTACGATTCCCAGTGAGTAAATATCACTTCTGCCATCGACGAAGCCGTTTCTTGCCTGCTCCGGAGATGCATAGTGTACTGAGCCCATCACATCTGAGCTTATTGTATTTGAAGATGTAGCCTTTGCAATTCCAAAGTCTGTCACCTTTACCTTGCCATCTGTAGAAATAATGATATTCTGCGGCTTGATATCACGGTGGATGATATTTTTATTGTGAGCGGCCTCTATGCCCCTTGCCACCTGGATTGCAATACTTGCAGACTCCTTGAATGACAGCTGGCCCTTTTTCTCGATATAAGTCTTAAGTGTGATGCCCTCGACATACTCCATAACAATGTAGTACAGACCATTCTCGCTGCCTACATCATAGATATTTACGATATTCGGATGCTCAAGTCCTGCTGCTGACTGTGCCTCAGCACGGAACTTGGTCACAAATGAACTATCCTCCGAAAACTCCTGCTTTAAAACCTTTATAGCTACAAAACGGCTCAGTATATGGTCTTTTGCCTTGTATACATCTGACATGCCGCCTGCGCCAACCTTGCTTAGGATCTCATATCGATCCGATAAAAAACTTCCTATCTCTAACATCTGTTATTACCTCGTCTTAAAATGGTTTAATAATCATTACAGTGATATTATCGCGGCCACCGTTTGCATTGGCCATGGCGACAAGCTGTGACGCTGCTGTCTCGATATTATCATTTTGCCTAATAGTATCGCATATTTCTTCATCTCTCACCATATTGGTAAGTCCGTCTGTACACAGAAGAATCCTGTCGTCCTCACATAGCTCGACCTCAAAGAAATCTGCCTCCACATGATCTGCTGCCCCGACAGCTCTCGTGATGATATTCTTGTCCGGATGAACTCTCGCCTCATCGGCATTTATCTCACCCAACCTGACCATCTCATCAACCAGTGAATGATCCCTGGTAATTTGTCTGATCTGCTCTGTGCCACCTACAATATAAAGCCTGCTGTCACCTATATTGGCCACAAAAAGCTTGTTTCCTATAATTGTTCCTATGACTAAGGTGGTACCCATTCCACGCTTAGCTTCATCCTCACGAGACTCAGCCACCAAAAGCTCATTTGCCTTGTTGATAGCCTCTTTGATGATGGATACCGGTTCATCCCCGGCATTTCTCGATACCGATGCAACCACACGCTCTATAGTGTATCTGGAAGCATAGTCACCGGCTTTGTGTCCTCCCATTCCATCTGCTACGATGAAAAGATTCGGAAGATTTCCTACTGCAGTGTCAGACGAGAAATAAAAATCCTGATTCATCTCACGAATAGCACCTGCATCCGTAATGGAAAACGTCTTCATCTAGTTTATTCCTCTCTCTTTATCTATATGCTTCTTGCGAAGCTGTCCACAGGCACCGTCTATATCTCTGCCCATTTCCCTTCTAATAGTAACATTAATTCCGTTTTTTTCAAGCCTATTTTTAAAAGCCTCTATAACACCCTTGTTGGACTGCACATAGTCGCGCTCCTTTATCGGGTTTACCGGAATCAGATTTATATGGCAGTTCATGCCATGTACGAGTGCCGAAAGCTCTGCTGCATCCTCGGCTGTATCGTTCACTCCGCCTACCAGGCTATACTCAAAGGTGACTCTGCGGCCGGTCTGTGCAAAATAATATTTGCATGCATCGACCACATCATGTATATCATAGCTGTTTGCAACCGGCATGAGAGCTTTTCTCTTTTCCTGGTTGGAGGCATGCAGTGAAAGCGCCAGCGTGATAGAAAGCTTTTCATCTGCAAGCTGTCTCATGCGCGGTACGAGACCACATGTGGAAACTGTCAGATTGCGCTGGCTGATATTGATTCCGTTTTCATCAGTGAGAAGCTCTATAAAGCGCAGCAGATTGTCGTAATTGTCAAGCGGCTCACCTGTCCCCATGACAACTACATTTGAGATGCGCTCTCCTATGTCCTTGCCTATCTGATAAATCTGGTCAATCATCTCAGACGGCCTAAGCCCCCTGACGAGACCATCAAGAGTGGATGCACAGAATCTGCACCCCATCCTGCAGCCAACCTGCGAAGATATGCATACAGAGTTTCCATGCTTGTACTTCATAAGCACACTCTCTATGACGTTGCCATCGTCGAGTGCAAAGAGATATTTTCTCGTGCCATCGAGCTTTGACACCTGCACCTCCTCTTTTTTTAGCGAGATGAGTATTGCATTGTCCTTTAATACCTGTATGAACTTTTTTGAAATATTGGTCATCTCATCAAAGCTTTCCACATGCTTCACATGAATCCACTCATATATCTGCTTCGCACGGAATTTCTTTTCTCCGAGCGATATGATAAACTCTGTGAGCTCGTCCATATTCATTGATTTGATGTCAGTTAGTTGTTCTTTTATCTGTTCCATATTATTTTTATTAAATCTGCATTTAACTATTGTTTTTAAACCAATTTATATTTATTAATTCATGATTTACTTTAATATCATAATTTGCTTTTTATAAATCTTGCAATAAAGAATCCGTCACTTCCATGCTCACCGGGCAGTATCTGTTTCATTCCGGTGCCCTCAGCAAAGCTCTTATCCAGCTCAAACTCCGGGTGCTTTTCAATAAACCACCTCACATTGTCCTCATTCTCAGCCTCATCTATCGTACATGTACTGTACACAAGCACTCCGTTTGGCTTCACGTATGTATGCACGGTATCAAGTATCTGTCTTTGAAGAGCGGCAAGCTCATCTACAGACTCAGGTGTCATCTTGTAGCGTATGTCCTTCTTTCTTCCGAGCACTCCAAGCCCTGAGCACGGCAGATCACAAATCAGTATATCTGCCTTTCCCGCAGAATCAGCATCAGGCACTGTGGCATCCCACACCTCTGCCGACATATTGTTAAGGCCATGCCTTTCTATATTTTCCTCAATCATATCGACCTTGGTATCGGTCAGGTCACGCGCGAGCACATGGCCGCTTCCCTGTAAAAGCTCAGCTATATGGGTGCTCTTGCCACCCGGTGCTGCGCATACATCTATCACATAGTCGCCCTTCTTTGGAGCAGCCGTCTGGGCGACAAGCATTGAGCTTATATCCTGCACATAGAAAAGTCCGTCTCTGAAGCTCTGCAAGCCGTTCAAATAATCAAATCCAGATATAACAAATGCATAATTAAGTTCATCAACTGCTGTGACCGTCACACCCTCTGCCTCAAGCATTGCACGAAGCTCATCCGGAGTACACCTGGTCAGGTTTGTCCTGATGCTTATTGTGCTCTTACTGTGAAAGGCCTTGAAAATCTCCTCTGCCTTCTTCTCTCCGTATGCCGCAACAAATCTGTCCACTATCCACTGTGGCATGGAGTATCGGATGCTTAAGGTATCAAGCTGTACTGAATCTATATTTCTTGCAATATTTCTGAGTACACCGTTTACAAAGCCCGAAAGCTGTGCAAACTTATGCCTCTTTGCAAGCTTCACCGCCTCATTGCATACAGCTGAATCCGGCACCGCGTCCATGTACTTTATCTGGTAGACGCTCATGCGAAGAAGGTTTCTGATGAAGGGCTTCATCTTCCTTACCTTTGTCTTTGAAAAAGAGTCTATGATGTAGTCAAGCTGCAGCATATACTCGATAGTGCCGTCAACAAGCCTCGTCATAAAGGCTCTGTCCTGCTTTGACAGATACTGATACTTGTCAAGCACACTGCGAAGCACGATATGTGAAAATGCTCCACGCTCATTAATCTCAATAAGCATCTCAAGGGCAAGCTCACGCGTATCCACAGAGTGCTCATTATGCGCTGCCACGTTTGATTTTGCCGGTCTGCCCGGTATATTATTTTTGTTTATTTGGCTATTTTTATTATTATGATTATTTTTACTATGATTATTTATCATGATGATGTTTCCGAATAGTTACATATACATTTAATTTTCTAACTAATATATCCAATTTGAACTGCCACCCTGTAAAATCACAGGCAAACAGCAGCTAAAACAATATCAGTCGTCCCGTCTGCGTCCGTTTGTGATAAGTATTATACGAAGGAGCTGTAAAATAGCAGCCGCCGCACTGGCTACATAGGTAAGTGCCGCTGACTTGAGCACCCTTCTTGTGTACCTAAGCTCGTCATCTGCAAGTATGCCCTGTGTACGAAGCATGACAAGCGCACGTCTTGAAGCATCAAACTCTACCGGCAATGTCACGAGCTGGAAAAGCACTGCTGCCGAAAACAGCAATATGCCTATATCAATAATAAGCCCTGACGAGCGTGTGTTAAATAATAAGCCGATAAGTATGACCGGCCATGCAAGCATGGAGCCAAAATTGGCTATAGGTACAAGTGCACTTCTGATTGAAAGAGGTGCATAGCTTTTCGCATGCTGTATAGCGTGTCCACACTCATGGGCAGCTACGCCAAGCGCTGCAACCGATGTGGCATTGTACACAGGATCAGATAAATTCACTGTTTTGGTGCGCGGATCGTAGTGGTCCGTCAGACTACCTGACACATGACGCACCTGCACATCATATATGCCTGCCGCCTGAAGCACTCTCTGAGCCACCTGCGCACCATTCATGCCTGACATGCTTCTTAGCTGTGAGTATTTATTAAATGTACCTTTAACTCTTGCCGATGCAATCATACATATCACTGCACCTATCACAACGAGTATATATGTCGGATCCCAGTAATAATATCCCATGTATCATCTCTGCTACTAAAAACATATACAAATGTGTATATGCTAGATGATTCGCTACAATCTCACGATTTGTAGTTACTGCTTCAATGTGTATGCTTTGGCGATTATAAACAATACGCTACTCACAAGTTCTTGTACACTCCACAGTCGTAAATTCCCGACTAAGCCATCGGTACATACCTATAAATTCTTTAAATTGATTAGATATAGGTTTTCATCTAAATAGCTTTTCCTTTCTTAATATTTTATGTTTCGCTACTTGGTTTTCGTAGGCTTCTACCATTGTCTAAACGCTACCATCAAGGTTCTATCCTATAATTAGCAAGACTGTTTCAACTTGCACTGGCTACTTCTCAACGTTTCCGACTGCTTTGACGTTAGCACAAACGAATACTCTGGATTTTGAGTATCTTTGAGAACATTGACTCACATTTAATTATGTTTTTAGTTACTTATAATGAATAACTATAACGTGAAAAACGAGCCCTCTTCCACATGACAGCCTCTCAAAAATGAACCTGTATCCATGCGCTTCTTGCCCTGGAGCTGTACCTCTACTAAAGATAATGCTCCTTTTCCTGTCTGTACATACATATCATTTTTTCCGATATGATAAATACAGCCCGGCTCATAATCATCGCTGCCGTCAATCACCTTTGCACTCCACACCTTAAATGTCTTACCATTCAGGTGGGTGTATGCGCTCGGCCATGGATTAAGCCCCCTTATAAGCCTCTCAATCTCAACAGCCGGCTTTGTCCAGTCGATAAAGCCAAGCTCCTTACTGATCATTGATGTATGTGTAGCCTCCTCGCTGTTTTGAGGAGTATACTCTGCAGTGCCATCCTCTATCATCTTCATGGTCTCCACACACAGCCTTGCTCCCTCTGCTGAGAGCTTATCAAACAGGCTGCCGCCGGTCTCATCAGGTGCAAGTCTGACTGTACTCTTTGCAATCATATCGCCGGTATCGACACCCTCATCCATCCTCATGGTAGTGACACCTGTAAACTCGTCACCGTTAATCACAGCCCATTGGATAGGAGCCGCACCTCTGTACTTTGGCAGAAGTGAAGCATGCACATTGATACAGCCGTATCGAGGCATATCAAGAATACTCTTTGACAGAATCTGTCCAAAAGCAACCACAATTATTATATCTGCATTAAACTTTCTGAGATACTCTATATTAGCAGTCTCTCTTATTTTAACCGGCTGGAATACCTCAATACCGTGCGAAAGCGCACACTCCTTGACCGGTGTATACTGCATTGTCTTGCCGCGGCCCTTTGGCTTGTCGGGCTGTGTGACAACCAGTGCCACCTCATGCCCTGCCTCTATAATTGCCTCAAGTGTTCCCACCGAAAAGTCCGGTGTTCCCATGAAAATTACTCTCATCTTACTGCCTCCCAGATATTTTCCAAGCTCAGATAACAAATGTCATCCTAATGATTACTCCTGTGTATCCTCATATGTCACATCGTGAAGTGCGCCCTCAACCTTCTCCACATAGAGATGTCCGTCGAGATGGTCAAGCTCGTGGCAGATACATCTGGCCAAAAGCTCTTCTCCCTCTATCTCATACTCATTCATATCCTCGCCCATGAAGCGAGCCTTTACATAATTCGGGCGGGTCACCTGTCCGGCCTTTCCCGGTACTGAAAGACAGCCCTCATCGCCGGTCTGCTCTCCGTCAGACTCGATAATTTCAGGATTAATCATCACGATTGGACCCTCGCCCACATCGATAACAACGATCCTCTTTAATATGCCAACCTGTGGTGCGGCAAGTCCTACACCATTAGCCTCATACATAGTCTCAAGCATATCATCAATAAGTGTTACTATCTTTGGAGTCACCTCCGTAACCTCTCTGCAGACCTTGCCAAGTACAGGGTCTCCCTCCACTCTAATAGTTCTAAGTGCCATAATTGCCTCCTTCTATATCTATCAAAATCCACTCATCGGATTGAAATCAAATGAGATATTAGCATGTTTCATTGCCGTATCAGCTTTCACAGCCTGCTCTATGCCATCCTTTATGGAAATAAGCGCCGCATAGTCAGATGTCTTCATGTAAATCACCTTGCGGTATATGTCATTTACCTTGGCGATGGTCGCATCCGCAGGACCGATGAGCTGAATCAGATGCCTATCATCCGGGCTCTGATTTTCATCTGTATGCGATATCATCTGCGACGCTATATCGTACACTTGCTGTGCCATGCTGCCGCACTCACTCTCATCAGGTGATGTGACATGGACTAAAAGCATATTCCATACAGGTGGATAGTTCATAAGCCTCCTGTACTCTATCTCCTTATCGTAAAAAGCCTCATAATCCTGCTCTTTGGCAGTCCGGATGGCATAGTGGTCAGGGTCGTAGGTCTGGATAACCACATTGCCGGGCAGCTTTCCTCTGCCGGCGCGCCCTGCCGCCTGGGTCAGCAGAGCAAAGGTGCGCTCCGCCGCATGAAAATCATTCACATGCAGTGACATATCCGCCGCCAGCACACCAACCAGCGTGACATTTGAAAAATCATGCCCCTTTACAATCATCTGCGTACCGATAAGTATATCGGCCTCATGATTGGAAAATGCCTGCAAAATCTTCTCATACGCATCCTTCGCCCTCGTGGTGTCATAATCCATGCGCAGTATACGCGCCTGTGGAAAACGCTTTGCCACCATCGCTTCTATCTTCTGTGTGCCGGCCTTAAAGCCGCTAATGTACTTCGAGCCACAGCTCGGACACACCTTAGGCACCGGCTGTCTGTAGCCGCAGTAGTGACAGACCATCACTCCGCCGCTATGTTCACTGAGTGATACATCGCAATGAGGACATTTTACCACAAAACCGCACGCTCTGCACGACATAAATGCCGATTTGCCCCTTCTATTTAAAAAAAGCATGGTCTGCTGGCCATTTAGAAGCCTCTCCTCCATGAGCTCCTGAAGCCTGGTGGAAAGAATCGAGCGGTTTCCCTCACGAAGCTCCTGCCTCAAATCGACAACCTCACACTTTGGAAGAGGTCTGTCATCCACACGCTTATCCAGCTCCAAAAGCCTGTAAACACCTGTCTTTGCCTTGTAATAGCTATCCACCGACGGTGTTGCAGAGCCAAGTACCACAATGGCATCGGACATGCGCGCGTACTCTATCGCCACCTCCCTGGCATGATAGCGCGGCACCGACTCGCTCTTGTATGAATTCTCGTGCTCTTCATCTATTATGATAAGTCCTAAATTTGAAAAAGGTGTGAACAGCGCCGACCGCGGGCCAATCATGATGTCAATATCACCATTCTTAGCTCTCTCAAACTGGTCATAACGCTCACCATTTGAAAGTCTTGAATTGATTATCGAAACCCTGTTCCCAAATCTGGCAAAAAAACGCATCACTGTCTGGTAAGTGAGGGCAATCTCGGGAATCAGCACAATCGCCTGACGAGCGGACTGTATACAGTGTGCGATAAGCTCCATGTACACCTCTGTCTTGCCGCTTCCGGTGACACCCTTAATCAGATAAGTATTTCTAAGGCCAGCTGCAATGTCGCCTTCTATCGCATCAACCACACTCTGCTGCGCAGCATTCAGTACCTTATCATAGGTGTCCACACTCATATGCTCCACAGGATTTCTGTAGCCGCTCTGTGTGATGACCTCGATAAAACCGCTCTGCTCAAGCGCTCTTATAGTGGCAGCCGACACCGACAGCTTGCCTGTCACAAAGGAATACTCAAGGCGCGCCCCATCATCAGCATCAATCAGCGCACGAAAAAGCCTGGCCTTTGCCTTTTGTTTTTTTGCCTCGCAAAGCGCAAGCTGCGCCCTTGCCTTTACCTTGTCTATTTTCAGTGCAATACTGCGGCTCACCTGCTCCTTAGCCTGCTTCTTTACAGGTATAACAGTCTTAAGTGCCTGATTCATGGTAGAGCCGTAATTGCGCCGTATCCATGCCGCAAGTGCGATGAGCTTTGCCTCCACAGCCACAGAGTCTGCCTTTATCCCGATAAGAGGCTTTGTCCTTGCCGGGTCGTACTCAGGCTTATCCGTGACCTCAATCACATAGCCTGTGATAGTGCGGCTGCCAAATGGAATATCCACGCACACACCCGGACGGATGTCGCATAAAATCTCATCCGGGATGCTGTACTGAAATGTCTTATCCAGTTTTTCGTGGGATATATCCACAATCACGTTGGCATACATAACTGATACTATTTAACTCCTTCGTATTTCTCCTCGCAGTACTTGCAGCGGTAGATTTCGTTTTTCTCATCGGAAAGCACGAAAATCTGGTCAAGCTCCTGCTCAATTGAAGTGATGCATCTTGGGTTTTTGCACTTGATGACATTTTTCACCTGATGAGGCAGCTTAAGCTCCATCTTGTCCACAATCTTGTCACCCTTTATCACATTTACAGTGATATTGTGGTCGATAAATCCAAGGATATCGAGGTCTAACGACTCTATCGGACACTCTACCTTGATGATATCCTTCTTGCCCATCTTGCTGCTCTTTGCATTCTTTATGATTGCAACTGTGCAGTCGAGCTTGTCAAGCTTTAAATCCCTGTAAATCTGAAGACTCATACCTGCCTTGATATGATCGAGCACAAAGCCCTCATGTATTCCACTAATATTCAGCATATTATCCTCCTTTAGTCCTCAGCCAGTCCAAGCAATGTCAGAATAAGCGCCATACGCACGTAAACCGCATACTGTGCCTGCCTGAAATAGCATGCTCTCGGGTCATCATCCACATCAACAGAAATCTCATTCACACGTGGGAGCGGATGAAGTACAATCATATCATCCTTTGCAAGCTCCATCTTCTCCTTTGTCAGAATGTAGAAATCCTTCAGACGCACATAGTCCTCCTCATTGAAGAAACGCTCCTTCTGGACACGTGTCATGTAGAGCACATCAAGCTCTCCCATGGCATCCTCGAGCTTTTCTACCTCCTTGAACTCGATATTGTTGGCACGAAGCACATCATCGCGCACATAGTCAGGCACCTTAAGCTCCTCAGGCGAGATAAGCACAATCCTCACATTGTCATATCTGATAAGTGCATTGATCAGTGAATGCACTGTACGTCCAAACTTTAAATCTCCGCAAAAGCCGATTGTGATATTATTCAATCTGCCCTTGATGGAACGGATTGTAAGGAGATCAGCAAGTGTCTGGGTAGGATGCTGATGACCTCCATCGCCTGCATTGATTACAGGGATACGCGATTTCTCTGAAGCCACAAGCGGTGCACCCTCCTTAGGATGACGCATGGCACAGATATCCGCATAGCAGGAAATAACCCTGATAGTATCTGAAACGCTCTCGCCCTTTGACGCAGATGACGAATCAGCACTGTGGAAACCTAACACCGAGCCTCCCAAATTAAGCATGGCAGCCTCAAAGCTAAGCCTGGTTCTCGTGCTTGGCTCATAAAAACAGGTTGCAAGCTTCTTTCCATCGCACTTGTGTGCATATTTCTCAGGATGAGCCTCTATATCATTTGCAAGATCCAGAAGCTTGTCCAACTCTTCTACAGAAAAATCCAACGGACTCATTAAGTGACGCATAATTTGCCTCCATTCTTTTTCGCGTAACAATTTTTATTACATTTTTTCTATCATATAATAACTTAGCGCAATATTCAAGTTGGCTTTTACACTTTTTTGTTGTAGAATATATGACAGAATATAACTGTTCTGAATGCTTAGCAATTGTATTGAAGTTTTCATACAATTACGACAATTTTAACATCAAAAAGGAGAATAATATGTCTGTAAATGAATCACAAATCAAAAACACCACAGCCGGCGTAATCGATGATGACGATGCTGTAATCTTTAAGGAGAGAAAGAGACTGCTGTTTCTCGGTCTGCCGTGGACTTTCACAAAATATACCGTCACACCGTCCTTTATCACTG
>ERZ506931.941-NODE-941-length-11842-cov-4.884619_pt1 | contig 11842 bp, 7 predicted proteins | sample MGYA00512902_ERZ506931 | MGnify/ENA metagenome assembly ERZ506931 | reverse complement strand
GCGAGCAGCGCGAAGATTTTTTCGGGCACCGCAAGGCGGTGGGGGCAGATGCGCCCGCGGCTACCTTTGGAGCGCATCTGTGCGCAGTACGGATTTGGATTTTTCTTCCCAGAAAAATCCAAATTCGTAGCCAGCACAGCTAAGCGACAAAGGGGTTTGCAAATGGGAAAGCCTGGTTTCCCTTTGCCCTGTTTTGCTTCCTTTTGCCGGAGCAAAAGGAAGGCCACCGCGGCGAGCGGTGCTAACTATGCCTTTGCAAAAGGCCCCGCGGCGCCGATAGGCGACTGCAAACTGGCCTCCGCCGGGCAGGCAAGATGAGATGGGGCCTACCAACATAAAAAGGCCCGGAGAGAAGCTCGCCGCTTCCCTCCGGTAAAAAGGCTTATTCTGCTTTGGCGGTGCTGCTGGTGCCGTCCTCTCCGTGCAGGATGCGGTCCAACTCCTCCCGGCGGGCCCGGCGGTAATCGTAGTACTGCTGCAGCTTTTCCCGCAGCGGGATCTCGGTATGCAGGGCCAGGAAAAAGTGCTGGCGGCCGTTTTCCCGGCCGGCCTTAAAGTAGGCCTTCAGCTCCTCATAGCGGACCACCACATTCTTCTCGCGGGCAAAGGTCCTTATCTTGACCATGAGGTGGGTGGAATAGACGAAATCGATGGCGAAAACGCCGAAAAACGCGCCGATGACAAAGGAAAACGCCAAATTGCGGGAAAGCCAATCCAGTGCCCGCAAAATGTAAGGATCCACAAAGAAATAATAGGCCGCGCCCATCACTGCCCAAATGGCGGAAAACAGGGGGCAAATAAGACCATTCACATTACCCCAGCGGCGGCTGTAATCCCACAGACGGGCATTCATCACCTTCAGCAGCAGGATGCCGGCAATGTACTCGATGGCGGTCATGGCGGCAGCCATCAGCACCAGCATGGCAATGTGGTTCCACACAGGGTCGGCGATCTGACGGCTTTCCGAAAGGCGGGAAACCAGGTACAGGATGCAAAGCCCGGTGCCGTACAGCGGCACATAGGGCCCCACCATAAAGCCGGGGTTGATCCACTTGCGCTCGGGATTATTGCCGGAAATAAAGCGCCGGAAGAAAAGCTCCAGCACCCAGCCCAGCGAAGAACCGATATAGAACAAAAAAGCCAGCTTCAAGAAGGTATTCATAAGGCCCTCCGGTCACGGTTTTTGGCGGCCATGCCGCGCTGGGGAAAATTATATCACATCTTCGGCCGGGGTTCAACTCACACATGGGATAGAATGGGGGCAGCGGCAGGTTTTGAACCTACTGCTGCCCCCGGAGAGGTAAGTGAGGATGGCTGTTTAGAAGCGGCGGGTGCCTGCATACAGGCACAGAGCCGCAAGCGCCAGCAGAGCCAAGCCGGGCAGCGGCTGGCCCACATGGGCCGCGCCGGTATTGGGGTTGCTGGCGGGGGGGCTTTCACCGGACTGGGAGGGAGTGATGATCACCACACCGCTGCCGCTTTCGGTCCACAGGATGATGGAGCCGCGGATCACTTCAAAGTGCTCATCGTCATCCGGACGGAAGATCCACTCGTAGGCTGTCCCTTTTTCGACTTTCACGCTTTCTGGGTCACCATCAACTGCCCACATTACAGTGCCGGGTACAGAGAATGCATTATTATCGGCATTGAGGTGGGCATCGGCCAGGGTCTTGCCGCTGGAGGTGATGGGGGTGTAATTGGGAGTGCCGGTGGGGGTAATTTTGGTGAGGGTGATGTTTACGGTAACGGTGGCATCCTCGTGGTTCTTAGAATAGGTCTGATCATTATATCCAACTGTTATGGTTATCGTAATGGTTTTACCTACGCTCAAGCCTTCAGCCAATTGATAAGTAATAGCGCCATTAGATTCAAACACGCTCCAGCCAGTAGCCAGGCTGCCTTCGGGAGAATAAGTTCCCGTGTGGAAACGCAGTGTTCCTGCATCCTTTGCCAGTTTGTTCAGATCTGTACCAATGTAATCATAGATATTGATGGTCTTGCTGGCGGTGTCATTGTAGACCTGGTTCACATTGATGGTGCCCAGCTGGGGGCCATCCGCCTTGGCAATGGTCACTTTGACTTCCTCGCTGGTGAGGGAGTAGGTGCCAACGGTGGCTGTGCAGCAGTAATCGTAGTTCCCCGCGTTCAGGCCGGTTTCCACTGTATAGGTTTGGGCAGTAGCATTATCAATCGCGGTTTTCTTGCTGCCGTTTACCTTGTACCACTGGTAGGTCACACCGGTCGCATTATCCGGGGCAACGGTTGCGGTAAGAACCGGGGCCTGTTCGACGGTGTAGCCATATTTGGCGTTGTTATGGTCCGTTACGGATGCCGTGACACTCTTGATGGGGGCTTCTACAACGGTCTTACCATCGGTATCAAATACATAGCCGGGGCCCAACAGGGTGTTCTTATCAGTGACTCCGGTAATTTCGCCGTAGGTGCCGCCGGAGAGTTCTACTTTGGCGCCGGTGGTAACTTCCAGCTTAGTAACGGTGCCATTCCCCACTATGGTAAGCCTGCCCTTTGTTACTTTCAATTCATTTATGGTTAATCCGGCCAAATTAATGGTAACATTGCCGTTGCCGTTATAGGTGATCGTCTCGGTTGTATCTGCGATTGGATAAAGGGTTCCACTGGTCGATCCAATTTCCTTAAACGCCGCCTCCCATGTAGTGGCGCAGCTATCATAAATGTTGTTAAAGGAAACGGCCAAGTCCGTATCGCAGGTGTCGCATTTTCCATTCTTATCGGTGTCAGAATGTCGGTATGAACTTTTCTCAACATGACCGCAGTTATCACATTTAAGACTGTGATTAAGGCCATTGTCATTAGGCACATAGTGATTACCGGTATAGGTGTGGTTGCCATCGGCACATTCCGTCGCCAATGCTACAACAGACAGCATGGTGACACACAGCACGACGGCCAGCAAAATACTACATACTCGTTTCTTCATACATTCCTCCAGAATTACAGTTTTTATTCTACCAGCCACAGGCGGCGGGCGGCGGTTTTGGCCTCGCTGCGGCGGCTGACATTCAACTTGGTGAGGATATGGCTGACATGGGTTTTTACCGTGGGCAGCTTGATATCCAAAATGCGTCCGATCTCGGCATTGCTTTTATCGGCGCACATCAGGCGCAGCACCTGCAGCTCGGTGGCGGTCATTTCCTCGCCGGGGGGCAGGGGCGGCACCAAAAAGTAGGGATACCGGGCGGCCTGCACCCGGGCAAAGGCCACCACCTGCCGGTACCAGCTCTCTTCCTCCGGGCTGGGAAGGGCCTGCAGCAGGGGCAGCAGGGCGGCGCCGCAGCAGCTTACCGGGCGGATGAACCCCAACCCGGCGGCAATGCGCAGGGCATCGGTAAGGCTTTGCTGCCAGGCTTCGTCCTTTAGCCGGTACTGGGCCACGGCCCGCAAAAGCAGCAGGGTGGTGTGATCCATCTTCCGCTGGCAGGCGATGCAGTAGGGCTCCAGCGGAGCCAGGGTAAGCAGGGCGGCCTGCGGCCGGCCCTGAGCAAGCTCCGCCATGGCCTGAGTAAAGTACTGGTAGCGCTTCATGATATTGATGCTGAGGGGGTCGCGCGGGGCCTTTTCCCGGTACCAGCTATCTACGGCATCGGTATCGCCAGTCCGCAGGTCAACGCGGCACAGCATGGCATCGATATTGGGCAAAAATCGGCTTTGGCCGCCTTCCGCGAAGCGCTGCCGCAGGCTTTCCAGCGTCCTGCGGGCATCCTGGGAGTGGCCGGCCGCCAACTGGCTGCGGGCCAGCAGGCCCACCGCGGCGAATTCAATATCCGGGGTGCCGTCCCGCTGAATCTCCCCCAATCGGGGCATCAGGGCCAGCATACGGGCGGTGATGTCCTCGCCTTTTTCAAACTTGCTTTCAGCAATGGCGCAATCCGGCAGACCCACGCCATCCCGGCCCAGAATGGCCTCCACCGGGACGCGGATGGTCTGATAAAGCAGGTCATCCCGGCGGCTCCATTCGCTGAAGTCCTTGCCGCCGTTCATAATGCTGGGCAGGGCGCTGGTGACCGAAAAGGCCGGCAGGGTCACTTTCTTATTGACCAGCAGCCGGTAGGCCGAGGGAATGATGGCGGTGAGATCGGTGACGCCGCGCTGCGGCAGGGAGATATCCAACCAGGCCAACCGGCCCCGGGCCTGCCGCCCGGCCGCGTCGCTTTTGGCACGGCAGCGGGCAAACTGAGAAAGCGCCTGGTACCAGCGCTCGCTGCCCTCATAATCGGCCGCCAGGGCGCACAGCATACTCATGCCCTGCATCAGCGCCGGGGAGGCGGCGATCTCCTGCTCCGGCAGGCTGCGGTAGTATTTCTCCATCTCGCTGTAATGGCCCATGCCGGGATGAAGCTCGGCATTGCGCACCAGAAGCTCGGAGACCTTGGAATGATCCCCTGCCATGGTGTAGCACTCCAGCGCATGGCTGTAATCCTCTTTCAGCTCGTAGTAGAGGCCGCCGCGGCCCAGAACGGTGCGGCGCTTTTCCTCGCTGTATTCCCGGTCCATCTCCCACAGCAAAAAGGTGCGGAACTGCGGCCAGAACCGGAACCGCTGCACATCATCGGGGCGCAGCATGGTGGTATTGTGCTGGAGCCAGGCCAGGCGTTCCCCGGCGTGGGGATCGCCGCTGACCATACGGGCCAGCTCGGCATCGAAGCTCTCAAAGGGGGCAAGCTCCAGCAAAAAACGGCGGATGGGCAGATCGAACCGGCGGTAGACCGCCGCCTCGAAGTAGAAAAAGACCTCGTGGTAGCCCTGGGCGATGAGCTCCGGGCCATAGGGGCGGCCGCCGGCCATGCAGTGGGCGATGACCGCCACGCCCAGCGGGTAGCCGCTGGTTTCCCGCAGGATCTCGGAAAGCTCCGATTCGCTGACGGGGGTGCCCTGCTGCCGGAACAGGCTACGGATATCCTCCCGGTCAAAAAGCAGGGCGTCGGCATCCAACACTGCCATAAGCCCGGCATACTGGAAGGCCATGAGCCAGCCCGGCACCGCCCCGCGGGAAAGCAGGACGAACCGGCGGTCGCTGTACTCCCGGATGAGCTGGTACAGCGCCTGCTGATCCGGCTCCTCGGTCATCTGCCGCAGGTCATCGATCAAGAGGACCTGCCAGTCCTTATCATCCGCCGGCAGGGCGAAGTCCGGCTCCCCGGCGGTGAGAGAAAGCACCTGCTGCCCGGCAAGCAGCGTTTCGGCCAGGATGCTTTTGCCAAAGCCGCAGGGCGCGGTGAAAAACAGCACCCTGCCCCGTGCCATGAATTTTTGGTACTGTTCCCGGACAGACGGCCGGATGACTACATTTTTGGCCATGCGCTCCCTCCCTTTGCAGCGGATTCATCCCGTGGGGGCCACGGGATGCCGAAGGGGACTGGTCCCCTTCGGCATGATGGATCGGCGGTATTTTGTGTTCTGGTCTTATTTTACCAGCCAAAGCGGGTGGTGTAAATCATCCCAAAGTATGAGAAAATACATTTTTTGCGGGGGATGAGACACTCCCACAGGGGAGAGCCATGCCGCCAATCAGGTCAGCGGGGCGGCGGGAGGACCTTCCATATAGGGACGGAAGCGAATTCCATGCCAAAGTTGCAACAGTGCGTGCGGATTGTGCAATTGACTTTATACACAAGGCTTTCTAAAATAAAAAGTGTAGATTGTGCACAATTTATTATGGAATCCGTTTTCGGATCGCGACCGAAGGCGGCAGATCACCGTTCACCTGAGAATAAAAATTACAGAAGGGAGGATCGCATGCAAAGCTCCGTGCTTAGCCTTGCATGTGAACTACTATGACAAAGTCAGCTGTCCAAAAGCGTGAATGGCCGATCATTTTGATCGCGTTCCTCTTTATGTTCTTTTTCGGCCGGATTCTGGGCCCGTTCTCCGTGGTTACACAGGTCGGCTCCAATGCCCTGGGCGTATTTATCGGCGTTATTCTGCTTACAGTATTCACTTCCCAGTCCACCCTAGCTGCTATCCTGGGTATTATCGCCATGGTATACAGCGGCTTTTTGACATCCTCCGCCGCTGTTTCCAGTTGGATGGGCGGTTCTACCGTCCCCCAGCTGATCTTTGTATCTGCGCTGTGCGTGGCGCTCAAGGAAGCCGGCGTGATCGATGTGCTGGTGCGTAAGCTGCTTAGCATCAAGGCGCTTCGAGGACGCCCGGTCGCGCTGCTGTTCTCGCTGTTCTTCTCCAGCTTTATCGTTTCCATGTTCATCGGGTTTATCCCCACCGCGCTGCTGTACTTCGGCATTTATGAGTCCATCCGGGATGTGTGCGGCTATGATAAGCAGGACAGATTCTGCAAATTCATGCTGCTGGGCATCTACCTGGGCTGCATGGGTAATTTCTGCTTCCCCTTCAAGGGCATTGCCCTTACCATTTACACCCTTATCAATACCAGCATGCAGGGCTTTGGACTGAGCATCAATATGTTCACCTATATGTTCGTGTGCATCCTGGTCAATCTGGTATGGCTGTGCATCCTGGCCTTTATGATCCCCGGTGTATTTAAGTGCAATGTTGCCCCGCTGAAGGAGCTGGATATTGAAAATGTAGAGGCGCTGCGCAACATTCCCAAGAAATTTAATAAGCGCCAGAAGCTCATTCTCACCATCTTCTGCCTGTCCTTCCTGTATATCATCGTGATCCCGCTGCTGCCGAAGGACTTCCCCGGAAGCGCTGTTCTGGCTCCTATCGGCACTACCCTCATTTTCCTGCTGGCGCTGGGCATTCTGGGGCTTATCAAAGTAGACGGCAAGCCGCTGGCCAACCCCATGAAGCTGCTGAGTGAAGGCACCCTGTGGAATGTGGTGTGCATCGTTGGCTGCTTCACCTTCCTTGGCAATGCCATGGCTTCCGCTGATTTGGGCATTCGCGACTGGATCATCTCCCTGCTTAAACCCGTATTCGGCAATATGCCGCTGCCGCTGCTGCTGCTTCTCCTTACTATTGTTATCACCATCATCACCAACATCTGCAACGGCACCCCCCTTACCCTGTTGGGCAACGCGGCCATCATGCCTTTTGTATGCCAGATGCAGCTGGACACCGGGATCAGCGCATCTGTTACCGCCGCGACGCTGAGCCTGTGCGCCAACATGGCCTTCTTGACCTATGCAGGTACCATCTACGCCGCGCTGCTGCTGGACCGTGAGGAGATAGACAACCGCTTTATTTGGCACGATGCCATCAAGGTGATTCCTGTTTATATCATTGTGGTTTATGTGATTGCCCTTGGCTGCAGCTACATTCTGCCCTAACCGGCTTTTCCGGGACGATATGGCCTGTTCCCTTCTTCCCGCGCATCTGCTATAATACACTAAGAAACGAGGCATACCATCAATGGAAAAACCAAAGCAAATCACTGAGCAATCCCATTCCATCCCCGTTGCGGGGGAAGCGGATGTAATCGTAGTAGGCGGCGGCGTAGCCGGTGTAGCCGCCGCGGTTTCGGCCGCACGCAATGGCTCCCGGGTCATTCTGCTGGAGAAAAGCATCATCCTGGGCGGTCTGGCTACCCTGGGCCATGTCTGCATCTATCTGCCTCTGGATGACGGTTTGGGGCACAAGGTATATGGCGGCCTGGCGGAGGAGCTGCTGCATGTCTGCATCCGCTACGGCTACGATAACCTGCCAGATTGCTGGCGGAACGGGCCCGATACCGTGGACACCCCCACCGGCCGCTACCGCACCAATTTTAATATCCCGGCTGCCGTGTGCGCACTGGATGAGCTGATGGAACAGGAAGGTATTCAGGTCGTTTTTGATACCAACTTCTGCGCGCCCATCATGGAGGGTAAAACCTGCAAGGGCGTCATTGTCGAAAACAAATCCGGACGCACCGCCTACCTGGCCAAGGCCTTTGTGGATGCCAGCGGCGACCTGGACCTGATGTTCCGGGCCGGCGCTCCCACCGAAACACAGCGAAGCATTGTTTCCCACTGGGCACATGAAATAGACCTGGATACCATGAAAAAAGGCCTGGAGACCGGGCAGGCCCTGCAGGCACTGCCGCTGCGCTGGCTGGGGCTTCGCCCCGATGCCGATAACAGCGAGGCGGAGATCCCCATGTACTATGGCACCACCAGTGAGGGCGTCAACGGATATATCCGTACCAGCCGCAAGCTGGCGCTGGACTACTTAAAGCAGCACCAGAGCCCCTCCTACGCGCAGATGACCCTGCCGCTTATGCCGCAGTTCCGTATGACCCGCCGGCTGGTTGGCAAGGAGCAGCTGGAGGTAGTGCCTGACCGGTATGTGGAAAGCTCAATCGGCTGCATGATCCACTCGCTGGAAATTCCTGCCGAAGTATACGAGTTCCCATACGGCGGCCTCATCGATACCGAGATCACCAACATTGCCGCAGCCGGAAGGATCGTTTCCGCCACCGGCCGCGGCTGGGAAGTCGCACGGTTTATTCCCGCCTGTGTTCTCACCGGTGAAGCTGCCGGCTTGGCTGTTTCCATGGCTGCCAAGGAGAATATCAGCCTGCAGGCGCTGGATGTGCCCGCCCTGCAGCACACTTTGGCCAGCCGCGGCGTCAAGATCCACATGAATGAAGCCCTGCGCCGGAACCGCCGCCCCCAGCCCGGAGAAAAGAAGGACCCCAAAAAGACGGATGCCACATCCGTTGTTCGGGCGGATTCCCTTTCCTACCGTCACTGAGACACTGAGGAAGCCCCGCTGCATTGCCTACCCGCTGCCATAACCAAAAGGAGGGCGCACTATGGAGATCCAATACCTGAAGACTGTACTGCTGGTGGCCACCCACCTGAATTTCAGCAAGGTCGCTGAGGAGATCCCCTGTGCGCCCTCCTCGGTCTCCCGGCAGGTGAAGTGTGTGGAGGAGGCCCTGGGCATCACCTTATTTGACCGTCCCGTCCGGGGCGAGCGCCTGAAGCTGACAGGGCCGGGCACCAGCGTTCTTCCCTATATCGCACAGGTGGTGGGACAATATGAATCGCTGGAGTTTCACATCAGCCGGCTGAAGGGCCAGGATGAGAAGCCCTATACCATCGGTCTTCCTCTGGGGCGCATCAGCATAAAAACCGAGTGCCTGCTGATGGAAAAATTCTATCTGTATGCCCCCGGGCACAATATTCAGTTTCTATTTTACCAATCCTCGGAGGTCGAAGCCTGCCTGCGCAGTCGGGAATTTGACGCGCTGCTGGTCACTCGTGTCTTTTGGCAGGAGGACCGTAATAAAACGCCTGCCTTCTGCACCATACCGGGTACCCGCTGTACCCTGCTGCACAATCAGCCGCTATGTATTGTCATGCGGGCGGACCACCCCTTGGCTGGACAAGCGGAAGTAGATGTGGGCGACCTGCGGGAGCAGAGCTTTATCCTGTACTATGATCCCATCCGGGAAGGGATCCGTACCGGAGATATTCAAACAGACGGTTTTCTCCGTCACTGCCAGCAAGCCGGATTTGTGCCCAAGCTGGAGATCATCTCCAAGAACATCTCCGAGCTGCGCAATGTATGCGTAGAAAACTTCAACTGGGTCTACCCCACCTTCCAGCCGAACTGGATGCTTCCCTCTTCCCAGATTCGGGCTGTCCCACTGAAGGATCCCCTGTATGGCTCTGAATACTATCTGATTACCGCCGAGGACCACACTGATGACACCACTGAAATAGTCCGGCGGTTCTTCCGGCAAACCTTCTCTGCGGATTAAATCGCCCTCCGTAAATAAACAAACTGAAGTCCTCCGCATGGGATCCCACGCGGAGGACTTCAGCATATATATTCGGTTTAGAATTCCGCAAAGCCGGTGGTACGGGGGAAGGGCAGTACATCACGGATATTCGGGATGCCGGTGACATACATGATGAGCCGTTCGAAGCCCAGTCCGAAACCGGCGTGGCGCGCGCCGCCGAAGCGCCGCAGGTCGAGGTACCACCAGTAGTCCTCCTCATTCAGCCCCAGCTCGTGGATGCGGTCCAGCAGGATGTCCAGACGCTCCTCACGCTGGCTGCCGCCGATGATCTCGCCGATGCCGGGCACCAGCAGGTCCACGGCCGCCACCGTCTTACCATCATCGTTCAGGCGCATATAGAAGGCCTTGATCTCCTTGGGATAATTGGTAACAAAGACCGGCTTGCCGAAAATCTTTTCGGTGAGGTAGCGCTCATGCTCAGTCTGCAGGTCCACACCCCAGCTTACGGGGTACTCAAACTCCACATCGGCCTTTTGCAGCCGCTCGATGGCCTCGGTATAGGTGCAGACGGCAAAGTCGCTGTTTACCACATGGTTCAGGCGCTCCAGCAGGCCCTTATCCACAAAGTTATTGAAGAATTCCAGCTCGCGGGGGCACTGCTCCATCACATAGCGCAGCACATATTTTATCATGTCCTCCGCCAGCACCATATTGTCCTCCAGGTCGGCAAAGGCGATCTCCGGTTCGATCATCCAGAACTCGGCGGCATGGCGGCCGGTGTAGGATTTTTCCGCGCGGAAGGTGGGGCCGAAGGTGTAGATCTTGCCAAAGGCCATAGCCATACACTCACCCTCCAGCTGACCGCTGACGGTGAGATTGGTGGCTTTGCCGAAGAAATCCTGGCTGTAATCGATCTTGCCGTCCTCGGTCAGAGGGGGGTCGGCGGGATCGATGGTGGTGACGCGGAACATCTCGCCGGCACCCTCGCAGTCGCTGCCGGTGATGAGCGGGGTGTGCGCGTACACAAAGCCGCGCTCGGTAAAGAACTTGTGGATACCCTGCGCCGCGACAGAGCGCACCCGGAATGCCGCGCTGAAGGTATTGGTGCGGGGACGCAGGTGCTGGATGGTGCGCAGGAACTCCATGCTGTGGCGCTTTTTCTGCAGGGGATAATCGGGGGTGGAGGCGCCCTCCACGGTGATCTTCTCCGCATGGATTTCAAAGGGCTGCTTGGCCTCGGGGGTCAGCAGCAGACGGCCGGTGACAATAAGCGCCGCGCCGACATTCTGGCGGGAGATCTCATCGTAATTGGCCAGTTTATTTTCCTCAAACACCACCTGCAGATTGCTGAAGTAGCTGCCGTCGTTCAGCTCGATGAAGCCAAGGGCCTTGCTGGAGCGCAGGGTGCGCACCCAGCCGCAAATAGTGACCGGTTCCGCGGTGTAGCGCTCCGGCTCCGCAAACAGTGCTTTGATCTCTACTCGTTTCATGGGTCTTATCCTTCCTTTTTTCCGAAAGTGATTTATAATATTATAGTACGCCAAAGGGCCGGGCGCAATCCTTTCTTTGCCCGTAATGCGAAAAAATGTCTTTTAGGGCAACTTTTTTGCAAAAAGGGGGTTGCTTTTATGCCGGTAATACGGTATAATAAATTCTCGTCAGGACTTTTACTTGACCCATCCTGATAACGACATGGAGATGTCGCCTAGTTGGTCGAGGGCGCACGACTGGAAATCGTGTAACCGTCAAAAGCGGTTCGAGAGTTCGAATCTCTCCATCTCCGCCAAGGAAAAACCCGCAGAAATGCGGGTTTTTCCTTTGTTTATGCGGGCTTTCAGGCTTTTTACGCTTTGCGCTTATTGCTTATTTTTTGCGTTTTTTGCGTCTCAATGGCACAGAAAAAGCACAGGAAAATATCGAAAAATGCCCCCTCCGGTGATGGAGGGGGTATTGCTGCGTTTAGGCCTTGATGAAGTATTTATACACTGGGTTTCCACCCTTGGCATATGCCTCTGCTTCCACACAGCGGCTATATATGCTGGATGCAGCATACTTATCTCCAAGGAGGTTCTTCTGCGCTTTGTATATGGAGTACTTACCTTCGCTTAACAAGAGCACATACGGTTTTTGCGGGCATAAATACCGCCCGAC
>ERZ506931.937-NODE-937-length-11862-cov-5.684848_pt1 | contig 11862 bp, 8 predicted proteins | sample MGYA00512902_ERZ506931 | MGnify/ENA metagenome assembly ERZ506931 | reverse complement strand
CGGCCACGCCTTCGCCATCGTCGATGAGGTGGACTCCATCCTGATCGATGAAGCCCGCACTCCCCTGATCATTTCCGGCCGCGGCGAGGATTCCTCCAGCCTGTACACGCAGGTGGACCGCTTTGTGCGCACCCTGCGCAAGAGCGTGGTGGTGGAGCTGGAAGATAAGGTCTCCACCGATGAGCAGGCCGATGGCGATTACGTTGTGGACGAAAAGCACAAGACCTGTACCCTGACCGCCGCCGGCATCAAAAAGGCTGAAGCCTATTTTAAGGTGGAGAACCTTGCCGCCGCCGAGAACATGACCCTTGCCCACCACATCGATCAGGCCATCAAGGCCTACGGCGTGATGCAGCGGGATATCGACTATGTGGTCAAGGATGGTCAGGTCATCATCGTGGACGAGTTCACCGGCCGCCTGATGATTGGCCGTCGGTACAACGAGGGTCTGCATCAGGCCATCGAGGCCAAGGAGGGCGTGAAGATCGCCGCCGAAAGCAAGACGCTGGCTACCATCACCTTCCAGAACTACTTCCGCATGTACAAAAAGCTGTCCGGTATGACCGGTACCGCCCGCACCGAGGCCACCGAGTTTACCGAGATCTACGGCCTGAACATCGTCAGCGTGCCCACCAACCGCCCGGTGCAGCGCAAGGACTACCCGGACGCCATCTACAAGACCGTGGAGGGCAAGTACCGCGCCGTCATCGAACAGGTGATGGAGTGCCACAAAAACGGTCAGCCTGTGCTGGTGGGTACTGTCAGCGTGGAAAAGAGCGAAACGCTCGCCAAAATGTTACAGCGCCACACCCGGGATTTTAACGTTCTGAACGCCAAGAACCACGAGCGCGAAGCCGAGATCGTGGCGCAGGCCGGTAAAAAGGGTGCCATCACCATCGCCACCAACATGGCAGGCCGTGGTACCGATATCATGCTGGGCGGCAACGCCGAGTTCATGGCCAAGGCCCAGATGCGCAAGGAGCACTTCTGTGAGAACCTGCTGAATCCCGAAAAGCCCGAGGACGCCGACCCGGCAGCGGTGGAGATGCTGCTGACCGAAGCAAACGGCCACGGCGACACCGAGGACGCCAACATCCTTGCGGCCCGCAGGCGCTTTGATGAGCTGTACGCCCAGTGCAAGCCCCAGATCGATGCCGAGGCCGAGGAAGTGCGTGCTGCAGGCGGCCTGTTCATCATCGGCACCGAGCGCCACGAGAGCCGCCGCATCGACAACCAGCTGCGCGGCCGTGCCGGCCGTCAGGGCGACCCGGGTGCTTCCCGCTTCTACCTGAGTCTGGAAGATGACCTGATGCGCCTGTTCGGCGGCGACCGCGTCTCCAGCCTGATGGATACCCTCAAGATCGACGAGGACACGCCCATCGAGAACCGCATGATCACCAACACGCTGGAAAGCGCCCAGAAAAAGCTGGAAGGCCGCAACTTCGAGATCCGCAAGAACGTGCTGAAGTACGACGACGTGATGAACCAGCAGCGCGAGATCATCTACGGGCAGCGCCGCAAGGTGCTGGACGGCGAGGATATCAGCACCGAGATGCACAAGATGCTGCGGGAAAACATCGACTCCAGCTGCGCCCAGTTCCTTTCCGGTGATGTAAAGGACGAGTGGGATTTTGGTGCGCTGCGCCGTCACTATCAGGGCTGGCTGACCACCGATGCCGACTTCCACTACACTGTGGCAGACTTTGATAACCTCTCTCAGCAGGGCATTGCCGATATGCTCTACGACCGCGGCATGCAGATTTTGCAGGCCAAGGAGGTGCGCTACGGTGCACCTGTCATGCGCGAGCTGGAGCGCATCTGCCTGCTCAAGTGCGTAGACCGCCAGTGGATGGACCACATCGACAACATGGACCAGCTGCGGCAGGGCATCGCGCTGCGCGGCTACGGTCAGAAGGACCCGGTGGTGGAATACCGCATCGAGGGCTTTGATATGTTTGACCAGATGGTGGATTCCATCCGGGAGTCCAGCGTCAAGATGCTGCTGACCATCGAACTGCGCGCCGCCGGTTCCGCTCCCAAGCGGGAGCAGGTGGCAAAGCCCACCGGCGAGGGTTTTGTGCCCGGCAACGGTGCACCCGGCGTCAAGGGCAGCCCCAAGGGGCAGCCGGTGCGTGTGGTCAAAATTGGCCGCAACGACCCCTGCCCCTGCGGCAGCGGCCTGAAGTTCAAAAAGTGCACCTGCGCCCAGTATCACCCCAATGGCAATAACGGCGGGGAAGAATAACCGTAAGGCAAAGCCCTCCCCGTCATGGTTCTGCTGTGGCCGAGAGGGCTTTCCGCATAAATTCAGAGGGAGTTGATTTTACAATGATCGCACCGGAAAAACTGTTGGAAGCTGCCAAGGCGCTGGAGCCCCAGCTGCAGGAATGGCGGCGCACACTGCACCGTCACCCGGAGGTGGGCTTCGACCTGCCCCAGACCAAGGCACTGGTCAAAAAGGCGCTGACTGAGATGGGCTACACCCCGCAGGACTGCGGCAAGTGCGGCGTGGTGGCGCTTGCAGGCGGCAAGCGCCCCGGCAAGGTGATCCTGCTGCGGGGCGACATGGACGCTCTGCCCCTGCAGGAAGAATCCGGCGAGGAATTTTCCTCTGAGCTGCCCGGCAAGATGCACGGCTGCGGCCACGATATGCACACCGCCATGGTGCTGGGCGCGGCCAAGCTGCTCAAGGAGCACGAGGACGAGATCGAAGGCACGGTAAAGCTGGAGTTCCAGCCCGCAGAGGAGATTTTTCAGGGCTCGCTGGATATGATCAACAGCGGCCTGCTGGAGAACCCCAAGGTGGACGCAGCGGTCATGTTCCATGTGCTGGCCGGAATGCCCCTGCCCGCCGGTATGGTGCTGGTGCCGGGCGGCGGCATTACCATGGCCAGCTGCGAGCAGTACCACATCGTTGTGCACGGCAAGGGCGGCCACGGCTCCATGCCTAACGCCTGCATCGATCCCATCACCGCAGCGGCGCACATCCACATTGCCCTGCAGGAGATCAACAGCCGCGAGCTGGACCCCGCAGGCTTCGGTGTGTTCACCACCGGCCGGTTCGAGGCAGGCAAGGCTTCCAACGTCATCCCGGATACTGCTGATATGTGGGGCACCATCCGCACCGTGGACCCGGAGCAGAAGGTCAGTGCCCTCATCCATCAGCGCATGACCGAAATCGCGCAGGGCGTGGCTACCGCCTACCGCTGCACCGCCGAGGTGGAGTTCAGCGATTACTGTCCCTGCATGGTGGTGGACACCCCGCTGGCGGGCAACGCCCTGACCTATATGACCGAACTGCTGGGCAAGGGCGCTATGGATATGACGCCGCTCACCGGCGGCAAGCCCGGCGGCGGCAGCGAGGACTTCGCCTTTGTCAGCCACGAGGTACCCACCGTGAGCATGTTCTTAGTTGCTGGCAACGCCAAGGAGGGCTACACCTACGGCCAGCACCACCCCAAAGTGCGCTTTGACGACAGCATCCTATACCGCGGCACGGCAGCCTACACCTATATGGCGCTGCGCTGGCTGGCAGAGCACCAGTAAAGTTGCCCCACAGAACGCCGGGCAGGAGGAAAAGCATGAAGCAGGAGCTGATGGATGCCATTCTGGAAACGCCGGTCATTGCGGCAGTCAAGGACGATGCAGGGCTTCGCAATGCGCTGACCAACGAGAATATCCGGGTGGTATTTGTATTATATGGAGATATCTGTAATATCTCCTCCATTGTGCGCCGCATCCACGAAGCCGGACGCTTTGCCGTGGTGCATGTAGACCTTATTGCCGGGCTGGCGGGCAAAGAGGTGGCGGTGGACTTTATCCGCAATACCACCGAGGCGGACGGCATCATCTCCACCCGGCAGTCCTTCATCCGCCGCGCCAAGGAGCTGGGGCTTGCCGCCATCCTGCGGGTATTTCTGCTGGATTCCATCGCGCTGGAAAGTCTGGATAAGATCCCCGCAAACCTGCCGGACTGTCTGGATCTTCTGCCCGGCGCTATGCCTAAGATCCTGCGCCGCGTCTGCGCCAAGGCCAAGGTGCCAGTGCTGACCGGCGGGTTGATCGCGGACAAGGAGGATGTGCTGGCTGCGCTGGAAGCCGGAGCTACCGCCATTTCCACCACCAATCAGGCCGTGTGGGATATGTGACCCGCATTCTGCGCAAAAGCGGCAGGCACTTTTTGTAAGGGTTTCACAAAAAGTGCAAAACATCTTGCTTTTTTCGCAGGGACAAGGTATCATAAGAATCAACAAGTGCTGTTTGTTTCAAGAGATATGAGCGAAACGGACAAGGGCAGTTGCCTTTGTTTCGGTTCGCTCTTTTTTTGTACAACAACAGATGCCCGGCTCCCGACGGGCCAAGGCAGAACGGACAGGAGGAAAAGAACAATGTATGATGTAGCAATCATCGGCTGTGGTGTCATCGGTGCCGCCGCAGCCTACGCACTGTCGCGCTACGACAACAAGGTGGTCATCCTTGAGGCCGAGAACGATGTGGCAGACTGCACCACCAAGGCCAACAGCGCTATTCTCCACGCAGGCTACGACCCCGCCCCCGGCACCCGCATGGCACGGCTGAACGTGCGCGGCGTGGCGCTGGCTAAGGAGATCTGCGCAAAGCTGGATGTCTCCTATAAGCAGTGCGGCTCTCTGGTGCTGGCACTGGACGAAAAGGAGCTGCCCCACCTGCAGCATCTGTTTGAGAACGGCATCGCCAACGGCGTACCCGACATGAAGATCCTTTCCAGGGAAGAGGCCCTTGCCATGGAGCCCAACCTTTCCGAGAAGGTCTGCGGCGCACTGTGGGCACCCAGCGCCGCCATCGTAAACCCGTGGGAGTACGCACTGGCCATGACCGAGGTGGCGGTACGCAACGGCGTGGAGCTGCGCCGCAACTGCAAGGTGACCGATGCCGAAGCCATTGAGGGCGGCTACCGCCTGACCGTGCCCGGCGGCACGGTGGAGACCCGCTGCGTCATCAACGCTGCCGGTATCTGGGCAGACAAGGTACACTCCATGGTGGAGCCCGCCAACTTCCACATCATTCCCACCCGCGGCGAGTACTATCTGCTGGACAAGAGCGAGGGCACCCGCGTGAGCCACGTCATCTTCCAGTGCCCCAACGAGCTGGGCAAGGGCGTGCTGGTAGCACCCACTGTGCACGGCAACCTGATCGTCGGCCCCAACGCGGAGCCGGTGGAGGGCAACGACACCTCCTGCACCAGCAGCGGTCTGGAATTTGTCAAGACCACTGCCCAGCGCAGCGTGCCCAGCATCAACTTTGGCGAGTCCATCCGCAGCTTTGCGGGCGTGCGCGCCAATCTGGACGTGGACGACTTTATCATTGGTGAAGAGCCGGAAGCACCCGGCTGGATCGACTTGGCCGGCATGAAGAGCCCCGGCCTGTCCGCCGCCCCGGCAGTGGCTGAGGAAGCCGTTGCCATCCTGAAAGAGCGCGGTGTTCTGGGCGCAGAAAAGGCCGACTACAAGGATGGCCGCCGCCACATCCGCTTCAAGGAGCTTTCCGCAGAGGAAAAGGCGGCACTGGTCAGGGAACAGCCCGCCTATGGCCGGGTCATCTGCCGCTGCGAGACCATTACCGAGGGCGAGATTTTGGCAGCTCTCCACAGCGAAGTGCCCGCCAACACCATCGATGGCGTCAAGCGCCGCGCCGGTGCAGGCATGGGCCGCTGCCAGGGCGGCTTCTGCGGCCCCCGCGTGCTGGAGCTTATCAGCCGCGAGCTGGGCATAGACCCCTTGGATATCCTGCAGGACAAGAACGGCTCGAACGTTCTGGTCAGCGAAACGAAGGTAGGAGGAAAGAGCAATGGTTGATCTGGTCATTATCGGCGGCGGCCCTGCGGGCCTTGCTGCTGCCTGCAAGGCATGGGAAAGCGGTCTGCGCGACATCCTCATTCTGGAGCGCGATAAAGAGCTGGGCGGCATTCTGAACCAGTGCATCCACAATGGCTTTGGTCTGCACCGCTTTGGCGAGCAGCTCACCGGCCCGGAGTACGCCGGACGCTTTATTGCGATGCTCAAGAACACCGGCGTAAAGGTGCAGCTGGACACCATGGTGCTGGAAGTGACCCCGGATAAAAAGGTGCACTGCGTCTCCAAGGAGTACGGCTACCAGATCATCGAAGCCAAGAGCATCGTTCTGGGCATGGGCTGCCGCGAGCGCACCCGCGGTGCCATTGGTACCCCGGGCACTCGCCCTGCCGGCGTGTACACCGCCGGTGCAGCACAGCGCTATGTGAACATGGAAGGCTATCTGGTGGGCAAGCGGGTGCTGATCCTCGGCAGCGGCGATATCGGCCTGATCATGGCACGCCGCATGACCCTTGAGGGTGCAAAGGTGCTGGCCTGCGTAGAGGTGATGCCCTACTCCGGTGGCCTGACCCGCAACATCGTGCAGTGCCTGAACGACTTTGACATCCCCCTGTACCTCTCCCACACCATCGTGGATATTCAGGGCAAGGACCGCGTAGAAAAGGCCATCGTGGCTGAGATCGGCCCCGACCGCAAGCCCATCCCCGGCACCGAGATGGAGTTTGATGTGGACACCATCCTGCTGAGCGTGGGTCTGATCCCCGAAAACGAGCTGACCAAGCAGGCCGGTATCGAGATGGATCCCCGCACCAAGGGCGCCATCGTGTACGAGAACATGGAGACCAGCATTCCCGGCGTGTTTGCCTGCGGCAACGTGGTGCAGGTGCACGATCTGGTGGACTTTGTTTCCGGCGAGAGCGAGCTGGCCGGTGTGGCCGCTGCCAACTACGTCCAGAACGGCCCCGTAGCCGAGGGACGCGTGCTGACCGTGAAGCCCGGCGCAGACCTTGGCTACACCCTGCCGCAGCGCATCCGTCTGGAAGGCGTAGAAAAGAGCACCAACGTTTCCTTCCGCGTCCGCCGCATCTGCGGCAAGAGCACCATCCTTGTCAAGAGCGGTGACACGGTGATCGCACGCTTTAAGCGCGACCGCCTTGCCCCCGGCGAGATGGAGCACATTGCCCTGCCCAGAGTGCTGCTGGACAGAGCCCCCGTGGACGAAGTGACCATTGAGATCGAGGAGGCATGAGCGATATGAAAGAAGTAATTTGCACCTGCTGCCCTCAGGGCTGCCATCTGCAGGTGGATGAAGCCAACGACTACAAGGTGACCGGCAACGGCTGCCCCAACGGCATCGCCTACGGCAAGGAAGAGCTGACCCACCCCACCCGCATCATCACCAGCACCGTGCGCGCCGAGGGCTGCCTGCACTCCCGCTGCCCGGTCAAGACCTCCAAGCCCGTGCCCAAGGGACAGATGGCTGAGGTTGTCGCTGCGCTGGACAGCGTGGTGCTGCACGCTCCCATCCATGTGGGTGATGTGGTGCTGACCGACGTCTGCGGCACCGGGGCTGATATTGTGACCTGCCGCGATATGGCATAAGCACTCCCCTTTTTACACAAATAAGCAAAGCAGCCGCTGCATCTTGCCGTGCAGCGGCTGCTTTGCTTGTAGGGAAATTCCCCTGTGTAAACACGATTTGGAATGCGCTCCGCTGAAGCCTTCACCCGGCTGTTGAACACTCTGCCGAAACTGCTCAGCCGGGCGTTTTGTCCTGCGCGGGCGCATCCTGCCAGAACAGCCATGTGGCGGCAAAGGCCACCCCGCCGGAAAGCGCCAGCAGCTCGGCGTAGGGCAGAATGTAGCCGCCCACGATCAGAAAACCCGGCAGACCGGTAACGCCGTAGGCCGTTGCGCCGATGCCCGTTACCGTACCGAACCACGCCCCCACCGCGCCGCCCACCATAGCGCAGACGAACGGCCGGACATAGCGCAGGTTCACGCCGAAGATGGCGGGCTCGGTAATGCCAAGGGCTGCGGACAGCGCCGAAGGGATGGCAACGGTCTTGTTTTTGGGGTCGCGGGTCTTAAAAGCGACCGCAAGGCAGGCACCGCACTGGGCAAAGTTTGCGGCAGAGGCAATGGGCATCCAGATATTCAGGCTGCCCGCAGAGAGCAGCCCCGCCTCGATAACGTTATACATGTGGTGCAGGCCGCAAACCACCGTAACGGGGTACAGCGCTCCCATAACCAGCGCACCGATGCCATGCCCCACCGTGCTGAGCTGCCTTGCAAGGCCGATCATGCAGTTTTCCGCAAAGGAAAAGCAGGGGCCAAGGATGGTAAAGGTAACAAAGGTGGTAATAAGCACCGTGCACAGCGGCGTAACAAAAAGATCCAGCGCCGCAGGGACGCGGCTGCGGAACCACCGCTCCAGCCGGGACATGAGCCAGACTGCAATGATCACCGGGATAACGTGTCCCTGATACCCCACTTGTTTTACGTTGAAACAGAGCAGATGCCAGACCGGGACGTTCTCCGCTGTGCCCACAGACCACGCGTTGAGCAGCGCGGGGTGCACCATGCACAACCCCACCACCCCGCCGAGAAAAAGATTGCCCCCAAACACCCGGGCGGAGGAGAGCGCCACCAGCACCGGCAGAGACACAAACGCTGTGCCGGACACCATCTTTAAAAAGCTGAACCAGTCGGCGGCGGCAACGGCGGGCAGCGCCCTGCCCAGCGCGTCCAGAATGCCGGTCAGCAGACCGGCAGCCACAATGGCGGGCAGGATGGGCACAAACACATCCCCCAGCGTTTTTACCAGCCGCTGCGGCAGCGGCAGTACCGGGGCAGTACATTTCTGCGCCGCCGGGGCACCGGGCAGACCGGACAGCTTTATAAATTCCTCGTACACCCGGTTCACCGTGCCGGTGCCAAGGATGATCTGAAGCTGTCCCCCGGCGCAGAACACTCCCATCACGCCCGGGACGCTTTCCAGCCGTTTTTGATCGACCTTGTGCGCATCTGCCACTACCAGACGCAGCCGGGTGGCGCAGTGCGCGGCGGAAACCAGATTTTCCCCGCCGCCAATGCTTTCAAAAATCGCTCTGGCGCAGGCGGCGTGATCCAATGTCCTCATGCTTTTCTCCTTCGTTGTAAAAGTGAGCCGGAAAACACCCGCAAGCGTTTCCGGCTCATAGCAGAATATGGCTAGAGCACAGCGGAAGCCATTTCAAATCGTTTTTCAGCCTTGCAGCGGCATGATGCTCTCCGGTGCGGCACACAGGTACTGCGGCGCGGCGGGCGCGGCCGAGCAAAGGCTTTTTTTGCTTACCTTCCACCACAGCTGCACCGCGCCCTCCGGCGGAGTGCAGATGAGGTTCCAGTCAAAGGGGTTCTCACTGGTAGAAACGGCCTTTACAGGGATGGCGTTGGGCACATCGGCGGTGCAGGGCGTAAAGTCGTGGGCGCGGATGCCCACAGCGGTGCAGCCCGCCGGGACGGGCAGCGCCAGCCGCAGGGTGGTGTTCCAGCCGTCCAGCCGGACGGTGTGGCTGTCCAGCGGGGTGCAGGGCAGAATGTTCTTGCAGCCGGTCAGCCGTGCGGCAGCGATGCTCTGCGGGTCGGCAAAAACGGCCTTGGTGGTACCGGCGCGCAGCACCTGCCCCTCGTTCAGCACGATCATCTCTTTGCACAGGCGGTAGGCCTCGTCCCGGTTGTGGGTCACCAGCAGGGCGGTGCCCGCAAAGCTTGCCAGCAGGCTGCCTACCTCGCCTTCTACCTCTTCCCGCAGATAGCTGTCCAGTGCACTGAAGGGCTCGTCCAGCATCAGGATGCGGGGCTTGCCCACCAGAATGCGTGCCAGCGCGGCGCGCTGCTGCTGTCCGCCGGAAAGCTGGGCAGGGTAGCGTTTTGCCAGCTCTTCCAGCCGCATGGCGCGCAGCATTTCGGCGCAGGCAGCGCGGCGGGCGGCAGGGTCTTTTTCCGCCTTCAGACCGCAGAGGATATTCTGTTCTACGGTCATATTGGGGAACAGGGCGTAGTTCTGGAACAGCAGCCCTACGCCCCGCTGCTGCGGCGGCAGGTCGATGTGCTGCGCACTGTCAAACAGCACCCGCCCGTCCAGCACGATGCGTCCGCGGTCCGGCTTTACAATGCCTGCAATGCACCGCAATGTCATGCTTTTGCCGCAGCCGGAAGCACCCAGCAAAGCGGTGGAGGTGTTGCCGACGGTAAAGGCGGCGCGGAGGGTGAAGCCGTCCAGCTTTTTTTCAATGTTGACTTCAAGGCTCATTTCCGGGCACCCGCTTTCTGTTTTTTCTCCAGCAGGTTCACCGCCAGCAGCACCACAGCCGAGATGGCGATATCCACCAGCACCCACCGCATGGCACCCAGTTCATCGTTGGTGCGCCAGAGCTGGTAGACTGTGGTGGCAATGGTGGCGGTCTTTCCGGGGGTATAGCCCGCAATCATGCTGGTAGCGCCGTATTCGCCCAGTGCCCGGGCAAAGGCCAGCACCGTGCCCGCCAGAATGCCCTGACGGCAGGCGGGCATCCGCACCCGCCAGAAGATCCATGTATCGGACTGTCCCAGCGTCTGCGCCGACCACGCCAACGTTTCGTCAAAGCTTTCAAACGCGCCGCGCGCGGTGCGGTACATCAGCGGAAAAGCCACCACGATGGAAGCAAAGATGGCGCTGTACCAGTTCATGACCAGCTTTACCCCAAACTGCTGCATGAAAAAGATGCCCAGCGGCCGCTTTGCGCCGAAGAGCAGCAGCAAAAAGTAGCCCACCACCGTGGGCGGCAGCACCATGGGCAGGGTGAGCAGCACATCCAGCACACCCTTGACCACCCGGGGCAGACGGGCAATATAATAGGCCGCAAAAATGCCAAGAAAGAACACCGCCGCGCAGCTGATCAAAGCAATGCGCAGGCTGTTCCACAACGGATACCAGTCCATGTCTGCTCCTTTATACAGCGCTGAAGCCCACGCCCTCGAACACAGTCATGGCCTTGTCGGTCTGTAAGTAAGCCAAAAACTCCTTGGCAGCCTCGGCGTTGGAGGTGGCTTTCAACACGGCGGCAGGGTAGATGACCTGACCGCACATCTCCTTGGTGGCCTCGTCCACGGGGGTCAGACCGGCGCTGTACGCATCAGTGCAGTAAACGACACCGGCATCCACGCTGCCTTCGGTGACCTGCGTGGTCACCTCCTTGACGTTGGAACCGTAGGTGATCACGCCCGCAGCGGCCAGTGCAGCTTCGTCCAGCTGGTAGTAGGCAAGGATTTTCTGGGTGTACTGCCCCACAGGCACATCGCTGTTGCCCATGCAGAACAGGATATCCTCTGCCTTCAGGTGCTCGGCCAGGCTGTCGAAGCTGTCGATCCCCTTGTTGCTGCCCTCAGGCACACAGAGCACGACCTTGTTCTCCAGCAGATCTACACGGCTTTCGGCATCCACAAAGTCCAGGCCCTCGGTGTTCACCTCAGCGGAAGCGGTGCTGTCCAGCTGGTTCATCTGCTTCTGACCGGCGGAGAGGAACAGGTCGCAGTCCGCACCCTCCTGGATCTGGGTCTTGAGGGTTCCGGAAGAGTCAAAGTTGAAGCTGAAGGTCACGCCGGGGTTCTCTGCGGAGTAGGTCTCGGCAATGGCGTTCAGGGTCTCGGTCAAGGAGGCGGCAGCAAAAACGATCAGCTCCACGCTCTCGCCGGAGGCAGCCTCAGAGGAGGCGGCAGCGGAGGATGCGGTGGAAGATGCAGTGCTGCTGGAGGAGCCGCCGCAGGCGGTCAGAACAGCAGATGCGGATGCGATGCCGGCAGCGCACAGGAAGCTGCGGCGGGAGATCATAGTTTTCATAGTCTTGCTCCTTACAGTGGGTATGCTTTTGTTGTACTTTTATTTTTACGCCCGGCACCAAAAGCAGCGTCGCGGCGGTGAAACAGACTTATTTGCGGGCGCACTCGCCGTCCAGCCCGGCGGCAATGCGCACCCCGTGCTCCAGGCTGGGCAGGATGTACTCCAGAT
>ERZ506931.931-NODE-931-length-11904-cov-4.145666_pt1 | contig 11904 bp, 9 predicted proteins | sample MGYA00512902_ERZ506931 | MGnify/ENA metagenome assembly ERZ506931 | reverse complement strand
GCAGCGGCAGACCGAGCAGGTACAGGCTCGCCGACACGCTGTCGCACAGGAAGGGATAGCACAGGCGCGAGCCGGGCAGGATGCTGTATTCAAACGGGAAGTTTCCCTGTTCGGCCATCGATGTGATGAAGCCGAGGTGCATACACATGTCGCCGTAGCTGCACTGGCCGCTGTAAAGCCCGCCGCCGTAGGAGCTGAGGGTGTGGGTGCACAGCAGGTACACGCACAGCGCGAGAAACGGCGGCAGCAGGAATATGAGCGGCCTGTCGCCGCGCGGCTCGTCCGCGTCCGGAGAGAACGGCGTTTTCCTGTGCAGCCGGAGGGAGAGCGCCGCTATTATAAACCCGCAGCCAAGCCCCGCGAGGTGTGCGCCGCGCGTGAAGCCCATGAGAAACGCAAATGGGATCGGCGCCCACATTGACAGCACAGTTCCCGCCGCGCTGCCGAGCCACAGCCGCACCGCGAGCCGTTTCTCCGCGAAATATTTATATGCCAGCAGTACGCCCAGCGCCTGCCAGAACAAAAACCACAATATACCGAGCATCTGATCCTCCGAGTCCTGAGAGTTGGATATTTGAATTATAAAACAAAGCTCCCGCAAGTTCAATACTTGCGGAAGACGGACGGGTGATGCAAAAAGAAAAGACACACTCTCGTGTGTCTTTTCTGGAGCTGCTACCCAGATTCGAACTGGGGACCTCATCCTTACCAAGGATGCGCTCTACCGACTGAGCTATAGCAGCATACGTTCCCCCAATGGGGGTTATATTAGCAACAGGTAAAACCTGACATTTTTAAATGGCGACTCGGAAGGGACTTGAACCCTCGACCTCCGGCGTGACAGGCCGGCGTTCTAACCAACTGAACTACCGAGCCAGGTAGTCTGAAGAAATGGACCATCAGGAAAAAGTGGTGGGAACAACAGGGCTCGAACCTGTGACCCCATGCTTGTAAGGCATGTGCTCTCCCAGCTGAGCTATGCTCCCAAACAACGCCGCCGTCGGTTCTTCACCTCAGCGACGTGGTTTATTATACACAGAAACCCCTTTTTTGTCAAGCATTTTTTCCGTTTTTTTCTATGGAATTTTGCTTAGGGGCAATCACCCTTTCCCACCATTTTTCCGCCGAATATCAAATTTTTTCCAACAGTTTTCCAATATCCTCCGGCGTGAAGCTGTAAACCGCGTCACAGAACTGGCACTCCACCGGGAAGGTCTTGCCCTCCTGCCGGATCTCCTCCAATTCCTTCCTGCCAAGGCTTATCAGGGCGCGCTCCACCCGCTCACGGGTGCAGTAGCACTTGTACGTCACCTCGGTGGTTTCCAGAAATGCCACGCCGAGACTTCCGCAGACCTGCCCCAGAATGTCCTCCGGGGTCATGCCCGCTTCCAGCATGGGCGTCACCGCCCCAGCCCGGGAAATGCCCTTTTCCAGCGTGTCGATCACTTCGTCCGGTGCGCCGGGCAGCAGCTGCAGCAGATAACCACCTGCCACCTTTACGCTCTGGTCGCGGTCAACCAGTACGCCAAGGGCGCAGGCCGTGGGCGTCTGCTCGCTTTGGGCGAAATAGGCGGTCACGTCGTCCCCGATCTCGCCGGAGACCAGCTGGGTCGAGCCGATATACGGCTCCTTCATTTGCAGGTCGCGGATGACCGTCAGCGTGCCGTCAGTGCCGACGGTCGCGCCCACGTCCAGCTTTCCCGGGTATTTCTCCACCAGCGGCACCCGCGGCTCGGTGACGCAGCCCCGGACGTTGCCCACGGAATCGGACACCACGGTGATGGTGCCGATGGGGCCGCCGCCCCGCACCTGCAGCGTCATGGAACCGTCCTCCACCTTCTGCATGTTGCCCATCATGGAAGCCGCCGTCAGGCAGCGTCCAAAGGCCGCGGTGGCGTTGGGCGTCGTTTTCTGAATCTGGGCACCCCGGCGCACAAGCTCCGTGGAGCGGATGGCCACGGCCTTCACGAAGCCGTCCATGCTCATGCCCCGGACTAAGTAATCCTTCATTTTATCTTTCCCTTTCTCGCCGCAAAATATACTCTCTGCTCCCCTGCCCCCGGCGCTTCAAAACGGCGGTCGGCGTAGACCGCGATGTGGGTAAAGCCCGCAGCTTTTAAGTAGGCCGTCAGCTGCTCCTGAGAATAGGCATACTCCCTGTGTTCTTCAAAAGAACGAACCCACGTTTCCCCCCGGCGCTGGAACAAATCCATGCCGTAGGAGCAGATATTGCTTTCTTCGTCAAATTCGCCACGCCAGACGCAGTAAACGTCGTCGTCCTCGTCCAGAAACACCTGCCCGTCCATGGCGCGGAGCTTTTCCGGGGTGTTCACGTCGAAAATGAATATCCCGCCGGGGTTCAGCGCCTTCCAGACACGCCGGATGGCCTCTTTGCAGTCCTCCGGGTTCGTGATATAGTCGAGGCTGTCCAGGGCGCAGACGGCGAGGTCGACGCCTCTGGGAAGACACAGCCTTTGCAGACTCTGACGGACAAACCGGGGCGGGTTTTGGAGGTCTGCGCATTTCTGCTGGGCGGCGGTGAGCATTTCCTCGGACATGTCCACGCCGATGACGGAAAGTCCCTTTCCGGCAAGGATCGCCGACACCGAGCCGGTGCCGCAGGCAAGATCGACCGCCGTCCGGGGCTTTAACCCCTCTTTTTTCAGAATTTCCTCATAAAAGGCCACAATCGCCCCGTAATTCACGTCATTGGTCAGGCGGTCGTAGCTGGCCGCCAGCGCTTCATAGGCACCCATAGCTTTCCTCCCCACTACAGCAAACATCCCGTCCCGAAAGGGACGGGATGCGGTACATTATCCCAATTTTATCAGCGCTTGAAAATGCTGAAAATCTCGTCGATGTCGCTCATGTCCGCCGGCTTGGTGGGCTGCTTGGAAGCGGCCACGGGGGTATCAATGTCGTCGGGGACAAAGCTGGGCTTGCTGGGGCGGGCGGTCTTGTCCGCGCCGGCGCTGGGGGCGAAGCTCTCGGGCTTCATCTCGAAGCCGGTGGCGATTACGGTCACGCGCATTTCATCCTGAAATTCGTCGGAAATGGTAGCGCCGAAGATGATGTTGGCGTCGGGGTTGGCAGCTTCCTGCACGATCCCGGCAGCGGTCTCCACGTCGTCCAGCGTCATCTCGTTGGAGCCGGTAACGTTCACCAGCACGCCGGTGGCACCGTTGATGGAGGTCTCCAGCAACGGGCTGGAAACGGCGGCCGTGGCGGCCTGCTCGGCCTTCTCCCTGCCGGAAGCGGTGCCGACGCCCATGTGGGCGCGTCCGGCGTTCTTCATGACGGCGGACACGTCGGCAAAGTCCAGATTGATGATAACGTTCTTGCAGAAGCCCACCAGCTCGGAAATGGAGGTCACAGCCTGCTTCAGCACATCGTCGGCGATGCCGAAGGCGTTGGCGAAGGTGATCTTCTGGTCGGTGACGTATTTCAGCCGGTCGTTGGGAATGATGATCAGAGAATCGACCTTGCCGCTGAGATCGGTGATGCCCTGCTCGGCCTGACGCATCCGGTTCGCGCCCTCGAACTTGAAGGGCTTGGTGACAACGCCGACCGTGAGGATACCGGCCTCGTGAGCCAGATCGGCCACGATGGGAGCCGCGCCGGTGCCGGTGCCGCCGCCCATACCGGCGGTGATAAAGACCATGTCCGTGCCTTCCAGTGCCTTGGAAATGGCAGCCCGGGACTCCTCGGCGGACTTCTTGCCAATCTCGGGCTTGGAGCCTGCGCCCATGCCGCCGGTCAGCTTCTCGCCGATCTGGATCTTGTTCTTGCAGACGGATTTATTCAGATCCTGCTTATCGGTGTTGACCACGACGAAGTCCACGCCGCCTACACCGGCATCGATCATGCGGTTGATAACATTGTTGCCGGCGCCGCCGACACCGATCACCTTGATTTTCACAACGCGATCCTGTATAGTTTCGGACATAATCTCTTCCTCCTATGTATCTTTCGCAGACACGGCGGAGCCGCTGCTGCCTGAATTTTGCATCTGTACTTTCCCATTCTATCCCGAAAACCCGATTTGGTCAATAGAAAATCTGGCATTTCGGCAAATTATTTACAAAATAATAACATCATGCGAAAGGCGTATAGCCCACCTGATTCGGCCAGATGGTGAAGCTGATGTCCAGAACGCCGCTCTGGTAGTCGCTCATCTGCAAAATGGCGTCGTTCATGCAGTCAACCTTGTAATCGAGGCGGGATGTGTCGCCCAGATTGACCTGATACCGGGTGCCGTACCAGAGGATAATATCCTCGGTGCTGGTCACGTCCACGCTGGCGGCTTCGCCCACGATGTCGTTGTTTTCCAGCGCCTTGAGGATCTGCAGCGCGGCAGTCAGGCGCTGGGCACCGGTGGTCGACACCGGGATCAGCTCTCCCAGTTCGTTGGTCTCACTAGGGGTCATCTCCGTGGCGACGCCCTTTTCGTTGACCGTGGGGGCTTCCAGCGTGACGCCCAAAACCTGCGTGGCCGTGGCCGCCTTGGCATTATTCGCCTGCTCCACGACCCTGCCGTCGGAGTCCATCATCCACCACTGTCCGTCGCTGGACTTGATGGCATAGACCACACTCTCTTCTTCGATCATAATATTGACCGTATCTGGCAATTTTATACCAATCCGCACGCCCTTGACATAGGGCAAATTTGCCATAATCTGGCTGGCGGCGCGGATTTTGCTGAAGGTCAGGAGCTTGTCTCCCTCGGAAATGCCCGAGGCTTCCCGCACTGCCCACGCGCTGTAGGTATCCGCGCCGGTGACCGTGATGGTCTCCACCCTGAAGAACACCGACAGTCCCATGACGATGGCCAGAACCACCGCCGTCACCGTTATCAGCTGGACGATCAGCCGGTCGCGGTTGAAGGGCAGGGGCTGGGTATAGATCACGGCGGGTGTAGGCGTTTTCGGGCGGCTGCTTTCGGTTCGCCGGGAGGTTCGCTTCTTCGGGCGGTTCTTCGCGCTCATGAGCGTCTCGGCAAGCATGGTCAGCGCCGATTTCTTTTTGGGCTTGCTGTTTCCGTAGGCGCGCTTCCTGTTGGGGACATCATCGTCCACGGGCTTGCGGCGGGGTGCGCCCCTCCGGGAATCGGCGGGGTGCTTTGCCCGCTGGCGGGCAGCGGCCTCCTCCCCGGCTCTCTGACGGGGCTGGGCTTCCCTTTTGGCCGGACGGTCAGGCTTCTCCTGCCGTGCGGGGCGTCTCTGGGCGTCCTGTTCTGCCGGGCGGCGGGGGCGTTCCTGTGCGCTTTGCTCTGGTGCGCGACGGGGCCGCTCCTGAGTGCTCTGTTCCGCTGCGCGGCGGCGCTGTTCCGGGGCGTTCTGCTCTGGTGCGCGGCGCGGGCGTTCCTGAGTCCCCTGCTCTGGTGCGCGACGCGGGCGCTCCTGAGTCCCCTGCTCTGCCGGACGGCGGGGGCGCTCCTGAGCGCTTTGTTCCGCTGCGCGGCGGGGGCGCTGCTCCGGGGCGCTTTGTCCGGGGCGCTGGGAAGCGCGATTCTGCCCGCCTGTCTGCGGGCGGCGCTTTCCGCCGTTTTCCCGGCTATCCTGTGTTGTATCCATAGTGTTCCTCCTGGGGTAAGGCGGGTTATTTTTCGCTTTGGGTCAGCTGCTCCACGATATCACAGATCCGCTCTGCGGAATCCAGCCGAACCATCGTGTGCAGCTTCCGGGACATCTCCCTGCGGCGGTCTTCGTCCGCCAATAGCGACCGGATCAGCTCATACAGCTTCTGGGGCGTGCAGTCCTTTTCCAGCACCACCACCGCGCCCCCCGCCGCTTCCAGCACACGGGCGTTCTTTTCCTGATGGTTGTTCGTCACATTGGGCGACGGGATGAGGATGCAGGGCGTGCCGGAAGCGCCGATCTCATTGCAGGTGGCGCTGCCCGCCCGGCCGATGACGATATCCGCCGCCGCCATGACAGTGGGCATGTCGTAAATATACTCCCGGATATCCAGCGCCGGGCAGCTTTTCCAGTCCACGCCGTTGTCCATGACCCGCTTGGGCATCCACTCCTTGCCGAAGCTGCCGGTGGCGTGGATGTGGTGGAAGGGGAAGCCGTCGGCCTGCTCCAGAGGCATCATGTCCGCGATGGTCTCGTTCATGACCCTCGCGCCCTGACTGCCGAAAGCGGAGACGACCACGAAGCCGCTCAAGCCCAGCTCCTTCCGCGCGCCCTCTTTGGTGTCGAAAATGAACTCTCTGCGCACAGGCATCCCCACGACTTCCACCTTTTCCGGGTGCTTGTAGTGGCGGACGCTTTCCTCAAAGGCCACCAGCACCCGGCTGGCCTTGTTCGCCGCCAGACGGGTGGTGACGCCGGGGACAGCGTTGCTTTCGTGGACGCAGGTGGGAATGCCCATGGACTGGGCGGCGTACAGCGCCGGGAAGCTGGCATAGCCGCCGGTGCCGATGACCACGTCGGGCTTGAATTCCCGGAAAATCTTCTTGCACGCCTTCACACCCTCCCGCACGCATTTTACCGCGTGGAGGTTCTTTTTCACTGCGGCAAGGTTCTTTCCCCGGCTGAGGCCGGAGCCTTCCAGACATTTGAGGTCATACCCCGCCTGCGGCACCAGTTTTTCCTCCATGTGCCCCTTTGCGCCGATAAAGAGGATATTGCAGTCCGGGTGGCGTTCCCGCATCATATTGGCAACCGCGATGGCCGGGTTGATGTGTCCCGCCGTGCCGCCGCAGGTAAAAATCAGATTCATAGGTCATGCCTCCTGTATTTTTCTCCGGTTTCGCCCTCTGGAAATCCCCAGAACGATGCCCATTTCCCCCAGATTCACCGCCAGCGCCGTGCCGCCATAGGAAAAAAACGGCAGCGCAATGCCGGTGGAGGGAAGCAGGTTTGTGACCACGCACAGGTTCAGAATGGTCTGCACCGCGATCAGCGTCACCAGCCCCGCCGCAAGGACGGTGGAAAACCGGTCACGGGCGTTCAGCGCGATCCAGTAGCCCCGCAGGATGGTGACGGCAAACAGCGCAACGATTGCCATTGCCCCCACCAGTCCCAGCTCCTCGCAGATCACCGCAAAGATATAGTCATTATATTGAAAAGGCAGGTACAGATATTTCTGCCGGGACTTGCCGTAGCCCAGCCCGAACAGGCCGCCGGAGCCAATGGCGTACAGCGACTGCAAGATCTGGTATCCGGTGTCTCCCGGGTCAAGCTCCGGGTGGAGCCACGCGGTGACCCGGTCGCCGGCGTAGCCCATAAAGCTGATGTAGACGACCACGAACACGGCGGCAGCCCCCGCCCCGGCCAGAAGCCATCTGGTTCGGGTGCCCGCCACGAACATCATCACCACCGCCACCATGCCCATGAGCATAATGGCCGACAGGTGCTTTTCCAGCGCCAGCGGGACCAGAATCCCCATCAGCGCCAGACCGAAGCCCAGAACGCCGTGGCGGAAGGTTTTCGCGTCCTGCCCGTACAGCCGGGTCAGCCGGGCGAACAACAGGATCATGGTAAATTTCGCGATCTCGGAGGGCTGAAACTGAATGCCCGCCAGATTGATCCAGCGCCGCGCGCCGTTGACCTCCTCGCCGATGACAAGGACGCTCAGCAGCAGCACGATACTCACGCCGTACAGCGGCCATGCGAACCGGTACCAGACGCCCGTGGGTATCCGGCTGAAAAAGAACATGGCGGCAAGACCGATCGCGGCGCAAACCGCCTGTTTCTGGAGATATTTTGTGGAAATTTCGTAGCTGGTGTCGTATTCGCTCTGGGCGTAGCTTGCCGAATACAGCATAGCCAGTCCCACCGTCAGCAGCAGAAGCACCAGCAGCAAAAAGGGGTAATCAACGCTTTCCCCCGTCCGGGAAAGTCCCGGGCGGCGTTTCTCTTTGGCATGGAGGTCACGCTCCGACGCCATAAGATACTTCCTTTCAGGAGTGGATAATTAACCGACGAGACCGGCGATGCCGAACCAGGCCAGCACGCACATGGCTGCCGTCACACCGGCGAATACCAGCACGATTTTTTCTTCCTTCCAGCCGCACATTTCAAAATGGTGGTGGATGGGCGCCATCTTGAACAGGCGCTTGCCGTGGGTCGCCTTGAAATAGGAGACCTGCAAAATATCGGACATGGCTTCACAGACATACACGAAGCCGATCAGAATCAGAATCAGGGGCATCTCCAGCGCGAAGGCCATGGCGCACACCACGCCGCCTAAGAACAGCGAGCCGGTGTCTCCCATGAAGACCTTAGCGGGATGCCAGTTATAAAAGAGGTATGCGACCAGTCCGCCCGACAGAGCCGCGGGCAGCAGTGCCAGATCGTATTTGCCCATGGCGGCGGCCGCAGCGGTAAAGAATATCATCACAGGCAGGGTGATGCTGGCGCACAGGCCGTCCACGCCGTCGGTGAGGTTCACCGCGTTGTCCGTCCCCACCATGACGAACATGGCAAAGAAAATATAGACGATGGGGTGCAGCTGGAAGCTCACATTCACGAAGGGAATGTACAGATGGGTATCCATAAAGCCGGAACGGTACATGGCGTACAGGAACAGCGCCGATACCGCCATTTGCAGCATGGCCTTCTGGAGCGTCGTCAGGCCCAGATTCCGGTGGAATTTGACCTTGGTAAAATCGTCCAGAAACCCGATGAGGCCGAAGCACAGGGCAAGCGCCAGCACATAAAACGGGGAATCATCGCTCATGGCGGGGAAATTGCCCACCAGGCAGAGAATTGTCCCGAAAATGAACATCAGTCCGCCCATCATGGGGGTGCCGGCCTTGCTGTTGTGCCATGTGGGGCCGATCTCCCGAATGGACTGTCCGGCTTTCAGCGCCCGCAGCACCGGCAGCAGCAGATACCCAATGCCGCCGGTCAGGATGCAGCCCGCCGCCGCCGTAATCAAGATTCTTGTCATGACTTCTTCCTCCGTTACTTCTCTTCGCCTAAGAACTCGTCCAGAACCTGTTCCAGATGGATACCGTGGCTGGCCTTGAACAGCAGCACGTCGCCGGGCTTTGCCGTGCGTTTCAGCGCCGCGACCAGCTCCTCCCGGTTTGTAAAGGCTCTTCCCCGGGTCTCCGGCATACCGCCGGTGATGGTTCCGCTGATAATGCGCCCGGAATTGGGGCCGTAGGCAAAGACAAAATCCGCTTTCTCCGCGGCGATCCTGCCCACCCGGTAGTGCTCCGCCTGGGTGCAGTCCCCCAGCTCCAGCATGTCACCCAGCACCGCGATCCGCCGCCCCTGCTTCTTTCCAAGGACGGCCAGCGCCGCCGCCATGGATTCGGGGCCTGCGTTGTAGCAGTCCTTGATGATGGTCATGCCGCCGGCCTGGATGATCTCCTGACGGCCGGAAATGTTCCGGAACTGGGAAAGCCCCGCCTGAATCTTTTCGGGCAGCACCCCCAGCTTCAGGCCGACCGTCACCGCCGCCAGCGCGTCGTTGACGTAGTGCTCGCCTTCCAGAAGCATCTTCACCGGGAAGGACAGCCGCCCGGCCTCCACCCGGAAGCGCAGATAGTCGCCGTCCTGATTGACGTCAAACGCCCGGACGGCACAGCCTTCGGAGGAACCGAAGTATGTAACCCGCTGCTGCGGCTCCTTGTCCAGATTGCGCAGGAGAAAATCGTCGCCGTTGAGCAGGAGCATCCCGTGAGGGGTCATGCCCTCCACGATCTCCATTTTCGCCTGCCGTATCCCCTCCTGCGTACCCAGAAATTCAATGTGGGCGGTGCCGATGTTAATGATAACGGCCACGTCCGGTCTTGCGATCTGGGACAGGTAGGCAATTTCGCCGAAATGGTTCATGCCCATTTCCAGCACCGCGACCTCGGTATTCTCCGGCATGGCAAGCACCGCCATGGGCATTCCGATGTCGTTATTGTGGTTGGCCGGGGTCTTACTGGTGACGAAAGCCTGTTCCAGCACGGCAGCGACCATTTCCTTCGTGGTGCTCTTGCCCACGGAGCCGGTGACCGCCACCACCTTTGCGCCGATGCGTTTCAGTTCTTCCCGGGCGATTCTCCCCAAAGCAATGCGGGGGTCGTCCACATAGATCGCGGGGCAGTCCCCCACCTTGCGGCTGCACAGAGCCGCCGCAGCGCCCCTGTCCATAGCCTTTTTGATGAAGTCGTGGCCGTCCCGCGCGCCCTGAAGCGCGATAAACAGCTGCCCCGGCTGCATGACCCGGGTGTCATTGGCCGCGCCTAAAAATTCGACGTCCGCGTATTTTTCTTCCACCGCACCGCCGCACCACTCGGCGGCCTGTCTGAGCGTTAATTTTCCCATGCTGTTTCCTCTTTTTCCCGCAGGTGGGCGGCAACCTCTTCCCGTTCATCCAAGTGGCGCTTTACGCCGCCGATGTCCTGATAGGTCTCATGACCCTTTCCTGCCAGAATAATTATATCATCTTTTTTCCCAATGTCCATAGCATATCTGATGGCCGCGCGCCGGTCTTCGATAACAATATATTCCCCGTCTTCCTGTTTTACCCCTGTCAGGATGTCCTCGATGATGGCCATGGGGTCTTCCGTGCGGGGGTTATCCGAGGTGATGACGGCAAAATCCGACAGCTTCACGCCGATATGTCCCATAATGGGCCGCTTCATGGGGTCCCGGTCGCCGCCGCAGCCAAATACCGCGATGACCCGGCCTTTGCAGAAATCCTTCACGGAGGAAAGCACGTTTTCCAGTCCGTCGGGGGTGTGGGCATAGTCGATGACGACGGTGAAATCCCTGCCCGTCGGCACGACCTCGGCGCGTCCCTTGACGCCCGTTGCCTGCGACAGCCCCTCGGTCACGGTGTCAAACGGCAGCCCCAGCGTGAGCGCTGCCGCGGCGGTCGCCATACCGTTATATACGGAGAATTGTCCCGGAATATGCAGATGGATGCGCCCGATCTTCGTGCCGGCGATCAGCTCAAACCGCACGCCGTCGGGCAGGTGACGGATGTTTTTTGCCGTGAAATCGGCGGTGTCGTCATCGGCGGAATAGCGCAGAACGGGACAGGAAAGCCCCGCCGTGAGCGCCGCCGCATGCGGATCGTCCGCGTTGACGACGGCGGTGTTGCACATGGTGAACAGCCGCTTTTTGGCGGCGAGATAGTTTTCCATCGTGCCGTGATAGTCGAGGTGATCCTGGGTCAGATTGGTGAACACCGCCACCTCAAAATGACAGCCCGCGACCCTTTCCTGCGCCAGCGCATGGGAGGACACCTCCATCACGCAGCAGTCGCACCCCTCGGCGACCATCAGCGCAAACAGACTTTGCAGCTCATAGGTGTCGGGTGTGGTGCGGGCGGCGGGCAGTGCGCGGTCGCCGATCATGTTTTGGATCGTGCCGATGAGCCCCACCTTGTGTCCCGCTTTTTCGAGCAGCGATTTGAGCAGACAGACGGTGGTGGTTTTGCCGTTGGTGCCCGTGACGCCGATGAGCTTTAATTTGTCGGCGGGGTGCCCGAACCAGTTGGCGGACAGCTGCGCCCATGCAAGGCGCGTGTCCGCAACCTGTATCTGCCGCGGCAGCCCGAGGTCGCGCTCCACCACCACGGCGGCTGCGCCCGCCTCAACGGCAGCCGCTGCAAAGCGGTGTCCGTCGACGGCGGTGCCGTTGATGCAGACAAACACGCCGTCCTTTTCCACCTTGCGGGAGTCGCAGGTGATCGAGGTGACGGGCAGGTCTGCCGTCAGCACCCCCGAAACGGCGGCAACACCCGAAAACAGTTCAGTGATCGTCATAGGATCTTCCCTTTCATCATCCACCGTCGGCGCTGTCTTTATAGAGGAACGAGACGGTAACGGTCGTGCCGAGCGGCGCCTTTGTGCCGGCGGCAACACTTTGCTTGCTTGCGATCGCCTGACCGGAATCCAGTCCGACTCCCGACAGACGGAGATTGATCCCGACATTGGCGGCGGCAGCG
>ERZ506931.920-NODE-920-length-11980-cov-3.945828_pt1 | contig 11980 bp, 10 predicted proteins | sample MGYA00512902_ERZ506931 | MGnify/ENA metagenome assembly ERZ506931 | reverse complement strand
AGCTGACCAGGGCACAAAGCCATAACCTTTTAAAAAATCTTCCCACTCTTTCATACAGCGCTCCTGTCTACAAGTTTGCTTTACGCCAGGCGTTCAACGCGCCGCAGAAATCTTCCCACAACTGGGGCAGCATTTCTACCGCCTTTTCGCCGCAGGCGCGAGCCGCCTTTTTCAGATCCAGTTCTTCTGCCACCGGCACCATAAACACAAAGAAGCCGCCGCTTTTGCCCCGGGTCACCAAGGTCTTAAACACCCGGTCCGGGTCCTGGCCCAGCAGCCGTGCCACCTCCACACCGTTCACGGTAGAATTATCATAGGTATAGTGGTTATAGGCCAGCTTTTTGCTGTCCAGCACCCGCATTACATTGGTTTTCAGTTCCTTTTTTGCCATCTTCTGTCACTTTCTTAATACTTATTATGCACTTTCTCCGCAAAGCAAAGGAAGTCCTTCAGCACCACCTTGGTGCCATCGTCCAGCACGGCGGTGCCGCTCATGCGGCCAAACACCTGGTGCTGGTCGGAGCAGATCAGCTTCACATCCAACAGCGCCGCCCGGTCGATAATGGGCACAAAGTCCATCTCAAACCGACCGTCCGAGGAAGTGAACTTCCAGGGATCTGTGTAATTATCGCTGATCAGGAAGGTTACATCGTCCAGCTTATGCCCCACCCCGTCGTAGAACAAAATATTCTCCGAGGCGGCGGAGGTGTCGCCAAAGCCGTAACCGATATTAAAGCCAAAACGGTGACCGTCCACCGTGCCGGAGCCGGAGCCCCAGTACCAGGTGTTGTCATAGGTCCACACGCCGCGACCCCAGTCCAAAGCGCCGTAGTCCGTAGCCGGGTCAAAGGTATAAATTTTGCCGTCAAACTCCACCTTGCCCCGGGCACGCATACAATTGATCTTTTGATTATAGTAGAACGCGTGCGGGTCCTCCAGCCAGGGCGTGGCGATCACCATGGAGTCCTGGAGTGGGTCCTCTAAGAAGATCTGCGCCCGCAGGGGCTTGCCGTTATAGAAATTCTTAAAGTGGCACTTGATCTCCCGCTGCTCAAAATTCAAATTAAACTGCATACCCAGCTTTTTGTCGCAGTAGCGAATACTGCCGCCGGAGGACACGGTGGGCATGTGCAGCTTGCCCATGGGAAAGGCGTTCAAAATGGTCTCCGTGTGCTCAAAGGTATGCTTAAAGTCCAAAAAAGTCACGGACTGCAAGCCAATGTACCCATCATCCGACAGGGTAAAGCACACGCCAAAGTCCCCGGAGGGTGACAGCACCGAATAGTAGTCCCACTCCTTAATGCGGGTGGGGCGCTTTTTAATATCCGCCCGACTGTACAGCTGCAACGGCCGCCGAGACCAACCCGGCTCCTGCAAAATCCCATCCGGTCCCAGCAGCGGCTGGGTGGTGGTTACCTCATGGTTGCGCATAAATGAATCCCCCTTCATAATGCAAAAAAGTGTATAGTTCGGTCAACAATATCATCCTACCACAAACGGCAGCCATTTGCAACGGGTATTCAGTATTCGATCCCCCGCCGTGCCGGCGCGCCGGTATCAAAGGGGTGGCGTTCCTTGGTCATACAGGTAACATAATCGCACAAGGGCGCCAAGTCCGCCGGCAGGCTGTGGCCGGTCAAGATGATTTCGCGGTCCTTGCCATGGCGCTGTAAAAAATCTATCAAGCCTTGCCGAGGCAGCAGATCACCGGCAAAGGCGTCTGCCCCCTCGTCCAGCACCACCAAAAAGCAATCCGCCGCGACCGCGTCAATCTCCGTTAGCAGCCGGGCATAATCCGCTGCCAAGGCCGCCTGCTTCTCTGCCGTCACCGGGCAAAACATTTGGAACTGCTCCCGGGGGAACAGGCATTGCACCCCCAGCCGATCCAGCGCCGCCACCTCGCACGAGGAGCCATCCTTATAAAACGATACAAAGAGCACCGACTCCCCGGCACCTGCCGCGCGCACTGCTGCACCCACCGCCGCCGTGGTCTTGCCCTTGCCGTCACCGTAATAAAGCTGTACCATTTTGCCACCACCGTCTTTCTGTTACCAGTATAACCCGCACCCGAGACTATGTAAAGAAAAACCGCGGTACAAAGCCAAAAAAATTGCAGTTCCACGGAGCGTGGACAACTTCCACCGTCCGCCTGTTGCAAAGATCCTCCCTTTCTGCTACAATAAAACCGTAAACAAGGGAAAGGAGAGCGGGAACCACGGTCCCCGCACCGCAGATATGGACGCAAAAGAGATTGGGCGCACCATCAGCACCCACCGCAAGGCGCTGGGGCTGACCCAAATGCAACTGGCGGCCCAGTTGCAGGTTAGCAACCGCACCGTCTCCAAGTGGGAGAACGGCGACGGCTTTCCGGATATTTCGCTGCTGCCGGGACTGGCTGCTGCCCTGGACATCACCATTGACGAGCTGCTCACCGGGGAAGTACCGGCGCAGATCCAGCAAAGCGTCAGCGCCGCAGAAGCCCGCCGTGCCCAAGGCCGCTACCAGGTGGCCAAGATCGTGGCCGGAGCGCTGTTGGTGGCGGGCAGCGTGATCGGGCTGATCACCGAGGTGCGGCTGTTTTGGGTCAAGCCCTTTTATATGTTTATTGAGATTTACCTACTGGTGCTGGCCTTTGTGTTGGTGGTGGTGGGAGCCATGGTTTTTCTCATCGGGCTGGTGCGCTACCGCACGGAGATGCAACATCTGAACACAGCCAACCGGATAGAGGCTCTGGCGGCGCTGGCAGGCGCCGGTCTGTTCCCCCTCTTTACCGTGCTGCGCTTTCTCCACGCTTACACCCGACCGGGCATGGCGGTATTCATCGTGCTGCTGGCGGTAGCTGTGGGGCTGTGGGTTTGGCGACTGGCGGCGGACTGCAAAAAGCTGCAGGCAGAAAAAAGCCATCCCATCGCAGAGAAAGACTGATTTTGTCAAAAAAATAGAACTGGCTATTGATTTGGCGGGCACTTTCCAGTATAATGTATAAGTACAGACGGTTGTACAGGCGTACAGCCGTTTTTCTTATTTTAATATTCGCGCGTAAGTAGAGGGATTATGAAAAAAGTAGGTTTTGACAATCAAAAATATTTAGAGATGCAATCCGGCCGTATTCGGGAGCGGATTGCCGAATTCGGCGGCAAGCTGTATCTGGAATTCGGCGGCAAGCTGTTTGACGACTACCACGCCAGCCGGGTACTGCCGGGCTTTCAGCCGGACAGCAAACTGCAAATGCTGCTGCAGCTAAAGGATCAGGCGGAGATCGTCATTGTCGTCAGCGCCCAGGATATTGAAAAGGACAAGGTGCGTGGCGATTTGGGCATTACCTATGATATAGACACCCTGCGGCTGATCGAGGCGTTCCGTTCCAAGGGGCTGACCGTCAGCTCAGCGGTACTCACCAAGTACGCCCCCTCACCCAAGCTGGACGCCTTTGAGGCCCGGCTGCAGGCGGCAGGCGTGGCGGTGTACCACCACTATCTGATCGACGGCTACCCGGCCAGCATCAGCAAAATTGTCAGCGACGCCGGCTACGGCAAAAATGATTATATTGAGACCCGGCGCTCCCTGGTAATCATCACCGCCCCCGGTCCGGGCAGCGGCAAGATGGCCACCTGCCTGTCCCAGCTGTACCATGAGAATCGGCGGGGCATTAAGGCCGGGTACGCAAAATTTGAGACCTTCCCCATCTGGAACATTCCTCTGAACCATCCGGTGAACCTGGCCTATGAGGCTGCCACCGCGGACCTGGGGGATGTAAATATGATCGACCCCTGGCACCTGGAGGCCTACGGCCAGACCACGGTGAACTACAACCGGGATGTGGAGATCTTCCCGGTGCTGAAAGCCACTTTTGAAAAAATCTACGGCACCTGCCCCTACCAGTCCCCCACGGATATGGGAGTCAATATGGCCGGCAACTGCATTGTGGATGACGACGCCGTCTGCACCGCCGCCAAAGAGGAAATCCTGCGCCGCTACTTTACCGCCTGCTGCAACGCGCTGCGCGGCAAGGAATGCAGCGACGAAATTTATAAATTAGAGCTGCTGTTGGGTCAGGCGGGGCTGAATACCGACGATCGGGCCTGCGCGGCAGCTGCAACCCGAACTGCGGCAAACACCGGCACGCCCTGCGCCGCCATTGAACTGGAAAACGGCGATTTGATCACCGGCAAAACCACTGAGCTGCTGGGCTGCGCCAGCGCTATGCTGCTCAACGCCTTAAAGCACCTGGGCGGTATTCCGGACGAAACATTGCTGATCTCGCCGCAGGTGATCCGTCCCATCCAGGCGCTAAAGACCCGCCATCTGGGCAGCCACAACCCTCGGCTACATACGGACGAGGTGCTCATTGCCCTGTCTATGTGCGCGGTGACGGATCCCAACGCCGCCTTGGCGCTGGAACAACTGGGCAAGCTGCGGGACTGCGAAGTGCACTGTTCCGTGCTGCTGTCCTCCGTGGATGAGAACACACTGAAAAAGCTGGGCGTGCACCTGACCTGCACTGCAAAAAGCGACAAAAAGGTCATTTACTGATCGACCCAATATCATTTTATATACAGACTACAACACAGAAAGGGTGATTTCATTGGGCAAAACCAAGTATATCTTCATTACCGGCGGCGTTGTCAGCGGGCTGGGCAAGGGCATTACCGCCGCTTCCCTGGGCCGACTGCTGAAGTCCAGAGGGCTAAAGGTCACCGCGCAGAAGCTGGACCCGTACCTGAATGTGGACCCGGGCACCATGAACCCGGTGCAGCACGGCGAGGTATTCGTTACCGACGACGGTGCGGAAACGGACCTGGACCTGGGGCACTACGAGCGCTTTATTGACGAGTCCCTGAGCCAAAACTCCAACCTGACCTCCGGGCGCGTGTACTGGAAAGTGATCACCGACGAGCGCAAGGGCGTGTATGGCGGCCAGACCATTCAGATCATTCCCCATGTGACCAATGAGATCAAGCGTTCCATCGCCCGCAACGCAGACACCGGCGCCGACGTGTGCCTGGTAGAAATCGGCGGCACCGTAGGCGATATTGAGAGCCAGCCGTTTTTGGAGGCCATTCGCCAATTTGCCGTGGAGGCCGGGCGAGAGAACTGCCTGTTTATCCATGTGACCTTGGTGCCCTACCTGGCAGCCTCCGATGAGCTGAAAAGCAAGCCCACCCAGCACAGTGTAAAGGAAATGCTTTCCATCGGCATCAATCCGGATATTATCGTTTGCCGCACGGAGCACCCGCTGACGGATGAGATCAAGCACAAGATCTCCCTGTTCTGCAATGTGGATCCGGAGTGCGTCATTGAAAATAACAACTGTGACATTCTCTATGCCGTGCCCATCATGCTCCACCAGCAGCACATGGACGATGTGGTGATCCGCAAGCTGGGCATTGACTGCCCCGGTGCGCCGGATCTTGCCGACTGGCAGGAAATGCTGGACGCGCTGCGCCACCCGGTACAGACGGTCAAAATCGGTCTGGTGGGCAAATATGTGGAGCTGCACGACAGCTATATCAGCGTTAACGAGGCGCTGAAGCACGGCGGCATTGCCACCCACAGCGCCGTGGATATTCACTGGATCGACTCGGAGACCCTGGAGGGCGATGATGTGGATCTGGACGCCATCTTGGGCGATATGGACGGCATTTTGGTACCCGGCGGCTTTGGCTCCCGTGGCATAGAAGGCAAAATCAACGCCTGCCGCTACGCCCGCACCCACGGCGTGCCCTACCTGGGAATCTGCCTGGGTATGCAGATTGCCATTATTGAATTTGCCCGGGATGTGCTGGGCATGGCAGACGCCAACTCGGCAGAGATCGACCCGTCCACCACCCACCCGGTAATCGACATTTTGCCGGAGCAAAAGGATGTAACGGACATGGGCGGCACCATGCGCCTGGGTCAGTACCCCTGCACCTTGAACCCGGAGTCCAAGGCCTATAGCCTGTACGGCGCCTCTATGATCTATGAGCGCCACCGCCACCGCTATGAGGTAAACAATGATTATCGCCCGGACCTGCTGAATGGGGGCATGATCTTTGCCGGTACTTCGCCGGATAACCACATTGTAGAGATGGTAGAAATTCCGGATCACCCCTGGTTCGTGGCCGGCCAGTTCCATCCGGAATTCAAGAGCCGTCCCAACCGCCCGCACCCGCTGTTCCGCGGTTTCGTCACCGCTGCCGCAGCGCGTATGAACAGCAAGAAATAAGCGCAATAAATATGCCAAACACCCCTATGACCCGCAAGAGCCATAGGGGTGTTTTTGCGTATAAAGGAGCGGCGGGAGCAAGCCCCCGCCCTACGGTAGGGGCGGCAATCTGCCGCCCGCAAAAAACAGGGAACGGTGTGTACCGTTCCCTGTTTCCATTTTTATACCCTTTTATCTGTTTATTTCTGCACGGCAGACACAACGCCCTCTGCCAAACCGGCAAGGCCTTGAATTTCCGACGGAATGATGATCTTGGTGGCCTGACCGTCGGCAGCCTTGGAGAACGCCTCCAGCGCTTTCAGCTTAATCACCGCGTCACCGGCGTTGGCCTCATTGAGCAGGCGAATGGCGTCTGCGGTGGCCTTTTGCACCGCCTCAATGGCCGCGGCCTCACCTTCGGCCTCGCGAATTTTCGCTTCTTTCACAGCCTCGGCGTGAAGGATGGCCGCCTGCTTTTCTGCCTCTGCTTCCAGAATCTTAGACTCCTTGTGTCCCTCGGCCACCAAAATACGACTCTGCTTCTCGCCCTCGGCAGTCAAGATGGCCTCGCGGCGCTGACGCTCCGCCTTCATCTGCTTTTCCATAGCGTCCTGAATTTCCCGGGGCGGAATAATGTTTTTCAACTCCACCCGGTTCACCTTAATCCCCCAGGGGTCCGTGGCCTCGTCCAAAATCACCCGGATCTTGGTGTTGATGGTGTCGCGGGAAGTGAGGGTGCTGTCCAGCTCCATCTCGCCGATAATATTACGCAGCGTGGTGGCAGACAGATTCTCAATGGCAGAAATGGGGCTTTCCACACCGTAGGTGTACAGCTTGGGGTCCGTGATCTGGAAGAACACCACCGTGTCGATCTGCATGGTCACATTGTCCTTGGTGATCACCGCCTGCGGCTTAAAGTCAACCACCTGCTCCTTAAGAGAAACGGTCTTGGCAATCCGGTCAATGAACGGAATTTTTACATGCAGACCGGTCTCCCAGGTGGCGTAGAAAGTGCCCAGCCGCTCCAAAACGAATGCCTTGGACTGGGGCACTACACGAATGTTGGCCAGCACCAGCGCAATCAGCGCCAGAATGACCACAGCTAAAATGATCCACTTTAACATACAAATTCTCCTTTTCTTTCATTCTATATAGATAAAAATGGATAACAAAATTAAACCTTGCCCACCGGAGTCTTGGCCGGGCGCACCATCAGCTTCACACCCTCAATGCGATCCACCACCACTGTGGTTCCGGCGGCAATGGGCGCGCCGTCCGTACTGCGGGCAGACCACACACTGCCGCACACTCTCACCTGTCCGGTGGCGGCTAAATTGTCAATATCTTCCAGAACCACGCCGGTTCGGCCAACGCAGCGGTCCGCGTTGGTGGCCTGAATACGGGGGCGCAGGTACTTCTTCACCAGCGGTTTTGTGGCCAGCAGCGCCACCACGGATACCGCCACAAACAGCACCCCCTGGAGCCAGACAGCCCCGCCGCAGGCTGCCGCAACAGCTGCAGCCACCGCGCCCAGCACAAACCAAATGGACACCAGCTGGGCGGTAATCCCCTCCAGCACGCCAAATACTACGGCGGCAAGGATCCATATATACAGCATTTGCATGGGCTGCAACCTCCTCTCGGCGCAAAAAGCGGTAAACCGCCCCGATTTTCTATTCTCAGTATAGCATACGCTGCACCCCTTTGCAATACACATTCCATTTTAATCGACGCGTGCCCGGCAGGGGAAAAATCCCTCCACCGCCTACGGCGGTCCCCCTCCCTTTACAAGGGAGGCAAATCGGTTACATCATTTATGGCTCCCTTGCAAAGGGAGCTGTCAGCGCAGCTGACTGAGGGATTGCGCCGCTATCCATTCGCTCAAAACAAAGCAGCTCCCCTTGTTTCCAAGGGGAGCCGTAAAAGGGTACTATATTTACGCTTCTTCCTCGCTGATGATCTTGCGGGTTTTCAGAATAGAAGAGGCAGACACGGAAAATTCGTCCAGTCCCCATTCCAGCAGATGGGGGATTAGCCGGGGGTCCGCCGCCCCCTCGCCGCACATACCCACCGGAATACCGGCGGCCTTGGCGGCCTTAATGGTCATTTCAATGGCAGAGAGCACTGCCGGCTGCATAGGATCGTACAGCCGCGCCACCGCCTGATTGCCACGATCCACCGCCATCACATAGCCGGTCAGATCATTGGTACCGATGGAGAAGAAGTCCGATTCCTTAGCCAGTTCCGCTGCGGTCAGCGCCGCAGCCGGGGTTTCTACCATAATACCCACCGGCACCGGGTGCACATCCTCGCCGGCTTCGATCAGCTCCCGCAGACACTGCTCAATCAGCTTTTTAGCTGCCAGGATCTCTTCCTTGCAGGTGATCAGAGGCAGCATCAGCTTTAAGTCGCCGAACTTGGCCGCCCGCAAAATGGCGCGGATTTGGTCGCAAAACAGATCCGGGTGGTCCAGGCAGTAGCGAATGGCCCGGTGTCCCAAGAACGGATTGTCCTCTTTTTCAATCTCTAAGTAGGGAATTTCCTTATCGCCGCCAATGTCCAGAGTACGGATGATGACCTCCCGGCCGTTCATGGCCTTGGCCACCGTGGCGTAAGCCTCAAACTGCTCTGCCTCCGTGGGGCGGGACATCCGATCCATAAACAGGAATTCCGTGCGGAAAAGGCCGATACCCTCACCGCCGTTTTGCACCACCGCCTGCGCATCCTCCGGCTTGCCGATATTGCCGTACACGGCCTTTTTCACGCCGTTCTTGGTGACGGTAGGCAGATTACAATAGCGGCTGAGCGCCTCTCGCTCTGCCAAATATTCCCGCTGCCGCCGCTTAAATTCCGCCGTCTGCTCCGGCGTAGGCTCCGGCAGCACTGTGCCGCGAAAGCCGTCCACCGCCACGCATTGGCCGGTGTGCAACGCCTCTACTGCACCGCTGACGGACAGTACCGCCGGAATGCCCATGGCCCGCGCCAAAATGGCACTGTGGGAGGTCATACCGCCCACCTCTGCCACAATGGCTGCCACATGCTCCCGGTTCATTTTGCCGGTCATAGAGGGGGTAAAGTCGTGGGCCACCAGTACCGTGCCCGGTTCAATGGCACCCAAATCCACCTGCTCCGCACCCAGCATAATACCCAGCAGATCCTCTCGCACATCGGCAATATCGCTGGCTCTCTGACGGGTCAGCTCGTCGTCCATGCCGGAAAACATGGCGATAAATTGGTTGCACACCCCATCAGCCGCCGCTTCCGCCGTGGCGCCGCCGTCGATCATCTCCTCCATTTGGGAGAGCATAAACGGATCCCGCAGCATCTCCATGTGACCGTCTAAAATCGCTGCCTCTTTCTCTCCGGCAGAGGCTTGCAGACGATCCCGCAGCTGCTCCGTCTTTTGCATAAATGCGTTAATGGCTGCCCGAAGCCGCTCTTTTTCCTGCTGGGCGCCGCCAAAGACCACGCCGCTGTAATCCAGCGACCGGTGCTGAATGATCAAGGCCTTGCCGATGCCGCAGCCCTCGCTTACGCCTGTTCCTCTTAGCATGGTATCGCTCCCTCTCCTTGTTCCACTTAATAAACACAGCCAGGGAACTGCCCCAAAGAGCCGTTCCCTGTGTGCAAAATTTCTTATGCCTCGCCTAAGCCGGACTCAATCAGGCTGACTGCCTTGGCCAGTGCCTCATTTTCGTCCGGACCGTCGGCCCGCACTTCCAGCTGGCTGCCGCACTTAATGCAGCCGGCCATAATGTTCATAATGCTCTTGGCGTTAATGTCCTTGCCGTTTAAGATCAGATGCACATCACTCTGGAATGCAGTCATTTCCTTAACGAACATATTTGCCGGGCGCATATGGAAGCCCTCTTTATTGATCACCTTTGTTACCTGAGATACCATTATGCTCTCTCCTTCTCTGTTTTATTCTTTTTCAGCAGGGCCAGCATCAATGCACCGACCACAGAGCCTGCAACCAGAGCCACAATATAGCCCAGAGGATGATCCACAACTGCGAAAGTGAAAACACCGCCGTGGGGCGCCGGGCAAGCACAGCCAAACAGCGCGCAGACCAAACCGGCTACGGCAGAGCCCACCATACAGGACGGAATAACGCGCAGCGGATCAGACGCCGCATAAGGAATCGCGCCCTCTGTGATGAAGCACAGACCCATCGCATAATTGACCGGACCGCTTTTCAACTCCTCTTTGGTCCACTTCTTCTTGTTAAAGGTGGTGGACAAAGCGATGGCGATAGGCGGCACCATGCCACCGATCATCACCGCCGCCATGATCCAGGTATCGCCGGTGGCGACGGAAGCCGTACCGAACACATAAGCCGCCTTGTTGAACGGGCCGCCCATGTCAATGGCCATCATAGCCGCCAGAACAACGGACAGGAGAATACGGGAGGTTTCGCCCAGACCTTTCAGTCCGGCAGACAACGCCAAGTTGATATACCCCACAAAGGGATTGATCAGCAACATAAACAGACCGATCAACACAGTGCCGAACAGGGGATACAGGAACACCGGCTTAATGCCGTCCATGCTCTTGGGCATCCAAGAGAAGGCCTTTTTCAGTCCGTTGACCAGCAGACCGGCCACAAAACCGGCCAGCAGCGCGCCCAAGAATCCGGACACAGCCTTGTCATCGCCGGTAGGCGACTGCAGCGTGGCGCCGATGGTGGCCAAATAACCGCCAACGATACCGGGCAGCAAACCGGGACGATCCGCAATGGACTGGGCAATATACCCGGCCAAAATGGGAATCATAAAGCTAAATGCCGCTTTACCGATCCAAAAGATCACCGCCGCTACCGGGTTGGTCTGGCCGAAGTTGCCGCCGGCATTGGCGTTGCCGGCCAATGTATCAATCAAGAAGCCCAGAGCAATCAGCACGCCGCCGCCGACCACGAAAGGCAGCATATGGGATACGCCGTTCATCAGGTGTTTATACACCTTGTGGCCGAAGCTCTCTTTCTCATCGTCATCCCCGACGGGGGCTGCGCCGCCCTCTGCGTGGTAAACGGGAGCCTTGCCGTCCAGCACCTTTTGGATTAACTCCTGTGGTTTGTTAATACCGGCAGAAACCGTGGTTTGCAACACCGGCTTGCCGTCAAAGCGGCTCATCTCTACATTCTTATCCGCTGCAATGATAATACCGTCACAGTCAGCGATCTCTCGGCGGGTGAGTACATTTTTAGCGCCGCCGGAGCCGTTGGTCTCTGCCTTTAAGGGGCAATTCATGGCCGCGCCGGCCTTTTCCAGCGCCTCGCGCACCAGCTTGTAGTTCTCGGGCTTGCGATACTGAATGAGCGCGCGCTGCATGGCCTTCTCGTGCGGGTCGCGCGGCACGTAGATGGGCTGCATGTTGCGCGGGTCGACGCCCGTATAGAACATGCACGTGCTCATGGTCGAGGGCGTGGGGTAGAAGTCCTGCACTTGTTCGGGCATGTAACCCATGTCGCGCACTGCCTCAGCGAGCTCTACGGCCTCCTTCATCGTGGAACCGGGGTGGGAGCTGATGAGGTAGGGGACCACGTACTGCTCGAGCCCGGCGGCCTTCGTCGCGCGCTCGAAGCGCCGGCAAAACGCCTCGTAGACGGATCGTTTGGGTTTGCCCATGGCGGCGAGCACCGTGTCGCTCACGTGCTCGGGGGCCAGGCGCAGCTGACCGCTCACGTGGTGGCGGACGAGCTCGTCGAGGAACTTGTCGGACTTGTCGGCCAAGGTGTAGTCGAAGCGGACGCCGGAGCGCACGAAGACCTTCTTTACGCCGGGGAGCTGGCGC
>ERZ506931.890-NODE-890-length-12297-cov-4.161085_pt1 | contig 12297 bp, 13 predicted proteins | sample MGYA00512902_ERZ506931 | MGnify/ENA metagenome assembly ERZ506931 | reverse complement strand
GTTGCAATATTCATATCTCGCCCCCTTCCTTCATCATTCATAAACTGTCAAAGCACCACTCTTTCCCCTCTCTCCGTCCGTCTGATAAGTTCCTTCCGCTCATTTTTAGACAGGCTTTTCTCGCTTTTCGTAACCTCTCCCGCAGGTGACAGCGCACCCTCCTTCATTCTGTCGCTTTTACAGAACGCACCGCTTCTCATAAGTTCAGATGCCGCATATTCCATTGCGGCGGTAAAAAGCTCGTCCTTATGCACGATAAGATAAGCCTCCTCAAGTCCCACGCCCTTATAGCACAGCGAAAAGAATCTTCTGTCACTCATTTCTTTCGCAAGGTCAAACTGAGGATATGTCTGCTTTACCTCCTCGCTTTCCTTTTGCCACCGCTCCAGCCTGTACTCCATATCGTTTCTTCTGCACCGCTCGAAATTTCTCTCGGATACCGCATTTTCTATTCCGTCATAGTCACATTTATCCGCTCCGCAAAACTGTGCCACAAGGCTCAATATCCGTTCTGCCCTTGCCGCCCTCTCACGCTTTGACTTAATCACCGCCTGCCTGAAAAGCTCCGCCTTATCCTCGTTTTGTTCTCCTTCGACTTTATCCGGTTTATTGTTTTCGCTCAGGATTTCATCACTCTTTTGCTCCTTGACTTCTTCGCTTGCGTCACCGTTTTCCATACCGTTTTCCGCCGCCTGCACATTCTCTGTCGCTTCCATATTTACCTCTCACTTCTGTAGCAGGATACATATTCAGGATAGTTTTCCTCCAGCATATCAAACCCCTTGCATATCCCGTCAACCGCCGTGTTCAGCCCATCGTCGTCCGTCACATAGCTTATGACCGCCTGACCGCTTCTCAGCGTAACATCAATAATATCGGTATCCCCCGTGTCCTCGCTGTCAAAAACATTCTGCGCTATCGTCTGCGCAAGCGTTGTCATTGCCGCACATACAAGCGTAGCCTCTGCCGACCCGCTGTTTTCGTTCGCACAGTGTCCCGTGATATAAATATCCCTGCCAAGACCCGACTTGTCTATTCTTACTCTTGTCATATCTTCACCTCGTTCATTCCTGCGTTATCCCTTATTACACGCTCAATTTCTTCTTTTCCCTCAAAGTCCATCATCGCAAGACAGCCCAGTGCCTGCACCGCCGTTTCCGGATTAAAAAATCCAAGCTGAAAAAGCTGCTTTGCAAGTTCATTCTGCGAAGCTTTGGAAAACGGCGATTTCTTCGATGCCGTACATACTATATCAAAGACAGGCTTCTTCGTCCCAAGCTGTACCCCGAAAAGTTCTCTGCTCTGCTCCTTTATGGCAGAGTTGTCAAAAGCGTCATATCCCCCGGTTATCCTGAAGCTTCTCGGCGTATCATAAAACTGCCTTATCAGTTCTATTATCAGATAGCACACCTGCTGGAACGCAAAATACGTTCCCTTTATCATATCCCTCGACAGCTTGCTTCCTGCCTCCTGTAAAGCCGCAATGGCGCTTGCCGCCGTAACACCGTTTGAAACCGACCCCTGAGAAAAATCCCTGTTTCCGCTCGTCTCCTTCAGTTCATCTATTTTAAAGCTCAGTGCATTCATCACCGAGCTGTCCAGCGGTTCTGCCTTAATTTCCCTTATATCCTCTTCACCGAGATTTCCTGCAACGTGAACAAACCTGTTTTTTAAGTCGGCAAATTCGGCTTCGTTCACCGCACTGTTCTGTCGGATAAAATATCTCTTTCTGCTCATCATCACCGTATGCTCAAGAACGACCTGCGACAGCTTATCTATATACATCTGTGCGTCACGCATAACATCTATGTAGCCGAATCCGCACGGAGTTCCCTCCTGCACAAACAGCGTATCCATAACAAAGGGATAACGGCTGTGTTTATAGAATCCGTCGGCACAGCTTTCATCGTCCTCGCTCGAATATATCACCCTGTCGCCGCAGAATTTACAGTAGCAGAGCTGTTTTCTGCCGTTTATCGTTTTCTTGTAGTACCAGTCGACGACTTCGACCTTCGCACTGTCGTCCGTCTTATCCTCCGTTTTGTACTTTTCCACGTTTTCGGTACCGCCCGCAACGCTTTCGGTATCTTCCCCCAAAAGTTCAGGATACATCAGATTCAGCCGTTCACGGTCAACAAGCGTCACATAGAAAAGGTTTGCGCTCTCCTCAATATCCTTTATGCCAGGCTCCCAGAACAGATTCAGAATATCTGCGTTTCTTATCGCTATATCCCCCATACCGCCGTCAGCGTCAGGGTCCCATACAACAGCCGTACACATACTGCCGTTCTTGAGTTTGTACCACCAGCCGTCGCTGTACAGCTTTTCGTAACCACAGCGTTCAAGTATCGCAGGAAGTATCAGCGATAACTGCTTTGCGACCTCCTCGTCGCTTTTTTCTCTCGGAAGCACCGCAGGCTCAGGTATATTGTCCATAGCGTCTGCGTGCTTATTTGCCAACGAGTTGAACAGCCACGCCGATGCCGGCATAGGCCTTGTATCACCCTTGTCATAGCCTATTTCGCCCCAGTGCCTTAATTTCCACCACTGCTCGTTTGACACGATTCTCTTGTCGAGTACCGCCTTCCCCTCCTTATACTTTGCAAGCGTCTGCCTTGCCTTACGCACCTGCTCCTTACCGATTTTCTTCATATTTCTCCTTTCATAATCACATCATATAGAACGATTCCGCCCTTTCGGGCTTTCTCTGTTCGAGAGGATCGTCACCTGCAGGAACCTCACCACGCTTTACCGGTGCGGCGATAGGATGCTCCATAAGGACATACCTGCATTCGTCATATATGTGATCCTCCATCGTTGTGTCAATATCCTCCACGTTCTTTTCGTCATACATAAGCGCAGGAATAGTCCTGATAAACTCTCTGCAGGTGTTGAAGCAATAGAACATCGCCTCCCCGTCACTGTTGAACGCCAGCCTGTTATGGTACTGCATCTTACCAGATATTCTTGCGTTGTCCCCCGGCGACCAGATTATAAAGTTAGGCGACCGTGCCATAAGGTCTGCGACGCTCTCTCCACGGCTTTTATCGAATATTGAAGGATCTGCGACCCCGTACACATTTCTCCCTCTTATATTCGGATCGTCACGCTCTATTTTTCTGATATTCTCGGCAATTACCGACGGCTCAAGCCTTATGCCCTCATTCGCCTTATCCGTACAGCCGTAGTATTCCCTTATCCTGTAGATGCACCCTTTAGTATCCACCGCATACCACCCTACCGAAAACGGCCTTGTATACCCGAAATCAAATCCCCTAACTATCTCCCAGTGGCGAGGTATCTCAAACGGCGCTATGACGTGCGTCCATCTTCTGTCGCAATAATGCTCCGGGTCATCTCTCCATTCGGTGAAAACCTGCCCCGTAAAGCTGTTCCAATCCCCGTACAGGAGCGCCTTTTTCTCGGCGGTCGGAAGCATAGACAGGCTCGCAAGATATTCAGGGTCGTTTCGCAACAGCTCCTTATTGTCAAACACGCTCGCCGGGATGAACACTCTCGATTTTCTAATGATTATCTCCGCCCCGTCGGGCTTTTTCACCTTATGTTCTTCTATTATCGGTTTCATCGGCTCGCCTGCCGTTATAAACCTTTGCTTTACCCACGAATGCCCCGGTCCGCCCGGATTCGCCGTGGCTCTGATGTACACCCTCGTGCCTTTTCCGCCCGGCCTGTTTCTCGAAAACATATAACTGTATTCGTCAAAGGAAAACTGCGTCAGTTCATCGAAACCCACAAAGTCATAATGCTTGCCCTGATAGTTAAGCCTGTCTTTCTTATGCTGCATCGCCCCGAAATAGATTTTAGCCCCGGACGGAAAGCTCCAGCAGTGCTTGGTCTTGTTGTACCTCGCCGCAGGATATGCACCTTTATAAAGCGTCTGCGACCTGTCCTCAAGCTCCGTCAGCTGCGGATACGTTTTTCTGAAAATTATCCCCCTGTAGCAAGCCTTATCCGCCTGCCTGAGCGCCTCCGCCAGAAGTGCGTCAGACTTACCTCCGCCGGCGGCACCCCCGTACAAAGCCTCATACTCTCCCCTTTGCATAAACTCCGCCTGCCTTTCCTGCGGCGACCATACCACCCTCCTTCCGCCTTTTACATCGTTATCTTTCATCTCAGCAACACCTCCCGTTTTTCTGTAAATCTATCGCCATCCCCACCTGCCCACCATCCCCACACATCTGCCATCCCCACAACCCTCTCAAAACCCCATCCCCCCTCATCAGAACTCACCCTCATCCGCCGTTCTCGCCTCGGGTATCACCACAACTCCTCCTTCATTTTCCTCATCGTCAACCACGCCGCCGTCCCACTCATAACCGCATCTGTTCTTCAGCCAGAAGATCTGCGCCGTTGTGCTTGGCATCACCTGCTTTTCAACCGTTTTGACAACACCCAGCTTCCCGTCCTTTCCGACCTGCCTTGTGATTTCCGTCTGCGTGTATCCTATCGCACGCTTCAGCAATGCCTCCTCGACCTGCTTTTTTCTCTCCTCGTCACCGTCTTGTCCGTCACTTTGATATAGTCTCCTTATTTCATCGTGCGTCAGCTTCCAGTTTCTCAGCGTTGTGCGATGTATGCCGAGCAATTCCGCCGTCTGCACATCGCTGTACCCAAGCTCGATACAGTGGCAGATTTTATCAAGAATTTCCTGCGTGATCTCTATGCCCCTTCTTCTTTCCGTGTATATTCACCCCCTTCCTGACCGTTTTCGCCTTGATTATAACAGTTCGTCATAATCGTACCCGTCGTCACTCCACTCTCCGCAATACTCAACATCGTACCCGCAAGCAGGACAGCTCCTCTCGGTTTCATATGCAGCCGTTCCTTGATATTCTCCACGGTACTGAAGCGTCCGTGTCAACTCATTGCTGTCATACGTTCCTCCGCATCTTAAGCATCTGTACATATATCCCCTCCGTTTTTCTGATTTTTTCTTCATTTTCGAAATCGTGTACGTTTTTTAGTACACAAAATACGCTATAATAGCCTTTAAAGGAATTATCAAGCGTAACAAAAATGATAACCGTGAAAGCTGTTGCAACTTTCCGTTGTCATAATGATAGCACACGCAGGACCATTTGTCAACTATTTGTAGCACAAATTCATCATTTTCGTTGAACTGCAACAATCTTTGACAACACTTTGTTTCTTTTATTGACAATTCAACACAATGTTGTTATAATTATCTCAGACAACAGAACGTCAATATGAAAGGATGAACCTTAAATGAGCAAAAACTCCGGCACAGTTTCAGGCGCATTTTCCGAAAGGATAAAACAGCTTCGTAAAGCAAAAGGTGCGTCGCAGGCGCAGGTAGCCGAATATCTCGGCGTAACCAAGCAGGCGTACAGCCTTTACGAAACAGGAAAGCGTGAGCCGCCGTTCGCCACGTTATTGAAAATAGCCGAATATTTCGGTACAGACACAGACACGCTTCTTATGAGCGGCGATACCGCAAGGGTATCCGACCCCCGCCTTAAATTCGCACTTTTCGGTGAAACCGAAATCGACGACGATGTACTCGACGATGTAAAACGTCTTGCTATGCTCCAGCTTGAGCTTCGCCGCAGCAAAGAAAAGGACGGAAAGAAGTAAACCGATGCAATGCTCTGAAGGGAGGGCAATGATAATTGGAACAGCTTATAAAAACCGCACAGGATAACGATATACTTATTGTAGATATGCGTATGAAGGGCAAGCAGGGTGCTATGAGCCAATGCACCGACGGTATGTGCATTATCGCCATAGACCCTCATAAAGTGAAAAGTATAGCCGACCGAAAAGAAAAAACCGTTCACGAACTCGGACACTGCATGACCGGCGCCTTCTATGACGCAACCTGCCCCGTCATCCCCCGTGGCAGATGCGAACGCCGGGCTACAGCGTGGGCTGTGACCCACACGTTCACCAGAAGAACGCTTATAAAAGCGATAAGAAGCGGCCTTACAGAGCTTTGGCAATTAGCAGATTACTTCAACGTGACCGAGCATTTTATGAAAGATGCCCTGACCTACTACGAGCTTTACAACGGCGAATAAGCATAAAAAAAGCTCCCTTATGCGTTTTTTTCGCATAAGGGAGCTTTCGCTCTATAACCGTTATATAATTACAACACTTGAGAAAAATCTCTGATATACTTATGAAACTGAATTTAACTTTGCACCCCTCTAACCGTCCACCTTACGAAACATACTCCTTCTTCACTATAAGGTCTGATGTCGTGGGATTCGGCACAGGGTCGATAATATTATCAATATACGTTACTCCGTAAACAAGATAATCCATCGCCAGCACCTGCATATCGTCAAGCGTTGCTCCCGCACCCACTCTTGCAAGGCCGTCCTTGTCACGGATTTCGCCCTCGAATATCTTCGCCTTGCCTTTCTTTACATAGTCATAAAGAGTATCCGCTATGGTGAGCGTTTCCTTCTTGCAGGCGGCAGAATAAGGTGTCAGCTTCACAAACGCTTCACTGAAGCCTCCGACATAAACCTCCGCCATAAAGTTATCGTTTATGCAGGTTCTCACCGTGTCCGTGATAAACGTAGCCCAGTTGAGATAATACCCTACAAGCCCGTATTTCGGAGCCGAATAAGCCATATCGTTTGTAAAGCCTATCGACCTCATTCCGATCGAATCGCAGTAGTACATACAGTAATCATCCGACTGATACGAGAATATAACATCACAGCCCTTGCCCTCAAGCGTATTTACCGCAGTTTCCGTCTGTGCTTTGGTTTCCGCATAGATTATTTCGACATCCGTTTCACGTTCCTTGTATATCTGCTGTATGCCGAGGATAAATGCGTTTATAACGCCGTTTGAGCAATACATAAGATCGTCTGCGACTATTCCTATCTTGTGCGATGAAGAATTCCAAGCCGCTACCGTTCCGCAGACGAACGCAGGCTGATACAGCTTCGGTCGGAACGTTGTAAGGTTCGTGAGCGATGCCGTGCCGCCGTAGCTCAGTATATATATGTCCTTATCCTTTTTCGCATAGCTGAGCGCCGAGTTTGCAAAAACGTGCGATGCCGATACTATGATACTGCAGCCCTCGTTTTTGAGCGCTTTTACGGCATTTTCAAACTGCGACACCGCAACGCCGTCAACATAACAGGTTTCAAGGCCGAGCGCCGTTTCAATATCCTTACGGCTTTTCTCAAACATATATGTCATGTTGTCCCTTGAAATTTCTTCATTATATACATATCCGACCTTGGCGGATGTATCAAGCGAATAGTCAGGTGCCGATGAGCTTTCACCCGAGCTTGCACCGTCGCCCGAGCAGGCGCAGAGTGTCAGTGCCGCCGACAAGGCAAGCGCCAGTATTTTTATATATCTTGATAGCTTTTTCAACTTAAATCTACCTCCGGAAAAATCAGAAAAGACAGCAATAAAATCCGATTTTACAGCTATCTCATAATATCTGATATAATTATAACACATTTTCACAAAAAATTCACCCTCTTTTTCGAAAATTTGTTTTGATTTTTTGAAAATTTGTGATATACTTATATAGTCACAGCAGTACGTTATGCAATTTACACAAATATCCTACTGCACATTTTAAGGAAGGATCTAATAAAAATGAAGAAAAGAACAGCGGCGACAGCCGCAATACTCGCTTGTACAATGATGTTCTCCGGCTGCAGCGACAGCATTCTTACATCAGGTACTGACAGCGGCACAACAAGTGTTGAAAATATCTGGACGGCAAAAGACGACGACATCGTGGCATGGGCCACCTCAGACTCACTTTCGGATGAAGAAAAGGAATATTATCAGGTCAAATTCAAGGATTTCTATCCCGAGTATTCCTTCACCATAGCAAATTACGGCCTTGACGAAACAAATTCCGCTTATGCCTCATACGCTCAGGCGTACAGAAAGAATATAATAGATATGCTGACCAACGAAAAGCTGATACTCAGAAAAGCCAAGGAGCTGGGACTCGATCAGCTTACCGAAGAAGAAATGGCTGAGGTCGAAAAGGCCTATACAAAGAATCTCAGCGACTGGTACGCCTCATTTGAGAAAAAGGCGCAGACCGCACTCGGCATAAGCACCGATGATACCTCCGGCACAGAGGACAGCGCCAATGATGAAAAGATTCTTGAAAAGGAAAAAGAGCTTTTCAATGAATATATCGCAGGCTTCGGTCTTACCGAGGATACATTCCTGATGTGGCAGACCAACACGGCAATACAGAAAAAAGTCAACGACTACCTTCTTAAAGATATTACCGTATCCGACTCTGAGGTCGATGATTATATCACAAAGCTCACGGCAGAAGCTAAGCAGGCATACGAAAAGAGCGCTTCAAGCTATGCCACCGACTCCGAGTACAAAAAGGTATGGATACCCAAAGACGCACGTTATATCAAATATATAGCCGTAGGCATTGCATCTTCGGATTATGCTGAGATAAACGCCGCAAGAAACGAGAGCGGCGCAGATGACGCAGAGATCGACAAGAAGCGTGACGAAAAGCTCGCTGAGATAAAGGAAAAGGCTGATGCCGCACTTAAAAAGGCTACCGCAGATGGCGCAGACTTTGACGCAGTGGTAAAGGAATACAGCAGTGCATATTCCGAATCTACCGCAGGCGAACAGATACTCGTGCTGAACTCAAAGGGACTTATTTCCGATGCGCTTTACGATGCAGTTTTCGCCCTTGAAAAGCCGGGCGATATAAGCGGACTTATCCCCACCGACAGCGGATATTATATCGTAAAGTATGTAAGCGATGCAAAGGTTACCGACAGCGACTTAAGCGATTACAGGAAGACCGTAAGGCAAGAGCTTTTAACCTCACGTCAGAGCGAAAAGACCAACGCTATACTTGAGGAATGGCGCAGTGCCGTAAATTACGAATATGATTATGAAAAGCTGAACATCACCAAGGAAGAAAAAACATCGTCCGATGCTTCCGCTTCTTCAGCCGACAGTAAAGCCGATAATGAAACCTCCTCCGCAGCATCCTCCGGTACCACAACATCGGAATAATATGCAGATAATTGACCGCTCCGTAACAGGAGCGGTTTTTTAAAGGAGAACAATATGCCACTATGTACACTTTGCCCACGCAACTGCCGTATAGACCGCAGTAAAACAACAGGCGCCTGCTCCGTAAAAGGACTTAAAACAGCCAAAGCGTCACTCCACTTCGGCGAAGAGCCGTGCATTTCCGGAACGGACGGCAGAGGCGCAGGAACTATATTCTTTTCCGGCTGTTCGCTGAAATGTATATTCTGCCAGAATATGCCCATAAGCCGTGACGGCTACGGCAAGGAAATAACACCGGAAAGGCTCGGAGAAATAATGCTTGAGCTTCAGGAAAAAGGTGCGCATAACATTGACCTTGTAACGCCTACCCATTATGCCGATATTATAGCCGATGTGCTGACAAGCATAAAGTCACGGCTTCATATACCGGTAGTTTATAACTGCGGCGGATACGAAAAGGTAGAAACGCTGAAAATGCTTGACGGGCTGATTGACATTTACCTGCCCGATTTCAAGTATGCTTCTCCCGACCTTGCCCGTGAATATTCCTCCGCACCCGACTACCCTTCCGTTGCGGTAAAGGCGATTGCGGAAATGTACAGGCAGACAGGAAAGGTACAGTTTGATGAAAACGGTATGATGAAAAAGGGTGTTCTTGTCCGCCACCTCGTACTTCCCGGTTGCCGTCACGACAGTATGAAGGTGCTTGATATACTTAAAGCCACCGTTCCTGTAAGCGATATAAGGATAAGCCTTATGCGCCAGTACACACCTTGCGGAAAAGCCCTTGAAATAAAGAATCTTTCAAGAAAACTTACCACTTTTGAATATAACTCGGTTACCGATTATGCCGCTCAGCTTGGCTTTGACGGCTACACGCAGGATAAAGAAAGCGCTACCTTCGAGTACACTCCCGAATGGGATTTTGAAGGCATATAAAAACAATCCGACAGGAACACACCCTGTCGGATTTCACTTTGTCGAAAAACCGATTGTTAAAGCAGTATAATGAAATGTATCGCCAACACCGCTTAAAACATTTTCCCTACCAACAAAGCATTAATAATTTCGTGAGTACATCATTACAACTACACGACAATAACCTTTCAAAAAACCGCACTATCCATTGCCCCGCACCATGTCCTCGCCTCCCTTGTCAAAGGGAGGTGGATTGACGGCAAGGCACAAGCCTTGATATTGTTGCTTTCTGTTTGTGACACGCCCGCCTTTTTTTATTTATAAAACTTTTCTGCCGTCAAGACGGAGGGATTGCCGCACCAACCTTCGCTCCGCACTATCCCACTCGCTTTTCGTGTTGTGAGTTCGACAGCCCCACTTCCCACAAAAATAAAATCCGCCCCCGTTTTCACGGGGGCGAACTCATCAAGTCATTAATTTATAAATATTAAGCCCTGAAACTCACGCTGTTCTCAGATTACTGGAGTAACTGGAGAATAGCCTGAGGCTGCTGGTTAGCCTGAGCGAGCATAGCCTGAGATGCCTGCTGAAGAATGTTATTCTTAGTGTAGTTGATCATCTCTGTAGCCATATCTGTATCTCTGATCTGAGATTCAGCTGCTGTCAGGTTCTCGTTTGTTGTTGTCAGGTTGTTAACTGTGTACTCAAGTCTGTTCTGAAGAGCACCAAGACCTGCTCTCTGCATAGATACTGTCTTAACGGCAGCGTCTACCATGTCGATAGCCTTGTTTGCAGCGTCCTGAGTAGAAACGTCAGCACCGCCTACACCGATTGATGTAGATGACATATCGCCTACAGAAAGTGTAACTCTCTGGTCTTCAACGCCGTTAGCACCGATCTGGAATGTAAGGCCCTTACCTGTGCCTGTGAGCTTGTCAGAACCAAGACCGGCACCTGCTGTTGTTTTGCCTATCTCGATTGCAGTTGCGTCAGCTTCTGCAACAACCTTCTGAGCGTAGAAAGTCTTATCGCCATCAGGAGTCTTAGAGTCTGTTAATGTTACTGTATAATCAAGACCAGCCTGCTTTAAGAGGTTCTGAATGTCTTCTTCTGTGTACTCGACGCCAGTAGCAAGGTGAAGTGTAAACTCTCCATCCTTAATGCCTGTGCCTTCGTTGTTAGCTGTAGTTGTAGCAACCCATTCCTTGCCGGCAGCGACATCAGTAGCTATCTTAAGCTTACGAGTATCTTCGCCGTAGTTGTTTGATGTGAACTTGATTGTATCTGCATAACCATCGTTCTGGTCAGTACCGTTAATAAGATAATCTACTAAGTCAGTATCATCAGAAGCAGCTCTTACACCTGCGGAAGTTTTAAAAGTTTCAGCCTTCTGGAAAGTAAATACACCGCTCTTGAGCTTTAACTCAACATCTGCAGGAGTACTTGCCTGAGGAGTACCGGCTGCATCAGCCTTAGCCATAGTTGCGTTCTTAATCAGATCATTGATCTGTGACTGAGAATAGCTCTGTCCTGCCTTTAAGTTAATTGTTAAAGTCGTACCGGCTGCATCCCACTGAGCATTTTCGCCGCCTACACCTGAAGCAGCATCTGCGAGTGTAACAGTAACACCATTTACGCTTGAAGTAAGTGTTGCACCTTCAAGAGAAAGGTTTTCTTTTAACTTGTTTGCACCGTCAATAACAGTATTAGCAGAAATCAGAACGCCGTAACGAGCACCAAAATCTGTTGTGCCTGTTGTTGTGCCGCCGAGTGAACCATCGAGGAGCTTCATGCCGTTGTACTCTGTAGAAGAAGCGATTCTGTCGATTTCGCTCTTGAGTGCGTCAACTTCGAGCTGGATAGCTTCACGGTCTGTATCATCCTGGTATGTACCGTTAGCTGACTGAACTGCAAGCTCTCTCATTCTCTGAAGAATTGAGTGAGTTTCGTTTAAGCCGCCTTCAGCTGTCTGGATAAGAGAGATACCGTCGTTGGCATTCTTTGTAGCCTGTGAAAGACCACGGATCTGTGAACGCATCTTTTCAGATATAGCCAGACCTGCAGCGTTATCGCCTGCACGGTTGATCTGATAACCTGAAGATAACTTCTCAGTTGCCTTCTTTGTACCTGAAACGTTGATGTTCATCTTGTTGTTAGCATTGATCGCATTTAAGTTATGCTGTACTACCATACCTGCCATTTTGTTTTCCTCCTTGAATGTACTCCCGAAATCCTTTTCGGAAGTCGTTGCCCTTATAGGGACTTGTTTTTTGTTAGTGTGACCTTGCTTTGCGCTAAGCTAAAGTCATTTGGTGTTTGTTTTGCAAAACACTGCGGAAGTTATCTCCG
>ERZ506931.877-NODE-877-length-12375-cov-4.987175_pt1 | contig 12375 bp, 10 predicted proteins | sample MGYA00512902_ERZ506931 | MGnify/ENA metagenome assembly ERZ506931 | reverse complement strand
ACATGCGCGAGCAGGCGCAGATCGCCATTGACACCGCCGACTGCATCATCATGGTCACGGACGTGCGCAACGGCCTGACCGCAGCCGATGAGGCTGTGGCGCACATGCTGCGCCGCAGCCACAAGCCCATTATTCTTGCCGTGAACAAGTGCGACAAGGTGGGCGAGGCTCCCATGGAGCTGTACGAGTTCTACAACCTCGGTTTTGACGAGGTGATGCCCATTTCTTCCGTGCACGGTCACGGCACGGGTGATCTGCTGGATGCCGTGTGCGCCCATCTGGACTTCAGCGAGACCGTGGTAGAGGAGGACCGTATCCCTGTTGCCATCATCGGTCGCCCCAACGTGGGCAAGTCCAGCCTGACCAACCGCATTCTGGGCGAGAACCGCATGATCGTTGCTAACGAGGCCGGCACCACCCGTGATGCCATCGACACCCCGGTGGACAACGCCTACGGCAAGTTCATCTTTACCGATACCGCAGGTCTGCGCAAGCGCAGCAACATCAGCGATGGCTTGGAGCGCTACATGGTGGTGCGTGCACTGGCCGCTGTGGAGCGCAGCCGCGTGGCGCTGATCCTTGTGGATGCTACCGTCGGCTTTACCGAGCAGGACAGCAAGGTGGCTGGCTACGCCCACGAGCAGGGCAAGGCCTGCATTATTGTGGTGAACAAGTGGGATGCCGTGGAAGGCAAGGAGACCAACACCATGGAGCTGCAGCGCCGCGGCTATGCCGAGTGTTTCAGCTTTATGGGCTACGCACCCATCATCTTCATCTCTGCCCAGACCGGCTACAATGTGAACAAGCTGATGCAGCTGATCCGGGATGTGGATGCCGAGAACGGCGCCCGCGTGCCCACCGGCGTTTTGAACGAGATGCTGGCCCGCGCTACCGCCCGGATGCAGCCCCCCAGCGACAAGGGCCGCCGCCTGAAGATCTACTACCTGACGCAGGCCTCCACCCGTCCCCCTACGTTCGTGGCCTTCGTGAACGCAAAGCACCTGTTCCACTTCAGCTATCAGCGGTATCTCATCAACCAGATCCGCGAAAACTTTGGTCTGGAGCATACGCCCATCCGTCTGGTCGTGCGGGAGCGCGGCTCCGGCGAGGTGGGTGCCAAGGACGTATAACACGTCAGGGAGGCTCAGATGATGAAATCTGTTCTCATCGCTGCGGTGTCCGCTGTACAGGCGTATCTGCTGGGCAGCATCGACACCGGTATCCTCGTCAGCAAGTTTTTGTACCACGATGACGTGCGCAAGTACGGCAGCGGCGCAGCGGGCATGACCAACATGCTGCGCACCTTCGGCAAAAAGGCGGCGGCGCTTACCGCTTTCGGCGATGTGCTCAAAGGTGTGCTGGCCGTGTGCATCGGCCGCTGGCTATTCACCCTGATGCCGGAAAGCACCACGCTCTCGCCGTATCTGGCAGTGTACCTTGCCGCCATCTTTGCCATTATCGGCCATTTGAAGCCCCTGTATTTCGGTTTCAAGGGCGGCAAGGGTGTGCTGGTGGCGGGCGGCACCATTCTGGCTATCCAGCCGGTGCTGATCCCCTTTCTGGCGGTCATCTTTCTGGCCTGCCTGCTGCCCACCGGCATGGTGTCGCTGGGCAGTGTGACCATGGCGGCACTTTACCCGGTGCTCACCATCCTGTACGGGGTGTTCCGGGGTTATTCTGCCGCCGACCTTACCGTGTGCACCATCGGCTCGGTGATCATGGGTGCGATGGTCATTTACATGCACCGCTCCAACATCCAGCGCATCCGCGAGGGTAAGGAGTACCGCTTTGGTCGTCACGGCAAAAAACAGGACAAATAACACAAAACAACAAACCACCCTGCAACAGCCTTTTACCGGCTGCTGCGGGGTGGTTTTTGTATATGCTTATTCCTTTGTCTCGGTCTCTTCCTCAGGCTTTGCTTCGGAATGCCGCCGACGGAACCAGTCGGCGGGGATGCCGCTCTGGGCGGGGGTAAGATCCGGCGCAGGATGACCGTCCGGCAGGTGCGCGCCAAAGGCCGGGACAAAGAAGAACTTGCGCACGATGAAGATCAGCGCGATGGCGCCCACGCTGAGCAGGTTCTCCACGGCGGAATCGTGTCCCACCACCAGATGGCGGGCAATGGCGTAAAGCAGCACCTCAAGGCTGCTGCCGGGGCTGTGCTTGGCCAGCATCTTGATGAACTCAATGCCGATCACAATGTCCAAGCTGCGCTCCAGAAAGGTGCGGATCTCTGCCTCGTTGCCATCGAACAGCAGGCCGGGCATCCAGCGGATCAGAGGCACAACGCTGAGCAGCAGACCAATCAGCACCAGCCCGGATAACAGCACTTCCAGTAGACTGGAAGCCTGAATAATGCGGTTGCGCAGGGAGGTACGCCAGTGGCTTTCTACCGGGTGAGAGGGATGTTCCATAGTAAGACCTTCCTTTCGGCATTCTGCTAAACAGGATTCGACAAACTTCTGGTTAGATTGTAGCAGAATGCGGGCGGGCTGTCAATTTCAATCCACGATGGTGACGGTGGTCTGCGGGCCGACGGCCACATAGCCGGACTTTTTGATGCAGTCCTGCCCGTCGGCGGTGTCCAGCCAGTCGTACAGGCGGCGCTCCGGGCTGTCGGCAGCGGCATCCGGGTGGATGACGGCGTAAAAATCGTTGCACAGGGGATAGCTGCCGTCGGCAAGGGTGTCGTTGCTGGGGGTCACACCGTCCACCGCCAGCAGCCGCAGCCCGGGCTTGGAATACATCTGGTCGATGTAGTAATACACGGAAAAACCGATGGCGTTGGCGCTGTTGTTATAATCAGCAATGCTGTCCACCAGCTCACCCATGGCGGCAGGTGCCAGCTCAGAGGGCGGGGTCATCAACTCTCCGCCCTGAATGAGCAGCTTTTTGAACAGGGTCTGGCTGCCGGAATCCTCGCCGCGCTGGAAAGCTACGATGGCCTGATCTTTGCCGCCCACATCCTTCCAGTTGGTGATCTTTCCGGCGTAGATGTCCCGCAGCTGCTGCCGGGTAAGCGCCTGTACGGGGTTGTCCTCGTTGACGATGAACACCAGCGCGTCCACCCCGATGGGTTTCTGTTCCAGCTGCACATTGGCCTTTTGCAGCTCTTCCTTTACATAGTCCGGCGCTTCGTATACCACCAGCATCCGGGTGGTGGTGTCGTACAGGCCAAAGTTCTCCCATGCGTAGGCGGTGGTGCTCACCGTAATGCTGCTGCGGGCTTCCTCCAGGTCCATGCCAGTGGTATCGGCCAGCATCTGCGCCATCAGCGGGATGCAGGCGGTGCTGCCGTCCAGCGGGGGAAACTCCTCCGCGGTCAAAAACGGCGCTGCCTGCTGCACAGCCGAGGATGCCGCAGAGGACGCGGGCGGCTCTGCGGCAGAGGAAGCCGTACTGCCGGAAGGCGCATCCGTGCCCTTGCAGGCGGTCAGTACCCCGGCAGCGGAGCAGGCGGCAAGACCCAGCAGAAAACTGCGGCGGGAAATTTTAGCGTTTTTCATAAAAAAGCCCTCCTAACTCAATAGCCGTAACTCGGTTCATCGTCCGCAGTGGCAGACGAGAAAATGCTCTGGCAGTACAGCCAGTTGCCGCTTGTGTCCATCCAGCCCACATAGAAGCCCCGCTGTGCGGCAAACACATGGTCGGGCAGGGCGTTCAGGCTGTTAGAATAGTACCCGGCGCAGCTGGCAAGCCCCTGTAATACTACCTTGCCGTCTGCATCCAGCACATCGCATACGTTGCCGTAGGCGCTGCCCACAGCGCTGCGGTTGCCGTAGAACATGGGTCTGCCGTCAGGGTCGGTGGTCAGGTAGTTGACGTAACTGTATTTGCCTTGCAAGGCGGTCAGGTCACTGACAAGCCCCTGCGGACCGTACAGCCGGGTGGCGGTGGTCTCATAGCGGTCGTTATCCTGCAATTCCAGCCAGACGTAGCCGTTACCGCAGTTGTTCATCTGTACCCGCTGCTGGTGCTCTACCGGTTCTACGTTGGTGTCGGTCAGCAGCTTGCCGGTATCCTTGCTGTACACCCGCAGGCTGCCGTCCAGCGCGTAGACGGCTATGGTGCTGTCGCTGGCGTCCACATCATACAGCGGGGTCTTTGTACCGGTCTCCAAATCATAGAGCTTGTAGCCATGATCCTCGCCGCTGTGCCATGTTACCACATAGCCCGGGAAATACTGGCTGGGCTGCTCGTCAAAGGTGGCGATCAGTCCTCGGTCCTCGGTGGTCATATCCCGCAGCTCGTACCGGCCATCGCCGGTGGAAAAGCTGGCAAGACCGCCCGGGTAGACCTGTAAAAAGCCTGTGCACTGCTCGCCGGTCAGGACGTTGTACAAAATCTGGTCGGTGATTTCTTCTCCGGTGGCAACGTCCAGCTCCACCCAGTCGCTCAGGGTGTCGCTGTCGTAGAAAAGGCGGTATGCCGAGGCGGCATCGGCGCGGTAGGCAGGGGTGCCGTCCTTTTCCTGCACCACCACCCAGCTGTTCTGTTGGTAATTCGTATCCCAGTCGTAATCGTCCAGCCCTTCCGGGCGGGCGTAGCAGCTGAACACCAGCTTATCCCCGCATACGGTGCAGCTGTATGCGCCCTCCGGCACCGGCAGCGCTGCGCCGGTGGCAAGGTCGATGACCTGACAGGTGCCGTAGCCGGACTCCGGGACGTATCCGCCATCGATCAGGCGGCTTTCCTGCAGCACCAGCAGGCCGTTTTGCAGGGTGGCGTTCTGCTCGCCCTCAAAGGACATCACTTCGGTGCCGGTCTTATCGTACAGGGCGGTGCGGCGTCCGCCTCGGCCGGTGGGGTCGGACCAGCTGCGCAGCCAGTAGTCTGCGGTGCCGGTGGTGCTGTCCTCTACCAGCGAGACGTTTTCGCTGCGGACAGACTGATGCAGCGGGGTGTTGCCGCACAGGATGGTGGTGCTGCTCCCGGAACGGCCATAGCAGTACAGCACCCGCAGATGGCCATCGTTCAGCACGGCGGGGTCGTACAGGGGCTTGCCGCTGTCGTCCGTGGGCACAGAAACGGCAGAGCTTGCAGCGCCCGGCACGCCGGTGGCGGGCGGCAGCAGGGCGCAGCCACAGCCTAAAGTAAGGGCAAGGGCTGCGCAGACCGCCCCGCAGCCGATACGCAAGACAACACGCTTCATAAAAACACTCCTTTGCAAAAACAGGGAGGAAAATTTTTCCGTTCATTCAGAATACGAAACAGCCGCATTTTTCATTGCAGAGTTTGCAGAAAAATGCGGCTAAAAATGGTTACAATTGCATTACAGCTGTGCCGGGGCATGGGACGCTTCTGCCTTGTCCATCTGCTCCAGCTGCCGCAGAAAGGCCAGCAAAAAGGGCAGAGAAATGAAGAAAGTGAGCGCATCCGCAATGGGCTGGCAGAGCTCCACGCCCACAAGACCCAGCACCCGGGGCAGTACAAGGATCAGCGGGATAAAGCACACGCCCTGCCGGCAGCAGGCCAGAAAGGTGGCGCGCCCGGCCTTGCCAACGCTCTGGAAGGTCATGTTGGTCACCACGATCACCGGCTGTAAAAGGATGGCAAAGCACTGGTAGCGGAAGGCAGGCAGCGCCACGGCGGTGACTTCCGGGTCGTCCCGGAACAGCCGGATCAAAGTCTCATCGTTCCACCAGCACACCGCAATCAGCACCACCAGCAGCGCAAAGGCGGCTTTCAGGGTAAAGATGGCAGCCTGCCGTACCCGGTGGTATTTGCGTGCGCCGTAGTTGAAGGACGCCACCGGCTGCAAGCCCTGTCCCACGCCGATGGCCACCGAGAGGATGAACATAAAAATGCGGGACACGATGCTCATGCCCGCCACGGCGGCGTCGCCGTAGCTGCGGGCGGCAATGTTCAGCAGCATCCCGCCGATGCTGTTCAGTCCCTGTCGGCCAAAACTGGGCGCGCCGCCTGCAAGGATCTGCAAAAACTCGCGCGGCTCCCGGGTGACGGCGGAAAGCCGGAACTGACTGACCGTTTTGCCATGCAGGAACATATACAGCAGAATGCCAAAGCTGATGGTCTGGCTGAGGGCAGTGGCGATACCGGCACCGGCAGTGCCCAGCCCTAAAACGAACATGAACAGCGGGTCCAGTGCAATGTTCAGCAGTCCGCCGGTGACCAGCCCGATCATGGCAAGGTTTGCTTTGCCCTCATACCGCAGGATGTTGTTCATCACCAGACTGGAGATCATCAGCGGTGCGGCAAGCAGGATGGGCCGGGCGTAGGCGCAGGCGTGGGGCAGAATGGTTTTGGTACTGCCCAGCAGCATCATGAAGTCCGGCAGGGTGGCAAGACCGACCACTGCCAGCACTACGCCAAAGGCCAGCGCCGTAAAAAAGCTGGTGGAAGCAAAGCGGGTGGCGGCGTGGGTATCCTGACTGCCCAAGCGGCGGCTGATGATGGTGCCAGAGCCGTGCCCCAGCATAAAGCCCAGCGCCTGAATGATGGCCATCAGGCTGGAAACCACACCCACCGCGCCGGAAGCGCTGGTGGAAATGCGCCCCACAAAAAAGGTATCGGCCAGATTGTAGATGCTGGTGATCAGCATACTTAAAATCGTGGGCGCGGCCAGACTGAGGATCAGCCGGGGGATAGGGGTCTCGGTCATTTTGTGATACTGCACCGCAGTGCGGTCCTGTTGGGTCATGGGCAAATATCCTCCTTCAAAAACGAGAAAGCCGCCCCTTCCAGAGCGGCAGATAGTCCTGATAGAAACAGTATAACGCAGTTGCGGCAAAATGTCGAGAGAAAGAAAAAACGGCCTTTCTCCCCTGCGAAGGGGCGAAAAAGCAGGTGAAAACAGGGTGCTTTCTATATAAAATGCTAAAGAATTGTCGAATTGCTTGTGAAAAATCACGATATGTGGTATTCTTTATAAGAAGGAATTGGAAAAATCTGTGCATTTTATGATTGGGAGGGATTTATACATGAAATCCGTAGCACAAACCGTGATCGAGGCCGACCGCTTTTATACCATTGCCGCTCACACTGGCAATGTCATTCAGGCAGTGGAGGGCAGCAAGGACGGCGGCACTGTCCGTCTGGGCAAGTATGACCATAAGCCCGAGCAGGAGTGGAGCTTTGTCCGCGAGGGCGATGGCGTGTACCGCATCCGCAACCGCGCTTCCGGCAAGCTGCTGGATCTGACCATGACCGGCACTGCCAACGGCACCTGGCTGCACCTGTGGGAGGACGTGGGCGGCACGTCCCAGATGTGGAAGGTGGAGCACACGCCGGAGGGCACCGTGCGTCTGCGCTCCTCCTGGGCAGGCGGCAAGTGCGTGGACACCGTGGGCATCGGTGCCGAGGTGGGCGCTGTGCTGCAGATCTGGCAGGAAGTACCCGGCGGTGGCGACCAGCTGTGGGTCATCTCTGAGGTAAAGGATCGCGTAAAGCGTGCTGCTAAGGTCGAGGAAGCACCCGCTGCTGAGACTACGGCAGCACCGGCCAAGGAAGCCGCTCCCGCCAAGAAGCCCGCAGCCCGCAAGCCCAGCACCACCAAGAAGGTGGAGGAGAAGCCCGCTGCGTCCGCCGCAAAGGCCGCAGAGCCGGTCAAGGCAGAAAAGCCCGCTGCAAAGAAGGCTGCTAAGGCAAAGGCTGAGCCTGCTGCTCCCGTAGTAGAGGTGAAGGCAGCTCCCGCCGTGGCAACCAAGGCCGAGCCTGTTACTAAGGCTGAACCGGCTGCCAAGGCAGCGCCCGCAGCGGAAGCCAAGACTGCCCCTGCCGCAGCAAAGCCCAAGGCAAAGCGTGCACCCTGCAAAAAGACCGTAAAGAAGTAAGAAATCATAAAACGCAAAAAATCGGACAGACCGCAGTCTGTCCGATTTTTTTGCGTTTATAGAAGCTTTTTATGCAGCAGGGGCGGCAGCATCGTCGCTCTGGGCGGCGGTCTGCACGAACTGCACAATGCTCTCGATGGTCTTGCGCAGCTGCACAAGGCTTTCCACGTCAGAGTCCTGCATCCGGGAAGTGGGGGCGGTCACCACGGTTTGGGCGGCAGTCACAGTGCCGGTCAATTCCGCATGGATATGGTGGGCGGGCACATCCAGCAGGATATGCACCTTGGGGGACAGGGTCTTGAGCAGACCCTGCTTTTCGATGCCCAGAATCAGCTGCGGCGCATCCTCCCCGGCGGCGAGGTTCGGCAGCTGAAGGTAAAGGTAGCCTTCCTTGGCGTTGGCGGGCTGCACGGTTTTGAGCTGCTTGAGATCCAGCTGAAAGTCGTTTACCTGCTGCAAGCTGGTGGCAGTGGGGTCTACCCCCAGCAGGGTAGCCAGCTGGTCTTGGGAGATGTAGCTGCCCAGCGACCAGCCCGGCAGCAGCAGGCTTGCCAGCGGATACTCGGCTACAACCGTGCTGCGCAGCTTGTTGTACAGCTGTCCGGCGTCGTACAGGGTCTCTTCCTCGCTGATGTACATCCGGGTCAGAGGGGCATCGTTGACGGTGCTGGTGCCCGTTGGGTACAGCGCCAGCTGCACCGCCCGGGGGGTGTACTGGCCGGTCAGACTGCCGGTGGTGCCGCCGAACTTGTCCAGCAGGGCGTAAAGGGCAGGGGGCTCGGCCTCGGTGGAGGTGATGGTGTAGTCCAGCGCAAAGCTGGCACCGCTTTGGAATGCCTTGATCTTGCGGCTGACGAAGCTGTACAGCACTGCCGCAGCCACCGCGCACACCAAAACCAGACACAGCAGAACGATCAGCGCTGCCCGCAGACCAGTGCGCTTTTTGTGGGAAGATGCCATGGGAAACCTCTCCTTCCGGTAAACGTATTTGCTTCAGCATAACGGAACTGCACGCAAATGTCAAGCGCCGCAAACTGCGGACAAAACAAAAAACCTGAAACATTTCTGTTTCAGGTTTCTGGCGGAAAGATGGGGATTCGAACCCCAGAACGCTTTTGACACGTTACACGATTTCCAGTCGTGCGCCTTAGACCAACTCAGCCATCTTTCCACATCTTCTGTTCTGCCTTTGGGCGGGTGCCCTTAGCGCTCCACTATAATACCTGAAAGCAGGCTTTTTGTCAAGGATTTTTTTGAAAAAAATCAGACTTTTTTAAAAAAGACGAAAAAACGCGAGAAAACGTTCTGCCGCATGGACGGAAAGCACAAAAAGCCCTTGACGTACCTTTAAAATAGGTCTATATTGAGGGCAAAGAGCACTGCGGTAGGTCATTTTGTGCCGCAGCGGCGGGAAATATAAGGAGGATGTTTTTATGACTTATCCTGAAGTGCTTGCCAATGCCCGTACCTGCATTGGTCAATACTGCAAGGCCTGCCCGGTGTGCAACGGCGTGGCCTGTAAAAACCAGATCCCCGGCCCGGGTGCCAAGGGCGTGGGCGATACCGCGATCCGCAATTATAATAAGTGGGCCGATATCCGGGTGAACATGGATACTCTGTGCCCCGGCGGTACACCGGATACCACGCTGGAGCTGTTCGGCAAAAGCTTCCGCTATCCCTTCTTTGCGGGCCCTGTAGGTGCAGTGAACCTGCACTACTCCGATACCTACACCGATATGACCTATAACGATGTACTGGTGCGCGCCTGTGCCGAAAACGGCATTGCGGCCTTTACTGGTGACGGCACCAACCCCACCGTGATGGAGATGGCTACCCGCGCCATCGGCGCTGCGGGCGGCTGTGGCGTGCCCACCATCAAGCCGTGGAACATCGACACCATCCGCGAGAAAATGGCACAGGCCAAGGCCAGCGGCTGCTTTGCCATGGCCATGGACGTGGATGCAGCGGGTCTGCCTTTCCTGAAGAATATGACCCCGCCCGCTGGCAGCAAGAGCGTGGAGGAACTGACCGAGATCGTGCAGTTGGCAGAGCGCCCCTTCATCGTCAAGGGCGTGATGACCGTTAAGGGCGCACTGAAGGCAAAGCAGGCCGGTGCCGCCGCCATCGTAGTGTCCAACCACGGCGGCCGTGTGCTGGACCAGTGCCCCGCTACCGCCGAGGTGCTGCCGGAGATCGCCGCAGCCCTCAAAGGCACCGGTGTGAAGGTGCTGGTGGACGGCGGCATCCGCACCGGTGTGGATGTGTTCAAGGCGCTGGCGCTGGGCGCAGACGGCGTTTTGATCTGCCGCCCCTTCGTGACCGCAGTTTACGGCGGCGGTGCAGAGGGCGTGAAGTGCTACATCGATAAGCTGGCCGGGGAACTGGCCGACACCATGCAGATGTGCGGTGCCCATACGCTGGCTGAGATCACCCCGGATATGGTGCGGGTCTGATTTTTCTGCGTAGAGAACGATTTTAATGGCCTCCGCCTTGCTCTGGCCATATTCAGCGGAAAGAATCTTATTTATAGAACAATGCCGGGCAGACTGCGGTCTGCCCGGCATTGTATTTTCACGAGAGGGGTCGAAGTGGAGAACGGCAGCTGCTGAAAATCGTCTTACTTCAAAGTTCCGTCCAGCACCTGCTGGTAATACCACGGCTTCGGGGCGTGGAAGGTCTTGCCGCTGAGGAAGGCAAAGTCCGGCTGGGTGAAGCGGGGCATGGTTAGCTCCCATGCGCACAGCGCCTGATACTTCAGCTTCAGCTCGCGGTTGGCGCTGTTGTTTCCGTACTTGCTGTCGCCAAGGATGGGACAGCCGATGCTTGCCATGTGGGCGCGGATCTGGTGGGTGCGTCCGGTGATCAGCTGAACCTTCAGCAGGGCAAGACGGCCGGAGACGGCGATGGTCTCGTACCGGGTCTCCACCTCCTTGGCACCGGGCTGTTTGTCCTCCACGATCTTCACGATGCCGCGGTCGGCATCCTTCAGCAGATAGCCGCCCAAGGTGGCGTCCGGCGGCATGGGACGGCCAAAGGTGACGCAGAGGTAGGTCTTTTGCACCTCGCGGTTCTTGATGGCAGAAAGGAACAGCTCCTCGGCCTCCGGGGTCTTGGCAATGATCACAAGGCCGCTGGTGCCGGTGTCCAGCCGGTGGCACAAGGCGGGGGTGTACAGGTCGTTCTCCTTGTACTCGCCCTGCTGGTTCAGGTAGAGCAGGGTGCGGTTCAGCAGCGTGTCGTCCTCCGGGCCGTCCACGGCAAGACCGGCGGGCTTGTTCACAATGACGATCTGCGGGCAGTCATACACCACCTGTGCCGGGCCGCGGGCGTTCTTCCACGCTGGGCCTTCCACACGGCGGTCCGCATCCAGAACTTCATCCAGAATGAACAGCTTGATCTCGTCACCGGCCATCACGCGGGTGGAAAGTGGCTGCTTTTTGCCGTTCAGCTTGATCTTGTTCTCCCGCAGGGCCTTGTTCAGGCGGCCCGGGTTCAGCGCCGGGAACTGCTGCATCAGATAATTGTCCAGCCGGGTGGGGGCCAGACATTTCACTTTCAAGATTCTCACGAAAAATTATCCTCTCTATCTTAAAATCAGTCGCAATAGAATGGGTCTTTGAATCGTTTTTATTGTAGCGGAACGGAAACGTTCCGTCAAGCAAGAGAAAGAAGGTTTTCGTATGAGATGGAACCATAAAATAGGAACATTTACGGTGCTTTTGGCGCTTGGGATCACCATGGCGGGCTGTGGGGCCTCCAGTTCCACGGCGGGAAGCACAGCGGCTTCCACGCCAAGCACGACCTCTTCGGAGGCGCAGGAGGCGCAAAAAACGGAAGTACAGCCCATGCAAGGCGTTTTACTGAGCGACCCCCTTTCGGATGGCACCTATCACATCAGCTTTGAAAGCGATAAAGTATGGGTCGGTGAACGCAAGAATACCATCAACGACGCGGTCGTATACGACTATGACCGGTACACAGCCCCAGAGATAGAAGCATTGAGCGAAGGCGATACCATTGTAACACATCTAAACGGGACAGAGGAAACTACAGCCCTGACCGTGGAGAGCATCGAGCGGGAAAACAACTATGTGACCATCAACGGCGGAATAGAAGAAGGCGGCATCGACTTATGCAAAGAGGAGGACCATTACCGGACTCTGACATGGGATGATTTTCCCGCTTATTATGAAGTTGGTGTGGTGAAGCAGCTTGTTATGGCAGACGATATCGAACTATCGGACGGCGCAGCAGACTTTGGAGCCGACCCAGTGATGGTCAAGGGAGACCGGGCGGTTTGCGATGCAATGAGCAGCGAAGAAGATGTTTATGGGTGGAATGCGGGAAACACGACCGTGACCATCCAAAACGGCGAGATGACCCATGTAGACCGCATCTGGGTGCCGTAAAATTTGTGGAAAACCCGTTGACAAACGCAGAGCCCATGCTATAATTTAAGTGTACGCAAGGGGCGAATATGCGCCTTTGCGGCAAAACGTGAATTATGACAGATGGCAATGATGGGGTCAGAAATGCACACCGCCGCCCAGAGAGAGCGCTCCCAGCTGCAAGGCGCTCC
>ERZ506931.871-NODE-871-length-12398-cov-4.012396_pt1 | contig 12398 bp, 8 predicted proteins | sample MGYA00512902_ERZ506931 | MGnify/ENA metagenome assembly ERZ506931 | reverse complement strand
AAACCGAGAACGTCACAAATATGAGTAATATGTTCCGTGGCTGTCGCAAACTCACATCTCTTGATGTTTATAGCTTTAATACAGAAAAAGTGACAGATATGTTGTGTATGTTTACCTGGTGTGACGATCTCACTACTATCTATGTCAGCGATAAGTTTGTAACAACAAACGTACAGGATTGTGTTGACATGTTCGATGGATGCTATAATCTCAAAGGCGCAATAGAATATGATTCCAACAAGACCGACTACAAATACGCCAACTACACTACTGGTTACTTCACACTAAAGCCCTCTACAGCCTATGTTGTATTTGATGCAACCAACGGCACACTTACTTTCCGTTATGATGGTGGAAAGCCTGAAGGAGCTTATGATTTGAATGAAGGCACTAATTCCCCTACGTGGGCGAAACATGCAGCCAATATAAAGAAGGTAGTCTTTGCTGCCTCGTTTGCTAAAGCAAGACCTACGAGTTGCTATAATTGGTTTAGATATTGTGAAAAACTGACTCAAATTGAAGGTATTGAGCATCTTAATACCGAAGAGGTAACCGATATGAGCTGGATGTTCATGGGCTGCAAGGCTCTCGCCTCGCTCGATGTTACTCACTTCAATACCGCGAAGGTGACGGATATGGGAGTTATGTTCAATAGCTGCTCATCTCTTACCTCTCTCGACGTTTCTAACTTCAATACAGCGAAGGTAACAGATATGTACACAATGTTTCATTGTTGCTCATCTCTCAAAACGCTCGACCTTACAAACTTCAATACTGCGAATGTAACGGATTTGGGCTATATGTTCGAAGGTTGCTCATCTCTCAAAACGCTCGACCTTACAAACTTCAATACTGAGAAAGTAACAAGTATTATAGGAATGTTCCATGACTGCTCATCTCTCACTACTATCTATGTTAGTAACAAATTTATTACAACAAACGTAACAAGAGGAAATATCGTGTTCGATGGTTGCACCGCTCTCAAGGGTGCAATAGATTATGATGCCAACAAGACCGACTGCACCTACGCCAACTACACGAATGGCTACTTCACTCCAGAAGGCGGTTTTCAAGCCTATGCTGTATTTGATGCAGATAACAGCACACTTACATTCGGTTATGGCGCAAAGCCTGCGGGGGCTTATGATTTGAATGAAAAGCCATCATATCCAGGATGGGTTGCAATAAGAAACAATATCAAGAAGGTCGTATTCGATGCCTCGTTTGCAAAAGCACGTCCTACGAGTTGCTATTATTGGTTCAGTGGTTGTGATATGCTGACTCAAATTGAAGGTATTGAGCATCTTAATACCGAAGAAGTAACCGATATGAGCTGGATGTTCATGGATTGTCGCGGACTCACTTCTCTTGATGTTTCTCACTTTAATACCCAAAAAGTAACTAATATGGAACACATGTTCAATAGATGTAGCGGACTCACTTCTCTTGATGTTTCAAGCTTCAATACCGAGAACGTAACAAATATGACATGCATATTTTTGGGTTGTAGCGGACTCACCTCTCTTGATGTTTCTCACTTCAATACCAAGAAAGTAACAGATATGTCATGTATGTTCTATGAATGTGGTAAACTCACCACTCTTGATGTTTCTCATTTCAATACGGGTAATGTAACCGATATGAGCTTTATGTTCTTTAATTGCTCCGCCCTCACCTTACTCGACCTCACAAACTTCAATACAGCAAAGGTAGTGGATATGGGTGGTATGTTGATACTCTGCTCAGCCCTCACTACTATTTATGTCAGCGATAAATTTGTTACAACAAACGTAACAGAAAGAGGAAGCATGTTCTATGGCTGCACCTCGCTCAAAGGCGCAATAGCTTATGATGAAAACAAGTTTGACGACACTTACGCCAACTATGAGACTGGCTACTTCAGCAAGTTGGTAGGTAAGAATGGCGACGAAAAGATTGGAGCATCAGGAGAAACTCTTACAGCAGCGAGTCTTGCTCTTGACGATGAAAAGGACTTCGTGGCTTACGAGCCATTCAAAGCCAAGGCTGCGTCTTATAGCCGCAAGATGAAGGAAGGAACCACCTGGGCTACGCTCTGCCTGCCTTTCGAGGTATCGCTCGCAAATCAGAACTTCCGTGCCTTCAAACTCCTTTCGGCTGATGATGTAGCTGAAACTGTAGAACTCGAAGAGATTGAGACAAGCATCGCTGCTGGTACTCCTGTTATCATCAAGATGAAGGATGGAGCAACAAAGCTCGACTTTACTGTAGCCAACAAGGAGATTGCAAATGAAGTAAAGACAGCAGAAACAGCTAATGGCAACTATCAGCTCCAGGGACTCTATACCCAAAAGGAGTTCAGCAAGGATACTGATAACAACTGCTACATCGTGAAGGGCGACAAGCTGATGAACCCAGCCAAGCTGTTGGGTGAAACAGCAACAAAGTCTGTGGGCAGCAAGCCTTTCCGTGCTTACATGGTAGATACATCTGCTCCTGCCGCAGGTGCCAGAATGTTCAGCATCAGCGTCGGCGGTAGCACCACAGCCATCAAGCAGTTGGAGTCTACAGCAGATAGCAAGGCTGAATACTACGACCTCCAGGGTCGTAGCCTCCAGAATTTGCAGAAGGGTGTGAACATCGTGAAGCGTGGCGGCAAGACCATGAAGGTTATCATCAAGTAATAAAAAATAGTAATAAAAATAGATATGGAAAAGAAAAGATATATCAAGCCAGTGGTTAGCGTCATGGAAATGGAAACCACAGCCATCCTCGCCGGCTCTGTTATCCAGAAGGCGGGAGATGAGGATTACAGCGACGAAAAAGTGAAGGATTTCTGGGATAATGAAACTAATAAGGGAATTTGGGCCGACTAGCCCCTGATTCTCTATCGTACTCCCACCAGGCAGTTCATTTGATGCCTAGTGGCAAAATAAAAGCCCCCGGTGCTATACGCATCGGGGGCTTTTACCGTACCTCACGGGAAGCAACAAGGGTCTATATACCACAATGAAAAGGTGGCGTATAGACCCTTGATTATATGGAGATATTCGTAATCTACATCTCCGCTTTTCAGCAGCTTTATCTCCTCTGCCGTCAGCCCCGTCATATCCATGATAGACGCTTCATCCATACCCTTTGCCAGCATCTTCCTGGCAATTTCAAGGCTTCGCTGGGACATGCCTTCTTCTATGCCTTTCTGATATCTGTCATCCAGAAGGGTTCTTTCAACACTTACCGAATCCCAAAACTTGTCATAGGCTCTGAGTTCGGCATCAGTAAAACCGGAAACTTCAAGATCTTCTACGGCTTTTCCAATCTCCGGATCATTAAGCAGGTCGGCAGGAATATCCTTCGTATTGGAATTTATTTCTGTGAGGAAACGGAGCCACAAGACCATCATGCGCTTATCGGCAATGGAATGTGGAGTGAACTTAGGGAGTTCAATGAAGGTAAAATGCAAGCCTTCGATGATCTTATTGCTGTCCTTATCGTGCACGATGCGGTAGTTGTGGATGAAATCTGGAGTATCATGCGCAAAGATATCATTTATCAGGTTGAGAGAATACACTGGTTGCAGTTCGCTGTATTTTCCGCCCTTTTTAGCCTGACTCACATAGAGCTTGGATGCATTGAACAGTACTCGCTGCTGGAATGCGTCAGACCATTCCATCTGCATTTCCACGCAGAACTTCCTGCCTCTGACATCTGTGCAGAGTACATCCACAATGGTGTTTTTGCCCCCTTCGAGATGGGGCACAAGTTCTGTAGGCAGATACTTGATTTCGTGTATCTGCTCCTCTTCGCTGAGTGGCAGGAGTGCGTTCAGAAGACTGATCAGTCTTTTAGGGTGATTGCCGAATATCTTCTTGAACGTGAGGTCTGCCTTAGGATCTAAGTACTTCATAACCATCTGTTTTAAAATTCTCTACCGCAAAGTTACGACTTTATTTTCAAACCAGCAAGCTTTCTAACGTTTTTTCTGTTGACTGATATAAAAAAGCCCTATATCCGAGCAGGAATATAGGGCTTTACGAGATTCATTTATTAAAACGTATTATCTATAGAAGTCTAACTTCTCATGATTCTTGTAGAGGTTCTGGTTCTGGAGCTCCTCGTTTATGCGACTTTTGCTTCTGTTTTTTAATGCGATTAGCTTGATTTTATAGAATCCTTATTCAGTATGGATGCAATATTCTTCGTGTTTTTGAGTTTATCTATATATAGAATTGAATTTATCTCTCTATATATAATAAGGTGTAATTCAAAAAATGAATATGATGAAAAAGAATATTGCTATCGTGATGATGCTGTTGCTTTCTGCTATGGGGGCAATGGCGCAAGGTGGGGAGAATCCTGTAGGTAAATTCTCGGTGATACCCCGAGTAGGTGTGGCTATTGCCAATCTGAGTGATAATTCCATCTATCTGGCAACGGAAAACAACAAGGAAGTGAAATCCAAGAGTCAGGCGGGATTCATGGGTGGACTCGATGTGGAGTATCGTGCCACAGATTACCTGGGCGTTTCTCTGGGTGCTTATTATGCCCATCAGGGTGCCCGCTGGGGTGATTATGAGATGGCGGTAAATGGAGATACGGGAAATAATGGAATCAAGAAATATACGGGTGTGAAGGATCATCGCCTGAATCTTGACTATGTTCAGGTGCCTTTGATGCTGAAGGCATATGTGGCTCCTCAGTTTGCCATTATGGCAGGTGCGCAGGTGGGGTTCTTGTGTGGAGATGGCAAGATGCTATCGGAAGAAACAGATTTGGAGAAGGATAATAAGACGGGTTCTACTCTTTACAAGGAAAGCCGGGATGTGGAAAGCATATACGCTGCCAAGAAGGTGAATGTGTCTATTCCTGTGGGTTTATCGTATGAGTATATGAATGTGATACTGGATGCTCGCTATCATATCGGTTTGACCAAGGTGAATAAGACTGATGCCGGAGATTCCAAGAACAAGGTATTCACCTTTACGGTAGGCTATCGGTTTGCGCTTTAGTTGATTATATCACTTTTACTCCTTTAGCTGAAAAGAAAAAGCTCTATATCCTCAGTATTGAAGATATAGAGCTTTTTTCGAAACGATTATCCTACCTGGCTTCCTGGCTTTACCTGACCCAAGAGAGAGGTAACATTGAGTGAGCCATCGAAGTTAACGGCAGAGAGAATCATACCCTGACTCTCAATACCCATCATCTTGCGAGGAGCAAAGTTGGCAACGAAAAGTACATCCTTGCCGATCAGCTGCTCTGGCTCATAGTATGCAGCGATTCCTGAACAGATAGTACGCTCTACGCCTGAACCATCATCAATGGTGAACTTCAGGAGCTTCTTAGATTTTTTCACCTTCTCGCAGTTCAGGATGTGACCTACGCGGATGTCGAGCTTTTCGAAATCATCGAAGCTGACCTCTGGCTTGATAGGAGCAGCCTTGTAGGAAGCTTCCTCGTTAGCCTTCTTGGTGTCAGCGAGCTTCTGGAGCTGCTTCTCTATCATCTCATCCTCAATCTTCTCGAAGAGCAATTCTGGCTCACCAAGCTGTGTACCAGGCTTGAGGAGCTCTGTACTGCCAAGCTGAGTCCACTCGAAGGTTGGCATATTGATCATCTTGCGGAGCTTCTCTGATGAGAATGGCAGGAATGGCTCAAAGGCGATGGCAAGGTTGGCAACCAACTGGAGGGAGATGTTCAAGATGGTCTCCACACGCTTAGGATCGGTCTTCCAAACCTTCCAAGGCTCGCACTCTGTGATGTACTTGTTACCGATACGTGCCAGGTTCATAGCCTCCTTCTGAGCCTCACGGAACTTGAATACGTCGAGATATTGTTCAACCTTCTCCTTCACATCCTTGAACTCAGCGATAGCCTTCTGGTCAACCTCCTGCAATTCGCCGCAGGCAGGAACCACGCCGCCCCAGTACTTCTTGGTGAGCTGGAGAGCACGGTTTACGAAGTTACCATAAACGGCAACCAACTCAGAGTTATTGCGCTCCTGGAAATCCTTCCAGGTAAAGTTGTTGTCCTTGGTCTCTGGAGCGTTGGCTGTCAATACATAGCGCAAGACATCCTGCTTGCCTGGCAAATCTACGAGATACTCGTGCAACCATACTGCCCAGTTGCGAGAGGTAGAAATCTTATCATCCTCAAGATTCAGGAACTCATTGGCTGGTACGTTATCCGGCAGGATATAGTCGCCGTGAGCCTTCAGCATGGTAGGGAAGATGATGCAGTGGAACACGATGTTGTCCTTACCGATGAAGTGAACGAGACGTGTCTCTGGATCCTGCCACCACTTCTGCCATGTACCCCATTTCTCTGGCTGTGCATCGCAAAGCTCCTTGGTGTTGGAGATGTAGCCGATTGGAGCATCAAACCAAACATAGAGAACCTTGCCTTCTGCTCCCTCTACAGGAACAGGAATACCCCAATTCAGGTCGCGGGTCATCGCACGAGGCTGCAGATCCATATCCAACCAGCTCTTGCACTGTCCGTAAACATTGGAACGCCACTCCTTGTGACCTTCCAGGATCCACTGCTTCAACCAGTCCTGATACTTGCCCAGTGGGAGATACCAGTTCTTGGTAGGTTTCTTGACGAGGCCATGACCAGGGTTGTTCTTATTGGTAGGGTTGATCAACTCTTCTGGAGAGAGGGTCGCACCACACTTCTCACACTGGTCGCCGTATGCACCTTCTGCACCGCAGCGAGGACAGGTACCCACGATGTTACGGTCGGTAAGGAACTCGCCGGTAACCTCATCGCAGAACTGCTCTTCTACTTTCTCTTCCAAAACGCCCTTATCGTAAAGAGTACGGAAGAAATCTGAAGCAAACTTATTGTGAACCTCAGAAGTTGTGCGGCTGTAAACATCAAAGGAGATACCGAAATCCTCGAAGCTCTTCTTGATGAGGTTGTGATAGCGATCCACTACTTCCTGTACGGTAATGCCTTCCTTCTTGGCACGGATAGTAACAGGTACACCATGCTCGTCGCTACCGCCGATGAAAACAACGTCTTGCTTTTTAAGGCGAAGATAGCGTACGTAGATATCGGCTGGCACATAAACACCTGCCAGGTGACCGATATGCACACCACCATTAGCGTAAGGCAATGCTGCCGTAACAGTGGTACGTTTGAAATTCTTTTGTTCCATATTAGCTAATATATTTTTGTTATTTGGGTGCAAAATTACAAAAAAATGTTGGAAATGCGGAATAATTAGGTATCCTTTTTCTCCTTTATATATATAATAAGGTGTAATTTGATAGTTTTAGATAGGAGAATTCTAAAACTCAGATACTAAAAAAGGCTCGGGCTGGAAAGCTAGAGCCTTTTTTGTACTTGCCCTTCAGGTCTTTCTGATAAGGGTAGCACAATCATTATCATTTACTATTGTCTTGAGTCTTGCTGTTTTAATAATCAATCTTCTTACCTTAATAAGTAGAAAACTTCCTCCTTTATATATCTTACTTTATATATTATAAAGTGTCTTATTTTTCTTTATCGGGTGATGATTACATCACGTTCAAGTAAGCGATAACAGCCAACTCTGCGATAAGAATCGCGAAACCTACTTTCTTGATAACTTCTGTAATTTTAAAAATACTATCCATAGTCTTGAAATATTAAAAGTTTAAATATTGTTGTGTTATACCTACGTTGTGATAACGTCTGTTTTACGATTGCAAAGGTACGTGTTTTTCTGCTTGCAAGGGGGGGGGTAAAAATTATCTTATCGGGGTGTATTTTGTTTTTAAAATGGGGATATTTAATAGAAAATACCCCCTGTACAATAAAAAATACCCCTTCTTTGGGCGATTTTCTTATATGTTTTAGCGGATATTTGTCTTAGAAGTGTCCTCTTTCTGCCCAATCTCCCCTATCTAGTGTCCGATATCCGATAGCTTCTGCCAGGTGTTGAGGTCCTATCTGCTGGCTTCCGGCAAGGTCGGCAATGGTACGGGCAACTTTTAAGATACGGTTGTAGGCACGTGCAGAAAGGGATAGCTTCTCCATTGCCATTCTAAGGAGGTTGATTCCTTCCTCAGTTGGTTCCGCAAATTGGTGAATCATACGCTCCGTCATCTGGGCATTACAATGTATTCCCTTGAAATCCTTGAATCTTTCTGCCTGAATCTCTCGGGCTCTGATTACTCTTTCCCTGATTTTGGCACTTGGTTCTCCTGGAGCTGCCTTGGAAATGTCCTTGAAAGGTACTGGACTGATTTCGCACTGGATATCGATACGGTCGAGTAGCGGACCGGAAATCTTGTTCACGTATCTTTGAATCTGACCTGGTGTGCAGACACAGCGGTGGGTAGGGTCGCCATAGTAACCGCAAGGACATGGGTTCATGCTTGCTACAAACATGAAGGAGCAAGGATAATCGATGGTGTATTTGGCTCTGCTGATGTTGATGTGGCGATCTTCCAGAGGCTGACGCAAAACTTCCAGGGTGGTTTTGTTGAACTCTGGTAATTCATCACAGAAGAGCACGCCATTATGGGCGAGAGATATTTCGCCGGGTTGTGGAGAAGTTCCTCCACCTACCAATGCTACTTGCGAGATGGTATGATGAGGCGCTCTGAAAGGGCGCTGGGCTATGAGGGATACGTTCTTGGCTAATTTGCCTGCTATAGAATGTATCTGGGTAGTTTCCAGACTTTCAGAGAGAGTAAGGGGTGGAAGAATGGAGGGGAGTCGTTTTGCCATCATGGATTTTCCCGAGCCGGGAGGACCTACCATGATGAGATTGTGACCGCCGGCTGCGGCTACCTCCAAGGCACGCTTCACGTTTTCCTGGCCCTTTACGTCTGCGTAATCGTAGTCGCAATGAACCTGGTTCTCGTAAAACTCCTTGCGAGTATCTACAATGGTTGGGGTGGGGGATGATTTGTCGCCAAGAAACTGGATAACATCAAAGAGGTTTTTCATTCCATAAACCTCCAGATTGTTCACAACGGCAGCTTCCCGGGCGTTCTGTTCTGGTACAATCAGACCTTTGTAGTGTTCAGACCTTGCCTTGATGGCGATAGGCAGAGCTCCCTTGATAGGTTGCAATGTGCCGTCGAGGCTCAATTCGCCCACCATCATGTATTCTTTAAGATGTTCTTCGGGGATATTGCCATTGGCGCCTAGAATGCCGATGGCTAGAGGAAGGTCGAAACTGCTGCCTTCCTTGCGCAGGTTGGCGGGTGCCAGGTTGATGGTAATGTCGGCTATCGGAAATTTATAGCCGCTATACTGCATGGCTGCTGCGATGCGGTCACGGCTTTCCCTGACCGCCTCGTCGCCTAAGCCTGTAAGGTGATACATTACGCCTTTGTTGAGGCTGACTTCTACAGTTACAGTCGTGACTTCCAGTCCGTTGACTGCTGCGCAATAGGTTTTTACTAACATAAGCTCTTTTTTAGGAGGTTAGAGCTCGCGGTATTATTTCAGCAGTTGGTCTAGTTTGTTGTATAGATCTTGCTTGTTAAGGCCTCGGGCTGTTATTTTTCCATTTTGAAGTATGATGTTGTCGGGCATCGAAGTGAGTCCCAACTTCTTCAAAGTCTTGTCTTCCAGCATTTCACCATTGCATACTACAGCCCAGTTGATAGAGTCGCGCTTCATGTTCTCCTCGCAGTTGCTCTTGCTTGCATCCAGGCAGAAGCCCATCAGCTTGAGTTTGCCTTGTGACGAGCGCTGGCGCTTCTTCAACTCTCTCTGTATGTCCTGACTGTCATAATTGAATGTAGCCCAGGTATAGATAACAGCAACAGGTGAACTGATCAGGTCTGTGCTGGAGATGAGTTTTCCTTTGGTGTCGTATGAAGTGAAAGTTGGTAATTTGGCACCAACTCCTGCATCTTTCATGGCAGAAATCTGCTGCTTCAGTTTACCTACCTGAATATTCTTAGGCTGTTCTTTCTCCAGCAGAGTAAGGAGAGAGAGGGCTTTCTTGTAATCTGGTTGAGAGGTGGCAATGAAGTATTTCTTGATGAGAAAGAGGCTTACTACCGATTTTGCGTTATCTTCGATGAAGAGTTCTGCCTGTTTCTTTTCCTGTGGAGGAGTATTGCCAAGAATCGATTTGCGGAATTTGGTCATCAATTCGTTGTTCTTGGTACCCTTTACCTCCATTTCCTTCAAGTGGGAAGCATCGCCTTTCAGCTCCACAGATTCTCCTGATTCTGCGAAGATAGGTTGCTCAGAGAAATTCGGGAAAACGATCATCAGCGTACAATCGTCATGGCAGGGCATCTCGTATGTGAATCTACCGCCTACAACTTTGATGGTATCCACGCCTTCCATGCCGCCATCTGTGCTATAAACATAAAATTCACCTTGATTCATATTTAAAAATTTGCCCTCAAGTTTAAAGTGACCACTACTGACACCACATGATGTTAGTAAAATCGATGAAATAAGAAATATGATGTATGCAAATTTTTTCATAAGAAAAATTTTAAGGGAGGAGTGCCGCGAGCGGGACTCGAACCCGCACAGCCATTACTGGCCAAGGGATTTTAAGTCCCTCGTGTCTACCAATTCCACCATTGCGGCATGGTAAACGTTAAGAGTTGAGCGGAAAACGGGACTCGGACCCGCGACCCCAACCTTGGCAAGGTTGTGCTCTACCAACTGAGCTATTTCCGCGTTATGTGGGTGCAAAGGTAATGCTATTTCTTTAAATATCCAAACGATTTACATTTTTTAAGACAAGAAAGTGCCATTTTTTTCTTTTGCCCTCTGTTTCTGCTTAGTTTCCCACGTATATATCGGTTCCTTTGCCGCCGTAGGTTACCCGATATTGCATCAGCGGCTTGTCGCTTTTGCTCTTTCCGCCGCTTGTGATGGTTCCGTTTTCCAGGCTGTAGATGCGTTTACATTTGTCGCAAATTACCGATTGGCGGTTGCCGGTCCATTCCAGCGGATAGTTGGTTCCACCATATTGTTCCAGGCAGTTTGGACATTGGCGGTCCCAGGCTACAGGTCCGCTGAAGTTTGATAATCCCATGATGAAGCCGTTCTTTTTGGCATCTTTAGGGTCGTTGCCCGCTCCCAGATAGGTATAGTTGGCATAATTCTCCTTGGCTGTAGAGAGGATGATGGTTTCAGTCTGGTTTTTCCCATCGTTTAATGTAGAATAGATATTCCAAGCTCCATTCACCTTTTTGGCGCTAACCATCGTGTAGACGCCCGTTCCGTTGAGGGCTGTTTCCAGACTTGTGCCCGGATGGTATTGCGACTTGAAATAGAACTGGCAGGGATATTTGGTGCTGATGCTGTTTTCTGCATTGCACGAACAAAGTAAGAGCATAGCTATTCCAGCCATGCTCTTCACCTTATTATATATATATACCTTATTATATATGCTATTCTTCATGCAGAAACCTTTCAGTCTTTATTTCAGAAGATTCTTCTCGGCATTCTCCATGCGCTCGAAGTGGAACTCAGAGAGGGTCTGCTCCATCAGCGCCTGAATCTTGTCGTTGCAGAGATTGCCGATGCTGCCTTCGTGAGTATGATGAATATCCTTGTTTGGCTTGAATTCGCCAGCCTCGATTTCCAGTCCTACCTTCTTGTAAGCATCGCGGAATGGCATTCCGTTGGCTGCAAGCTGGTTAACTTCTTCTACTGAGAACATAGGGTCGTAGCGAGGATCGTCAAGAATATGCTCGTTCACCTCCATCTTGTTGATGATGTAGGCAGCCATCTGCAGACAGTCCTTCAACTCGTCGAAGGCAGGGAGGAACACTTCCTTGATAATCTGGAGATCGCGGAAATAGCCTACTGGCAGGTTGTTCATGATGAGCATTACCTGCTGTGGAAGGCTCTGGAGCTTGTTGCTCTTGGCGCGAATCAACTCGAATACGTCTGGATTCTTCTTGTGTGGCATGATGCTCGAACCGGTGGTGCACTCCTTAGGCAATTTCACGAAACCGAAGTTCTGACAGTTGAACATACAGGCGTCGAAAGCCATCTTTGCCAAAGTTCCTGCCACGGTAGCCATGGCGAAAGCCACGTTGCGCTCCATCTTTCCTCTGCCCATTTGTGCATAAACCACATTATAGTCCATGCTGTCGAAACCGAGAAGTTCGGTGGTCATGGTGCGGTTCAATGGAAATGAACTTCCATAGCCGGCAGCGCTACCCAATGGGTTGCGGTTGGTCATGCGGTAAGCAGCCTGAAGGAAGAGCATGTCATCGGCAAGTCCTTCAGCATAAGCGCCAAACCAGAGACCGAATGATGAAGGCATAGCCACCTGCAGATGGGTGTAGCCCGGCATCAGCACGTCCTTATACTGGTTGCTCTTCTGAATCAGCTCGTCGAAGAGAATCTTCACGGCGTCCACAATCTCCTTCAACTCATGACGGGTGAAGAGTTTGAGGTCTACGAGAACCTGGTCGTTGCGTGATCTACCC
>ERZ506931.868-NODE-868-length-12435-cov-3.463005_pt1 | contig 12435 bp, 11 predicted proteins | sample MGYA00512902_ERZ506931 | MGnify/ENA metagenome assembly ERZ506931 | reverse complement strand
CGAAATAAAATCGCATTTTTTTTTGTTTTTCGTGCAAAAAAGTTGCTGTGTCTTCGCACAATTCAAAAAATTGTTGTATATTTGCGGCAAAATTCGTACTTGTGGTCGCACACAACAGAATTGCTTAATACTAATTGTGGTCTGTGCACAGCTAGGAAGTACCTGCGACGTTTTATCTATCGTAGCCCTCAGGAGAGGCTCCTTATATAATAAGTACACGCGAGGCAACCAGACCCGTAATGCTAAAAAACAATGGCCGAAAAAATCAGAATCAAGGATATTGCCGAGAGAGCTGGCGTATCCGTTGGAACCGTAGACCGAGTTCTGCACGACCGCCCAAACGTGTCGAAACCTGCTCGCGACAAGGTCGAGAAAGCCCTCAAGGAAATGAATTATCAGCCTAATGTGTACGCCAGCGCTCTGGCTTACAACAAATCCTATACCTTCTACCTGCTGATTCCGAAACATGAATCGGAGGCTTACTGGGAGGAAATAGAGGAAGGCGCAAAAAAATGTGAAGATACCCGACGTGACTTCCATATCGATGTAGAGATTCGTTTCTATGAGCGTTCCAGCGAGGAATCGTTCCGCGAAGAAGGCAACAAGATTCTTGAGGCCAGTCCGGAAGGAGTCATCGTGGTGCCTTCATCGCTCGACGTAACCCGCGAGTTTACCGAGGCGTTGCATCACAAAAGCATCCCGTTCATCCTGCTCGACTCCTACATGCCCGATCTCCGTCCGCTCTCTTTCTTCGGCCAGGATTCGTTCTGTTCCGGTTTCTTCGCAGCCAAGATGCTGATGATGCTTGCAGCAAAGGAAGATGAAATCCTGCTCATGAGGCAGACCAAAGACGGAAGAGTGGTCAGCAAGCAGCAGGACAACCGAGAGGTAGGATTCCGCCATTACATGCACGACCACTTCCCTAACGTAAAGATTACCCTGCTCGACCTGCCTTTGAGCGGCACACGTGCAGAATTCGCCAAAATGCTGGAGAAGTTCTTTGCCGTGCATCCGAACATCCACCATTGCATCACCATGACTTCGAAGGCGCACATCGTGGGCGACTTCCTGCTGAAGACCAACCGCCGCGACGTACAGATTATGGGCTACGATATGGTGGAGAAAAATGCCCGCTGTCTGCGCGAAGGAAGCATCTCCTTCCTCATCGCCCAGCACGCCTACATGCAGGGTTACTCCTGCGTAGACACGCTCTTCCAGGCCATCGTGCTGAAGAAGAAAGTTACGCCGGTAAACTATATGCCTATCGAGCTGCTGATGAAGGAAAACGTAGATTTCTATCGCAGAACCCAGCTCTAAGACTATCGGGCAGAACAGGGTTTCCGCATGGAAGAATATTCTTACAGGAACATTATAAATTATAAACAATAAATAAAAAACAGACTACGTATGGAACAATCAAGTTTTATCAAGATTAACCCTGCCGACTCGGTAGTGGTTTGCTTGCGCCCTATGAAGAAGGGTGAAACGATTGAAGTAGATGGCAAGACCATCACATTATTGCAGGATACTCCTGCAGGACACAAGGTGCTCATCAACGATGCAGCCGAGGGTACAGACATCCTGAAGTATGGCTACCCTATCGGTCATGCCAAGCAGAATTTGAAGCAGGGTGAATGGGTGAATGAGAACAATCTCAAGACCAACCTTGCCGGTACGCTGGAATATACCTATCATCCGGTAGATGAGCTGTTGAACATTGCCAAGGAATCCCGTACCTTCCAGGGCTATGTACGCAAGAATGGCGAAGTAGGTGTAAGAAATGAGGTATGGGTAGTACCAACCGTAGGTTGCGTGAATGGTGTCGCTGAGAAACTTGTTGAACTTCTGAAGAAGGAGACTGGCTGTGAGGGGATTGATGCCATCCACGCATGGCACCATAATTTCGGTTGCTCTCAGCTTTCCGGTGACCACGAGAATACCCGCAAGGTGCTCCGTGATATCTGTCTGCATCCCAACGCTGGTGCTGTTCTCGTTCTCTCATTGGGTTGTGAGAACAATCAGCCTGACGACTTCATGAAGATGTTGGGCGATTACGACCAGGATCGCATCAAGCTCCTGGTAACACAGAAGGTTGAGGGTGATGAGATCGAAGAGGGAATGAAGATTCTCCGTGATCTTTATGCCAAGGCTAAGGAGAATAAGCGTGAGGAGGTACCGGTAAGCAAGCTTTGTGTAGGTTTGAAGTGTGGTGGTTCTGATGGCTTCAGCGGTATCACAGCTAACCCACTCGTTGGTGAATTCTCTGATTGGTTGGTTGCTCAGGGCGGAACCAGCATCCTTACCGAGGTGCCAGAGATGTTTGGTGCTGAGACTATTCTGATGAACCGTTGTGAGAATGAGGAACTCTTCAATAAGACCGTTCATCTCATCAATGATTTCAAGGAGTACTTCCTCAGTCATGGTGAGCCTGTTGGCGAGAATCCTTCTCCAGGCAACAAGGCTGGCGGTATCTCTACTCTGGAAGATAAGGCACTGGGTTGTACCCAGAAGTGCGGTCGTGCTCCTGTCAGTGGCGTGCTGCAGTATGGTGACCGTTTGGAGACAACAGGTCTGAACCTCTTGTCTGCTCCTGGTAATGATCTCGTGGCAGCAACCGCATTGGCTTCTGCAGGCTGTCAGCTTGTACTCTTCACAACGGGTCGTGGTACCCCATTCGGAACATTCGTTCCAACGATGAAGATTTCAACCAATAGCAAGCTTGCCCAGAACAAGCCAAATTGGATTGACTTCAATGCCGGAGAACTGGTTGAAGGCACCGATATGAAGGAGTTGGTAAACAAGTTCATCGATAAGATCATAGCCGTTGCCAGTGGCGAGGAAGCCCGCAACGAGTACAATGGCTATCGAGAGATTTCCATTTTCAAGAATGGAGTAACATTGTAATAACTTAAAAAGAAACATGAGTAATAAGAAAGGATTGTTGGCGTTGTCGCCATTGTTTTTGTTGATTGTCCTCATCGTGACATTCACCATCTATTCGGTAGATGCCAGTCATAAGGATACCAATTTGTCGCTTACAGTGGCATTTATGATCTCCAGTATCTATGCCATTGCGATTTCTGGTGGTATGCCCATCAAGAGTCGTGTAGATACCTATAGCAAGGGTGCCGGCGCCAACAATCTGATGCTCATGTTGTGGATATATGTATTGGCAGGTTCCTTCGCAGCTTCGGCTAAGGCGATGGGAGCAGTCGATGCAACTGTCAATCTTGCACTCAGCATTCTTCCGGCCAGTATGATTCTGCCGGGACTGTTTCTGGCTGCCTGCTTTATCTCCGTATCCATCGGAACAAGCGTAGGTACCGTTGTGGCACTTGTTCCGATAGCTGCGGGACTCGCCCACTCCATGGGCGTAAATATAGGTATGATGACAGCTATCATCGTTGGTGGAGCTTACTTTGGAGACAATCTCTCCTTTATCTCTGATACCACGGTAGTAGCTACCCAGACACAGAATTGCAAGATGAGCGATAAGTTCCGTGTCAACTCTCTTATCGTAGTACCTGCCGCCGTTATAGTACTGGCTATCTATGCCGTGATGGGTATCGGGCTGCAGGCACCTACTGACATTCCGGAGGTAGAATATGTCAAGGTAGTCCCTTATCTGGTAGTACTTGTCACAGCTGTGGCGGGTATGAATGTGATGGCAGTTCTTACGATGGGAACATTGCTCTGTGGTGTGATTGGTGTAAGCTGTCAGCTTCTGGGTGCTACCGGAGGTTACGATCTCTTCGGCTGGTTTTCGGCCATGGGCAATGGCATCATCGGTATGGGCGAACTGGTCATCATCGCAATGATGGCGGGTGGCATGCTCGAAATCATCCGTGAGAATGGCGGTATCAATTATATCATCGACAAGATTACGGCACATGTCAGCAACAAGCGAGGAGCCGAACTGTCTATTGCAGCACTGGTTTCCATGGTCAATGTATGTACTGCCAACAATACGGTTGCCATCCTCACGGTAGGCAACATAGCCAAGAAAATAGGTGATAAGTTTGGAGTAGATAACCGCAAGGCAGCCAGTATCCTCGATACTTTCTCCTGTACGGTTCAGGGCTTGATACCATACGGAGTACAGATGCTTCTGGCAGCAGGTCTTGCCAATCTGAGTCCGATGGATATCCTTCCATACCTCTATTATCCTCTGGCTATCGGTATAGCTGCACTGTTTTCGATACTATTCCGTTACCCGAAACGATACAGCTAGAAGAAAAGAGGCTTATTATCAATTGTTTAACTTTTAAATGAATACACGATGGACTTCTTACAGAGAAACCTTTTTGTCAAGCTGCGTTCCGATCACTTCCATACGAAGGAGGAGATGGAACCGATGACTACCTTCAAGCAGAAGAAGATAGCCCAGATGATGAAGAATCTCAGCGATGTGCCTGCAGGTGAAGTACGCATGAACAATGGTTTCCTGAACCGACGTTTAGCCAGCATACAGGAAATCGAACGTCATGCCATCGACACCTCTATCGAGACCCTCCACTTACTTCGCATCATCGTATCCAATATCAACGGAATATTAGCAAATGGTGTTAATCTTGGCGGCATCATCGAAATGGGAAACTACCTGCGCACCAAAGGTGACAAGGTAGATTTCGTAAAACTGGAAAAATGGCTTCGTAAGCTCCGCATCCAGCGTATGGCGCAGTTGCAGGGCAGTGTACTTATCCTTTTCTTCGAATTTGAACAGGACGAGATACCTTTCGTGCGCCATGTAGAACGTGGTGCCTACAAGCTGACCCTCCGTTCGCTTTATTACAACAGTCTCGATCAGCAGGAGATTTTATTCGAGCAGACTCAGGCAGGATTTGTTCGCACGATCGGTGGTACGATGCGCAAAAACCTGCGCCGCAGCATGCGATATCTGGAGTATGCACCGATAGAAACCATCAGCAATTTCTGCAATAACTTCTTCCGCTCACTCTCAGAAATCGAGGAATAATATAAAATTTATAAAAAATAAGCATATTCTGTGACGATTTTCAAGCGATTTTCGTACCTTTGCATCTATGAAACGATTTTGTATAACGATATTATCATCAATTATAGCATTATGCGCAAGTGCGCAGGTGCAATGCGAGGATACCTGCAGTCATGTGCATGGCATAGATCTCAGCCACTATCAGGGCAATGTGTTCTGGGAAACGGTGGGCGATAACTCCAAGATGGCGTATGTCTATCTGAAGGCTACTGAAGGCGGAACCAATGTAGATAGCAAATATAAGCAGAACATTGATCTGGCGCATAGATATGGACTCAAGGTGGGTTCATACCACTTTTATCGTGCCCGTATTCCTCAGCAAACCCAGTTGAAGAATTTCATGGCTCAATGCCGTCCGGGCGACCAGGATCTCTTGCCGATGATCGACGTAGAGACCAAGAGTGGTCTGGAAACAGAAGAATTTTGTGACTCACTCTTCAAGTTCCTGCGTCTCGTGGAAAAGGCATACAGGCAGAAGCCGCTCATCTATACGGGTGCCAACTTCTATGACCATTATCTCTTGGGTAAGCTCGACAGCTACAAGCTGATGATAGCCCAATATACCAAGCGAGAACCAGTACTCAAGGATGGAAGAGACTTTGAAATGTGGCAATATACCGGTAAGGGAAAACTGAACGGTATCAATGGCTACGTGGATAAGAGCAGGTTCATGGGCAGGCATCGATTGAGAGAGATTAGATTCAGGCACAGATAAGACATTGTAACTTTGAACTTGGAACTTTGAACTTTATGATTAGTTTCAAGGTAAAGGGTGAATAGGGTCTGAAAGTATAGAAACATGAATAAATTTTAGTAAAACATAAACTTTAAATAAAACTATGGCAATTATTAAATGTCCAGAATGTGGCCGCCAGATCAGTGACAAGGCTCCAACCTGTCCTAGTTGTGGCGTTGAGATAGCTGGAAAAATCACAAAATGCCCTCATTGCGGTGAGGTTTATTTCAGCAGTCAGGAGATGTGCCCAAACTGCCATGAGATAGCTGTGGGGGTAACACGCCCTCTTGCGACACCTGCATCACCGGTGTCGTCTGCAGCATCGGCAGCAACACCGCAGGCTCCTGCGGCTCCAACAACTCCTCCTGCACCTCCTACCCCTCCTGTTCCACCAGTACCTCCTGTACCTCGTCCTGTAGTTGCAGCGAGCGGAAATGATGGCGGAGAAGGCAAAACTCCTCAGGAGCCACAGAAGAAAAAGAGTACCCGCTCTATCTTCATCATCTCATTCATCTTTGCTGTCTTGGCGTGTGGCATTATGTATTACTTCTACGACAATGCCAATCGCAACAAGGAGATGGAAGCTTATGAGTATGCGATGCAAAGCAGCGACCCGATGGTGCTGCAGAGTTATCTCGATACCTACAAGGATGCGGATGAAGCACATCGCGATTCCATCATGGCTCATCTAGACCTGTTGAAGCAGAACGACCAGGATTGGACCAATGCGGTAGTGAGCGGTTCGAAAGAAGCTTTGGAAGCATATCTCCAGAAGTATCCTAACAGTCTGCACAAGCAGGAAGCTCTGCTTAAAATAGATTCCCACGACTGGAATGTGGCTAAGACTGCTGATACAGCGGATGCCTACCAGGCATATCTGGATGCGCATACCGATGGAACCCATATCGAAGAGGCTGAAAATGCCCTGAAGAAGGTGAAGAGCCGTGACCTCCAGCCAGAAGAAAAGCAGATGGTAAGCGGCTTGTTCCGTCAGTTCTTCCAGAGCATCAATTCCCATAATGCAGATGGATTGACAGCTACCTGCGAGGATATTCTCTCTTCCCTGCTTGGTAAGAACTCGGCTACCAAGGCTGATGTCGTTACCTTTATGGATAAGCTCTATAAAGATAATGTTGCCAATATGAACTGGCGCATCAACAACGACTATCAGATCAAGAAGCGCGAGGTTGGCGATGAGAATTATGAGTATCAGGTACAGTTCTCTGCCCGTCAGGACGTAGATTTGACAGATGGCACCAAGAAGGAACAACTCTTCAAGATTTCTGCAGTTGTTTCACCTGATGGCAAAGTTTCTGCCTTCAATATGAACAAGGTATCTGAGCCACAGCAATAGATCAGTTCTGATTATAAGATTCGTAAGTTCAAAAACAAATTAAAAGAATCATAAGATTCAAAAACAATATAAAAAGAAAGCTCCGGTGGATTGTTGAGTCCATCGGAGCTTTCTTTTTTTCTTTTACTTTGCTTCCTTCATCTGTCGAAGCAATTCCTTCTGTTTTTCATTCAAGCCAGTTGGCAACTTCACGTTATAGGTAATCATCAGATCACCGAAGGTTCCATCACCTCTGTCATAACCCTTGCCGCGAACACGTACCTTGGTACCGTTCTGGGTTTCCGGTTTGATCTTCAGTTTAATCTTCGAACCATTGCTCAATGTGATGATACCCTCACCACCGAGCAGTGCGGTGTACATGTCGATATTCACATTCATGTTCATCTCGCCCGTATTCGTTCTGGCGCTATTACCACCGCAGCCGCCGTTACATCCGCCTGTACCATATTCAGCACCGGCACCGAAACCAGCACCTGCTCCGCCGAATCCACCAAAGCCACCGAAACCGGCACCTTGTGAACCACGGGCACGACCTCCGCCGAAGAGATTTTCGAAGAAGCTGGAGAAACCACCTCCTCCACCACCGAAGCTGCTGAAGTCGAAGCCTTCGAATGGATTTCCACCAGCGGCACCTCCGCCAGCAGTTCCATCATAGCCTCCACCACCGAAGCCTCCTACATTCTTCCACTGTTCGCCGTACTGGTCGTACTTAGCACGCTTGTCCGGATCGGAAATCACCTCATACGCCTCGTTCAGCGCCTGGAACTTAGCCTTTGCCTTGGGGTCGTTAGGATGCAAATCCGGATGAAACTGTTTAGCACGCTTGCGATATGCAGCGCGCACATCCTTCTGCGGGATGTTCTTATCTACACCGAGAATCTTGTAATAATCTACAAATGCCATAGTATAATACCTCCTATTTTTATGATTTTTATAAGAATCCAACAAAAAGTATGCCGTAATTGCCAACTTTTTTGTAATTTTGCAGTTGAAACAAATAAATTCGAGAAAAAGTATGAAACAGTTATTCGCAGCGCTCCTCTTGGCGCTCACTTTTAATTCGCAGGCAATGGCACAGCAGCGCACCGTCAAACTCAGAGTGATACAGACAAGTGATGTTCATGGTTCTTTCTTCCCATACGATTTCATCAATCGCAAACCGAAGGCAGGAACCCTGGCACGCGTATCTTCTTATGTAAACGATCTGCGCAAGACCTATAAGGACAATGTCATCCTCCTGGAGAATGGCGATATCCTTCAGGGACAACCTACCTGCTACTTCTATAATTACATCAACACCCAGGCTCGTAATGTAGCTGCTGATGTCGTCAACTATATGAAGTATGATGCCCAGGCTTTCGGTAATCACGATGTAGAGACTGGACATGCGGTTTATGACAAGTGGATCAGGGAGTTAGATTGTCCGGTGCTGGGTGCCAATATCATTGATACCAAGACCGGTAAGCCTTATGTGAAGCCATATATCATCCTGAACCGTGAGGGTGTGAAGATAGCCGTTCTCGGTATGTTGACTCCAGCTATTCCCAACTGGCTGACAGAGAATCTCTGGAGCGGAATGAAGTTTGAGAATATGGTGACCAGTGCCCGTAAATGGATGAAGATTATTCAGGAGAAGGAGAAGCCGGACGTTGTCATTGGTGTCTTCCACAGCGGTAAGGATGGCGGTATTGTCACTCCTGAATATGAGGAGGATGCCTCTCTGCGGGTAGCAAAGGAGGTGCCAGGCTTCGACATGGTACTCTTCGGACATGACCATACCCGCTGCAATGAGACGATCCTGAATGTGGAAGGTAAGCCTGTTGTGTGTCTCGACCCTGCCAATAATGCACTGAATGTGGCAGATGCCGAGGTGACCATTACCCTGAACAAGAAGAAGGTGAATGGCAAAAAGCAGTATGTTGTGACAGACAAGAAGATAGTTGGCAGTCTGCCAGATGTGACAAAATGTCCTATTGATGAGGATTTCATGAAGGCATTCGAGCCTCAGATTGCAGAAATCAACAAGTTCGTAGGCAAGCAGATCGGAACTTTCAAGAATACCATCCACAGCCGCGAGTCTTTCTTCGGCAGCTGCGCCTTCAATGACTTCATCCTCAACCTGCAGCTTCAGATCACGAATGCTGATATTGCCTTCAATGCGCCCCTCCAGTTTAATTCCACCATTAATGCGGGACCTATCTATGTTGGTGACATGTTCAATCTCTATAAATATGAGAATCAGCTCTACGTGATGCGCCTTACAGGTGAGGAGATCCGCAAGCATCTGGAGATGAGCTATGATCTTTGGGTGAATACGATGAAGAGTCCTGATGACCATCTTCTCCTGCTCGATACCCAGACCAAGGGCGACCAGCAGCGTCTGGGCTTCAAGAACCTCTCCTTCAACTTCGACAGTGCTGCCGGCATTGATTATGAGGTAGATGTTACCAAGCCAGACGGAGAGAAGGTGAAGATTCTGCGTATGAGCAATGGTCAGCCTTTCGATGAAAAGAAGTGGTATAAGGTGGCAGTGAACAGTTATCGCGGCAATGGCGGCGGAGAGCTCCTCACCCGTGGTGCCGGTATTCCAAAGGATAGTCTGGATAGCAGAATCATCTATCGCAGTGAGCGCGACCAGCGTTACTATCTGATGGAGGCCATCGAAAAGATGGGAACCGTAGATGCCAAGCCAAACAACAACTGGAAGTTCGTGCCGGAAGCATGGACCAAGCCTGCTGCCCAGCGCGACTATGAATTGCTTTTCGGAAAAAAGCAATAGCCCACTAGTCCCCCAAAAGCCGCCGGGAACAACCCGTCAAAGCATATCATAAAGTTCAAAGTTCAATATTCAAAGTTCAAAGTAAAGAATGAAGTATTGGTTTATATTTTGCAAGACAGATATCTTGCTCGAGAAGAGAGAAGATGGAACCTATACGATTCCATGTAGTGAGGAAAGTCCGATAGCAACCAAGCCTTGGACCCATATCCTCAACATCACACCGATGAATGACGGTACGGAAGTGAAGACTTTCACCATTCCAGAGCCCGTAACCGACAATCCGAAATATGAGATGTGCGGTTTGCGTCCTAGCTTTTACAAGCTCTCCCCAGAGTTGTATCAGAAAGCGGGAAAATGTCAGGAACTGAACTATTGGGATATGAACACCCAGTTTTGCGGTGTATGCGGTTCACCTATGAAGATGTCAACAGATATCAGCAAGAAGTGTACCGAGTGTGGCAAGTCTGTCTGGCCCTCTCTCGCTACAGCCATCATCGTTCTCATCAAGAAGGGCGATCAGGTGCTGCTGGTTCATGCCCGCAACTTCAAGGGTAACTTCGATTCCTTGGTAGCCGGTTTTGTGGAAACAGGTGAAAGTCTGGAGGAAGCTGTTCATCGTGAGGTGATGGAAGAAACTGGTCTGACCATCAAGAACCTCAAGTATTTCGGTTCCCAGCCATGGCCGTTCCCAAGTGGCTTGATGGTAGGATATACAGCCGAATATGTAGATGGTGAGATTCATCTTCAGAAGGAAGAGCTTTCCCGCGGCAAATGGTTCAGCAAGGACAATCTCCCTGTTTTGCCGGAGAAATTGTCGATTGCCCGCAAACTCATTGATGCTTGGTTGGAGAATAGAATATAGGAGTTTCGCAAGTTCGGTAATTAGAAATACAGAAGAGATGAAAGAAAAACTTTGGAATGCGAATTACATCAAGGTGATGACCACCAACTTTCTGCTCTACTTTGCCTTCTATCTCCTCACCCCACTCCTCCCACTCTATCTGAGTGAAACTTTCGGGGCTACGAAGGATGTGATAGGCATTGTTCTGAGCGGATATACGGTGGCGGCACTTATCATCCGTCCGTTTAGCGGATATGTGGTGGATGGATTTTCCCGTAAGAAAGTGCTGATGGTCTGTCTGACGGCTTTTGCCATCTTCTTTGCAGGATACATAGCAGCCAGTACCATCCTGATGTTTGCCATCTGCCGAACCCTGCATGGTGGACCTTTCGGAGCGGTAACTGTTGCCAACAGTACCTGTGCCATCGATGTCTTGCCAGCCAGTAGGCGCAATGAGGGTATCGGTCTTTATGGATTGAGCAACAACTTCGCCATGGCGATAGCCCCTTCCATAGGTATCTATCTGCACAATCTGGTGGGTAGCTATATGGTACTTTTCTGGATAGCCTTTGTGGTAGCTATTGCTTCTGTAGTGATCGCTGGAACGGTGAAACTCCCAGAGAAGGAAATCATCAGAAACAAGGAGAAGCTCTCGCTCGACCGCTTCTTCCTGACCCGCGCCTGGCTTTTGGCCATCAACATCTGCATGTTTGGTTTCTGCTGGGGTGTATTGAGCAACTATCTCGCCATTTACAGTAAGGAGGAATTAGGCATTACCGGAGGAACAGGTACCTATTTCGCCATACTCTCTATGGGATTGTTCATGAGCAGATTGCAAGGCAGAAAGGCTTTGAGTCAGGGTAAGCTGACCCAGAATGCTGCCGAAGGAATGCTGATATCGCTCGTTGGTTTTACGATATTCGTAGCCATCAAGCATCCGATAGCCTACTATCTTTCAGCTGCATTGATAGGATTGGGAAATGGTCACCTGTACCCAGCCTTCCTGAATATGTTTATCAATGTTGCCCGCCACGACCAGCGTGGTACTGCCAACAGCAGTATCCTGACCGGTTGGGATCTGGGATTCGGAATCGGTTGCCTTCTGGGTGGTGTTGTAGCCGAGCATTTCGGTTATAGTGGTGCCTTCTGGATGGTAGCGGTCGAAAATGCCGCCGCAGTGGTATTATTCTTTGCTGCCTCCCGGACATTCTTTGAAAAAAGAAGACGAAACGATTAGCAAAGGAATAAAAAAGTATAAGTTTTTTCCAGGTTAAAGTTTAGCATCCATCAAGGGCTAAACTTTTCCCCTTAAGGCTAGAAATATTTTCCCTTAAGGGAAATTATATTTTTCCTTATGGATAAATCTTTTTTTCCTTAAGGGTAGTTTTCTGCTGGTTTTAAACTGGTATAGAAGTCAATTAAAGAAAAAGAGCATTCGTAAGGATTGTGGAAACAAACCCTTTCGAATGCTCTTTGCAATTTTCTTACATACTTTCTCTCTTAGAATGGGAGATCGTCTGCGCTGCCACCTGCTGCTGGAGCTGCTGGTTGAGCTGGAGGGAATGGAGCAGTTGCACCCTGAGCAGGAGCTGGAGCTGCCTGAGGAGCCGCACTTACTGGAGGGAATGGAGATCCAACTGGCTGCATGCCACCCTGCATAGCAGCAACAGCATTAGGATCTACACGCTGAACATTCCAAGCGCGGACACTG
>ERZ506931.853-NODE-853-length-12637-cov-5.109522_pt1 | contig 12637 bp, 9 predicted proteins | sample MGYA00512902_ERZ506931 | MGnify/ENA metagenome assembly ERZ506931 | reverse complement strand
TTATGTAAACATTTGTTCTGTTGTTTAGTAAAAAAATTTGCGCGTCTAACTCATCACTGAAAGTAACGAGAATGCGACGCGCAGTTATTCAAAGCAGGGCTGGCACAGTTTGTATGGGTAGCCAAATGGCAGGTTCCTTCCGCAGACCATACACCTCCGTCTTTTCAATTTCTTTTCCCTGATCGTATCTGTCAGCTCTTTTGAGATTTCCTTTTTTCTCTTACGTATCAGATTCTTATCCCAGTTTTGTCTCCCCGGCATTCCAAAAAGACGGACGAAACTGTGGAACATGTCATATTTCTGATAAGCCATTTCTCCACCTCCGCAGCCCTGCCTGTCCTATGTTTGCAGTGGATGTCCAGCTGGTCTAAGGAAATGACAGACGGGATCTGTTCAAGGACTTTTTCCGGATCAATGTGCCTGGTCTGCCAGTTGAGGTAATCCGTATGTGTCAAAACACCGTCAGTATCAAGAAATATTACTTTCACGACCTTTTCCTCCTCTTTTGGACAGTATAGCATCTATCTGTTTTTCGTTCCAGTTTCTCTGGAAAATAATATCCCCATCGGGAACACAGTATCCTTTCTCATCAGATTCGACACAATGATGCAAAAAGTAAAAAGTTTCGCACAGGATAGGGTCATATTTTTTTTCCGTTTTTGAACCGGAATCCTTCTACGGATCCTTCTCCGCGGAGAGGTAAGCCTTTTTCCCTCAGAACAAAGGAAGAAAGCAGGACATTATCCACTTCGATGTATTTGGACATGCCAGCTCCATCTCCTGTGTAGAAATCTGCCTCATGCCAGAAATCTCCTGTCTCAAAGAAATACGTATACTCCATGCCGGAAGACCATCTGAACCAGTCCACACCACAGAACACAAGCATTCTTCTACACAATGCTTTTTCACCAAATTTGCAAGGAATCGAAATGATCATACTTCCTCCTTTCTGTCACACCAACTACTTTTCACAATTTAACTACATTCTCTTCACAATCTCACCATTATTTTCCGTTATATTAATAGTCGTAAACAAGCAGGATTGCTTTTCATATACATTTTTTCTCCTTTTGGGCCGGGATTTTCCCGGCTTTTTCTTTTGCAAATTTCCCTGCTCTCGCATCTGTAAGACGATGGTAATTGTTTTTTAGCCGCCACTCAGAGACATCTACCTGCCATCCCTCATACAACTCCATATATCTGCCAATCATGACAGCTTCTTCCTTTTCCCGTTTCCGGATATACTCCAGTGCTTTATTGAGATACGGGATACTGTTGGCATAGTCTACCGTCATTCCCCCACGTCGCCATCCGCCAATCTTATGATTCTGGATCGCATAGACCAGATATACAGAATTTAAAAATGTCAGATTCAGGTATTCGCCCGGCCGGATCTTCATGTTGGCAAAGGAATCCGCATCCTTCCAGTAATTATCCTTTTTGGCGGAAACGTAGTATTCTTTTTCTGTTTCCGTATGCACAATGCTCTCAAATACCGTGTAATAAGAATGCGTGTGGTCCATCGTGATCTGCTCTGCATCTGTATGGACATAGCCATAGGCTTTTGCAGCTGCAAGGATCTGTTCGGGCGACTTTCCTTTCACATCGATCTTTTCATATAGCTTGTTGTTTTTTACTGTCAAATAAGAAGTTATTTTACCAAGATACTCATTGGTCTTTTTCGTATCGTACCGGAACTGGGTCACCGTTGTATTTCCTTCCCTGACTACCTTTACCGGAACTTCCGTAACGGTCAGGCGGAACTTCTTTTCCGTAATAGTGTAAGTATCAATCGTATCTACCAGGTTAACCGGGACAACTCTCCTGTCGGTGATATGGGCATCGTGGGTACGGTTCCTTTCTCCTCTTCCGCGGTCATTGTTCCACGCATCATACCTTGTACTCCTTCCATTGCTCCAGATATTTCCAAGGCCGGCATCATCGCGCTCGATCTTTATCGTAGTGAGGATCATATCGCCTTTCATAAGAGGTGCATCTGTGCGCTCAACAATATCCGCAAAAGTTCCATACCGGTTGTCTTCCAGCCACCCGTCTGCCATGAAAAAGATCAGGTATGGGGACGGTGTTAATACATTGATCTTCTCCGGAACCTTTAATATCCTGCCATCATTCAATACTCCCTGCAGGATGCTGAATACAAAGTAACGGGAAGCAACCTCTTCCCGGGACTGAACTTCTGCTTCTTCCAGGGAATCTTCCCTGGTTTCCGGCTTCAGATATACATTTTCATCTTTGATACGGACCTTCTCCTCATCCGTCCACCCCACGTACAGGTTCTCTCCATTCCGGATAAGGATACCGATCTGTTTCCCATGAAATTTCTTATAGGTATCCAAAACATTCGATACCATATCTGAGGCACCGCATAAGATATTGTTTTTACTGATCCGGATCACAGAGACAGATTTCGGTCCGGGAGCAAACCTTATCTGTTTTGCATTAACTTTCTTAACCGCCCGGACCCGATACTCCCATTCTGGATCAACAGGATTTTTGATCTCCATGGGACGGTAAGCTTCCATCGGTTCCCAATACTTCTTAGCGATCACTGTATGGGTGGTAAACTTATTCTTATTCTTGTCATACAGGTCACACAGTACAAGAAACTTTTCTCCATGGAAACCGGAATCCCGCTGTTTCTCAATATCCTCATGTGCAGTCAGCCAGGTCAGGTATCTGTTATAATCCGGATCAGTGTCATACTTTGGTTTTATTTTCCGCGGAAACAACTCCACAACGATCCAGTTAAACGCAATATTCCCAGAGCCTCTTTTGTAATAAGTATTTATTGATACAACATCTACCCACATGTTTTTTGTATCCAATGACTTTACGATATTTTTGACTATATATACTGCCGCGGATTCCCCGCTGTCGATATAATCAAGGTAATCCTTATCCTGTCTCCAGTCCAATGATCTCATCCTTTCTTTACTTTCATCAAGTATCCCGAAAACAAAGAATCCCGCATTCCTTAAACCAATAATGCCCGCTCCGAATACAGTTTCCGACCAGTGTCATATCAGAATATGCCACATTTCTTCCACCGCTTTGCATTTTTCTATTTTACAATATCAAAATATCCAATAATTCCAATATAGCCATCTTTTTTTAATGGAGTCCATAAGGTATGCAGTTTCAGATTATACATTTGTCTTTTGTTTCTAAACCTTGCTTTTATCTGTAATGAAATCTCTTTATTCTTTATTGAGGTCTGCTCCAACAAATCTACGATATTTTGAATATCCTTTTCGCTCACTTCTAACACTTTGAATACATCAAATCCCGGATCATCTCTCTGGTATATTATCTTCTGTTTTTCATTTATTATAGTTAATTGCCCCGAACTTGCATTGTAATCAATCGAATTTATGCCACTGTTCGATTTGAAGAAATCGATTTTTTCCTGCATAACCTTGATAAGATTCTGTGAATAAATCTGGTTCGGTAAGGATTTATCACTAACCTCATACAGACGGTCAAAGGAAAGATTCTGACACACCCCTTTCAATGTGTGCGCACTGCGGAAAGCATCTTCATAATTTTTATTTTCCAATGTCTGTTTTAACTGTAGATAACTCTGGTCTTCAAGGAACTTTAATGTAAATCTCTGAATCAGTGCTTCGCTGTGAAGGCGTCCCAAAACAGCCTCATAGTTTCCTCCGATAGCTTTATAGCACTCCTGCATTGTCATCTTTTAGCCCTGTCAATTGTATTCCACTAATTCATGAACCTCTGCTAATCATTATGAACATACCTTAAAATCGTTTTTATAACTTCCTCAATCACAATCGGCTTTGACAAATGTGCATTCATTCCTGCATCCAGTGATGCCTGAACATCTTCACCAAATGAATTGGCTGTCATTGCTATAATAGGAATGTTTTTTCCATCCGGTCTGTCATTCATCGCCCTGATTGCTTTTGCCGCTTCATAACCGTTCATTTCAGGCATCATGATATCCATCAGGATTACATCAAATGTACCTTCCGGATGATTTCTGAAAATCTCAACAGCATTCTTTCCATCTACAGCTCTTTCTACATTCATTCCAAACTCTTCCAGCTGCACGGTCGTAATTTCTGAATTCAGCTCATTATCCTCTGCAAGAAGGACTTTCACACCTATAAGATTTACCTTTTCAGAAAAACCTGTGTCTGAATTATTACATTCCTTATCAGTAATTTCCAGAGGAATATCCACAGTAAAAGTGGTTCCCTCATGCTTTTTGCTTTGCACGGAAATGGTTCCACCCATCATATCTACATACTTCTTTACGATAGCCATCCCCAGTCCAGCTCCATGGTACTGCGTTCTCACATCGGAATCTTCCTGTGCAAATTTCTCAAAAACTTCTTTTGTAAATTCCTCACTCATGCCAATACCAGTATCCGAAATGCGGTAATGCATATTTATATATCCATCCCCGCCCTTTTCCTGACACCGGGCTTCAAATGTAATCGTCCCTCCATCCGGAGTGAACATCACGGCATTGCTCAGAATATTAACCAGCACATCTCGCAGACGTACAGGATCCACAAGTACATTGGGGATCTTTGCTTCTTCACGCTGGATCTTAAAGCTGATATCCCTGTTCGTAAGAAAGCCTTTTGTAATATCCAGTGCAGAATCTGTGATACTTTTCAAATCTGTCGGTACCGGATTGTATTTCACTTTTCCACTTTCCACACGAGTCAGATCTAATACATCATTGATCAGCGACAGTAAATGCTCTGAACTTTCATCAATCTTTTCCAGACAATTTTTCACTTCGTCTGACGGATTATTTTTCATTGCAATACCGGTGAATCCCATGATTGCATTCATCGGTGTTCTCATATCATGGGACATATGTGACAGAAATGCTGTTTTTGCCTTGTTTGCAGCCTGCGCATGCTCTGCCAGTTCCGCCATTTCCTCAGCCTTCTCCTGGGCTGCCTTCTGAGCTTTTTTTCTTGCACTGAGACGCATTGCTATCATAGCCATAGTAGTCAGCAGCCATCCGAAAATAAGAAGAACCCAAACAGTAGCAACAGGATGCAGACGGATCCAGTCAACAAATGTCAGCTCTGCTGCTTTGTATGTGGTATACCGTGCTGCTAGATCTTCGACAAGATTTTTTGGCATGGCATACATTGCTTTCGTCAGAATACCAGCCAGCGCATGGTTCTCTGTTGACGAAACTACCATGCGGTAGGTGAATGTAGGCTGTCCCAGCAGCGTATATGTCATGGTGCCCGTAGTGTCACTATTCACAAACGCCTGTGCCATGTAATAGTAGACGAAGGCAGCATCTGCTTTACCCTTACGGACAGCTTCCATCATTTCCTGTCGGGTACTGCACATCAGTTTTTCTGCATCGGGTGCCATTGCATCTGCAATTGAATTTGCTACTGTCTGGTCAACAGTAGTAACAACATTAATTTTTCCATCAAAGTCACGCCGTGTCACCCTTGCCAGCTGCATTGTAATGAAAGGTGCAGTAAGCCCCCATTTTTTCGTCTCAGCATAGTTATCTGTTTCCAGGCGTGCATCGATACTCATATCTGCGGCTTCCTTATTTTTCTGATAAGCAATATACTCATCTCTGGTGGCAGGTGTAAGAAACTCATAGGAAATCCCGGCATAGTCTGCAATTTTCCGGAAGTAATCCGGGATAATCCCCTTCATCTCACCATTTTCATTATAAGAATATGGATAACGGGTCGGATCACACAGAACACGAATTGGGTTGTCCTTGGAATATTGTGCAATAATACTTTTTTCTTGCTCCGTATATTCCAGATTCTTAGTTTCTATGCTTTCATAATTTTTATTGTAAAGCGTCGTTTTCCAGTCACCCTCAACCGCATTCATCTGATCGATCGCATAATTGATCTCATTCAGCAATTCTGTATTGCCCTTTTTAACAATGACATAGAAATCGCTGCTGCCAAATTTATCCACGATTCGCTCATTGTTTGTTTTTCTCAGAGAACTGGTAACAATCGCATCAACTTTTTCGCTCTGAAGGGCTTCCTCCATCTCTGCGGTCGTATCAAAATAAGATGGAACATATGTAAATCCTTTGTTGTCTGCAAAATCCGCAAACTCTTCATTCCGGGTGTTTCCGTTCAAAAGCGCCACACGCATACAGTTGTAAGTGCTGTAATTGCCGTCCACAATCGTGCTGTTGTCACTGCGGACGGTCAGCATCCCATGATTGGTTCCGATTGGACGTGAAAAATCAAACTTTTCTTCTCTGTCCGGTGTTTTGCGGGCAGATGTTACCATGTCGATCTCGCCATCTTCAAGCATCTGCTGCATATCATCCCAGCTCTGATCGTATCCGACATATTCGTAATCTACATCCCAATAACGGGCCATCAGCCGAAGGAAATCATAGCCATAACCGCTGCGGTTCCCCTCTTCATCCATCATATGGTATCCATCCATGGCAAAGAAACCGACTTTGACAGTTTCATGCTGCGAACTGTCCTCGGCCGCATATGCAGTCAGGGGAGAAAATATCATACACACGCATACAAAAACCAGTAACACTGCCACATATTTCTTTGCTCTCGAAATCATATTAAATCTCCTGTCTGTCAAATATATTTCTCTATACATCTCCTTGTCAACCTCTTGGTTTAATAAATTTTCACCTGTCCCTACTGCTTCCCAATTCTTCGCATATAGTCTGCTTGATTGTTTTATCATCTAATGGCTTTGCAAGATGTGCGTTCATTCCTGCTTCCATACACTTTTCTGCATCTTCCCTAAATGCATTTGCAGTCATAGCAATAATAGGGATTGTTTTTGCATCCTGCCGTTCCAGGGATCTTATTGTTTTTGTGGCAGTAAGCCCATCCATCACCGGCATCATGACATCCATTAAAATAACATCGTATGTTCCTGATTCGCAGGCTTCAAAGTGCTGAACAGCTTCTAACCCATTTTTCACTGTTTCTACTTTAGCCCCATTTTCCGTCAGCATAAATTCTGCTATTTCCGCATTCAGCTCATTATCTTCAACCAATAATATCCGGACACCTGATATATCTGCATTGAAATCTTCTTTTTCTTCCGGCCGTGCATTCGTATCAATTTTAAATGGAAGTATTACAGTAAAACAGCTTCCTTCACCAAGCTTGCTTTCAACTGTTATGGTTCCGCCCATCTTTTCTACAAGTTGTTTCACAATAGGCATTCCCAGACCTGTCCCATTATAATCAGAACGTGGGGAATTATCTGCCTGTACAAATGGAGTAAACAATTCATTTTTTATAAATTCTTCTGACATTCCAATTCCATTATCTTTTATTTTAAATTCACATGTCATGTGATCTTCTGATCTTTCAATCGTTCTCATACTCATGTAAATAAAACCATTCACCTTATTGTACTTCATACTGTTTGTAAACAGATTCATCAATATTTTTTTCAGATGAACTGCATTGCTCCAAACATATATACCACTGTAATCATCATGTTCTCCTATAACATGAAGTCCTTTTTCTTCTGCCTGAAAGTATAGCGACTCCGTGATTTCTTTACATACCTGATCCAGATTGATGGATTCATCACCAAAAACCACGGTATCCGATTCTAACTTTGCCATATCCAAAACATCATTTACCAATGATAATAGCAGTTTCGAAGACTCATTTATTTTATTCAGGCAATCTTTTGCCCGCTCACCATCATTTCCGCTTTTTTCAAGAATTGTAAGCATGCCCATAATGCCATTGATCGGTGTCCTGATGTCATGAGACATGTTATTTAAAAAGGAAGTCTTAGCCTTATTGGCACTCTGTGCTTCTACAAGTGCATTTTGTAATTCCTGCTGTTTTTCTTCAAGCTCCTGATTCAGCTTCAATGCCTGCTCAGCAGACTTCTTGGATTTTTCTTCCGCACGTTTTGATTTTTTCAAAGAATCAAGAATTATACACAGGACAACGAAAAAAGAAATTCCAGCGATAAGTAATACTGTCAGTAAATTGTCCTGAATAAAATCCTTCGCTGTAACTTTTCGTGAGGAAACATTATACGAAACTACTGCACCTGAAAATTGAGTTGTAGGCATAGATGTCAGTGTTTTATTCAGAATGGACAAAAGAACCGGTTCTCCCTGCTGAACAGCAAATGAAACATCAGCTTCTTTTGTCAGGAAAACACTATGAAGCTTATTATTTTTCAAATAGTCTGAAACAGTACCTGAATTGCTTACAATACAATCCGTCTCCCCTTTCTGCATTGCTTTTACTGCTGCATCTGATGTTTCATATTCCACAACCTTCCATTGCGGATAATTGTATGAAAGATATGCTTTCAATGCAAAATCATCTTTTTCAACGGCAACTATATTCTCTTTATTTTCATCAAAAGAATCCTTTGCCGTAATTGCTGCCATATTGAGAGTCAATAGCGTATCCGACAAAGCAAATCCATTTGTTTCTGCAAAGTATGGATTCTGGTTTGCATGAAAAATCAGGTCTATTTTTCCATCCTGCAATGCCTGAAGCAGTTCACTTCTTGTATCATACCCCTTTAATTCAAATTCCAGAGTCTGACCTTGCAGACAATTTTCTGCAAGATCCACATAATCTGTGATAACACCTGTCAATTTACCTGTTGATGGATCTACACTACTGATACCTCCATCCTGATTCAGATACCCTATCCTGATTGCTCCATGCTGCCCGATCCACTCCCTTTCTTCTTTTGAAAGAAACGAGCTGCTCTGTGCAGAAAGATAACGCCTGTAGAGATCATCAGTGTAAAATGGATTGTCATCCTTGATTCTGCGCATAGCACTATCCAGTGATTCTTTGATATCCGGACGTTCTGGATTTATAGCGAAATAGATTTCTGTCTCTCCAATACTTGTAAGCGGTGAAATATCCGATTCTTCCCAACGGGGGTCTTCTTGCGAAACGAAGCAGTCAATTTCATGGTTCGACAGTTTGTCCATAATTTCTGTGTTTGTAGAAACATTGATATGCTTCGTATACAGACCATATTTTGATTCCCATTCATTAAGCACATCCTCCACTATATTATCTTTAAACACACCAATATTTTTTCCCTCAAAAGAATCCAAATTTCCTGCTGTAAGATCCATATTGGATGCATCCGTATAGATGTAATATTTCTCTTCCCCCATAGGCATATCGGAAAAAAGCATATTTTCAGCACGTTCGTCTGTATAGGAAATGTCACCAAGAATATCAATCTCTCCATTTTCCAACTGTGTAAAGCAGTTTTTCCAATCACTTGTTATGTATTTATATGTCCATCCTGCATAACCTGCAATATCTTGAAGATACTCATAACCATAGCCGCTTCTTTCTCCCTTTTCATTGACTACATTATAAGTTTCCTCAAAAGATCCTACCCGGATAACATTGTCAGAGTTTTCTTTGGCAGATGCAGGAACGGATAAAACAATAAAACATATAATTGTGCAAAATATAATGTAACAAAATTTGAAATTCATTATATTCTGTACTAATTTGCACTTCTTCATCTTTCTCCCCTCCTCTAGGCTACAGTTGCTTGCTTCCAGATTTTAATTTTACATTCATTAATTATCAATAACCTCCCCGCTATTTTTCACAATATTTTTCCAAACAGCTTCTGTATTACTTATTCAAGTGCTCTACCATAAAAAAGCACTGCCAAACAGACAGTGCACCTCATTTCATGCAACTGGCTGCCATTTTACAGGCCCTGTAGCTTTGCGTCCCAGACTTTCATCTGGTTTGCCGATTTCCATATTATAGCTTTAATACTTATGCAAAAAAACTGGTTTTATTATACTATAGCACTCTACTGTACACAAGAAAAACATTACCGTTTTAACGCCAAAAAATAAAAAAAGAACAGCCGATACATATACTCGAACTGTTCTTCTACTTCCGAAGACCACGCAGCATTGACATTACTGTTTCCTGCTCATTGGTACTCAGATCGTTCCATATCCCGCTAAAAACAATATTTCCTATCGTCTGCCTTCACCCGCTGACAACAATGTAACCACATAGTAAACAATTCCAAATACAGCTATACTTCCCATCATAATGCCAATCATCTGATTTATACTCACCACATTTCCATGAAATACCGGATTGCAATCAAGCGTGTCTCTTATCGCTTCAACCATTTCATCCGGATAATTTTTTCTCTCCATCTCTCTGAACACTCCATAAAGCATATGATTCTTGATCAATGAAGTGGCATATGTACTCGGAAGATAAGACAGTGCCTTCTGAAGACCTGGTCCAAAATTTGAAATCGGCATATAAGCACCACATATAAAACCATATCCTGCGCTGACAATTGTACCTACAGCCGAAAGCTGTCCCTGTGTTGTCAATGGAAAGCTAATGATACTTGAAAGCGTACTTCCAAACAGGACGAGCAATATCATATCAAATAAAACCCATAATATGTCTGCTGTATTCATATACCATCCCATTTTAAGTAAATATCCCAGACATAATACAAATGCAAGTGCATTGACCATCAATGAATTAGCTACTGTTGACAGAAAATATCCCAAATAAATTTTTTCCTTGCTGACCGGTGCAACATTAAAATCCTTCCTTGTTCCATTTGCCTTGTCCTGCACCATAGTCAGATTCACACAAAATGTTACAGTGATACAGCTCACTGCCATAAGTGATGCTGTCAGTTGTGCTGCCACGGTTCCATTAATAAGCTTATCCGAAATCGTAATCATATCCGGAATTGCTGCTGTAAAAGAATCTTTGAAAACCTTTGCAAGAAATGTAGCATACAGAACAATCAGAATAACTGGTGTGATCATTGATGTAAACAGCATACCTTTATCTTTAAAAAACAGTTTCCTGTTCCTGTCCATTAATGCCAATACTGTTCTCATCAGCGTTCACCTCCAAGCTTCTTTCCTGTGACTGCAAGAAATACATCATCCATACCGCCTTTTACTACTTCATAATCCGTGAATAGATCCTGATGCTCTACAATAAGCTCCGTAGCTTCTTTCGTATTTTTTACTTTTATCTGATATCCGTCACGTATTTTTTTATATTCTCTGTTCAATGTCTTTATTTCATCCTCAGAAACACCATAAACAGACACTATATCCTGTACATAATCATTTTTAAGTTCAAACGGTGTACCTTCTGCTGCAACACTTCCTTTGTCAAGAATCACAACATAACCAGCATTGGCAGCCTCTTCCATATAATGTGTAGTCAAAAATACTGTCATATTTTCTGTTTTCTGAAGCTTCTCGATAACATTCCAGATTAACTGCCTTGTCTGCGGATCAAGCCCCGTAGTAGGCTCGTCAAGAATCAAAATCTCCGGTCTGTGCAATAATGCACGGGCAATATCAATTCTTCTTCTCTGACCTCCCGACAGCTTACCTACAGGTCTGTTTAAAAACTCGTCAAAATCCAGAATCTCGACCAGCTCCTGTAATCTCTTATCAAAGGCATTTCCTGTAATGCCGTATAGAGCAGCTCTGCTCTTTAGGTTTTCTTTCACCGTAAGCGGTTTATCAAGTACGCTATCCTGAAACACAACACCAAGCATTCTTTTTGTCTGTGCGCCGGCTTTGTCAGTTTCTATTCCGTTTACCTGAACCGTTCCGCTGTCTTTTTTCTGCAATCCGCAGAGAATGGAAATGGTTGTACTTTTCCCTGCACCGTTTACTCCAAGAAACGCAAACAATTCTCCTTTTTTCACACGAAAGCTCAAATCATTTACCGCTTTTACTTCGCTAAAGCTTTTATTCAGATGACTGATTTTAATGATATCTGATTCCATATCTTCTCCTTTTGTTTCATCTTTCCTTAAATGACGCAGTATACGTTGGATTTACCTTTTTTAATAGAATCCATATGTTAAAAAGTAATATGAAGGCGAAAATCGTCCATATCCATGCCTGTGGCATTAAATAAAGGATTCCGTTTACATCTCCACCACCAAATGCTCCACTGAGTAAACACAAATATATTGGATCCAATACCAGCATAATTACTGTTATATAATAAAAATAGCCTTCACAAGCTTATTCTTTATTTCACAAATTTTATCCTTAAAATATACCAATGTTCTGGTCTTCCCATAAGCATTATAACCTCCAATACGTCATCTATTTTTCTTTCGAGGATCTGTTGGCTTTACCGCATCTTTTGGTATTAGCCAAGTCTTTCCTTTTTTCTCTGCTCCAGGCACTCTTCCCTGGCTACATAAAAGAGAAATTCTTCTAGATGAAATTCCCCATATTTTTGACATTTCAATCGTTGTTATATAATCCATAATTTTCCTCCAAACGATACAACAAGCCTATTATGAGTATATTCTTTTATCGGAATAGTTTCAACCAAAATTAAGTTTTCTTCTAAGCTGTTTGATTTGTTATTGTTTTCTAAGATTTTCACAAAAAAAATCCTCCTTTCGTATGTACGGATGCGTGAAAGGATGAAAGACGCATCCGGCCAAGAAAAAAGAGCCTACGGAAAACTCCGTAGACCCTCATTGCTTTTCTGGCGATTATAATAATATCACATCAAAAGAGAAAAGTCAGTGCAAGACCAGTGCAAACTTTTCATCAGAATTAACTTCTTTGTTTTCCTAATCGTGT
>ERZ506931.850-NODE-850-length-12638-cov-3.284352_pt1 | contig 12638 bp, 10 predicted proteins | sample MGYA00512902_ERZ506931 | MGnify/ENA metagenome assembly ERZ506931 | reverse complement strand
ACCTGAAATCGCCCTGTTCTGGCAGAAACGGCATCTCAGTGCACAACCGGAAAAGAAAACAGCACCTGACCCTTCTTTTCCGGAAATACACGGTTCCTCCCACATATGAAGTGCAGCCCTGGCAATCTTCACTTCTGCTGAAACTCCGCAGAAGCCTTTCTGCCCTGCATTGCGGTCAGCTCCGCAGTTTCTTGGACAGAGCCGGCATTCTTCCATAATTTCACATTTTTTTTTGTCCATTTTTCTCCATTCTCATTCATGTGAAATTCCATTAAAATTTCAATATATATTTATACCAAGTTTAACAAAGTTATCTTCAAAACGCAAGCAATTACCTGTGAACAGTAACTAAACACCCGGAATGCAGGATTGTTTTACAAAATAGACTTGCATTTCGGGAATTCTTTTGTTATACTACAGAAAGTTTCATAGAAATTAAATAACTGGTTCGAAACCCTCCCAGTATAAAAAACTAGGTCATTCAGGTATCTTCCGATCGTTGATACCTTTTCTGTGGAGGATTTTTACATAGAAAAGGGAAAGGTTGGAAGTTTTTTTATGCGCAAAATTATTATAGACTGTGATCCGGGAATCGATGACGCACTTGCCATCATGCTTGCGGTCAATTCTCCGGAGCTGGAGATTGTGGCGATTACGACTGTATCAGGAAATGTACCTTCTGATATGGGAGCAGTCAATGCGAAAAAAGTCCTCAAACAGTTAAACAGACTGGATATTCCGGTCTATATCGGAGAAGATGCACCACTTCGGGAAGAATATATCGATGCACGTGATACACATGGCATGGACGGACTTGGGGAAAGTTTTCTCCCGGAAGTTTCCAGCGGGTGTGAGAAGCAGAGTGCGGTGGATTTTCTGACAGAGATTCTGGAAAAAGAAAATATTTTCGTGATGGATGAGTCACGTGCATCCCATCAGGATATCCGCCCCATTCAGATCCTCATTCTGAACCTGATGCCTCTGAAAGAGGAGACAGAGCTTCAGCTTCTGCGTTCCCTTTCCAACACACCGCTGCAGGTAGATGTCACCTTTATGGCAGTACAGAGCCATGAAGCGAAGAATACATCTGTGAGTCATTTGAATAAATTTTATCAGACATTTCCGGAACTGAAAAATAACAAATATGATGGAATGATCATCACAGGTGCTCCTGTAGAGCAGATGGAATTCGAAGAGGTAGACTACTGGAAGGAACTGGTAAAGATCATGGACTGGACAAACACCCATGTTACCTCCACCATTTATCTGTGCTGGGCTGCACAGGCAGGACTTTACCACCACTATGGACTGAAAAAACGCAAACTTGATAAGAAGATGTTCGGTCTTTTCTGGCATAAAGTGATGAACCGTAAGATTCCGCTGGTACGCGGATTCGACGATATGTTCCTTGCACCTCATTCCAGACATACGGAAGTTCCCATCGAGGATATCCATAACTGTAAAGAGCTGACAGTGCTTGCTGAATCCGATGAAGCAGGGCTTTTCCTTGCAATGGCAGACGGTGGCCGCAAGATCTTTGTAATGGGACATCCGGAATATGATCGTGTGACTCTTGACGGTGAGTACAAACGTGATGTCAGCAAAAACCTGCCCATCGAAATCCCGGAGAATTATTACAAAGACAACAACCCGGAAAACAGACCGCTCCTTATGTGGAGAGCACATGCGAACAACCTGTATACAAACTGGCTGAATTACTATGTCTACCAGTCAACTCCGTTCGACCTGTATGGAACACCGGATTTTGAGCATATTTAGGGGATTTGCAGGAAATACTGATTTCACGTATCTTACCGTATTTTTACATAATTTCACGCGAAAATGGAGTATGACATATATCTAACAATGTATAATAGGGAATTTCACACAGTAAATGCCTGATATTGCCAATTGAATATTTTAAACATCTGAATAAGTCCATGTACTTGTATAACTACAGGTATGTGGGCTTATTACTATAAAAAAGAAACCAGTAATAAAAGTAATTCCAAAGAATGATATAAAACTGTGTCCTGTATGCAAAATTGGAACTAAAAAGGAATCATTAATTGTTAATTATTTGGAAAATGGGAAGAACAAACGGAACTTGTTGACATCATATCATTGTGAAGTATGTAAATCTTCCTATATTCCAGATTCTTTATATCGTACTTATACAGCGCATAAAGATAAGAACAATATAGATGTGGAATTTGTAATGGAACAGGTAGCACAACAGTAGGATAACGGAAGGGAACTAAAACAGTCATCCGTATAACCATCCCCGTCCTTCACAGAATCAATTCTATGCTGAAATTCCTTATATATAGCCTTAAATTCTGGACGAAAACCATCTACCCTAACAACTTTACCCTTAAAGCATTTGCGTTGAAATTTGATGGTTATTTCTTTTGTATATTGTGAAGAAATGAGTATAAGATGACTGCTGCTACACTGATATCTATATCTGTTTTGTCAGAATCAAAAAACAGGTTGCTGAATAGACATAATCTATATTATAATACAAGCATAAGAAACTGAAATTTACAAAAATGAACAGGAGTGAGAGCAGTGCCAGAAATATCATTGTTTTACGGAATACGTGTTACCATGTATTATAATGATCATATGCCACCACATTTCCATGCAGAATATAATGGACAAAAAGCATTAGTAGATATTAATAACATTCAAGTGATTCGAGGTTCATTACCAAATAAACAACTTAGACTTATATTGGCGTGGTGTACTATCCATCAGGATGAACTGATGCAAAACTGGGAACTTGCAAAAGATATGAAGCCATTAAATAGAATTAATCCGCTTATCTAAAGGGGGGGAATCATATGAACGAATATTTTCCAACAGTAGTACAGGTGATACCATTGGATAATTTTCATGTACAGGTATTCTTTGATGACGGTAAGATTGTAGACTATGATGCTACAGAAGATTTGAAAGCAGAAATATTTAAGCCATTAAGAGATATTGATGCATTTAAAGAAGCTTGTACCGTTATGAATGGTACTCTTGCATGGGATCTTTCTGGCAACAGAGATGAATCCAGTTGTATTGATATTGATCCGTTTACTGTATATGAGTTAGAATCCATTAATAATCTGATTGCTTGAATAATGTGATCACAATTTAATATGAGCAGCATGAAAGCCCTCGGGAGTTAATCCTGGGGGGCTTTTGGTATAGCCAAATCCGGTGAATTATGCTATTATATGCATCAGTTCTCAGAATCGGGAATATTCAGTTGAGATAAGAAAGGACACAACAATCATATGAACATAGGAAACAATATAGGAAATATCATGAAGATCACAGGCGCATGGAACACTTTTAAGAGCAATCATCCCAAGTTCCCGGCATTCTGTCAGGCAGTTTCACGCAAAGGACTTAAAGAAGGAAGCATTATTGAAATTGCGATCACCACTCCTGAGGGAGAGAAGATAGAGACAAACCTGAAAGTAAAGGACAGTGACCTGGAATTACTGAAACAGTTGTCTGACCTGAAAATGTGAAAAAGTTTACAAAAATTTTATTTGAATAACAGGTATAAATCTGCTATAGTATTCTATGTTGGTTAAGTTGATTATTATTCGTTCCCATATATAAGAATGATAGGTTCTCAAAAGAAAGAAGAGGAAGAAAATTGCGTAAAAAATCACATATTTTATTAGCAAGATACCTTGCGGATCAGATGCAGACCACAGCAAGCCTGCAGTCTCACAGAAAGGCTTTCTGTCTGGGCAGCATTCTGCCGGATATCAAACCGTCCTTTATCACCAGAAGACACGAGTTCTACGGAACATTTGAAGATGTCAAGAACCGGATGAAAGAACTGGCAGATATCAGACCGGATGAGAGTAACCAGAGAGTTTACTGGCGTCGGTTCGGCGAAGTGATCCACTATATGGCGGATTATTTTACCTTTCCTCATAACAAAACATATACAGGAAGCTTCAGCCAGCATAATCATTATGAGAAAGTACTTAAGAACAGACTGAAAGAATGTATACAGCAGGGAGAAGCACATGCATATCTGGAACCGGCCATCCGCTTCGCAGATTTCCCCACCCTGATCGATTATATCGAAGCTACTCATGAGAAATATCTCAACAAGCTCCGCAGCGTGGAAGAGGATATCCGCTTTATCCTGAATATGTGTTTTCAGGTAGTGCAGGGACTGATACAGATCTGCATTGGTAATAAGAACTTTGCAGGAGCCATTCAGGCAGCCTGACAGAGATACGCTAAGAATACAGGAAGGCTGTGTGGAAATCATATCCGCACAGCCTTCCTGCATTCTGAAATATATCTTTCTCACTGCTTGAGTCGGTTAAAATGTGACAAAAAAATGAATTTTGGTCAAATCTGGAATTTACCTGCCCTGAGCTGTTGATTTCAAAAAATGATTATGCTAGAATAAAACAGGTTAATATTTCGGGATAATTCACTTATGAAATAACATAATAATGTGAAAAGTAATTTAGACAGTATGCCCTTATAAACAGGGGGTAAGGACATGCTCACAGTAAGAAGGGAGCAATTTAGATATATGAAAAACAAGTATCTTACCAGATTCTTATGTCTGACATTGATGTCAGGAATGGCATTATCCGGTCCTGCGTCCGTACTTGCAGCAGAGGATACTGCTGCGTATACAGCATACGGTTCTGATTTCAGCGATTCCGGTGATTTTGATTCAGGATCAGAGGATCCGGCGCCGGCAGATCCGACACCTGCAGAGCCAACACCTGCGCCGGTAGATCCGACACCTACAGACCCGACACCTGCACCGGTAGATCCGACACCAACAGATCCGACTCCGACACCTGCGAATCCTACACCAACACCGTCTTCACAGATTACGAAGGCAGCCCAGGATGTGATCGACAGAATCAAAGAGTTGAACGCACAGACCATCACGCTGGAGAAGAAAGCCACTGTTCAGAGCATCCGCACTGCATATAATGCCCTATCTGATACAGAGAAGGCACAGGTTTCTAATTATAATCTGCTGGTTCAGGCAGAAGCGACTATTGCTCAGCTGGAAGCGCAGAAGAACAATGCGGATACGAATAATCCATTTACGAGTAATACCAGTGCTGCACAGACCGGAACTCCGGTATATTATGCGTCCAATATCCACGCAGGTAAGGATTTCTATCTGGACAGCCTGAAGAATAACTACAATCTGACCTTCTCAGATGATTTCGCTTCTGTTATGGATGAGATTGAGAAGGAATATAAAGAGAAGAACAAAGTAGCAGATGCCAGCGATGTAAACGGCAGCAAGACCACCACATCTGCAGACAGTCTTCTGGTAAGAAACTGGCAGGATATCCTTGCAGTCTATGTATATCAGCAGAGCCAGGACGGAAAAACAGAATTTACCCTGGATTCTTCCTGCAAGAAAGACCTTGCGAAAATCTTTGCAGAGCTGAACCCGATCGTAAGGGACAAGCAGGATATCACTCACGTTACATACGCTAATCGTAAAATCAACTACTATATTAAGAAAAATAAAATCGAAAAAAAGGATCGTACGATCCTTAAGAAATATGTGGAGACAGACTGCAAACTCCTCTGCGCGGTAGTAACAGCTGCCAACGGTTTTGTCCGCGAGAGCGTAGGAGATGATGTTTCCGAGGAAAGAGTAAATGTTATCTCCGCAGCCTATTCACTGGTTGGTAAAGTCGGTTACTTCTGGGGCGGCAAATCCACAGTGATCGGTGAAGATCCAGGCTGGGGAACCAGCGAGAAGGTATCAGCCGAGGGAAGCAAGAGCACCGGAACCATCCGCGCATACGGACTGGACTGCAGTGGTTTTGTCACCTGGGCAGTGATCAACGGATATCAGGATAAAGCAATGCAGGAAGCTGTAGGCGACGGAACTTCCGATCAGTGGGAGAAAGCAAACGTGGTAACTGAAGCAGATGCACAGCCCGGAGATCTGGTATTCCAGAAAGGACCGGAAGCAGGAAGCGATAATCATGTAGGTATTCTCTGCGGTAAAACAGACGCAGGTGACTGGATCGCAGTACACTGCTCCTCCGGCAAGAATGGAGTAACAGTAGGCGAGGCATACAGCGCAAGCTTCCGTTACATTCGCCAGCCATCCTTCTACCCGACACAGGAACAGGTTCAGGAAATGCAGAGCAGCAGTACAGTAAGCACAACAACAGGTGATGCAGCAGCTTCCACAGGAACAGATATCTTTTCTGCAAATGTGACAGTAAGCAATACTCTGCAGGATGCGATGAAGTCAAATACTTCCGACTCAACAGGATTCACAACATCGGAATCCACTGAGAAGACTTCCATCCTTCCGGATAAGATTGATCTGTCAAAAGAGAAAGTCGCTGTATTTAAGGCAAAATAAAATGGATAAAAGAAGGGAGAAAGTCATACAAAAAAGTCTGGCTTTCCCTTCTTTTTTCGTGTGTAAACTTTTTTATCTGTTAACTTAAACGATCAAGTAAAAACTGACGAATTTGCTTATTGGTCTGCGGAATATGCTTCAAAAACGAAAAAAATATTCGAAAATATGGAAACAAAAATTGACAAAGTGTACGAAATATGTTAACTTTAAACCAATAATATAATGTCAGATAAAAAAAGGAGAAATTCCTTCTTTTTTTGTTGCTGATATTACAGTAAAATCTGAAGATGAGACACCAACAGATGATTTGTTCTGTAAACAGTGAACACACTGTTGTGTTCGGAAAAGAGATACACAGATGGCATTAAGACGTGAGAGAATGAGGCTTGGTGACATGCTCATCAAGCAGAATGTACTGACTGAAGATGAATTAAAGAAAGCCCTGGAATTGCAGAAGGGAAGCGGCAAGAAAATCGGTGAAGTTCTGGTAGATAATGGCTTTATCACTGAGGATATGATCGTTCGTGCCCTCCAGATGCAGCTGGGGCTTAAAGTCGTTCAGCTGACAGGCGTGACGATCCCGAAAGAGGTCCGAAATCTGGTCAGTGTGGACATTCTTAAGAAATATACCTGCATTCCCTTTGAACTGGATCCCTACAATGCCAATATCCTTCATCTTGCAATGGCAGATCCGATGGATATGGCTGCGATCGACGACATCTCTATCGTGACAAACCTGCAGATAGAGCCTTACATTGCTACAACCAGAGATATTCTTGCGGCAATCGACAGATGCTACGGCGCATCGGAGACACTGGATGCAGCCAGACGATTTACTCAGGAGAGGGCACAGCTTCGTGGAGGAGCAGCAGACGACGATACAGATACAGATGTAAGTGATGCACCTATTGTACAGCTGGTGCGTTCCCTTATTGAACAGGCAATCCGCCAGAGGGCCAGTGATATCCATATCGAAGCTCTGGAGAACAAAGTACGCGTCCGTTACAGGATCGACGGTGCACTCTATGAGCGTATGGTATATGACAACAGCCTTCTCCCTGCAATCTCCACCCGTATCAAGATCCTTGGAGGTATGGATATCTCAGAGAAAAGGAAACCTCAGGACGGACGTATGTCCATTATGGTAGACAGACAGGATTATGATATCCGAATTTCCTCTCTGCCTACTGTACACGGAGAGAAGATCGTAATGCGACTCTCTTCAAAACTGAACCTGACACGTAACAAGAAAGATCTGGGACTTCCACCCGATGAGATGGAACGTTTCAACCATATGCTGGCTAGTCCTTTCGGGATCATTCTTGTAACAGGACCTACAGGAAGCGGTAAATCCACTACCCTGTATACCGCATTAAGTGAATTAAATAAAGAAGCAGTCAATATCGTAACAGTAGAGGATCCTGTGGAGGCAGATATTGAGGGCATCAATCAGGTACAGGTCAACAACAAAGTAGACCTGAATTTTGCGTCAGCCCTTCGTTCTATTCTCCGTCAGGACCCGGACATTATTATGATCGGTGAGATTCGAGACAGGGAGACTGCTGCTATTGCAGTACAGGCATCCATAACAGGACATCTGGTTGTCTCTACATTGCATACCAACAATGCAGTAGGTACTCTGAACCGTATGGCGGACATGGGAGTGGAGAGATATCTGATCGCAGATTCTGTTGTAGGAGTTATCGCACAGCGCCTTGTGCGTAAGCTGTGCAGCCACTGTAAAAAAATGCGCCCTGCAACCTCTGAGGAGAAGAGAGTGTTGAGGATGAACACACAGGAGGACGTAAATGTCTATGAACCCTGTGGCTGTGATTTCTGCAGCCATACAGGATATTACGGGCGTATCGGTGTGTTCGAGATCATGGAGGTCAATGACGAGATCCGTGATCTGATTGCAGAGAATGGCACAACAGAGGAACTGGAACGTGCAGCCAGAAACAGCGGTATGCGCACACTGAGAGAGAATGGTATCAACTATGTGCTGAACGGTACCACCTCTGTGGAAGAGATGCTTAAGGCATCTTATGAATAACGTAAGTTTACAGACGATTAATTCTACAGACCATTAATATAGAAGGAATTCCTGCGAACCGGAGCTCTCCGGAGATTCTCAGGGAGTTACGAGGCAGATTAGGAAATATGTATAATTTAGACGAAATACTGATACAGTCAGTGAAGGTAAGGGCTTCCGATATCCACCTGACAACCGGCAGACCGCCAAGCTACAGGATCGATGGTGTACTGGCTCCCATAGAGGGAGAACGCCTTACCCCGCAGATGCTTGAAGACATTCTCATGCCCCTGATGGATGTCCGTCACAGAGAAGAATTACAGAACAATGGACAGACGGACTTCGCATATGCCATCTCAGGTGTGGGACGTTTTCGCGTAAATGTGTTTAAACAGAGAGGAACACTTGCTTCCGTTATGCGAAGCCTTCCTTTCAATATCCCGGAACCTGAGGAGCTTGGTATTCCTGCAGAGGTAGTGGAGATGACCACGCGGAAAAGAGGTCTCATTTTGGTAACAGGACCGACAGGAAGCGGGAAATCAACTACACTGGCTTCATTGATTCATGTGATCAACAGGAATTATCCTTACCATATTATTACATTGGAGGATCCCATCGAATATCTGCACAGACATGATAAATCTGTGGTAAACCAGAGAGAGATCGGCAGTGATTCAACGAATTATGCACAGGCACTGAGGGCTGCACTCCGAGAAGACCCGGATGTGATCCTGGTAGGAGAGATGCGAGACCTGGAAACCATTTCCACTGCCATCACAGCGGCGGAAACCGGTCATCTGGTATTTTCCACCCTTCATACTATCGGTGCGGACAAGACTATCGACAGAATCATCGATGTATTCCCGCCAAATCAGCAGCAGCAGATAAGGATCCAGCTTGCCTCTGTATTAGAGTGCGTTGTATCCCAGCAGCTTCTCAAGAAAGCAGACGGAAGCGGCCGTGTAGCTGCACTTGAAATACTTTTTGCAAATAATGCAGTGCGAAACCTGATCAGAGAGAGCAAGACCTATCAGATCTCATCTGTGATGCAGACCAGCAAACGTGCAGGAATGCAGACAATGGATGATGCGCTGTATGACTTATATATGAGAAAACTGATCGATGCTGACAATGCAGTGACATATGCCCAGGATCCGGTCAGCATGAACAAAAAAGTCAGCTTTGACTTCTGACAGAAACCCGATCTGGCAGACACCCTGAGCCTGACTGATAGAAAGAAGTGATAAGATGCCGGGTTTTACCTACATGGCAGTAGATAAAAGGGGAAAAGAGAAAAGAGGAAGTATTGAGGCTGACAACAAAGAGAAAGTTGTAGATATCCTGAAAAACGACGGGCTGATCCCAGTCTCTGTAAAAGAACAGGGCGCCCTGAACAAAGAGATAGATTTCTCCATAGGAAAGAAAGTAAAGCCAAGAGATCTCAGTGTATTCTGCCGTCAGTTCGTCAGCATCACCCAGGCAGGTGTTCCAATGAAAGAAGCCCTGCAGATGCTCTCAGAACAGACAGAGAACAAATGGCTGAAGCGTGCCATCTCAGAGGTACTTCTCAGTGTGGAGAAAGGAAATACACTGGCAGACTCCATGAGAGGCCAGTCAGATATTTTCCCGCCAATGCTCATCAATATGGTAGAGGCAGGTGAGAACTCCGGAAGCCTTGAGATGGCTTTCACACGAATGGCAATACAGTTTGAGAAGGAAGCCAAGTTGAAGGCAACCATCAGAAAGGCAACCATCTATCCGATCATTCTGATTATTGCAGCGATTGGAGTTGTGGCTGTTATGCTTCTGTTCGTTATTCCGATCTTTATTGATATGTTTGCAGATCTGGATGTGGAGATGCCGGGAATTACCATGTGGGTTATGAATACCAGTGAGTGGATGACAGAACACTGGTATATGATCCTGGGACTGATCATTCTGGTGATTGTGGCATATAAGATGATCTACAGGACAGAACAGGGCAGACTTGCCATCGACAGGGTCAAGATGAAGATGCCGTTGTTTGGCAAGCTGACAGTGAAGACAGCCTGCGCACAGTTTGCGAGGACAATGAGTACACTGCTGTCATCAGGTATCTCCACTATCGATGCGCTGGAGACGGTGTCCAAGATCGTCAATAACATCCATTATACAAATGCGCTGCTGAAAGCACGTGAGGAAGTAATGAAAGGTATTCCGCTGTCAGAACCATTGACCGCCTCAAAAATCTTTCCGCCTATGGTGTGCCATATGACTGGTATTGGTGAGGAGACTGGTAATATTGAGGATATGCTGGAGAAGCTGGCGGATTACTATGATGAAGAGGTGGAGATGACTACCCAGAGTGTACTGGCGGCTATGGAGCCGTTGATCATTGTGTTTATGGCTGTTGTGGTCGGTACGCTGGTTGTGGCGGTGGTTTCACCGATTGGGGCTATGTACAGTGGATTGGATAATCTGTAATGAAAATTTAATTATACAGTGCATATAGATTATAGCCTAAAATGGGTAAAAAGTAATTAAATTATCTTAGATTCCTGATTGATTGGGCAATCAAAGGATTATTTGCGAGTGGTAACCGCGTTAAAAGTTGCTGAAATAACCAAAATTGGATGTATCACAGCTTGCATAGGGGCTGGGTTCATCATAGAAATCATGGAAATGTCGTGTTTTCTTGTAAGATATGGAAGGGGGCGCGTGGAAAAAGCGGGATTTTAGTGATTTAATTATACGGTGAGAGAAAAGCTGAGATTGTCTGAAGGAATATGCTGTCAGGTGGACGCTCCGGGATGTAAATATATTTATCTACGGCTTCGGAGCCAGTCATACTAGGCATTCGGAAATCTGCTAAAAGCATTCTGCGAAAACCTCATAACTCGCTTCGCTCAGACAGTGAGTTTTTTCGCAGAATAACGCAGATTCCCAAACGCCAAGTATGACTAAGTCTCCTGCAGATGTAGATAAATATATTTACATCCCGGAACTGGTATTGGCAGTGACTGGATTCCTGATAACGGGAAGGTTTTTCCTGAACTGGAAGTGAGAAACAAAATTGTAACATGAAAACTGAATAACGAGTTTATAAACATAACTCCCTCCTTCCTGGAAAAGCGATTTTTACAGGGGGGGGGTGGAGAGCCCATCAGGGTTCTCGCTCGTTGAATCAATCACCGGATAGTGACATTCGTGATGACAGCAACAGGAGAGTTATGTATTCATCGAAAAGTTGAATATATTATCTGGCATGTATGATGTGCTGCTCTTGTATCTTTCGACACGATATGACTCTATCCGAATTGAAATGAATTAAATTAATTTTGAAGGAGAATGAGTTATGTTTAAATTTCTGAAAGACAGAAAAAAGAAAGATAACAAGGGATTTACTCTTGTTGAGTTGGTTATCGTAATCGCTATCCTTGCGATTCTGGTTGGATTACTTGCACCACAGTATACAAAGTATGTTGAGAAATCCAGAAAAGCTGCGGATGCTACTAATCTTGAAAATATGGTTAAAGCAGTAGAAGTAGCGGCAGCAGATGCTAGTGAAAGCATTCCAGCTGGTACATATACAATTACTATTAAGCAAGCAGCAGGAGATGATAAAAAAGGTACAACTATTGCTGCAACAGGTGATGGTGCAGACGCAACTAAAGTTGAGGATGCAATAAAAGAGTTTATTAATGATAGTTATTCATCTACTGTAACAAAATCAAAAAAGTGGAAAGAAGTAACAGGAGCAGCAACGGATGGAAGCATAAGTGCACAGATTATTGTTAATTCAGAAGGTGCTACAACTGTAACATATACTCCTGAAGCAATTAAAGATTTAAGTACACAGAAAGCAAAATAAGCTTTTCGATGAATGCATAACAATTCTTTGCTGTGCATGAGCAATGTTACTATCTCGGTATAATGAAAATTAAGGAGATAGTAATATGTTAAAATTATTTAACAGAAAGAAAAAAGATAATAAAGGTTTTACATTAGTAGAACTTGTAATTGTAGTTGCAATTCTTGCAATCTTAGTTGGATTACTTGCACCGCAGTATACAAAATATGTAGAAAAATCCAGAAAATCAGCAGATACAGCTAATATGGATGAAATGGTACGAGCAGTACAGGTATATGCAGCAGATCCAGCTAATGATTTGAAAAAGGCAACATATACGATCACAATTTTTACTACAAAAGAAGTTGAATTTAAGATTGATG